>Ga0315268_10000091_pt1 | contig 102225 bp, 101 predicted proteins | sample C1_top_MG_FD_204535 | JGI IMG/M metagenome (GOLD analysis project Ga0315268, IMG submission 204535) | Sediment microbial communities from Yellowstone Lake, YNP, Wyoming, USA - C1_top | ecosystem: Environmental > Aquatic > Freshwater > Lake > Sediment | place: USA: Wyoming | collected 2017-08-01
GATGCGAATGCACTTGTTCTCGGTGTAGTCGTTGGTGATGCCGAAATAGACGGCGTTGTCACCCACCGCAACCTTGCTCAGCAAACGCCAGCCGGAGGAGTCGTCCACGCCTTTGTCCTGGCTGGCAAGAAGCACTTTCTCTACCTTGGCGACCGTCGTCTGGAAATTCTCTGCTTTGTCACGGAACACCAGGTTCTGACTCTCCTCCCAGTTGCGCCACTTGGCCATCATCTTGGCCGGACCGTCGCCGTTGAATTTCTTAAGGGTTTTTTCAGACCGGATCGGCTCGAGCTGCAACTGCACCGTCTTGCCTGGCACCTTCGCGACCACATCGTGGAACTCCTGCTCGACGGCCTTGGCGGCTGCGATCAGCTTGTCGTAGTCTTTGGAGCCAGAATAGAACACCATGGCATGCGCCACCGGGTTGGTTGCGTCGATGTGCACCGGTTTGCCCTCGCCAAACTCATACACGCCAATACGCAGAATTTGCGCCGAAGCGGTGTCTGGCGCTTCACCCTTGGCGGCATCAAGATAGGCAGGGGAAGTCACAATATAGACCCGTGCCTGTTGTTGCTTGTCGGTATAAGTGAGATCGCGCTTAGCATGCAGCGTCAACTTCGATTCTCCAAGGGCCTTCTCAAACGCTGTTGTCGTGTCCTGGAATGAACCCGAGGCTTCCAAGATGCGCTCAAAAATCCCGTATTCCTCCGTGGCCTGGGCATTAACCATCCCGACCATAAAGGAAAAGACCAAGGCGAACAGCCGTACGAACATTGATGTGTATTTTGATTTCATAGGGTTCCTCACCTTCAGTGATTGCTAACTTGGGTTTTAGAGTTGTGCTTAATTACCGCGTGAATTGTTCTGATATATGTATGTTGTGTCCGCAAATCATTCCGGGTGCTTGCGGTGGTAATCGCCTTGGCCACTCCCACCAAACCAAGGAGGCCCGACGCAAACAGCCATACGGCAGCCGGCTGTGGCACTGCCGTGATAGCCGGACTCATGCCGTCATATCGGCTCGCGGCCGCTTCGAGGAGAACACGAGCGTCAGGCCGTCCGTCCTGATTCAAATCCCAATTCAGTAGCAAGTAACGGTAATAAGCATTCCCAACCGTGGGATTTCGCGTCGAGGTTGGATCGATCCGCCCAAAATAGCGCTGGCTGGCGTGGGAGACGGCGTCGGAGAGGCGATAGATTTCATCATCCGGTGTTCCAAACACGCCATCGGTACCGATGGTGCGCAACGCAAAATCGACCGCCGCGCCGTCCGCGAACGCGTAAGCGCCAACGTTATGCGTCTTACCCGTGATGGGGACATAGGCATTGCCGCTCATGAAACCAAAATCATATGCCGCGCGGTCGGGTGAATCGAGCCAGGCGCGGATGGTTACCGTGGCATTGCGATCCTTGCCGTCCACCATCCACACCATATTTGGACCGTCGACAAATAAACTGTCCAGCGACACGCTGCAAGCATGGGCGCCTTGCGGGGAAAAACCATAAAAAACCACACCGCCCATGAGCGCGAAAATTGTTTTGTTAATACGCCTCATTTCCACCTTTGCGCAGAGCGCAACAAAGCGACGCGACGCCTGTTGGAACAGCAGAAGCAAAAAGAACGTCGCCACGGTGCAGTAAATGATCTGCAGGATGAAATACGTCAAGGTGGTGGCAGTGCCGGCAAACACACTATCGCCGGTGACGGCGCTGTAGGCCGCCGCCGGAACGTTTAGTAGCAGCCCAACGACATACAGCCACGCCGAGCCGTCCCGGCTGGCAGCAAGCAGGAGCTCGCCCATCAGGGACAGCGGCACACCGGTCACCACACCGACGCTGATTGCCTGCCAGATGAGGTGTTCTGTGTTCATGCCGTGCGGCCCATTTCGCAGGCCGATTGTCCGGCCCTAGCCCTGCGCAAAAAGTAATAGACCGCGCCATAGGTAACTCCAAACCGCTGCGCGATTTGCTGGTTCGATAATCCCTGCCGTTTAAGCGTCAGCACCTTGGAGAGATCGAGTTTCCGGTATTGGCCGTGCATGGGTTCTTGTGGTGTGGGAGCTGATTGTTAATGATTGTGCGCAGAGGGTTTCCGTTCCCGTGGTTCGCGTTTTGTTTCGCGCGTGCAGTCTTTCACCGTGCGCTTGCGCCCGGTGCGGTGCTGCGCCAGCCGATAACGATCGGGGAAAAGTTTCTCCAGCGGAATGCCGGTGATTTCCGCAACGCGTTTCTCGACGTGGGCGCTGATGTATTTTCGTGTCAGCACCTGCTGCACGGATTGCGGGCCGAACAGCCCCATCTCTTCGGCGAGTTTCGTGAGGGTGTAGCCCTTTTTGGCCAAGGCGTACTTCATGTCCAGATAATCCATTCCAGATATTCCATTTTTCTTGTTGTTCGCTGTGGTACGATTTACCTGAAGATGTTCAGCATTAGTTCTTTAGTTCTTTAAAGGTAAACTCGTAAAAATAAGTATGGTTGAAAAATTTCAACCTGTCAATATGAATAGTGTAAAATATTCATCCTCGGTGCGTCTGAAGGAAGAACGGGCGCGGCTCGGCCTAAGTCAGGTGACGTTGGCGGAAGCGCTTGGCGTGACCAAGTGGACGGTTATTAACTATGAAAAGGCCGGTGGCCGTGGCACGCCGATCCCGGCGGACCTACTCTCCGCCTGCGCCCGGCTGGGGATGGATGTACAGTACATTCTCACCGGTGTGCATTCGTCCAACCTGAATCAGGTGGCGGAGGAGGGCGGGGCCTACCGCCGGGCGGAATGGAAGGGGACCGTCTCGTTATCGAACGAAGAACAGAACCTGCTGGAGAAATACCGCCGCCTCAAACCACAACAACGTACGCACGCGCTGGCGATTGTGGATGCCCTGATTCCGGTGGAGGCGCGCAAGGAAGGAAAACCGGTGCGCCGGATACAGCGAGGCAAACGCCAAGTAAGTTCCGATTAAAGGAAGCCTGATTTATTCGTCGCGCCGGTTTAATGGCCGGACATAACCAGCAAGGCTGGTTACATATTCAGCAATATCCCCATCGTTTTTATAACTGCTTTACGGGTTTTACCTGCCAATACGCCACCTTTGGCGATAATAAAACGATGGTCGAGCGTAAAGAGTTTCATGCGCACCTCGGAGGGTGCGGGCAAACAACAGGAACTACTTCAGATAATCGTTTTTAAGATTTACGTAATGCTTCGCTGAGTAAACAAACCAGGCCTTTTCTTCGACGGTCAGTTCCCGCACTTTCCTCGCCGGGCGTCCCATCCACAGATAACCGCCCTCGAGTTCCTTGCCTTCGGTGACGAGGCTGCCGGCGCCGAGGAACACTCCCGCGCGGAGGACGGCGCCATCGAGAATGGCCGATCCCATGCCGATGAGGCAACGGGACTCGATGGTGCAACCGTGAATGATGCACTGATGGCCCACGGTGACGTCATCGCCGACCACCACGGATGAGCCGCCGGGTACGCTCTCGTGTTCGTGCGTGCCGTGAAGGACGCTGCCGTCCTGGATGTTGGTGCGGGCGCCGATGCGGATAATGTTTACGTCGCCACGTACCGAGCACAGGGGCCAGATAGAAGTGTCCTCGCCGACGACAACATCGCCGATGACCACGGCGGCTTCGTCCACGTAGGCCGTGGGGGCGATGGCGGGGCGGATGTTTTTATAGGTGCGTATGGCCATGCGGGTTCTTTTCAGGATATGGACAGGATTAACACGATCCAACAGGGCAGGCAGGATTTTAACGGATTAACCGGAATAAATTCCCAAACGAAATCCCCTTGAAATTGAGTTTCACTCATACAGAGGCATCCATTCAAGCGGCGGTTCCGACAGCAGGCCCGCCTGCTGTTTCAGCGCGAGAATCTGGTCCTCCCAGTAGCGCTGGGTGTTGAACCACGGAAAGTTGCGCGGGAAGGCGGGGTCGTCCCAGCGTGCGGCGAGCCACGCGCAATAGCGCAGCATGCGCAAGGTGCGCAACGGTTCAATGAGGCGCAGTTCGGAGGCGTTGAACTCCATGAACTGGGTGTAGCCGGAAAGGACTTCGCCAATCTGTTGTTCCATGTCCTCGCGTTCACCCGAGAGCAGCATCCACAAGTCCTGTATCGCCGGCCCCATGAGGCAGTCGTCGAAATCCACGAGGTGCGGACCGGTCTCGGTCCAGAGAATATTGCCGAGGTGACAGTCGCCGTGCAGACGTATCCACACGGCATCGCCCGCGGCGCGAAAGGCCTCCTCGATCGGCGGCAGCAGATATTCCGCAATCCCGAAGAAGGACTCGCACAGTTCGGGCGGGACGAAATCATGCTGCTTGAGGTATTGCACCGACTGCCGGCCGAATTCCTGCACGCCCAGACGCGGGCGATGCTGGAACGGCTCGGTGCGGCTGATACGGTGTAGCCGCCCGAGGTAGCGCCCGAGCAGGGCACGGTCCGCGCCCGTGTTGAGTTCCGGCGCGCGCCCCGGTTGCCAGGGGAAGACGGCAAACCGGAAACCGGCATGCAGACTCAGGGTTTTGCCGTCCTGGCGCACAAGCGGCGCCACGGCCGGAATTTCATGGTCGGCGAGATGCTGGGCGAAGGTGTGTTCTTCAAGTATGGCCGCGTCCTCCCAGCGTGCGGGGCGATAGAACTTCGCCACCAGCGGGCCGCCATCTTCGATTTCCACACGATAGACCCGGTTTTCGTAACTGTTGAGCGCCAGTAATCCCCCGGTGCAGCGCACGCCGTAGGTTTCCACCGCGTCGAGGATGACTTCGGGCGTGAGGGCGTCGTAGGGATGAGCGGAGGCGGTCATGAGAGTCGCACGTTATAATAGTCTGACATGGAAAACACCTCTTTGGTCGTCAACCCCCTGCTGGATTTCACAGGCCTTCCGCGTTTTGGCGCGATCCGCCCCGAGCATGTCGGTCCGGCGCTAGACCAACTCCTTGCCGAAAACCGCGAAAAGCTTGAACGCCTGGTGGTCTCAGACGGACCGTACACCTGGGATAATTTTGCGCAGCCGATCGAGGACATGAAGGAACGGCTGCAACGGATGTGGTCGCCGGTGTCGCACCTGCATTCGGTCATGGACAGTGAAACGCTGCGCACGGCCTACAACGCCGGTCAGCCGCGCATCGCCGAATACTACACGGCGTTGGCACAGGATGAGCGCCTGTATGCGGCATATAAGGCGATCGCAAGGAGCGCCGATTTTGCCCGCCTGACCCAGGCGCAGAAAAAAATTATCGAAAACACCGTGCGCGATTTCCGGCTGGCGGGCGCGGAACTGAGCGATGCTGACAAAAAACGCTTCATGGAAATCCAGAAGGAACTATCCACCCTCACGTCGAAGTTTTCAGAAAATGTTCTCGATGCCACCCAGGCCTGGGAATTGCTGATTACCGATGAAAAGGATCTCGCCGGGTTGCCCGACTCCGCGCGCGCGGTGGCAAAACAGGTAGCGCAGCAGGAAAAAAAGGACGGCTGGAAGTTCTCGCTCGAGGCGCCGTCGTATATCGCCTTTATGACCTATGCCGATCACCGCGAGTTGCGGCGCCAGATGTACGAGGCCTTTGTTACCCGCGCGAGCGAATGTGGACCGAGCGCCGGCAAATGGGACAACGGCGATATAATCGTGCGTATCCTGAAGCTGCGGCACGAGGCGGCGAAGCTGCTCGGCTTTTCCAGCTACGCCGAGTACGCGCTGCAGACGCGCATGGCCAAAACGGTTGCCGAGGTCATGGATTTTCTGCGCCATTTGGCCGCCCGCTCACGCCCGCCCGCGCAGAAAGATTTGGAAGATCTGTGCCAATTTGCCCGGGAAAAGTTCGGCATGGAAAAGCTCGAGGCCTGGGACCTTGCCTATTATTCCGAGAAGCTGCGGCAGGTGAGATATACCTACTCTGAAGAGGACGTCCGGCCCTATTTCCCCGAGGACAGAGTGGTGTCGGGTATGTTCGAGGTCGTGCGCCGGTTGTACGGACTGGATATTCAGCCGGTGGACCACACGGAACGCTGGCACCCCGACGTGAAATTCTACGAAATCCACAATGAGCAGGGCGAGGTGCGCGGGCAGTTTTACCTCGACCTGTATGCGCGGCCCAACAAGCGCGGTGGGGCCTGGATGGACGACTGCATCAACCGTAAGCGCCTGGCCCAGGGTGTGCAGGCGCCGGTGGCGTATCTCGTGTGCAATTTTTCACCCGCGGTGGAAGGCCAGCCAGCGCTCTTTACCCACGATGAGGTTACGACGCTGTTCCATGAGTTTGGCCATGGCCTGCACCACATGCTGACCCAGGTGGACTATGTCGGTGTCGCCGGTATCAACGGGGTGGCGTGGGATGCGGTCGAATTGCCCTCGCAGTTCATGGAGAACTGGTGCTGGGAGCGCGAGGCGCTCAATCTGATTTCGGGGCACTACGTGAGCGGCGAGAAGATTCCCGCCGCGCTTTACGACAAGATGCACGCGGCGCGGAATTTCCAGTCCGGCATGCAGTTCGTGCGCCAGCTGGAATTTTCGCTGTTCGACATGCGCTTGCACGGCGATTACGACCCGGCCGGGAAGGTGAGCGTGCGACAACTGCTCGATGCTGTGCGTGTCGAAGTGGCCGTGTTGATGCCACCGGCGTTCAACCGCTTTCAGAACAGCTTCTCACATATTTTCGCTGGCGGTTATGCCGCCGGCTACTACAGTTACAAGTGGGCCGAGGTGCTGTCGGCCGACGCCTTCAGCAAGTTTGAGGAAAAGGGTGTTTTCGACCGCGCGGCCGGCCTCGAATTTTTACAGAATATTCTGGAGCAAGGTGGAACACGTGAACCCATGGAGCTATTTGTGAAATTCCGCGGACGCGAACCAAAGATCGATGCACTGCTGCGGCATTCCGGTCTAGCGGCTTAGGGGGTAGTGATGAGACATGGCAAATGGTTGATGGTTTTTTTGACGTTGGTTGGTCTTGCGCCCGGCGTCAGTCATGCGGAGTCGGCCTACATTGTTGACCGCCTATTCGCCATCGTGCACACCGAAGCCATCGAAACAAGTCCGGTGGCGAAGACGATCGAATCGGGTACGGTGGTCGAAGTGTTGCAACACACGGAACGGTTCACGCGCGTGCGTGACAAGCAGGGCGCGGAGGGTTGGGTGGAGACGCGTTACCTCACAACAGAGCCGCCGATGCGTGTGCAGTTGGTAAAGCTTCAGGACGAGTTGACGAAGGCCCGTGCCCAAGTGGCGGAGACGCAGGCACAGCTCAAGAAGACCGAAAAGACGCTCGCCGCACAAACAGCAAGTATGAAGGATATGCCGAAATTGGCGCCGGGCGCGTCTCCACCGTCATCCACGGACGCGCCGCTACGCGCCCAGATCACCAAATTGCAGGATGACCTGAACAAAAGCCGCACCCAGGCGGCCGATGTCCAGACGCAACTCAAGAAGACCGAGGCGGCGTTGGCGGAACAGACGGTGAAGCGTAAGGAGCTGGAAAAAACTATGGCCAATGTTCCGGTGGCCCCAGCCGCCGTGACTCTCGCCTCCCCAGCACCGCCGGCCCCGGCCAAAGGCGCTCCCGCACCGGCTGTCGTGCTGCCGCCCAATTCTGCCGGATTTACCTTCAGTTTTGTGTGGCTCGGTATTTCCTTTGCTATGCTTGGGACTGGTTTTGCTGCGGGTGTTGCCTGGTTGCGCGAATCTATTCGCAAGCGGTCGGGCGGGATGTATTTGAGGGTTTGACCCATGAAATTTTGGAACGTGTGTTGGGTAATCGCGCTTACCGCTTTCAGTGCCGTTACGGCGCAGGGCGATACTTTGTACAAATGGGTAGGCCAGGACGGTAAGGTTTCGTATCACGACCAGCCGCCGCCGGAGAATGCTGGTTATCGCGTTGAGGAGAAAAATTTGGGGAGCAGGGGGAGGGCCGGTACAGATAAATCGGCCGCCGCCGCGGAAAAGTTTCCCATCGTGATCTACACCACCCCCAAATGCGCCAGTTGCGATCTGGCGCGCGCCTATCTTGAGAAACGCAAGGTTCCCTACTCGGAAAAGAACGTGGAAAACGATCCGAAGCTGCAGGAGGAGCTCAAGAAAAAAGCTGGCTCCTTGTCGGTGCCCACGATTACCATTGGCGAGAAGGTCATGAACGGTTACATGGAGTCCCTGCTTGAAGGCGAACTGGATCAGGCCGGTTATCCGAAAGCCGGGTCAGCGACCAAGAAGGAAGACAGCGAGCAGCCGGAAACAGAAAAAAAGTAACCCCATCTCTCCGGTTTGAAATATTTTTCCAATCGTCTTGATTGGCAGACCAACAGCCGGTCAAATGTTCTTCCATGAAAATTGCTACCTGGAATGTTAATTCCATCCGCGTGCGTTTGCCGCAGGTGGTGGAATGGTTAGGGAGAGAATCCCCCGACGTTCTGTGCCTGCAGGAAACCAAGGTCACGGACGGAGATTTTCCCGCCGAGGCATTTCGCGGTGCGGGATATCATGCGGTTTTTGCCGGGCAAAAAACCTATAACGGCGTGGCTACGCTGAGTCGTACACCCGCAGACGCCGTGGTGGCATCACTTCCGGGATTTGATGATGTGCAGCCGCCTTCAGGGGCGCAAGTACCGCAGAAGCGCCTGTTGGCCGCCACCATCGCGGGTGTGCGCGTGGTGAATGTGTACATACCCAATGGCGAGGAAGTGGGGTCAGAAAAATATGCCTACAAACTTTCTTGGCTTGAGGCGCTGGAAAAACTTCTTGCCGCAGAGCTTCGAAGTCATCCGAAGCTTGTCGTGCTCGGCGACTACAATATCGCTCCGGAAGAAAACGATGTTCACGATCCTAAACTGTGGCAGGGCCGCGTGTTGTTCAGCGACAAGGAACGCGCCGCGTTCCACCGGTTCGTGCAACTCGGTCTTGTGGACGTGTTCCGGAAATTCGAACAGCCGGAAAAAAGCTTCAGTTGGTGGGATTACCGCATGAACGGATTTAAGCGCAATCTTGGATTGCGCATCGACCATATTCTGTGCAGCGCAGCGTTATCGGCAGACTGCCGCGCCTGTCAGATCGACACCGGGCCGCGTCGCCATGAGCGGCCCTCCGATCATGCCCCGGTGGTGGCTCGCTTCGAACTCAGCGTTTCGTAACGGCTGCATTCATGGTTCATATCCAGCTGATTTAAAAGGATAATTAACCAGCTCCACCTCACTTTCCTGATATCCTGGCCGTTCAGTTTATAAATACAAATGAGAATGATTTGCATTCATATTCAGAATGTGGATAATGCGTGGTATCGCAAATCTGGAAATTGGAGAACACCATGCGTCACGGTCGCACCTCGCAAGCAGACACGTTGCTGAATAAACTTGCGCCTGCACGCGTGGCTATCTTGGGTTTGTCGCTACTGGGCGCAACGGCCTGGCTTACGCTTAGTCTGATGCCGGTGGCGGTGGCTGCTGATATGCCAGTTTATAACTTGATCACCAAAGACGGACTCTTTACGCCGGACCTCTTGGAGGTGCCGGCCGGCATAAAATTCAAAATCGTGATGAAGAACGATGGCTCGGGCCCGGAAGAGTTCGAGAGCTCGGATCTACATCGTGAGAAGGTCGCCACGCCGGGCCAAAGCGTTAGTATCCTGCTCGGCCCGCTCAAGACGGGGACCTACGGATTCTACGGTGAGTTCCATCCGGAAACAGCCAAGGGGAAGATTGTCGCCAAATAAGATTTTGATGCGCAAAGAGTACGGAGGAAGTCACCATGTTATCTACTGCCATTATTGTATTTCGCGAAGTGCTCGAGGCCGCACTTATTGTCGGCATCGTTCTCGCCGCCAGTGAAGGCTTGGCACGGCGCGGATTGTGGATTGGCTCCGGCATCGCCGTGGGTTTGGGCGGGGCGCTGGTCGTGGCGCTGTCTGCGGGGGCGATTGCCGCGGCCGTGTCTGGCATGGGCCAGGAGCTGTTCAACGCCTCTATTTTGATCATCGCGGTGATCATGCTGGGCTGGCACAACGTTTGGATGGGCCGTCATGGACGCGAACTCGCCAGGGAAATGAATACCGTGGGGCGTGACGTGGTGGCAGGGAACCGCCCGATGTACATGTTGGTTGCGGTGGTGGGCCTCGCAGTGCTGCGCGAAGGTTCTGAGGTGGTGTTGTTCCTCTATGGCATCGCGGCGGCACAGCAGGAGCAGGTAGGCCTGATGTTTGCCGGCGGGATGCTGGGTTTGGTGTTGGGGGCGGGCATGGGATTGCTTCTCTATCTCGGCATGCTGCGTATCCCGAGCAAGTATCTCTTCAACGCGACCAGCTGGTTGATTACCCTATTGGCGGCCGGCATGGCGTCGCAGGCGGCCGGATTTCTCGTGCAAGCTGATATGTTGCCGACACTGGCGCCCTCCCTGTGGGACACGTCGTCCCTGTTACCGCAGAAGAGTCTTTTAGGAAGATTGCTGCAAACCCTTGTCGGGTACACCGATCGTCCGATGGGAATACAGGTGTTGTTTTATATCGTGACACTTGGCGGCATTGCCATGCTTATGCGTGCTTATAGCGGTGTTCCGGTGGGTAAATCCACAAATGCGGTCACTGCCGAAATTTAAACAAAGGATCTGAACTAATGCCCCTGTCGGCGCAATACACGGCAGGGGCATTTTTATAAATTCTCAATGAGAATGTTTCTCATTACTATTTAAAGGGGGGATTGTTTAAAAATTATGAAATTCAATCGTAACGGGGTGACGGGAGGTATGTTGGGTGGAATCGCTCTGTTTGCCAGCATGTCCGCCCAGGCCATGAATTATTTCGAACTTGAGACCTATCCCTACAGTACCGCCGCCAGGGGCGAGGTCGAGGTGGAAAACCGTATGACCTACAGTCGCCGGGGAACCAAAGAGGAAGAAACACCCGGGGCCAACAAAGGCCTAACGCGCAGCAGTTTTGAGGCGGTCTACGGAGTCACGGATAAATCAGAAGTGGCGGCCTATGTGGATTACGCCCGCCCCCGCGATGGCGAGTTTGATCGGGTCGCCAACCGTGTGCGTTATCGGACGCGCTTTTATGAAAAAGGTGAACTGCCGGTTGATCTTGGGCTGTATGCGGAGATGGAGTTTCCGAGAAGAGATGTCAATGATGCCGAATTCGAATTGCGCGGCATCCTTGAAAAGGATTTCGATAAGTGGACGCTCGACTTCAATCCCATGTTTGAGAAGGTGGTCCGAGGAATAGAGGCGGGAGCCGGCTGGGAATTTCAGTATGCCGCCTCACTGATTTACCGCATGAATGAACGTTGGCACCCACGCTTAGATCTCTTCGGTGACTTTGGGTTGATCCGCAATTTCGACAGCAAAGATCAGCAGAAACAGCTGCTCTCACCCGCGGTCGATATTAAGTTTGGTCACGGGCTAAATGCTGGTTTTGGTATTGGTTATGGCTTGACCAAGGCAACCGAACAGCAGGTTGTGCGCGCCAGGATCGAGTGGGAATTTTATTGATATGGATTCAATGCTGCACGACCGTTTAGTTAACAACTATCCAAGAGACTTCACTTAAGGAAATTTATGATGATGCCTTCATTCAACAAAAGAATGGCTGTTTACACATTGTTGGCGTTGGTGGGCATGCCCGGTATCGCCGCCGCGGTGGAATATCCGATCGGTGCGCCGCAGCAACGCCACGGCATGGAGATCACCGCCGTCTACCTGCAGCCGGTCGAGATGGAGCCGGAAGGCATGATGCGCAAGGCCGCCGAGTCGGATATCCACATGGAGGCGGACGTGCGCGCCCTCGTCCAAAACCCGAACGGCTTTGCCGAGGGCGTATGGATTCCTAACCTGTTGATCAAGTACGAGCTCAGCAAGGATGACAGTAACTGGAAGACATCCGGTGACTATATGCCCATGGTGGCGAACGACGGCCCGCATTATGGCGACAACGTCAAACTCGCCGGTCCCGGAAAGTATCACGTGAAATTCACGATCTATCCGCCGAATGCCCCGGAAAACCTCAGCGGCAAACATTTCGGGCGCCATACCGATCGCCTGACCGGTGTACGTCCTTGGTTTAAGACTTTCACGGTGGAATACGACTTCACCTTTGCCGGCATCGGCAAGAAGGGGGGCTATTGATGCAGGTGCCGCCTTGGCGTCGCGGTGCACAGGCCGCCATCGGCCTCGCACTCGCTTGCGCCATACCGGTGTACTCCGCCGAGCCGTCGAACGCGGAGCTGCTCGAACGCATCAAACGGCTTGAGAAAAAGAATGAGGAACTGGACAAGGCATTGGAAGGCGAGCGTATCAGTGAGAACGAACCCGATCTCGCTACGCGTCTGAAGGCCGTCGAGTTCCAGGCGCTTTCGATGCAGAAGCAGGCACGTACGATCGAGTCGCTCGAAGGTATTACTACGGGTGTCTCGTTCACGACGGTCGCGCAACATGCAGACGGTGGCGTTACCAGCAACGGATCAAGCGAAAGCCAGTGGAACTACCGCGCCGATGTTTCCGTGAGCCTGCCCGGCGGTGAAGTCGGCAATGCCGAAGGCAAACTATTCGCCCACTTCCGCATGGGCCAAGGCGACGGGCTCACGCGCATTCTGCCCACCTTCGGGGGTGTGAATGCCACCGGCTTCCGTGTGCAGGGTGTGCGGCCCGATGACGACGCGACGGTGCTGCTCGCGCAGGCCTGGTACCAGCTCGACGTGCCGCTACCGCTCGGCGGATTCAAGCCGAACTCGCATGAGCAATTCAGCTTCAATTTCGGCAAGATGGACCCGTTTCTGTTCTTCGACCAGAACGCTATCGCCGACGATGAGACGACGCGCTTCCTCAACACCACGTTCGTGCACAATCCGCTACTTGATGCGGGCGGAGACGTGGGCGTGGATGCCTTCGGTTTTACGCCAGGGATGCGATTCGCCTATCACAATGAGACGGCCAAACCCATCACCTGGGGCGCCTCGCTCGGCGTCTTCGGCGCGGGCCACGGCGCGGTGTTCTCGGACAGCTTCGCGCAACCTTTCGTCATCGCGCAGTTCGAGACCGCGCAGAAATTCTTTGGCGGTCTGAACGGCAATTACCGGCTCTACTTTTGGCGCAACGGCCAAGCCACGCCCTACGCTAACGTGGCGAATAAAACGACCGAGATCCATACCGGCTGGGGGCTGAGTGTGGACCAGCGCGTGGGCGACGCCACGACCCTGTTTGGCCGCTACGGTCGCCAGACCAAGGGCAAGGTGCGTTTCGACCGAGGGCTGACGCTGGGCGCCGAGTTCGGCGGGAGCTACTGGGATCGCGGCGCGGATGCCGTGGGTGTGGCAGTCGGACAACTGCGCACGAGCAGCGACTTCCGTAACGAAGCGCCCACCCTCGATGCCAACGCCGACGGTAACGCCGATTTCGGCTACGTGGCGAGCGGCGCCGAGCAGTTGATCGAGTTGTACTACCGTTGGCGCATCCAGGCGAAGTTCGAGGTGTCGCCGGACTTACAGCATGTCAGCCGCCCCGCTGGTAATAGTGCCAAAGACATGAACTTGATCGGTCTGCGCGCTCAGATCACATATTGATTGACCACAGTAGAGAGTTGTTATCCTGAAAGGTTCACGACGAGAAAGGGCAGGCCCTATGGTTGAATGTGGCATCAGAAAGAGCAAGCACCGCAAATTCGTCATAGCCACTACGCTGTGGCTCGCCGCTAGCTCCGGGCTCGCGGTGGCCGAGGAGCTGCTCACGTTGAAGCTCACGGCCAAGAACGGCCGCTTCTACCCGGAGACCATTGAGGCGCCCGCCGGCGTCCGCTTCAAGATTGTCATCACCAACGAGGGGCCTGGTCCGGAGGAGTTTGAATCCGATAACCCACGCCAGGAAAAAGTGCTGACGGCGGGGTCGACTTCCTTTCTGGTGTTTCCTGCGCTCAAGCCGGGGGTCTATCCCATTTTCGGCGAGTTTCATCCCGACACGGCGAAAAGCCAGATCGTGGTGAAATGATTTGAGAACCATAATCCAAAACAGGCATTGACCCGACCAGCATGGATACCGAAATCGAAATCGTCAGGCCCATTACGTTCACCCGGCGCCGTGATGGTTGGCTGCAATCCTTGGGCGATGCCATGCAACGCAACCGTTCCGTCATCCAGGGTATCCAGTGGACGGTGGTGGTGTTTTATCTTGCCTTGGTTGTCTATCCGGCGTTTCGGCCACTGCCGCCGCGGTACGCGCATGTCTACGACAACGTGACGCTGTTCGCCCAGTTTGTGTTTTGGGGTATCTGGTGGCCGTTCGTGATGGTCAGCATGATGCTGGTAGGCCGGGTGTGGTGCGGTGTGTTTTGCCCCGAAGGCGCGCTTACGGAACTGGCCAGTCGCTATGGTCTGGGCCGCGCGATTCCGCGGTGGATGCGCTGGGGCGGCTGGCCCTTCGTCGCGTTCGTCATGACCACGGTCTTCGGTCAACTCGTGAGCGTGTACGAATACCCCAAGGCAGTGTTGCTGATCCTGGGCGGGTCGACCGTGATGGCGGTCGGCGTGGGTCTGGTGTACGGCCGTGGTAAGCGCGTCTGGTGCCGGCACTTATGTCCGGCCCATGGCGTGTTTGCTTTGCTCGCGCGTCTTGCCCCGGTGCATTTCCGTGCCGACGCGGACGCCTGGCGTCTGGCGCCGCGGCACACGCCCGCAGTCGATTGCGCGCCGCTTGTCGATGTCCGGCATCTCTCCTTGGCGACCGCGTGTCACGCCTGCGGCCGTTGTAGCGGGCACCGCGACGCCGTGCGACTGGAGGCGCGTTCCCCCAACGAGGAGGTGCTGTCACTGAAGGCGTCACAGGTATCGCGCTGGGAAGTCATGGTGCTGGTCTACGGCGTGTTGGGAGTTGCCATCGGCGCGTTTCAGTGGAGTGCGAGCCCGTGGTTCGTCGCCAGCAAACAGGCGGCCGCCGGGTGGCTGATCGAGCACAAAGCGTTCGGTCTGCTGCAGGACAACGCCCCCTGGTGGCTGCTGACGCACTACCCTGAGGCGAATGACGTTTTCACCTGGCTCGATGGTCTGCTCATTATCCTTTATATCGGCGCCACGGCGCTGGTGCTGGGAAGCTGGATACTGTTGTGGTTGTTTGTCACGCAACGGTTACTCCAGCGTACAGGACTAATGTGGCGACTGGCCTACTGCCTGATTCCGCTCGCCGGCGTCAGCGTGTTTCTGGGGCTGAGTATGCTGACGGTGACAATGCTGAAGGCCGAGGGAATGACACTGATTTGGGTGACGCCGCTGCGCGTCGGTTTGCTGATTCTCGGGGTAAGCTGGAGTGGCTGGCTGGCGACGCGTCTTATCCAAATGGTACCGGCATCACCGTGGCAACGCATGGCGGCGGAGACAGCCGTTATTCTGGCCATGTTGCTGGTACCGGTCGCATGGGGGTTGCAGTTTTTTATCTGGTGATTGGGGGTGATTACCGCTCTTCTCGCAACCAGCCTCATCGGTGGTAATATCTCAGCACGTTGCTGGGCAAGCGGGCTGTATGACCTTCGGCTTGCAAAAAATAAACTATGAAACGTATCTTAACCGCCACAGGGTGCTGTGCCATTGTCCTGACCGCCTTCAGCCTATTGGCTGAAGGCGCCTCGAATTCACCCGTTTCAACACGCCCCGCCTCCTGTGCCGACCCGGCTGTAGATATCCAGGCAGTTCTTGTTTCCCGGGCCGGTCCGGACACCGGTCGGGTGCGCATCACCGGGCAGATAAAGAATCTGGGTCCTGAGCCGTGGATTGCCGCGACGCATCAGAATCGCCTGCGTATGGAGTTGGTGATGATATCTGCCCCGGCGCGTCCTAATGGCGAGTTGGCAGAACCGCCTATCGACATCGTCCGGCTTGACGCCGGCGGGCAGTACCGGATTGATCACCAGCTGGACTGGCGGGTGTCGAAGGATGCCACCTATCCCCGATTTCTGATTCGTTTTACCGAGGTGGGCAAACCGGCGCGACCATCCAGCCGCACTGATTGCCGATCGGACAACAACCGCAAAGAGATCGCCCCGGCCGACATCAATTATTTGTTCAGCGCCCCGCCTGTATCTGCCGTCCCGCTCAAGATCGTGAGTTACCGGCTGCTTGGTGGTGAGGGCATAAATACGGTGGAATCGACCTTGACCTATAATCGCAGTTCCCCAGCAGCCGGCAAGATCACGGCCTCGGTGGCGGCGCCTTACAGTGGATTTTCGGAGGAGGTATCGATTGCCGGCAATTCCGGGACAGCCCCACTGCGTGTGCATATTCCCTGTGACAGGAACCCCGCAAGTGACTTTCCGGCATCACCGGTGATGATTACCTATCGGTTGTGGGGATCGATAAGTGTTTCGGGTGTGCCGAGCTGGGTGGCCGGTTTCAGTGCGGAACAATCTATTCCCTATCAAATATTATGTCCCACAAAGCCCGGTATGGGTACTTCGAACGAGAAACCTAACCCCTGACCCGGCATCTATGTGGAACTGGGCAGCACCGCTTGTAGCTTGGCGAGGGCGGGGCGCTGCGCTATAGTTGCCGCCCTCGACCTGCCCCTGCGGGAGAGACCACGCGGATTTTGTGCGTGGCGCCGAAGGCGCAACCCGCCCGGAATCGCTCAGGCAAAAAGGACCGCGGGGCATTTTTTAGGTAAGGCTACCAAGGTAGCCTGGGTCGACTCTGGAGAGCGGTCGTCACGGTAAACCGTGGGGCCCACCGAAGGGGCTCAAGCTCTCAGGTAACCGGACAGAGGGGCGGTGGCTGAATTCAGCCACCGCCCTTTTTTATTTTTTTATTGTCCGGGTTTCGCTGCGCCGTTTCAGGACGCGCTTTTCCCGTTTTTTAAACAACAAGCCGTGCCGTGCGTGTGCGTGGACCGGTGTGTATTCAGGATCGAGAGCTATTCGACAATGGGAAACAAGACTCCGCTGTACGATCTGCACGTTAAGATGGGTGCCAAGGTGGTCGATTTCGGCGGTTGGGACATGCCGTTGCATTACGGCTCCCAGCTCGAAGAACATCACAAGGTAAGAAAAGACTGCGGCATGTTTGATGTGTCGCACATGAATGTCGTGGATGTGAAAGGTGAACACGTCCGCGATTTCTTCCGCCTGTTGCTTGCCAACGACGTCGCCAAGCTCAAGACCAAAGGCAAGGCGATCTATAGCTGCATGTTGAACAGCAAGGGCGGCGTGATCGATGACCTTATTGTCTATTACATGGATGATCAGTGGTTCCGCGTGGTGATGAACGCGGCGACGCGCGACAAGGACATGGCTTGGGTCAATTCGGCGGCGAAAGAATTTGGCGGTATCACGGTGACGCCGCGTAATGAGCTCGCGATGATTGCGGTGCAGGGGCCGAATGCGAAAGAAAAGGTGTATCAGGCGCTGGGCGAGGCTTTGCGTGCAACGGCTGGGAGTCTAAAGCCGTTTCATGCTGTGATGGTCGGCGAGCTTTTCATTGCGACCACGGGCTACACTGGCGAAGACGGTTTTGAAATCATCCTGCCGGCCAAGGCTGCCCCGTTTACCTGGCAGATGCTGAGCGAAGCCGGTGTGTCCCCTATTGGCCTTGGCGCACGTGACACCTTGCGATTGGAAGCTGGCATGAATCTCTATGGTTCCGATATGGACGAAACCACCACGCCGCTAGAATCCGGACTCGCCTGGACGGTTGCGCTTGAACCCGCGGACCGCAAGTTCATTGGTCGCGAGGTGCTGGACAAGCAAAAGGCCCAAGGCATACCACGCCTGCTGGTCGGGTTTGTGCTCGAAGGCAAGGGTGTGTTGCGTAACCACCAGAAAGTCCAGTGCGCTGGCGCGGGCGCAGGGGAAATCACAAGCGGCAGTTTTTCACCCACGCTCAATCAGGCAGTGGCGCTGGCGCGGGTGCCGGCGGCCGTGAAAATAGGAGATCGCTGCACGGTCGATATGCGCGGCAAGCCCGCGACCGTGCGCGTCGTCAAATATCCGTTTGTACGCAATGGCAAGAGTTGCCTTTAAATAGTGGAGAGGGGACCATGAGCAATATTCCAAAAGACCTTAAATACACCAAATCGCACGAGTGGCTGAAGCTGAACAGCGACGGCACCGTAACCGTGGGTATCACCCACCATGCCCAGGATCTGATGGGCGACATGGTGTTTGTAGACCTGCCGCCGTCCGGCGCTAAGGTGACTGTCGGCAAGGAGTGCGGGGTGGTCGAGTCGGTGAAGGCGGCCTCCGATATTTATGCGCCGGTTAACGGCGAAGTGGTCGAGGCAAATAGCGCGTTGCCCGATTCACCGGAGACCGTGAACAAGGATTGTTACGGCGCCGGTTGGATGTTCCGCATGAAACCGGCGAACCCGGCCGAACTCAATGGCCTGCTCGATGCCAAGGCCTACGAAGCACTGGTCGCGTCTGAAAAGCATTGAAATAGACAGGATTAACACGATACATCAGGGCAGGCAGGATTCGCAGGATTAATTCGTAAAGCGCTTAGGCTTTAATCTTGTTAGTTCCGTGAATTGAATTTTTAGGATATACGATGCCATTTATTCCACACACCGACACCGATGTGAAAGCGATGCTGAAAAGCATCGGTGTCAAATCGATTGACGATCTCTTCGACGAGATTCCCGAACGACTGCGGGCGGGAAAACTGACGCAGGTGCCGGAAGGCATGAACGAGATGCAAGTCACGCGCCTCATGCAAACCCGTGCCGCGCAGGACGGTGCTTATCTCAATTTCATCGGCGCGGGAGTCTATGAACATCACATCCCTGCGGCTGTGTGGGAGATTGTCACGCGCGGCGAGTTCTACTCCGCCTACACGCCATACCAGGCCGAGGCCTCGCAGGGCACGCTGCAACTCCTTTACGAATACCAGACCATGATGGCCTCGCTCACCGGCATGGATGTGTCGAACGCTTCACTCTACGACGGTGCCTCGGGTCTGGCGGAGGCGGTGCTCATGGCGGTGCGCGCACATAAGAAAGCGCGCAAGATTCTGATGCCGGCCACGGTGCACCCGATCTACCGCAAGGTAGTGCGTGCGATTGTGAAGAACCAGAACATCGAGCTGGTGGAAATTCCGCTGAGCATGGAGTGCGGCAACATCCCCCCGGCATCGCTCAAACAATACGAGGGCGGCGAGTTTGCCGCCCTCGTGATCCCGCAGCCCAATTTCTTCGGTGTGTTGGAAGAGACGGACGCACTTACCGACTGGGCGCACGCGCACAACATGTTCGCCATTGCGCTGGTGAATCCCACCGCGCTGGCGCTGCTCACGCCGCCGGGCGAGTGGGGTACGAAAGGCGCGGATATTGCCGTTGGCGAAGGTCAGCCGCTGGGCGCGCCGCTGTCCTCCGGCGGGCCGTATTACGGATTCATGTGCTGCAAGGAAGCCCTGGTGCGCCAGATGCCCGGCCGCATCATTGGTCGCACCGTTGATAAGGATGGCAAACCCGGGTTTACACTGACCCTGCAGGCGCGCGAACAACATATCCGCCGCTCAAAGGCGACTTCGAATATCTGTACCAATCAGGGCTTGGTAGTGGCTGCCTCTACCATTTACATGGCGTTGCTCGGACCGGAAGGTCTGGCGCGGGTAGCGCGCGCCTGTCACGCCAACACGCTGGCGCTGATAGAGCGACTCACTGCCATTACGGGTGTTACGCGTGTATTCAGCCAGCCGGTGTTCCACGAGGCGGTGCTCAAGTTCAACATCCCGGTGACGGATGCGCTACGCGCGCTGGAGGCCCAGGGGATACTCGGTGGCTATGACCTCACCGAACATTTTCCCCACCTTGGTCAATCACTGCTGGTGTGCGCGACCGAGACCCGTACCCAGGAGGACATCGAGCAATACGCGTTCCACCTGGAACGCGTTGTCAGCAAGCGCCGGCTGGATCCGCCGTGCGCCGTTAAAACCAACCCGAATGCTTAATCCAAGGAGACATCATCATGGCCAAGATCACGCTCGCCGGTAACCCCATCCATACCAGCGGAGACCTACCCAAGGTCGGCAGCACCGCGCCGGATTTCAAACTGACAGACGCCGACCTCAATGACGTGTCACTCGCTGATTTCAAGGGCAAAAAGAAACTGCTCAACATCGTGCCGAGCCTGGACACACCGGTGTGTGCCACGAGCACGAAGAAGTTCAACGAGCAGGCCGCCCGGTACCCGAACACGGTGATGCTGATCGTGGCGGCCGACCTGCCCTTTGCGATGAAGCGTTTCTGCGCCGCCGAGAACACCGACAATGTGAAGTCGCTGTCGATGATGCGCGACCGGCACTTTGCCAAGGATTACGGCGTGCTGATTACTGACGGTCCGCTCGCCGGCATCACCGCGCGCGCCATCGTGGTGATCGATGAAAACAACAAGGTCGTGCACACCGAGTTGGTGCCGGAGATCAAGCAAGAACCAAATTACGATAAGGCACTGGCCGCGCTCAAGTGATTAATGTCTTTTTGCTATGGCAGAGTGGATTGACCAACACCGTGTTTTGATCGAGAAACGCATATGCTGATCTTTGAACAATCGCAGACGAATCGCCGTAATTACTCACAAGCCCCGCTGGTAAAAGCGGAGGTGAAGGACATTCCGGAGAAATTCCTGCGCAAGAAGTACCCGCTGCTGCCGGAGATCTCGGAGATGCAGGCGGTGCGGCATTACACGAAGTTGTCACAGAAAAACTTCTCGATCGACACGCATTTCTACCCACTCGGTTCGTGCACCATGAAGTACAACCCGCGGGCTTGCAACAAGCTTGCGATGCTGCCGAACCTGCTCGGACGCCACCCTTATGCCCCGGAATCCACGGGGCAGGGATTCCTTGCCTGCATGTATGAGTTACAGGAGATGCTGAAGGACGTGACCGGCATGAAGGCTGTGTCACTCTCGCCGCTCGCGGGTGCGCAGGGTGAGTTTGCCGGCGTCGCCATGATCCGTGCATATCACGATTCGCGCGGCGATACGGCCCGGACTGAAATCCTCGTGCCGGATGCGGCGCACGGCACCAATCCGGCAACGGCAGTGATGTGCGGCTACACCGTGCGCGAGATTCCCACCGACAGCAATGGCGACGTGGTACTGGAAGCCCTGAAGGCTGCGGTCGGCCCGCAGACAGCGGGACTCATGCTGACCAACCCCTCGACGCTCGGCGTGTTCGAGCGACGCATTACCGAGATTGCCAAGGTGGTGCACGATGCTGGCGGGCTGCTTTACTACGACGGTGCCAATCTGAACGCCATTCTCGGGCGCGTGAAACCGGGCGACATGGATTTTGATGTGATCCACATGAATCTGCACAAGACCTTCTCCACGCCGCACGGCGGCGGCGGCCCGGGCGCCGGTCCGGTGGCAGCGGGCGCACGCCTTGAGCCGTTCTTGCCGGTACCTCTCGTTGGCAAGATTCAGGATAAGTATCTCTGGGAAACCGAGAAAACCCGGCCACAGACCATTGGACGGCTTTCCGCCAACATGGGCAATGCCGGTGTGCTGCTGCGTGCCTATGTGTATGCACGGCTTCTCGGCCGCGAAGGCATGCATCGGGTGGCCGAGTTTTCGACCTTGAACGCCAACTACATCATGGCGGAAATGGCCAAGCGCGGTTTCGACATGGCCTACCCCAAACGCCGCGCTACCCATGAGTTTGTGGTGACCTTCAAGAAATTGAAGGATGAGACCGGCGTGAGCGCGATGGATGTGGCGAAACGCCTGCTCGACAAGGGCTTTCATGCGCCGACGACATACTTCCCGTTGCTCGTGCCTGAGTGCCATCTGATCGAGCCGACCGAGACTGAAGCGAAGGAGGAGCTCGATCGTTTTGTTGCGGCGATGGATGAGATCATGCGCGAGGCGCGTACGAGCCCCGACGTTGTGAAGGGCGCTCCGCACACCTTGCCGGTGAAACGCCTCGATGACGTGCGGGCGGCGCGCGAACTCAATCTCACTTGGAAGCCGGCTACCTGAAGATGTCGCTCCTGGGCCTGTTCGATCTCAAGCGGGTGATGCGGGCCGTGGGGTATTCGCTGGCGGGCCTTAAGGCGGCGCTGAAACACGAAGCGGCATTCCGTCAGGAGCTAGCGCTGTTTGTGATTCTTGCCCCGTTAGGCTTCTGGCTGGGCCGTAACGGTATCGAGCGCTCGCTGCTGATCGGCAGTCTGGTACTCGTGCTGGTGGTTGAATTGCTGAATTCCGCCGTGGAAGCGGTGGTGGACCGTATCGGCAGCGAGAAGCATGAACTGTCCCGCCGCGCCAAGGACATGGGCTCGGCCGCCGTGCTGCTGTCGTTGCTTCTTGCCGTGGGGGTGTGGGCGCTGGTGCTGGCTGAGCGTCTTAGCTAAACGCGATACGTTATTCTCACGCGGCCGCCGGTTTCGTGGCCCCCAGCGGTTTCTCCCCCCTGTATTCGACCTTCCGACGTTCCAGAAAAATGCGCTTGTCACTGCGTTCGCAGAAAGGAAAAAAACGCGACCAGAAAACGTTACATTGAAGTGAGGCGGCGCCGAACATGGTTAATTTGCCGGAAATCGACAGGCGTGAATATATGTTTTCTCGCCGTTTTTTCATATTTTCCGGGATGACGGGTTAGGAAAGCCTTCAGAGTCCTCGTATAATCGCGCGTTCCGATTCCGGATCAGGCCCAGGACCCATGCTCAAGGCGATCAACGCTATTTTCAACGACCCCACCGCGCGGAAGCTGTTTCTCAAGCTCCGCTATGCGCTGTCGGTGGTGTTTGTCGTGGTGCTCGCGCACTACGCCGATGCCTCGCTGCTGTTGCCAGCGTTTGCGGTCTCGCTTGTTGGTGAGTTCATTCAGCTCTGGTCCTTCGCGTCGCTCGTCAAAAACGACCAGCTCACCGCGCGCGGACCCTATGTGCTTGTGCGCAACCCGATGTATCTCGGGCGCTTTGTTCTGATACTGGGCCTGGTGTTGTTGCTGAATAATATTTATCTGACTGCGGCCTATTGTGTTCTGTACTACTTTTACATGGCCAATCGTGTGCAACGCGAGGAAAACCGTCTGGCCCAGATGCTGGGAGATCCCTATCTCGGTTATTGTCGGCGCACAAGCCGCTTCATCCCCTCACTTGCGGGATTCGCCAATCCGGCGGTCTGGTTTTTCCGCTGGGATGTACTGCGCCGCAATAACGGCCAGTGGAACCTGCTCGCCATGCTGGCCGCCTACGCCGTTTTGTATGTCTATTTTTTCTATGGACGCTAGTCGTCTTTCAAGCTGATTTCCCGAGCATTGCCTCAAATTCGCCCGCATCCGTGATGGGGGCGCCACAGGTGTGCCCGGTGCAAAGGTAGGCCGTCACATCGCTGCGGGCGGCACGTTCGGCGAGTACTCCAGGGAGGTTCTCGGCATCGTGCGGAATGGCCAGCGCCAATCGTCGCGGGGTGTAATGCGTCTGGGTATGGACCAGCCACGGCTTCATTGATTCCGGCTTTCCACGCAGGACGATGGTTTGCGGGGGATAGAGATATTCTTCGAGCGCAACCAATAATGCTCCGTGCGCCGAAGGGTGCTGCTGGATGCTGCGGTGGAGGGCCTCCAGGGTTCGCTCCGCCGCGTCCAGGTAATGCGGATCGCCCAGCAGGTGCCCAAGCCGCAGTAATACCTGTGCGGCGACGCCATTGCCGGACGGCATGGCGTCGTCCGAGGTGGGCTTGGGGCGATAAACCAATTTTTCATGATCGTCACCGGTGAAATAAAAACCACCATGACCCTCGTCCTCGAAATGATCGAGCAGCGTATCCGCCAGTGTGCGAACGAAATCCAGGTCGGCGACGACGAACCTGGCCTGTAGCAGTTCGAGTACGCCGTCCATGAGAAAGACGTAATCATCCAGATAGGCATTCAGATGTGATTTGCCGTCCTTGTGAGTGGCTAACAATCTTCCCTCGTGCCAGAGATGGGCACGGATGAAATCGAGGGCGCGCTCGGCAGAGTGTACGAAATCGGGTTGGCCCAGCACCCGGCCAGCATGTGCCATGCCCTTGATCATCAGTCCGTTCCACGAGGTCAGGATTTTTTCATCCCGTCCGGGGCGCACGCGTTTTTCGCGCGCGGCGAGTAATTTCCCGCGTGCGCTGTCCAGATGGGCGAGAACCTCAGCCTCCGAACATGAGAGTGATTTGGCGATTTCCGCAGATGGCGCGTGCACGTTAAGATGCCACTGGCCCTCGAAGTTGGGCGTGTTCTTGAGACCGAAGCGCAGTTCCACGGTGTCCCATTCTGCGGGCGCGAGTAAAGTTTTCAGCTCATCCGTGGACCAAACGTAAAATTTTCCCTCATGGCCCTCGGAATCGGCATCGAGCGCCGAGTAGTAGCCACCTTCCCGCGCTTGCATCTCGCGCATGATCCATTCCGCTGTTTCTATGGCCACGCGCTGGAACAGCACATCGCCAGTGGCTTTCCAAGCGTCCACATAAACTGTAAGCAGTTGGGCGTTGTCGTACAACATTTTCTCGAAGTGCGGAATCTCCCAGCGTTCATCGACGGAGTAACGGCAGAAGCCGCCGCCCACCTGGTCGTAAATGCCGCCCAGGGCCATGGCTGCCAGCGACTGTTGCGCCATGTGCAGGCTCTCCCGGTCTTGTGGGCTGTGCGCCCAGCGTCTCAGACAGAGTTCAAGCGACGTAGGATGCGGAAATTTTGGTGCTGCACCGAATCCGCCAAAGCGCGTGTCGAATTGGCGCTGGAGTTCCGCATGGGCCTGGGCGAGCATCTCGGGGCCGAGACGCATTCCGGGAGCGGGTCCTTCGGGTTGTAGGCGTGCGAAGATATCACGCAGTGAGTCATTCTGTTCGCGGATCGCCTCGCGGCGGTCTCGAAAGACGGAGGCGATCTGGTGCAATATATCGGTGAATCCGGACATGCCGTATTTCGGTGTTTTCGGGAAATACGTTCCACCAAAGAATGGCATATGATCTTCGGGCGTGAGGAACATGTTGAGCGGCCAGCCGCCCGACCGTTGTGCGAGGATTTGATGTGATGTCTGATAAATTTTGTCGAGATCGGGACGTTCCTCACGGTCAATCTTGATGCACACGAAGAGTTCGTTCATGACGCGCGCGACCGCCTCATCCTCGAACGACTCGTGTTCCATCACATGGCACCAGTGGCAGGCGGAATAGCCAATTGACACCAAAATGGGCTTGTCTTCGCGTCGCGCCTTGGCCAGAGCCTCCTCGCCCCAGGGATACCAGTCCACCGGGTTGTGTGCATGCTGCTGCAGATACGGACTGGTTTCGTGGATCAGATGGTTTGTGTAGGTGGCTTGGTTCATGTCATATCCTGACTAATTTGCTCAACTATAACCTGATGGCTGATTTGTTGCCATCATTAAGGTTCGGAAATCTTGGGGTTTTTCTGGAATAATTCGGTCTCGTAGCGGTCAAACCATTCCGTACCTCTATCCCTAAAAATAATCCGATCTGAATGACCAAGGCCGAATTTAATTCCGGTGTCACATCCGGGACCGACACCAAATCCTGGTGGCGCGATGTGCTGTGGCTCACGTTTATCCTCGTGGTGCTGTTCGGGTTTGCCCTGGGCAATCGCGCGCTGTGGCACCCGGACGAGGGGCGTTACGTCGAGATTCCGCGCGAAATGGCGCAAAGCGGCGATTACGTCACGCCGCGATTGGACGGCGTGAAGTATTTTGAAAAGCCGGCGCTATTCTACTGGTTGCAGGCGGGGGTCATTAAAGTGTTTGGCCTGAGCGAATGGGCCATGCGGCTGTGGCCAGCCACCTTTGGAATCGCCGGTTGTCTGCTCGTTTATGTCACTGGACGCAGATTGTATGACCGGCGCACGGGATTGCTCGCCTGCGCCGTGTTGGCAACCGCACCCCTCTATTTCATGCTCGCGCGCGTCATCACACTCGATATGCCGGTATCGGTGTTGCTTACTGCCGCGCTCTTCGTGTTTCTGCTGGGCACACGCGAGCCGCCAGGGTCTAAGCGAAGAAATTTCTTCTGGGCATTCTATGCGCTCGCGGCGCTGGCAACCTTAACCAAAGGCCTGATCGGCATTGTGATACCGGCGGTGGTCATCGGTGTCTGGATCTTGTTGCTGTGGGAGTGGCGTCTGCTAAAAACGATCTATCTTCCGTCGGGGTTGCTGCTCTTTTTTATCATCGCCGCGCCATGGCATGTTTTGGCCGCCCGTGCCAATCCCGAATTCGCGCATTTTTATTTCGTGCATGAACATTTTGAGCGTTATCTTTCAAAGGTTCACGGTCGTTACCAGCCGGCATGGTTCTTCATCCCGGTGTTGATCGCCGGTTTCTATCCGTGGATTGCGTTTTTACCCCAGGCCATCGGCAGGGCCTTACCGGCCTCCTGGTCGGCACGACACCAGGATAAGGAATCGCTATTTCTGTTGCTGTGGGCCGGACTGGTGTTCGCATTCTTCTCTTTCTCGGACTCCAAGCTGATTCCCTATATTCTTCCGGCCATGCCACCGCTGGCGCTGTTGCTGGCGCGGTATCTGGCCGAGGTCTGGGATCAGCCCGCTTCGTCTGCACTGCGCACGGGGGTCTGGACGCTGATGGTAGCGGGTCTGGTGCTGGCGGCCGCGTTGGTGTTCTTTTCGGACAGCACCCCGGATCAGCCGCGGGTGGCCGAATACACGCGGGTGTTCGGTGGTTATGCCTACGCCATAATTGGTGGACTGCTCGCGGTGGCGTTTGTGCCGGTCATCCTGAGTTGGCGCCGGAGTAGCTCCCTGACGATGATGTCGTTGACGGCAACCTCAGTTGTATGGCTGGTCATCCTGACCCTGAGTCTGCCGATGCTCGATGCCAAGCGCACGGTCAAGGACCTGGCCTTGACGCTGAAGCCACGCCTGCAGCCGACCGACGAGGTGCTCACCTATCGTACCTACTATCAGGACCTGCCGGTCTATCTCGAGCGCCGAATTACCATCGTCGACTGGAAGGGGGAGCTTAAATTCGGCGCCGACGTTGAAGACGTCAGCGGCTGGATCATCGACGAGGCGGCGTTCTGGCGGCGTTGGCAAGGCCCCAACTGGGTCTATATGCTGACCGAGCGCGACAACTATGACAAACTGCGTACCCAAGGGCGCGGATCATTCCGCCTGATTGCCCAATCCGATACCAACGTTCTGGTGACCAATAAAGAGAACCAACCGTGAATTATTTTTCGCTGATCCTTTTGGGCGTATTACTCAATGCTGGCGCGCAGTTGCTGCTCAAGGAGGGTATGCGCCGCATCGGCTATTTTGAGTTCATCTGGGCCAATGCCCTCCCTATCGGTATGCAGGTGGCGGCCAACCCGTTCGTGCTTGCCGGCCTGTTTGCCTATGTCATCAGCGTGGGTGTGTGGTTATTAGTATTGTCGCGCGTGGAGGTGAGTTTTGCCTACCCGATGCTGAGTGTCGGGTATATCGTCAATGCGGTCGCCGGGTATTACCTGTTCCAGGAAAATCTTTCCATCACGCGCATAACCGGCATTCTCATCATCATCGCCGGGGTTTACCTCGTCACCCGTAGTTAGGAATCTGCATGTCGGAAGAATTTTTGCCTTTCTCACGGCCGTCGATCAGCCGCGAGGCCATCGATGAAGTGGTGGCCTGCCTCGAGACCGGTTGGATCACCACCGGCCCACGGGTTAAAAAATTTGAGGACGCGCTGAAGAGCTATTTCAGCGCGCCGTATGCGCTCGCGCTGTCCTCGGCCACGGCGGGATTGCATCTGGCGCTGCTGGCGCTTGAGCTGAAGCCGGGTGATGAAGTGATTACGACTCCCATGACCTTCGCGGCGACGCTGAACATGATCGTGCTCGCTGGCGGAAAACCGGTGCTGGTGGATGTGGAGCCCGATACCTACAACATGGATGTCACGCGGCTCGCGAAAGCGATCACGAAACGCACACGCGCCATCATGCCCGTGCATTTTGCTGGGCTCGCGGTGGACATGGACCCCCTGTATGCTCTGGCGGACAAGCATGGCTTGCGTGTTATCGAAGATGCCGCTCATGCCATCGGCACGGAATATAAGGGAAAACGTATCGGTGCCTTTGGCGATACGCAGGTATTCAGTTTCCATCCGAATAAGAACATGACCACGGGCGAGGGCGGCTGTGTCGTCACGCGCGATGAGAAGCTGGCCGGGAAAATCGCTCTGCTGCGTTTCCATGGCATGGACCGCGAGGCCTGGAACCGTTTCGGCAAGGCCGGCTCCCAACACTACGAAATTGTCACGCCGGGATTCAAATACAACATGATGGATATCCAGGCAGCGCTCGGACTACATCAGCTTCCGGCGCTCGAGGGTTTCATTCAGCGGCGCACGACGCTGGCGCAGCGTTACCAGGCACGGCTCGCCGATTGGCCGCAGTGGACGCGGCCCGGCACGCCAAACTATGCCCAGCGGCATGCGTGGCACCTGTACACGCCGCTCATCAATCCTGAGTCCGCGGGCATGGACCGTGATGCCTTTATGCAGGGTATGAAGGAACGTAATATTGGCACCGGCCTGCATTACCGCGCGGTGCATTTGTACCCATATTATCGTGAACAGTTTGGCTTCAAGTGCGGGGATTTTCCGATTGCCGAAACCATTTCGGATCGCATCGTGAGCCTGCCGCTGTTCCCCGGTATGAGCGATGCCGATCAGGATCGCGTGATTTCCGCCATGGCCAACCTCTTTGGGAGAAGATAACGTGGCTAGGCCTTATTTGAGCGTCGTCATCCCGGTATACAACGAGCAGGAAAACCTGCCGGCGCTGTTTTTGCGCCTGACGGTGTCGCTCGACAAGCTCGGCAAGTCGTACGAGATCCTTTTCACCAACGATGGCAGCCGCGACAACTCGCTCGTGCTGCTTAAGGATTATTATCGTCAACGGCCGAAACAAGTACGTATCATCGACTTCAACGGCAATTTTGGCCAGCACATGGCGATCATGGCGGCATTCGAACGCGCGCGCGGCGACGTGGTCATCACGCTTGATGCCGATTTGCAGAATCCGCCCGAGGAGATTCACAAGCTGGTCGCGGCCATCGAGGCCGGACACGATGTCGTCGGCAGTTACCGCAAGGACCGTCAGGATACTTTTTTCCGTCGCTATGCCTCGAAAGTGATCAACGGTCTGCGCGCGAAGATTACCCGCATCCGCATGCGCGACCAGGGCTGCATGTTGCGCGCCTACCGGCGTAATATTATTGAGAGCATCACGGCGAGTCAGGAGACATCGACGTTCATTCCGGCGCTGGCCATGAGTTACGCCGCCAACCCGACGGAGGTTGAGGTGGAACACGCAGCGCGTGCGGCCGGCGAGTCGAAGTACAGTTTTTACCAGCTGATCCGCCTCAACTTCGACCTGCTGACGGGGTTTTCCATTGTGCCGCTGCAGGTGTTTACCCTGTTCGGCATGGTGGTTTCGGTATTGAGCCTGTTGTTCGTGATTTTCCTTTTTATTCGCCGCCTGATGATCGGTCCCGAGGCCGAAGGTCTGTTTACTCTGTTTGCGATCCTGTATTTCCTGGTAGGCGTGGGCATCATGGGGCTCGGCGTCATCGGTGAGTATATTGGCCGCATCTATCAGGAAGTGCGCCGCCGTCCACGCTTCGTGATCCGCAAGGTCTACGAGCAAGACGATACCTCAAAGGCGGGCGCCGGTGAGTGAGCCCGGTATTATTGTTTTCGGCTATCACGATGTCGGCTACGAATGTCTCGATGCGCTGATTTCTCGCGGTTGCCGCATCCTCGCCGTGTTTACGCACCGGGACAATCCCGAGGAACGCATCTGGTTTAAGTCGGTGGCGGAGCTGGCCGGCCACCATCGCATTCCGGTTCACACGCCGGATTCCGTGAATACACCCGAGTGGATTGCGCGCATCCGGGAAATGTCGCCGGACGCCATTTTCTCGTTTTATTACCGCAACATGATATGCCAGGAGATTCTGGACATCCCGCGTCTGGGCGCATTCAATATGCATGGTTCGCTGTTGCCGAAGTACCGTGGACGCGCACCGATCAATTGGGCGGTGCTGAATGGCGAGATCGAAACTGGCGCGACCCTGCATTGGATGGTCAAACGTCCGGATGCCGGCGATATCGTGGATCAGGAAGCCGTGCCCATCGGCCAACGCGATACCGCACAGGATGTCTTCATCAAGGTGACGGCCGCGGCGCGAAAGGTTCTGGAACGCAGTATTGATGCCCTCAAAGAGGGTCGCGCGCCGAGGTACCCGCAAGATGAACTGAAGACGAGTTACTTTGGCGGGCGTAAGCCGGAGGACGGGCGTATCGATTGGCACGCCAGCGCACAGAAGATTTCTAACCTTATCCGTGCCGTGACGCACCCTTATCCCGGGGCCTTCACGGAAGTGGACGGCCGGCAGTTGTTTGTGTGGCGCGCCGAACCACGGACCGGTTGTGCCGGCACACCGGGGCAGGTAGTGTCGGTGGTACCCTTGCGTGTGGCAACCGGGCAGGGTTGTCTCGAAATTTTGACGTGGCAATGGTGTGGCAGCCCGGAGCAGGAGAGCGCGGCGCATGGCCTGCGGCTTAATCAGGTTCTGAAGGATACGGTCCCACGGGCGGCATCGGTTTAATCTACTTACCTAAAACTGGAGTCAGTATGAGCATTAAAGTTTTGATCCTCGGGGTGAATGGTTTCATTGGCAACAGCCTGACCGAGCGCATCCTGCGCGATACCGATTGGGAGGTCTACGGCATGGACATGAGCCAGGACAAGCTCGATCAGTGTCTTGGCAACAAGCGTTTCCATTTCGTCGAGGGCGACATCACCATCAACAAGGAATGGATTGAATATCACGTGAAAAAGTGCGACGTGGTGCTGCCACTCGTGGCCATTGCCACCCCGGCGACTTACGTACTTGATCCCCTGCGTGTGTTCGAACTGGACTTCGAGGCCAACCTCGACATCGTGCGCATGTGCGTGCGCTACAAGAAGCGCGTGCTGTTCCCGTCCACTTCCGAGGTCTACGGCATGAGTAGCGATGCCGAATTCGACGAGGAGAACTCCAATCTGGTCCTGGGTCCGATCAACAAGCAGCGCTGGATCTACTCTTGCTCCAAGCAGCTCATGGACCGCGTGATCCATGCCTACAATATGCGCGAGGGCCTGCGGTACACCCTGTTCCGCCCGTTCAACTGGATTGGCCCCAAGCTCGATAATATTTTCGAACCCAAGGAAGGCAGCTCACGTGTGCTCACGCAGTTCATCGGCAACATCCTGCGCGGCAAGGAAATTCAGCTAGTGGACGGAGGCGCGCAGCGGCGCAGTTTTACCTATATTGATGACGGCGTCGATGCCTTGATGCGCATCATCGAAAACAAGGGTGGTTGTGCCGATGGGCGTATTTTCAACATTGGCAATCCCAAAAATGACATGTCGGTACGCGAGCTGGCGGAGACCGTGGTGGCACTGGTGAAGACCTATCCCAAATATGCGCCGCTCGCCGAGAAGACCCGCATCGTGACGGTCAAATCAGGCGATTATTACGGCAAGGGCTACCAGGACATCCTCACGCGCGTGCCGTCGATCAAAAACGCCGAGAAATACCTTGGCTGGAAGCCCACCACTGACTTCAAGACGGCGCTGCACAAGACACTTGATTATCATCTCGGCCGACCGTCGCAGGAGTTGGAGGGGTAATTCGCACCCATGGCGGAGACGCGGCTGGCGGTCAAAGTGGATGTCGATACTGATCGCGGCACGCGTCTCGGTGTGCCGGCATTGCTCAACCTGTTCGACGCGTTCGGCATCCAGGCCACGTTTCTTTTTTCACTTGGCCCCGACCATACCGGCCGCGCCATCCGGCGCATTTTCCGCCCCGGGTTTTTCCGCAAGGTCGCGCGGACCAGCATCGTCAGCACCTACGGTCTGCGTACCTTGATGTATGGTGTGCTGCTCCCCGGCCCACATGTCGGTCGGCGTAATGAGGCCGTGATGCGTGATGCACGCGAGCGTGGCCATGAAGTCGGTATCCACTGCTATGATCACATCCGCTGGCAAGACGGCCTTGCCACCATGAAGCGTGAAGAAGTGAATGCAGAGTTTGGCAAGGCCAGCCGTGAGTTTGAGCGTATTTTCGGCGAACCGGCGAAGACGGCGGGCGCGGCGGGTTGGCAGGCAAACGGCCTGAGTTTGGCGGCATACGACAGCGCCGGTTTGCTCTACGCCAGCGATGCGCGCGGCACCCATGCCTTTTTCCCGCGGGTAGACGGTGTGGTGTTCAAGACCTTGCAGATTCCCACCACGTTGCCGACGCTCGATGAACTGCTCGGACGACCGGAGTATCCGGAAGCCCAACTCATCGAGTATTATCTGTCGTGGTTGCGACCGGGACAGCTCAATGTGCTGACCATCCATGCCGAGATTGAAGGCATGAGGAAAATGGAATTTTTCCATGCCTTGTTGAGGCAAGCACAACAGCGTTCTGTCCAGTTCGTGCGCATGAAGGAACTTGCACGTGAATACCTGAATAACCGCAACGCCGTTCCAGTGTGCAATCTGGTTAGCGGTGAAGTGGATGGCCGCGCCGGCACGCTCGCGGTACAGAAAGTGGCCTGAGCTTGCCTGACGTGACAATTACAACTCATTCATAACCCTGCACTATGCTTGCTCCCGACATCGATCCCGTCGCCATTCATCTCGGTCCACTCCAGGTGCACTGGTATGGGTTGATGTACCTCATCGGTTTCATGGGCGCCTGGTGGTTGGGCATTTACCGCGCGAAGCGCCCGGGCTCCGGCTGGCATCCACAGGAGATCGCCGATTTTCTATTCTACGGAGCGCTCGGTGTGATCCTCGGCGGCCGGATTGGTTATGTCCTTTTCTACAATCTGGGTTACTACCTCGACCACCCCATTGAGGTGTTTTACATCTGGGCCGGTGGCATGTCGTTCCATGGCGGTTTGCTTGGCGTTATCACCGCCATGTGGTGGTATGCCCGCCGGACAAACCGAACGTTCTTTGCCGTTGCCGATTTTGTCGCGCTGTTGACGCCGACGGGTCTCGGTGCCGGCCGTATTGGCAATTTCATCAACCACGAACTCTGGGGTAGTGTGACGAATTTGCCCTGGGGCATGGTCTTTCCCAACGCCGGGCCGTTGCCGCGTCATCCCTCGCAGCTTTATGAATTTTCGCTTGAAGGGGTGGCCCTGTTCATTATTCTCTGGACCTATGCACACAAGCCGCGTCCCACGGCCTCGATCTCCGGCCTGTTCCTGCTGTGCTACGGATGTTTCCGTTTTATCGTGGAATTCGTGCGTGAACCGGACCCGCAGCTTGGCTACCTCGCCTTCGGTTGGGTGACGATGGGCCAGGTTCTGAGCCTGCCCATGGTCCTGTTCGGTGGCTGGCTGATGTGGTGGGCACACCGGAGGCTTGCCAGGAACTAGCGTGATTTTGGACCCCTGCGTCAGCTTGGTACCGGTCTGAAACACGCGAGAACGTAAGGGTGAAACCCCGAGGGTAATGCGCAGCGTCGAAGCGGCAACGGCGACTCACGACATCGAACGCTCAGGTACATGCCGTCAACTTCCGATTATCCTGTGACTTTACTCAAATTAGCTAATCCAAATTGTTTTTATATTCGCGAACTCGCGAATTCCGTGAGTCGATAGCTCGCGCCCGTAGCCCGATGCCTTGATGCCGCCGAAGGGTAGGCGCGGGTCGCTTTTCACCATCCCGTTGATAAAGCTCATGCCGGACTGGATACGTCGTGCAAGTTGTTCACCTTTTTTTGTATCCTGAGTCCAGATACTAGCGCCCAGACCGTAGCGATGATCGTTGGCGATGCGGATGGCATCCGCTTCATCTTTCGCACGAATGACGATGGCGACGGGTCCGAACAGCTCCTCCTGGTACGCGCGCATGCCGGGCTGGACATGATCGATGATCGTGGGTTCATAAAAGAAACCAGGACCCGCGGCCGGTCCACCACGCAGCACGATGTGGGCGCCCTGGCTGATCGAGTCGGTGACCTGTTTCAACAGTTGATCGCGCAGATCGGCGCGCGCCATGGGGCCGAGCTGGGTGTCTTCCTGCATCGGGTCACCCAGCCTTAGGGTATGGGCCTTTTGCCTGAACCGGGCAAGGAATTCATCGGCGATGTCACCAATCAGAATAAAGCGCTTAGCGGCGATACAACTTTGGCCGCAGTTGAGAAAGCGTGAGGCAACGCCCACGGTGGCGGCCTGTTCCAGATCGGCATCGGCGAGCACGATGAACGCATCCGAACCACCCAGCTCCAATACTGTCTTTTTAAGGTTCACCCCGGCCGCGGCTGCCACCTTGCGACCGGCCGCTTCGCTGCCGGTGAGTGTCACCGCGTGGATACGTGGATCGGCGATGACCTTTTCCACTTGTGCTGCAGAAATCATAAGAGTGCGGAATACGCCACTGGGGAACCCAGCCTTGTGAAAGAGTGCCTCGATAGCGAGCGCGCACTGCGGCACGTTCGAGGCATGTTTCAAAACCGCCGTGTTGCCCATCATCAGGTTCGGTGCCGCGAAACGGAACACCTGCCAGAACGGAAAGTTCCACGGCATGACAGCCAGCACGGTGCCGAGCGGGAGATAGGTGATATAACTCAGCCCGGAGTCGGAATCGATTTTCTTGTCTTTGAGAAGGCGTTCGGCATGTTCGGCGTAGAATTCGCATCCCCAGGCGCATTTTTCAATCTCAGCGTATGCTTCCTTGATGATCTTACCCATCTCCAGCGTGATGAGTTCAGCGTAGTGGGCTGTATTGGCACGCAATTCGGCGGCGATATTCCTGAATAACCGCGCACGCTCGGAAAAAGAGGCGGCCTGCCAGCCTATGGTTGCCTTGGCAGCCTCCTGCAAGGCATGTTCCAACTGACGGTCGTTCCACTGGCCAAACGTCATTAAGCGCTCGCCGGTGGTGGGGTTGATCGTTTCCATGACCATGGCCTATGTTCTTTTACAAAATGGAATTTATTTTAGGTAGCGTTATCTATAATAAACAGTATGACGCCATTTCGCTCCCGCATCCTCGTTTTTCTCTGCCTGTCTGTGGGCTGGACTGCGTTGTCGGCGCAGGCGTACTCGGGGGATGAAGAGTCCCAACGGCGCGATTATGCCAACGCCCGCGAGGCGCTGAAGGCCGGGCACAACACCCGATTTAAGATGCTCTATGACCGCCTAAATGGCTATATTTTGCGCGGGTACCTTGATTATGAACTGCTGAAGAACCGCGTTGCCACGGCACCGCCCGAAGAGATCCACCGTTTTCTGGAGGAGAACAGTCAGGCCCCGGTGAGCGATACCATCCGCAAGAAATGGTTGCGTTACCTCGCGAGCCGCGGCGATTGGGATACCTTCGTGAAGGAATATAAGGATATCGAGGACGAGCCGGAGCTGGACTGTCTGCGTTTGGATCATTTGCTCAAAACCAGCGAACAACAGGCCCCGCTCATGGCCGAAGTGGAGAAGCTCTGGCTCACCGGCAACCGCCTGCCCGCCGCCTGCGATCCGGTGTTCAACGCCTGGCGTCAGGCTGGTCACATGACCTCTGATAAAGTTTGGGCGCGCATCCGCCTGGTGATGGAATCGCGTCACCTGGAAGTCGCGAGCCAGCTGGCCACCTATCTTGAGCCGCGCGAGCGGATATGGGTGAAGCGCTGGCAGGCGATGCATCGTGATCCGGTACGTGAGCTGCACAACATCTCTTACCCGGTGGAAACGCCGGTGGCACGCATGGTCATCAAGCATGGGGTCGTGCGTTTGGCTTACCGCGACCCCGAGGAGGCCATGGTCCAGTGGGATCTCCTCAAGAATAAATATTATTTCTTCGGTGAGGACGACAATTACGTGCTGCGCAACATTGGTGTCCTCGCGGCGCAGAATCACCTACCCCAGGCGCTCAAATGGCTCTCGGCCGTTTCTGCCGATCCCGGCGACGAAAACCTGTTGTTGTGGCGTGTGAAGGCGGCACTGCTTGCGGGCGAGTGGACCACGGCACGCAGCTTTATTGCGGGCCTAAGTGAAGAGCGCCAGCAGGATAACCAGTGGCGCTACTGGAGCGCGCGCATCCTAGAAGCGACCGGCAGCGAAGACGAGGCGCGCAAGATGTATAAAAGGCTCGCGCAGGATCGCAGTTACTACGGATTTCTTGCGGCGGACCGTATTGGGGCGGACTACTCCATGCAACACGTGAGCGTGGAAGCAAGTCCGGAAGAGGTCAGCGCCATGCTCGCCCGGCCTGGCATTCAGATGGCACAGGAATTTTACGAAATGGGCCAGGTGCTGGACGCGCGTCGTCAGTGGAACTGGGTCACGCGTCGCATGAACAACCGCGAACTCGCGGTGGCGGCGGTGATTGCGCGCCAATGGGGCTGGCATGACCGCGCGATCCTTACCGTGGCTAAAAGTGACCAGCAGGACGATCTCGAGCTGCGTTTCCCGCTGCTGTATCGCGACATGATCGAAGGCAATGCCACGGAATACGGCATCGACCCCGGCTGGGTTTACGGCGTGGTGCGTCAGGAGTCCGCGTTTGTCGTGGATGCGCGCTCGCAGGCCGGGGCCCTGGGGTTAATGCAGTTGATGCCGGCCACCGGGCGGCTCACCGGGCGCAAGCTCAACATTCCCATTCACAGCAACCACGCGCTGCTCAACGTCGAAAACAACCTGCGCCTCGGCGTGAGTTACCTTAAGGAAGTGCTCGGCCATAACCAGGGCAATCAGGCGCTGGCCACTGCCGCTTACAACGCCGGGCCAAACCGGGTGAGCAACTGGTTGCCTGAAAACCGCGCCCTGGACGCGGACATCTGGGTGGAAACGATCCCGTATAATGAAACGCGGGACTACGTCAAAAACGTCATGTCGTTTACTACCATCTACGATTACCGTCTGGCCAGCCAGCCGCTGCGCCTGCGCAACCGTATGCCGACCATCACGCCCGTCCCGGAATAACTTTTGTAGACACCCGTGCTTGACTTGCCCCGCGTGGGTTTGTACAACCACAGCCGCGCCGGGCGTGCTTGCCCAGGCGTATCACCCGAGAGATACCTGATGCCCACACGTAACATTTGCCTCCTTGGCGGAACCGGTTTTGTCGGCCATGCGCTGTGCGCGCGACTGGTCGAACGGGGGTATCGAGTCTGGGTGCTGACGCGCCACCGTGAACGCCACCGCGACCTGCTGGTCCTGCCCACCGCGCAGGTGGTGGAAGGCGACGTGCACGATAGCGCGTTCCTGCGCCGTCAGTTCGAGAGCATGGATGCCGTCATCAATCTGGTCGGCATCCTCAACGAGAAGGGCCGCTCCGGCAAGGGTTTTGCGCGGGCGCACGCCGATCTGCCGGAGAAGATCACACAGGCTTGCCGGCAGACCGGCGTGACACGCCTGTTGCACATGAGTGCGTTGCACGCCGCCCACGACGCACCAAGCCACTACCTGCGCACCAAGGCCTTCGGCGAGGATGCCGTGCACCACGCTGCCACCCCGGATTTTCATGTGACGAGTTTCCGACCTTCGGTGATCTTTGGCCCCGGCGACAGTTTTCTCAACCGCTTCGCGAAGCTCCTGCGCCTCTCGCCCTTTGTGTTCCCGCTCGCCTGCCCGCACGCGCGCTTTCAGCCAGTGCATGTCGGGGACGTGGCCCGCGCTTTTGTCGAGGCGCTCGACAACCATCAGACCTTCGGCGAGCGTTATGACCTCTGTGGCCCAAAGGTGTACTCACTGCATGAACTCGTGACCTATGTGGCGCAGCAGTTAGGCCTGCGCACCTGCATTATCGGCTTGAATGATCGGTTGTCCTGGTTGCAGGCGGTAATGCTGGAATTTGTGCCGGGCAAGCCGTTCTCGCTCGACAATTACCGTTCGCTAAAGGTCGATAGCGTGTGCAACCAGGGTTTTCCTGGGATATTTGGGGTTGAGCCAGCTCGCTTGGAAGAGATCGCGCCCAGCTATCTCGCGCGAAACGGTTACGTCCAGAACTAAGCGAATGGGCTAGGAGGCACCTAACGCGCGCAAAGCTGAATCGCGCTTCTCTTTTGGTTGCCGTGCAATTTCTTGGACGGCGCGGTAAAGGGCGGTGAGATCACCACTCTGCCGCGCAAGTAGTTTCTGAAATGCGGTGACATGTTGGTGATAAAGCCCGATGGAAACCAGGCGGGCATTGTTCAGGTCCTGGGCAAACCAGCTGTCATATTCGTCGTATCCACCCCAGCTGGTTTTAAGCGCCGCATATTCATTTCGGAGTTCTGCCAGAATCTGTGCCTTGGCAGCGCGTTTTTCGGCGTCGCTGGCGCTTGCGACATATTCTTTTGCCAGCCGTTCGCGGTATCTAAGTACGAGCGCGATAAATTCATCGCGCCGTTTTATGTTTTTCTGATATCGCTGGAATTCCTCTGGTTTTCCTTGTTGCTGGAGCCAGCGTTTCACGCCTTCCAGTTCGACCGCCGTGGCGAAGGATTCGTTGAAGGCGGAGTCGTCTTTGACATACAGTTTCTGGTGCGCGAGTTCATGAAAGAGGATGCCGGCGATTTCGGTCTCGGAGCGTTTCAGGACGGTATTGAGCATGGGGTCGTTGAACCAACCCAGGGTCGAATAGGCAGCGACACCACCGACATACACGTCGTAGCCCTGTTGTCTCAGTTCGGCGGCGAACTGGTCGGCTTTTTCGTGCGTGAAATAGCCGCGGTAGGACACGCAGCCCGCCACCACAAAGCACCACTCCTTGGGCTGCAAAGACAACTCCGGCGTGGCAAAGACATTCCACACGGCAAAGGGGCGTTTGAGGTCGGCATAGCTGCGGTAGCTGCGGTTATCGGGCAGCCCCAGCTCGCGGGTGGCGAATTCCCGCAGCATGAGTACGGTGGCGAGCTTCTGCCTGGTTGCGGACGCTGTCGCGGGATCCTCGATCCATTCATCGATCGGGCGCGATTTTGCGAGGATATTCATCTGCCCGCTGATGGCCTGCGTGTAGTAGCTGAAATTGGCGCAGCCTGTGATGAGCAGGAGCGGCAGCAGCGGGAACAGGGATCGAAGGGCGCGGATCATGGGCGAAAGGGCTTGGCGTCGATACTATGCCACAGATACGATGTCGCCATGAAAACCTATCTCGTCGGCGGTGCGGTGCGCGACAAGCTCCTTGGCCTGCCGGTCCAGGACCGGGATTATGTTGTGGTCGGCAGCACCCCAGAGGAAATGACCGCCAAGGGTTTTAAGCCCGTGGGCGCGGATTTTCCAGTGTTCCTGCATCCGGTCACGAAAGAGGAGTACGCGCTGGCGCGCACCGAGCGCAAGTCCGGCCACGGCTACAAGGGCTTTACGATCTATGCCGCGCCCGATGTGACGCTTGAGGAAGACCTGCGCCGGCGTGACCTTACCATCAACGCCATGGCCGAGGACGAATCGGGCCATCTCGCTGACCCATTCCATGGCGCGGAGGATTTGCGCAACGGCCTGCTGCGCCATGTGTCGGACGCCTTTGCCGAAGACCCGGTGCGCGTCCTGCGCGTGGCGCGTTTCGCTGCACGTTTCGCCGCGCGCGGTTTTCACGTGGCGCCGGAGACGAACCGGCTTATGCAGAAAATGGTCGCTTCTGGCGAGGTCGATCATCTCGTGGCCGAGCGCGTGTGGACCGAGCTTGAGCGAGCGCTCGGCGAAGACAGGCCATCGCACTTCCTTGAAGTGCTGCGTGGCTGCGGGGCGCTGAAGCGCCTGTTCCCGGAGATCGAGGCGCTCTATGGTGTGCCGCAGCCGGAAAAACATCACCCGGAGGTGGACACCGGTGTGCACGTGATGATGGTGCTCGATCAGGCGGCAAAACTTTCGGCAGATGGCCGCGTGCGCTTCGCTGCACTCATGCATGACCTCGGCAAGGGAACGACGCCGCCGGCCGAATGGCCGCAGCACATCGGCCACGAGGAACGTGGGGCGGAACTGGTAAAAAATCTCTGTCGGCGCTTTCGCGTGCCGAACGAGTACCGCGATCTCGCCGTGATCACGGCGCGTTTTCACGCACATTGCCACAAAATTGCGGAACTGCGGCCGGCAACAGTGGTGGATACGCTGGAAGCCATGGACGCCTTCCGTCGGCCCGAACGCGTAGGTCTGTTCGTTTCCGCCTGTGAGGCCGATTTTCGCGGGCGCACTGGCTACGAGGACAGACCCTACCCGCCGGCGGCGCTTTTCTGTAACTGCTTCGCGGCAGCGCGTTCGGTCGATACCGCCGCGGTGGCTGCCACCGGCAGCCCGGGCCCCGAGATCGGCGCCCGCATCCGCGAGGCACGCATTGCCGCCGTGCGGCAGGTGTTATCATTAGCCAATCCATGATAGTTCTTTCTGGTGCTAGGAACGGAGAGCAAGTCATGAGGTTTCCAATTTCCGATTTGATGAAAAAATTATTTATTGCTCTGTGGTGGCTGGTGACGTCAGGTGTGGTGCTGGCTGAGTCGAGCGCAGTGGTCGCGAAACCCAAAGCCGACAACGTGGTTAAAGTCGTGTATCACGCTGACTTTGCCGACCCGCGCCGCTTCAGCGCTATGCTTGCGAGCATCAACAACATGGTCAGCCTTTATCAGGAAGACATGGTGGATTATGACGTGCGTATCGTGTTTGTTTCTTACGGCATTCGTTTTGTCACTCAGGACAGACTTACCGGCACGCCGTTTGCCGAAGACACCGAGCTCAAGAAACGGCGCGAGAACTTGCTCGGGCGGCTTAACACCTTACACGAGACGTTCGGCGTGAAACTGGAACTGTGCGGTATTACACGCGAGCAGGCGGGACTCGACGAGAAGAAACTCATTCCCGGGGTGGAGATCGTGCGCTCGGGTGTTGTGCGTATTGCCGAGTTGCAGCATCAGGGTTTTTCCTACATCAAGATCGAGTAAGCATTCATGGCCAAAGCCGTGCCTAAAAAAGCCTCTTCTTCGGCAAAGTCTGTCGCTGCGCCTCGCATTGGGTTTGTCAGCCTCGGTTGCCCCAAAGCGCTCGTAGATTCCGAGCGCGTGCTCACGCAACTGCGTGCCGAGGGTTATGAGATTTCACCCAGCTACGATGGCGCCGATCTCGTGGTGGTCAACACCTGCGGGTTTATCGACAGCGCCGTCGAGGAATCCCTCGATGCCATCGGCGAGGCGCTTGCGGAAAATGGCCAGGTGATCGTCACCGGTTGTCTCGGCGCCAAGGGTGACATCGTCAAGCAAACTCACCCGCGGGTGCTCGCCGTGACCGGGCCGCACGCGCTCAATGAAGTGATGGGCGCCGTGCACACGCATCTGCCGCGCCCGCATGACCCTTACTCAAGCCTGATTCCGCCACAAGGGATCAGACTGACGCCACGACATTACGCCTATCTCAAGATTTCCGAGGGTTGCAACCATCGGTGCACATTCTGCATCATCCCCTCGATGCGCGGCGATCTGGTGAGCCGCGACATCGGCGAGGTGATGCAGGAGGCGGAGAATCTGGTAAAAGCAGGCGTGAAGGAGTTGTTGGTTATCTCGCAAGACACGAGCGCGTATGGCGTGGACGTGAAATACCGTCCTGGCTTTTGGAAAGGGCGGCCGATCAAAACGAGAATGACGGAACTCGCGCAGGCCTTGGGCGAACTCGGCGTGTGGGTGCGGTTGCATTACGTCTATCCCTATCCGCATGTGGATGAAGTTATCCCCCTCATGGCCGAGGGAAAAATCCTGCCGTATCTGGATGTGCCGTTTCAGCACGCGAGCCCGCGGATTTTGAAGCTCATGAAACGTCCGGCGAGCGCGGAAGGCACGCTTAGGCGCATTGAGGCTTGGCGTCATGTCTGCTCGACCATTACGTTGCGCTCAACTTTTATCGTCGGTTTCCCAGGCGAGACTGAACAGGAATTTGAAGAACTACTCGGTTTTCTCAAGGAGGCGCAGCTCGATCGCGTGGGGGCGTTTGCCTATTCCCCGGTGGGGGGCGCGGCGGCGAATGCACTGCCCGATGCGGTCCCGGAAGAACTGAAACAGGAACGTCTCGCGCGCTTCATGGGGATGCAGGAAAAAATATCCGCGGAAAAATTGCAGCGCAAAGTCGGCCAGACAATGACGGTGTTGGTCGATGCCGTGGACGACGATACCGTGATCGCCCGTTCTGCGGCGGATGCACCGGAGATCGACGGCGTGGTTTATATCGATGCGGCGGAGGGCGCGAAGGTGGGCGAGTTCTGCCGTGTGCAGATCACGCGTGCCGGGGAGCACGATCTCTGGGCGCGGCTGGTTTAGAGGGCAACCTCGTCAAAATCCCTGGCCTGACGGTGGGTTGCCTTGGAATCAGGAATTCCATCCCGCACCAGCCACCACGTTTGTATTCCCGCGGCCTGCGCGGCATCGAGCTCTTCCTTAAGGTCGGAGAGAAATAGCGTTTCGCCCGGGGCAATGCCGATTGCAGCTGAGATCTTGCGGTAGGAATCCACCTCGCGTTTGCCGCCGATGTGGGTGTCGAAGTAGCCAGAGAATAGTGGCATGAGATCGCCGTAGTCGGTGTGCGCAAAGAGTAGCTTCTGTGCCAGTACCGAACCCGACGAATAAACATAAAGCCGGATGCCGGTGTCCCTCCATTTCCGTAAATGCAGTACGGCGTCTTCATACACGTGGCCCTTGAAGTCGCCTTTTTTGTAACCGTCCTCCCAGATCATGCCCTGGAGCGCCTTGAGCGGTGTGATCTTCTTGTCCTCATCGATCCAGCGAATGAGCTGAGCAATCACTTCATCGGTGCTGAGGTCAGCGCCGGCAATCTGACGAACCTCGTCGAGCCAGCGCGTGACCGTCGCCTCGTTTGCATGCCCGTGCACAAAATCCGCCATGCGCTCGCGGGCATAGGGAAACAAGACATCTTTGACAAAAGATAGTGACGAGGTCGTGCCTTCGATATCGGTAACAATTGCCTTGACCATGAAAAATCCAAGTGTTGTGTGGTTAACAAGATTGTACCGGCTTCCGGGGTGGTGCCAAAATTATCAGTAAGACCCAGAAAGCCCTCAAATTAACACACTGAGGAATTCCGACGACAACAACCGGTCCTACAACCGGAGACACGGAACCGGATTGCTTGAGAAAAAAGCAGAGAAGGTCAGTGCGGGCTTTTCCAGAAAGCATCGGCACGCTGGTTGCAATTCTCCAGCGGGAGGTCGGCGATTATTTTCAAGTCTTGAGGATTCAGTTTCACGTCAGAGGCATCCATTGTTCCCATTGAGAAGTTGGCAAGCCAGCACTCATCTGCATCTCAATAACGTAGGTGCGTACGCTCTGGTATCTTTTGGTCACGCTGTAGAAGGTAAGGCGGTAGTCAAAGTCTGCCGTGTTACGGTGAGCCAATTTAAGTATCGGCTTGGGCCTGGTTTTCGCTATAATTCGCACATGTCTGCAATCATTCGGCTTCTCCGTGTTTGCGCCTGTCTCCATGCAGCACAAAGACTTTACAGCTGGTGTTACTACCAGCCGTCACCTGACTAAACTCAAGAAACTCACACAATCAAGGTAAAGAGACTTGGACAAATCTATCGGGTCTTACGACTACATAATTGTTGGCGCTGGAACGGCAGGATGTGTTCTCGCCAACCGTCTCTCGAGTGATCCTGATATCAAGGTACTGTTGCTCGAGGCGGGTGGGAAAGATGATTATTTCTGGATACATATTCCAGTCGGCTATCTTCGGTGTATCGGGAATCCGCGGACAGACTGGTGTTTTAAGACCGAGCCTATACCTGGCTTGAACGGTCGGGCCATTGGCTATCCGCGTGGGCGGGTCCTCGGCGGAAGTTCATCGATTAATGGCATGATTTACATGCGGGGGCAAGTCCGCGACTATGAGGAGTGGACAGCGTTCGGCAATCCGGGCTGGCGCTGGGAGGACGTCCTACCGTACTACAAACGATCGGAAGACTATGCACGCGGTGCTGATGATTGGCACGGCGCGGGAGGCGAGTGGCGTGTCGAACCGCAGCGGCTTTCGTGGGAGATCCTGGAGGCGTTCCGTGAGGCCGCGGCTGAGGTGGGTATTCCCAAGGTTATAGATTTCAATCGGGGCAGTAACGAGGGCTGTGGTTATTTTGAAGTTAACCAGAAGCGCGGCGTGCGCTGGAATGCATCCAAGGCGTTTCTCCACCCGGTGCTGAATCGGCCAAATCTTCGGCTCGTGACCCAGGCAACTGTCAGGCGCCTGCGTTTTGAGGGAAAGAGGATCACAGGTGTTGAATTCTGGCATGAAAGCGAAGCAGTCTCGGCCGAAGTGAATATCGAAACGATTCTCGCGGCAGGAGCGGTGAGCACACCGCAGATACTCCAAGTCTCGGGAATCGGCCCTGTACCGCTTTTGCAGCAACACGGAATCCCGGTAATCAACGAGCTTCCGGGCGTGGGCGAGAACCTGCAGGACCATTTGCAGCTCCGCATGGTGTTCAAGGTAAAAAACACGCGTACCCTCAACGAAACCTCAGGAAAACTCGTTGACCGTATAGGCATGGGACTGCAATACATGCTATTCAAGCGGGGTCCGCTTACCATGTCGCCCAGTCAGCTGGGGGCATTCGCCCGGTCGGATCCCAACGAGGCGACGCCCAACGTCGAGTACCACGTGCAACCACTTTCGCTCGACAAGTTTGGCGATCCGCTACATCCATTTCCAGCATTCACGGCCGCCGTGTGCAACCTGCGGCCAGAAAGCCGAGGCTATGTTCACATTCAGTGTCCTGATTCTCGTGTTGCACCGATCATCCAGCCAAATTATCTTTCAACTGGTCAGGATCGAAAGGTTGCCGTGGGTTCTCTTCGCCTGACCCGACGCATCGTCGCTGCGTCTGCCATGCAGCGCTTTGCGCCAGAAGAATTCAAACCTGGCCCCAGGTTACAAACGGATGAAGAGCTTGCTCGGGCCGCGGGAGATATCGGGACGACGATTTTTCATCCCGTCGGTACCTGCAAGATGGCCCATGACCGCAAGGCAGATCCATGGGGCGTTGTCGATGCGCGGCTGCGTGTTCACGGTATCGGAGGGTTGCGGGTGGTGGATGCTTCCATTTTTCCAACCATCACGTCCGGCAACACATGTTCTCCCGTGGTCATGGTCGCAGAAAAGGCGAGTGCTATGATCCGGGAAGACCGGAAACAGGAGCGCTGAGATGCTGCTCACGCAAATCGTTCGGTCACTCTTTTTTCCATGACGCGAGCCACTCATCCTGGAGACCGAGTCAATTAGGAAGGCGATGTTTTTTGCGAAAATTCGCGTGGGCGTTGTATACCTACTCCCAGGGCGTGCTAAGTATTGTCGCCAATCAGTGTCGATGGAACTCCAATCCCAACGTGACCCCGGAGATATCTTTGTTTAAAAGGGCATTTCTTTCTAACATTCCCATCTTGTTTGTTCTATTGTGGAGCACGGGATTCATTGGCGCTAAATACGGTTTGTTGTATGCCGAGCCCTATACGCTGTTGTTCTACCGTTTTGTATTGACGCTGGTACTTCTCGTTATGTTGTTGGCCTATTTCAAGCCACTTTTCCCGAGTGGTTGGCGTCAGAGGTTTCACCTGATGCTAACCGGGAGCCTAATCCACGGGGCCTATCTCGGAGGCGTGTTTAGTGCGATTAAGCTTGGCATGCCTGCCGGTCTGTGTGCATTAATTGTGGGGTTGCAGCCATTACTAACCACTCTGTCGGCACCTCTCCTGCTCGGGGAACGAATCAGCAGACCGCAATGGGTCGGCATATTATTCGGGTTGTTGGGGCTGTACCTTATTTTGGAAACGGGAGATGGCCAAATTGCTCCGCTAAGTCGCCAGGCGATCTTGGCAGCCTTCATTGCATTGGGAGGTATTACAGCGGGAACGGTGTACCAAAAGAAATTCTGCGCAAATAATGCCCTATTAAGCAGCGTGTTTTTTCAATACATTTCTACCGTGGCGATTTTCGGGGCTGGATCCCTTTTTTTCGAAACCGGAAAGGTGGTGCCCACTCCTCAGCTGTTTTTCTCCATTCTCTGGCTGGCAATAGGTCTTTCAATTGGAGCCATATTGCTTCTCACCTATCTTATTAAGCACGGGGAGGTGCATACGGTCTCCAGCTTGTTCTATCTGGTACCTGCAGCTACTGCCTTGGAGGCATCGTGGTTTTTTGACGAAAAGCTTGGTGTGGGTAAAGTTGTAGGCATGGCCATAGTTGCTGTTTCGGTTTTCATGGTAGTGCATCGAGCGGGCCCTGCTAACAACAAGCGGGGCAGATGAGTCTGTCTCAGACGCCTTACCTGTGCATGATAAATTCTTGCATTGCGCCGCCACCGGTGTCGTGGGGCAAGCCGTGACAGTACTGCAGCGAATAGTTTATGCGAGTCTTGCCTGGATTGCCCCCACGGCACACTACACCTGCAACAGGGGTGCAGTTCATGGTGTTCCAAGATGCGATCAGGTTCCAGCCAACACGCCCGGTTTACTGTGTGTCAAAGTTATCAACAGCACGCTCCTCTAGGGCGAGGATCAATTATTGGGCAGCGGAGGCAGGGGCGTGGTTGAATTTTTGTCATCCTGCAGCGGTGAGGGGTGGTTGGCCTTTGACAGCAAGTCACCAACGGTCACGAAAGTAAACCCCCTCTGCTGGAGCGAATCAATGATCTCGGGCAAGGCCTCGGCCGTGTGCCAGCCGTGGCGGTTGATGTGCATCACGATTATCGACCCGGGGTGCGCGTTCGCGACAACATACTCGATTAGCTTCTCCTTCGTCGCGTGCACGTCCGGGTCACCAGAGGCCAGGTCATATTGGATAGTTGTCAGCCCTAATTCCGCGGCATACCGCACGACCCGGTGATCATATTCTCCGTAGGGGGCTCGAAACAGAGTCGCCTGCCGCCCGGTCACGGTGTAGAGCACGGCTTGGGTCCAGGTAAGTTCTTCCCGGAGACGCGTTTCCGACACCTGAGTGAGATGAGGATGCAGGAAGGTGTGATTGCCGAGTTCGAATTGCGGGAGAGAGGCAAGATACTTGGTGTGGTCCTGATTCTCCTCAATCCACTTGCCGCCCAGGAAAATGGTTGCCGGGATCTTCTTGTCAACGAGTACTTGCGTGACCCGTTCATCATAGTGGCTCGGCTGGCGTGTCGAGCAGGCATCGAAGGTGAGCGCAACCCATTTGGCGTCCCGTGGTCCGTGGAAGATCACCTCCGCAGGTACGGGCGGCAAAGGTGGTGGTGCAACGACTTTCAGTCTCGGCGGCTCATAGGGCAGAAAAATCTCCTGACCTGCGAGACGGTTTTGCTCGGTGACCTGGATGGCTGGACTACAGCTGGTGAGCCACGCCATCCCAACAATCAGTATCGGCGCAAGAATGCGTATCGGTTTCATGGCGATGATCCGGGTTTTCAATTAATCCGATTCGGAATGCAGGGTGCTTCCGAAGAGGCAGTAGTGGCAACAGCGGCTACGGCAGCACGGTGAAAGATGGTGGCGAGCAATTTGCCACGGTCTGTTATCCAGAATCGCGTACACCTTAAAGAAGTGCAATTCTGGTTTTTAGGATTGCCAGTCATTTTCCACGATGGGCCGGCGTTCGGGTTGCGCGCGAAGGCTTTTTGACCTTCCCGGCCTTTTGCAAGCGCAGCATAAGATCCCGGTCATGTTCGTCCCGGTAGGGTTTAAGATCCAGGTCCGGTGGTACCCGGGTGAGGCGTTCGCTTTCGACGTGTTTGATATACCGCTGCATAAAGCGGTCATAGGCCCGCCAGGAAATCCGGTCGGCGCGCACCGCGGCTTCTTCCGCCCGCGTGGCAATCTGATGGGCGTGCTGGTAGTGCAGGTTTAACTCATCGATCAGGGTTTTCTCCACCGACTCGTGCAAGATGAGATAGCGGTCAATGGCGATTTTCCTGCCCCGATAGGTAAAGGTCTTGGGGAGATGCCGATCGATGTAGATGGTGTGGCCGTCCAGACTGTAGCCGGCAAGATAGGGCACATCGAAGCGGCGATCCAGCCGCACCCGTCGCAGGATCGCATCGAGCGCTCGATCCAGCATGAGACTGGAAACATACCAGTCGGGCAGTCGCAGCTTGCGATGCGGGGCAATCGGGTGACAGCTGTTGGTTGGCATTTTTGGTTATCTCCTCGGGGTAAACATTATCTGCGTCATTTGTACGGCCTGATGAGCATCACCTGATCCAGTGATACCACGTCACTACCGCACCCAAGGCGATAAGCCACCACAACGAAGCCAGTGCCACCTTGATATCCTGCCATGAGGGGATCGCGGCATAGGCAAGACAGGCGATCGCGTAGGCCCACAGCGCCTCGCTGCCATTAATGGCGACGTGCCTGTGTGCACGCCAACCCAGCAGTACCACCGCCACCGCCAACAGGGAAAGCGGTGCGAGCCCGATGAATAGACCGTTGTACCAGCGCACATTCGCACAACGTATGGTACCCAAGACGTAGCCGTTGTTACTCCGCTGCGGGATGAGGTGGAAGCCAGCCGGCTTGCCGTTCAGCAGAAGCGCCGCACCCAGATGCGTGAGTTCATGCGCCACCGTTGCGGGAAAGACGGCAAGGAAAAACACCGGCATCAGGCGGCGAAGCGCAAAAATAACCCCGAGTAGCCCCACCACAGCACCGATATAGAGCGCGCCACTTGTCGTGCGTAGGACTTCAAGGCTGCCCTCGTGGAAGATGTGACTCATGTGGTTTGTTTATCCCGCCACCAAATGGAAATGCAAATAGGTGACTTCTTGTTTCTCCGGGCCGTTGGTCCATAACCGGTAGTTCTTGATCCCTTGTTGTTTGACTATCGCGGCGACGGATGCATAGAGATCAATAATGTACTCCTTATCTTCTTCTGTAAGCTCCCCTATATTTTTGATGTCTTTCTTGGGTGCGAAGATGTAATGAATTTGGCGCATCGATCTGGGATACTGAAACACAATCGTCTTGTCGGTTTCTAAAATCACATGGGGGATGATTCCCGGTAGATTTTGCATCACTACCGAGGCAAAGAGCCCCGCGACCTCATTTGGGTGCCAGCAATGACTCGTACACTCATGAATAGTTAATGGGGATCGTGGGTTAGTGCGGGAAAAAAGAAGACCGCCGACCAATAATCCTGCGCTGAAAGCAACAACCAATAGGTAAAATGTTTTTCTCATCATTATTAATTTAATTTTGGCTAATGAACCAAAGTTACTTGGTTCCCGTGTATGTTACTTGATCCGGTGCCTATAGAAATAGGGGTTACTCAGGCCTATTTCCCCACTGTGAAATTTCGAGAGGAAGCTGCAGGCCAGCCGTGCGTAATCGGTGTTATTGAGAGGCGCCGGCCAGTGTATCAAGTTGTGGTTTCGTAGGGCGGCACCGCCAAAGTTTGGGTGCAGTTCAATTACGCCCAGGCGCAATTATTATGAGTTTCGAGGATTTGTACGCCGGGAAGTTGTGCGTCGCACTTGATGGATCGGAAGCCCCTGTTACCTTTGACGCTTGTCGGCACGCGCTGGACTCCGACTTTCGACGTAATGATAAAATTGCAGGCGCCGCACAACGCTTTCCAGTGCATGTCCAGGGGCACTTTAGTGCCATGTCATGGCGGGTTGCTAGACGTGCAGGTATTTTCCAACCCAGGGGAGTGATCGGGAGGACGTCGTTCCGCCGTCGGCCGGGGCTGGCGTTTAAGGGTCGGTCTTGGGATGGCTGCACAACCACGTTGTTCGCAGACACGTGTGATTTCACCGTTGAGCTTTGGCCACCACGCGTCGAGCCGATCCAGCTTATGCGCCAGCATGCACACAGCTACGAAAAACGGTTCGATGTCGGCAGTCGGCACGGCACTGATTCGGTTGGCCACGAACCAGGCGAGGTGTTTTTGCTGGAATCGGCTGGGGCCGACCTCAAAGCAGTCCCAGACGGCCACCGCAATAGCACACCCAAGGTGGCTGAGCTTTCGTCTGTAGGTGTGATCGCCAATTGATGCGTGCCTGAACAAGGTTTGTGCTTGCGCGACGGCTTGCCATTTGTGTCTGGCCCGTTTCCAATATTCTATCATCGGGCACTCCCAAGGTACGAAATGCAAACGCTAGGCCTGGAATGACCCAACTCGTGCGAAATGATCTTCCGGGCCGCGCGGTCGATGTCTTTCGAGGCGAGTCTTTTCCCGGTGATAACAGGCGCCTGGAAACCGGTAAGCGCGAAGTAGCGGTCGCAGCTGTAGGCGGCCCGCAAGTCATGCGGGTGTGGCAGATTAATTTTTTTGCGGGGTTGATCATATTGACGACGGACGCGTCGCGTCGTCTGGATATAGGTAACAGGTCGTACGGGCATCAGATTCGGGCGGGACCCCTGCAACGCTGATGCCTTCTCGATCTGGGTGACGATAAAGCTATCAACTGGAACCCAGCGATCGATGTACCGGCCACGTCCATTCTTGGTGCCTTCGCGTATGTTAATTTTTCCATGGTCGTTGATATTTTTTTGTAGTCGTTGGTAATCCTGCAGAATCGCCTCCTTAAATCTCATTCCGACAAAGCGCCAGCTGAATACCATGATCGCGCATTCATGGTGTCCTGCTGCCGATAACTGATCGATAGCCTGTATTATGCGCGAGCGGTCGAGGCCGCCCGGGATTTTGGTTCGGACATAACGGCGCTGCGGCAGAAAATCACCAGGGTCTACGTAAAACCGATCATTTCCTAGCAGGCTGCGGAAAACCACATTGCAGCAACTCAACCGGTTCACGGCGGTGCTAACTGCAAGATCGCCAGTTTTTACACGGTTGGCAAGGTGATGGACATACTCCATCACCAGCGCGAGTGAAACCGAATGCAGATTATGAACGCCTTGTTGGGCGGCAAAATTGACGAACATGGCCCACCGCTGTCGATAAGTCGACATTGTTGAAAAATGCCCATCGCCAAACAATTTTTTTAAACTATAAAAACCCGCGGAGCGCAAATCTTGCTTCCAGAGCGCTTTGACACTAAGCATATTTTCCTCCAAAAGTAATTTGGGTTGATAAATACCGATGCAACGTCGCCTGCTTTCCTTTTTCTGAAGTAAAAAATAAGTGTTTAGGTTGGTTGTAGGCCCAACCAGACAAGGCCCTGTGCAGATAGCAGGCGTTGCTTACTCACTGTCCATGACCCCGCGAAAACGCACTAAAAATCACGCGAAAAAGGAGGAGGTGGCGCCCATGTCATCAATCTTGACGCGGGCGCGGGACAATGGCCGCACATGCGGACACACAGCGCCAATAACGATCTGGCTACAGTGTGTTAACAGTGTGTTATTTCAGGGGAATATCGGGGTGGTATGTGAAATACCTAACTCGATTGCTTGCGCGTCAAAGGGAGTGAAACAATGGCGCGCAGTCCCTGCTATGCCGGGCAAACGGTCCGGCATAGCGTCATTGCGGCAACTCCAGACCCAAAATAGCCTGGGCTGCCGAAGACAAGACTCGTCATAGCCCTCTCTTTAAATAAAACAAAGAGGCACCATGACGCCCCATCAGGGTATGCACCCCAGTGGGGAAGCTTTAATTCCTAACGCGATACCAGCATGGTCTCAACGTAGGACAGAGTTAGGCTGGATACCTCTTGCGAGACCGGACCAGCTGCCCGGTTCAGGTCTTGGCAAGCCAAGGCCTAAAAATCGTGAAATAGTATCCCGTAGGTAGCTGAATTCTGCAAGAGGGGGGTGCAGACTTGCATTTCCTGACATTTATAATAATTTTCCTGTCGCTACGAAACGAACAATTCAAAGGCGGAGTTTATGCAGGAATGCAAAGGCTTTGCCGCTTTTCATCATAATCGCCCACGCCGATCTTGCACCGAGAAACCGTGCAATGGTTCCTTCATACCACGTCCGAGCGCCATTACCTTAAAGAGTTCGCCCATCTCATGCGGTAGTGTGAGTTTCTTGATCTGCTGCGTTAGGGCCAGGTGCACACGCACATTGTTGGGGTCGGACGCGGCGGCGATCTGATCTAGGCCGTTGCCGAGAAGAAATGCCGCCTGCGAGGTATATCCAAGCAGGGATAGGCCGGTATCGGTCCCCGCTTCCGCCATGGCGGTAAAGTCCACGTGCGCGGTGATGTCCTGCAGGCCGACGAGGATGAGGGGATCGTCGTGGGCGCGGTGCCGATAATGGCACATGAGCGTGCCTTGTGATCGCTGGGGATGATAGAACTCGGCGCGGGGGAATCCATAATCAATGAGCAATATGACTCCCTGTTCCAGGATGTCACCGAGGCTTCGCACCCAGGCTTCGGCGTGCAGATTGATTTCCGAGACGTAGCCGCTCGGCAAGGTGGGCAGTTGAATCGCGGCATCGATAGGCTGTTCTTGCCAAACGAAGCGGCCATCTTCCCATGCGACAAGAAACTGATTGATGCCGTCTTCCGTGACACGAAAACGCTCAACCGGCGTGGCGTCGAGCAGCTCATTGGCGAGCACAACGCCGCGGAAGCTGTCGGGCAGGGCATTGAGCCAATGCACCCGATCAATCAGGTGCGGCGCTTTCTGCTGGAGCGTTTCGGCCTGGCGTTCGTGCAGGTCGGCGCTGAGTTCGAGAATGTGATAACGTTTCGGGAGGCAGTTGGCTGCGTTCAGTGCGAGCAGAAGATCCGCCGCCAGTACACCACTACCGGCCCCGACCTCAAGAATGTCGCCGCCATCCATTTCCGTCAGGATGGTCTGGCACTGGTGTGCGAGACAGCGTGCAAACAGGGAGCCGAGTTCCGGGCCGGTAATAAAGTCGCCCTGTGCGCCGAATTTGTATTTCCCGGCCACGTAGTAGCCAAGCCCCGGCGCGTACAGCGCTAGTTCCATGAAGCGTGCAAAGCTGATTTTCCCGCCAGCGGCGGCGATCTCATCGGCGATGTGGCGCACCAGCCTGTCGCTATGCGCCTGTTCCTCGGTCGTCGGTGGCGGCAGCGCCTGCCTGTCGGGGCTGGTCGGATTCATCCAGATGGCTATTGGCGCAGGGGCGGATAATCGGTAATGTGTCTGGTTCACGAACTATACTGGACGTTATGCCGGATAATTCCCTCGAAGGCAAGGTCGCCCTGATAACGGGAGGCGCGCACCGCATCGGTGCGGCTATCGCACGCACCCTGCATGCCCAGGGCATGAAGCTCGTGATCCACTATCACACGTCGGAGAAGGCCGCACGCACCCTGCAGGAGGAACTGCACCGGGTGCGCCCCGAGACCGTCATGCTGGTGCGCGGAGACCTCAATAACGGCGAGCGACTGGCGAAAAACCTGGTGTTTGAAACCATCGAGTCGTTCGATCGGCTGGATGTCCTAATCAACAATGCCTCGCGGTTTTACCCGACCCCCGTGGGCGAGTCCACCGAAGCGCAGTGGGACGATATCCTCGGCACTAACCTCAAAGCACCATACTTTCTTTCACAAGCCGCTGTCGCGCCGCTCAAAAAAACCAATGGCTGCATCGTCAATATCGCGGATGTGTACGGCGACCGGCCGCTGATCGGCTATCCCATGTACAGCATCGCCAAGGCCGGTGTGATCATGCTGACCAAGTCGCTGGCACGTGAATTGGGTCCCGAGGTACGGGTCAACGCCATTGCGCCTGGCGTGATTCTCTGGCCGGAAAGTAATCTCGATGAGATGTCTAAGCAACGCATCATATCGCGCACGCCGCTCAAGCGCTCCGGCGATCCGGAGGATATTGCACGGACGGCGCGGTTCCTGATTTGCGACGCCGGCTTCATCACTGGTCAGGTGATGGTGGTGGACGGCGGACGCTGGGTGGTTTTGTAGATAGCGTCATGAAGTTTCTCTCCTTTCGTGTGCTGCTGTTGGCAGTGTCTTTCCTTATGTCGGTGCTTGGTCGTGCAGAGGCCGGAAAGGTGTATAAGTGGACCGATGCGGAAGGAAAGGTATATTTTTCGGATCGTGTGGTTGATGCCACCAATGCTGAAGAAATAAAAATCAGAACTTTCTCCGGTCCGGCCGAAGTAGTGCAGGATGAAAACGGTTTTGGCGCTCGCGAAGTCAAAATCTTTACGACGACTTGGTGCGGTGTATGCAAGCGTGCCAAGGCCTATCTTGCAGCCAAAGGCATTTCCTTCAGCGAATACGATGTCGAGAAAAGCGATATCGGAAAGCAGGAGTACAAGCGTCTCGCGGGGAAAGGTGTCCCCATTCTTCTCGTGGGCAAACAAAGGATGGATGGTTTCAGTGCGTCCAGCCTCGACACGATGCTGAAGAACGTTGGTTATCCCTGATAACTCAAAATTCAATTTTTATTGGCCGGATTTCCTGTCTGTCTTTGTCGAATTGGTTCCACATTTCCGCATAAGCCAGTCTGGTTTCCGGATGCCGGCGTTGTGGCGCCATTTCTGCGAGTGGCCCCAGAACAAAGGCGTAGCGACCGATATCGGGGTGCGGCAGGTTGACGGTGCCGTCGTGGCGCACCACATCGCCGTACAGCAGCAGGTCCAGGTCGAGCGTGCGTGAGCCATGGCGGTTGCCGGTGTGTTCGCGACCGAACTGCGTTTCGATCCGTCTCAGGTTTTCTTTGATTTGTTCGATGGTTTCGCTGGTATCGAAGGCAACGACCAGATTGTAGAAATTCTCGCCGGTGAAACCTTCGGCTTTGCTTTCGTAGACACGCGAGAGCGTTAAGGAACCGTAATGAGTGCGGAGTGCATGGATCGCACCGCGGATATTGTTTCCCCTGTCGATGTTACTGCCGATGCTGACAAAGACCTGGAGCATTCTGACTAGTTTGGCTTTTCGCCGCGCTCGATGAGGACGCCCACGTCCCGCGCGCCGCTGACAGCACCCTTTTTATTGACGCGCACGCGCACCCAACGCACTTTGAATTCATTGAGGATGATCTCGGCCACTTTTTCCGCTAGGGTTTCGACCAGCTGAAACTGGGATTGGCCCACGAACTCCTGTAGCCGTTTGGCCACGGCCTTGTAGTTCAGGGTATCGTTGATCGCGTCGGTCTGGGCCGCGCGCCGGATGTCCGCAGCCATATCGAGGTCGAGGATCAGGGTTTGCTTGATTTTGCGTTCCCAATCCCAAATGCCGATGACGCATTCGATCTTGAGGCCGTGCAGGAAGATGATGTCCATGGCCGAACTATAACGAAAACGCCTCAACCAGTGCGAGCCTATTTCTTTCGGTTTCCGCCTTGACGCGCCGGTGCCATACCCCTTCCAATAGCGCCATGACGACCTACCTCCTGCCGCTCGCGGCCTATCTGTTCGGTTCCATCTCGACGGCGGTGGTGGTGGCCAGGGCCATGGGCCTGCAGGACCCGCGTCAGGTTGGTTCCGGCAATCCCGGGGCGACCAATATCCTGCGTTACGGTGGCAAGCTGGCCGCGATCCTCACCTTGCTGGGCGATATCCTCAAGGGGGTAATGCCTGTGGTGGTAGCACGGCTACTGACGGATGATCCCATGATTCTTGCGGCAACGGCGTTCATGGCCTTCATCGGCCATCTGTTTCCCGTGTTCTTCGGCTTCAAGGGCGGCAAGGGCGTGGCCACGGCCTTGGGGGTATGGTTCGCGCTCAATCCCTGGGTTGGCCTGGCATTGATCGCGACCTGGCTCGTGACGGCCATCGTATTTCGCTATTCCTCGATGTCGGCGCTGGCGGCCTCCGTAGCCGCGCCGTTTTATGTCGCGTGGCTGTCCCCGGGCCTGCCCTATGTCGTCGTCATGGGCACCATGAGCGGGATACTGATCATCCGGCACCGCTCCAATATCCGTAATCTGCTCGCCGGAACCGAAACTAAAATCGGCTGCTAACGAAGTACTTTCAGTGCGTTAGCTCCTCGATGCGCCAGCGAGCTCGCGCGTTGAATGCTAGCGGTTCGCTCTGTCCCGCCGAGAGACGCAGGTAACCGACATAGGCAATCATGGCGCCATTGTCGGTGCAGAATTCCGGGCGCGGGTAATACACATGCACACCTCTAGATTCCGCCATGCGTACCAGCTGTTCGCGCAAACGGCGATTGGCGCTCACGCCGCCAGCCACCACCAGACGACCGTGCCCGGTTTCGTCCAGCGCACGTTTACATTTGGTGGCGAGTGTGTCGACAACCGCCTCTTCAAATGAAAGTGCAATGTCAGCGATGGTCTGTTCATTCAATGTCAGCTTCTGAATGGCGATAGCCGCCGCTGTTTTGAGACCACTGAAGCTGAAGTCGAGTCCCGGCCGATCCGTCATGGGACGGGGAAACTGAAATCGCCCGGGTGTTCCATGTTGGGCAACGCGCGCAATCGCCGGCCCGCCGGGATAACCGAGACCCAGAAGCTTCGCGGTTTTATCGAATGCCTCACCCGCGGCGTCGTCGACCGACTCGCCAAGAATCTGGTAATGACCAACGCCGCCCACGGAGGCCAGCAAGGTATGCCCACCGGAGACGAGCAGGGCGGTGAAGGGGAAGGCCGGTGGATCGGGTTCGAGCATGGGCGAGAGCAGATGCCCTTCCATGTGATGAATCGCCACACAAGGCACATTCCAGGCAAAGGCGAGCGATCTTCCCAGGGCCGCGCCCACGAGCAGCGCACCCGCGAGTCCGGGGCCTGCCGTGTAGGCAATACCGTCGATTTCCGACGATACGATGTGCGCTTCCTCCATGACTGCCCGGATGAGCGGCAGGGCCTTGCGGATATGGTCGCGCGAGGCCAGTTCCGGGACGACGCCGCCGTAGTCGATGTGCAGGTCGACCTGGGAGAATAGGCGGTGTGCCAGCAGCCCCACCTGAGAATCATACAGGGCGACACCGGTGTCATCGCAGGAGGTTTCGAGGCCTAAAATACGCATAGGGTGGTGATTCTACCCCGGTACCTGGGGTTTTGGGTTCTGGGTGTACAAATGGGTTTGGAATCTATAGAATCGCGCCCTTTCCACAGTAAATTACTGTTTCACTGGGTTAATTCAGAGAGGAAAAACTGACTCATGCCTTCAGTCCGGATTAAAGACAACGAGCCGTTTGAGATGGCCCTGCGCCGGTTCCGCCGTTCCTGTGAGAAGGCGGGCGTGTTCACCGAAATGCGTCGTCGCGAGCACTATGAGAAGCCGACCGAGATTCGCAAGCGCAAGGCCGCCGCGGCACGCAAGCGCGAAATCAAGAAGAGCATGCGCCGTGCGGGCATTCTGCCGCGCACGCCACCTGCCACCAGCACGCGTTCTTAAACTTCTTTGCAGCCTTGGGCGATGAGCCTTAAGGAAAAAATCAATGACGACGTGAAAACGGCCATGCGCGCCAAGGACGAGGCGCGCTTGGGTACGTTGCGCATGTTGACGGCAGCGATCAAACAGCGTGAAGTAGATGGGCGCATCCAGCTGGATGATGCGCAGGTCGTGGCGGCCATCGAAAAGCTCATCAAGCAGAGCCGCGAGTCGATCGAACAATATGAAAAGGGCGGGCGCAAAGACCTCGCCGACAAGGAACGTAGCGAAATGGCCGTGTGGCAGGTCTACATGCCACAGCTGCTCTCCGATGCCGAAATCGACAAGTTCATTGCCGAAGCCATCGCCGCCACCTCGGCGAGTTCCATCAAGGACATGGGCAAGGTCATGGGCATACTCAAAACCAAACTCCAGGGTCGAGCGGACATGGGCCAGGTGGGCGGCAAAATCAAAGCCAAACTCGGCGGTTGAAGCGCCGCTTTAGTCTGTCCAGCTGCCCGTTTTTATTTCCATTTTCCGCCCTCCGGCGGCCAGTTTAGAATATCCCTATGGCTGGCCGCATTCCCAAACAGTTCATCGATGACCTTCTGATACGCACCGATATCGTGGATGTCATCGATGCGCGTGTGCCGCTGAAAAAGGCCGGCAAGGACTACAAGGCCTGCTGTCCCTTCCACGATGAGAAAACACCTTCATTTACCGTCAGTGCCGACAAGCAGTTCTATCATTGTTTCGGCTGCGGGGCGCACGGTTCGGCGATCGGGTTTCTTATGGATTACGAGCACATGAGTTTCCCGGAGGCAGTGGAGGAGCTGGCCACGCGTGCCGGTTTGCCGATTCCACAGGAAGCGCGTACTACCACGGAAGCCGATTCAGATACTGGCGCGGACCTGTTGGGTATCATGGGCGAAGCCTCGCGTTTTTACCGGCAACAGTTGCGCGAGCACCCACAGGCGCGTGAGGCCATCGACTACCTCAAGGGTCGTGGTATCACCGGAGAGATCGCCAATGAATTCGGTCTCGGGTTTGCACCCGAGGGTTGGGATAATCTGGTGCGTGTTTTGGGAAAGGATGCGGAAAGTCGCGAGGCTCTGGCGCATGCGGGTCTGACGGCCAAGAAAGACGGCGGCGGATTCTATGATCGTTTTCGTGCCCGCGTCATGTTCCCGATTGAAGATCACCGCGGTCGCATCGTTGCTTTTGGTGGCCGGGTGATCGGCAAGGGAGAACCCAAGTATCTCAACTCCCCCGAAACCCCGCTGTTCCATAAAGGCCGCGAGCTCTACGGGCTTTTCCGCGCGCGCGAGGCAATCAAGCGTGAGAACCGGGTATTGGTCGTCGAAGGCTACATGGATGTGGTGGCGCTGGCACAGTTTGGTATCGACTTCGCCGTGGCTACGCTGGGCACCGCCACGACACGGGATCATCTGGATCGTTTATTCCGGCACGCGCCGGAAGTGATTTTCTGTTTTGACGGCGACCGTGCCGGGCGCGAAGCGGCCTGGCGCGCACTGGAAAATGCCCTGCCGGTATTGCGTGAGGGTAGGCAGATCAGCTTTCTGTTTCTTCCCGATGGCGAAGACCCGGATACGCTTGTACGCAAGGAAGGTCGCGACGCCCTGCTCGCGCGTCTGCGGGCGGCGACTCCGTTGCCAGATTATTTATTTGCGACCTTGGGCAAGCAGGTGGATCCCGGCCGCCTCGATGGACGGGCACGACTGGTGGAACTCGCGCGACCGCATCTGGCTAAACTTCCTGCTGGCGTTCTGCGTCAGATGATGTTGCAGCGGTTAGGCGAACTGAGTCAGCTGGATGCGCGAAGTTTGTCATCTTTGCTGGCTTTGCCGGAAGAGGGTGGGACAACTGCCCCGGCTGCACCGCGTCGCGCCTCAGCAGGTGCTCCCAAAGAGCCGGCCTCCAAGGTGCGGCTTGCCATTGCCTTGTTGTTACAGAATCCGCAGCTTGCCGTGAATGCACCAGAACCAGGCGAATTTGAGGAGCTCGATATGCCAGGGACGCCGATATTTTTAGATGTTCTGAATCTGCTTAAAACGGCGCCAAATATGAATACTGGCTCAATTGTAGAGCATTTTAGTGATAGTGAGTACAAACATCATTTAGCCAAACTGGCCTTCTGGGATCATCCAGCGCTGAAACAGGATGTTGTCCTGGAATTTAAAGGGGTTATGGATAGTTTGAAGCTGGCGTCTGTCAAAAGTAGTACAGAGAGGTTGCTGCAAAAGCAGCGGCTGGGTGGTTCTCTAACTTCATCGGAAAAGGACAAATTGGCACGGTTATTGATGGTAAAACGGGGCGATTCTGGGTGAATCAGACCGCCCATTGAAAAGTTTGGGTGGGGCAACCATTTAAGCTATACTTTCGCGTTTTTACGTCTTCGCCCAGAACGCATTTTTACGTAATTTTTTCATACACATACCGCACTTAACCGGACGCACCCATGGATCAGGAAACACAACGCACACAGCTTAAAAAGCTGATCATTCAGGGCAAAGAACAGGGGTTTCTCACGTATCGAGAGATCAACGATCATCTTCCCGAGGATGTTCACGATACCGACCAGATCGAGGCGGTGGTAAACATGATCAACGACATGGGGATAGCGGTTTACGACGAACCGCCCGATCCCGATAGCCTGTTGCTCAAAACCGAAACGCCGCCAGCGGAAGATGAGGAAGAAGCCGCGGAAGAGGCGGAGGCAGTCGTCACGTCCGCCGTGGACAGCGAATTTGGCCGCACCACCGACCCGGTACGCATGTACATGCGCGAAATGGGTACGGTGGAACTGCTGACGCGTGAAGGCGAGATTGATCTTGCCAAGCGTATTGAGGACGGCGTACGCCAGACTACCGAGGCGATTGCTGCCTGCCCGGCAGCCATCGCCGAGGTGGTGCGCATGATGGATCTGGTCGAACTCGATCAGATGCGCCTTACCGACCTCGTGGTTGATTTTGTCGACCCCGATGCCGTGGATGTTCCCCTGCCTGAGATCAACAGCGAAAAGGCCGCCGCTACGGCGGATCTCGATGATGAAGCGGAAAGCGGCGACGGTTCCGCTAGCAGCGAAGAAGAGGAAACAGGACCGAACCGGGAAGAGGCGCTGATCCGCTTCGCCCGTATCCGCAAGCTGCATACGAACCTGCTCAAGGCCATTGAAAAGAAGGGCTACGACAGCCCGGACGTCAAGAAGGTCCAAGCGAAGCTCGCTGATGAGTTCATGCAGATCAAGTTTGTCTCCAAACAGATCAACCGCTTGGTTGAACATGTGCGTTCGCTGGTGGATTATGCGCGCGAGCGGGAAAGGACCATCATGGATATCTGCGTGGGCAAGGCGCGGATGCCGCGCAAGATATTCATCAAGATTTTCCCCGGCAACGAGACCAACAAGCGCTGGGTCAAAAAGGCCATCAAGTCCGGAGAGGCGAATGTCGCGGTGATCGAAAGCCAGACCGACAACATCCACGCGGCGCAAACAAAACTGGCGCAGTTGGAAGAGCGTGCCGGACTGCCGATCGGGGAACTGAAAGAGGTCAACCGCCGCATGTCCATCGGCGAGGCCAAGGCGCGTCGTGCGAAGAAGGAAATGGTTGAAGCCAACCTGCGTCTCGTGATCTCGATCGCCAAGAAGTACACGAACCGCGGTCTGCAATTCCTGGATCTCATCCAGGAGGGCAATATTGGCCTGATGAAGGCGGTGGACAAGTTCGAATACCGTCGCGGCTACAAGTTCTCGACCTATGCGACATGGTGGATTCGGCAGGCCATCACGCGCTCGATCGCCGACCAGGCGCGCACCATCCGCATCCCGGTGCACATGATCGAGACCATCAACAAGCTCAACCGCATTTCACGCCAGATGTTGCAGGAGATGGGCCGTGAGGCGACGCCGGAAGAGCTGGCCGTGCGCATGGAAATGCCGGAAGACAAGATCCGTAAGGTGCTCAAGATTGCCAAGGAACCGATCTCGATGGAGACGCCCATTGGCGATGACGAGGATTCGCATCTCGGCGATTTTGTCGAGGACGCAAATTCCTTGGCGCCGCCGGATGCCGCGACCAATAGCGGTCTCAAGTACGCGACCTCCGAAATTCTGGAGACGTTGACACCGCGCGAGGCCAAGGTGCTGCGCATGCGTTTTGGTATTGGCATGAACACCGACCATACGCTGGAAGAGGTTGGCAAACAGTTCGATGTGACCCGTGAGCGCATCCGCCAAATTGAGGCCAAGGCCCTGCGCAAGCTGCGGCATCCGAGCCGTTCGGAGCACCTGCGCAGCTTCCTCGACTAGTAGTTACACATGCTGTGACAAAAGGGCCCGTATGGGCCCTTTTTATTTCAGGGGTTATGTTTACAGCACACATTCAGAGAATGTCAGAACCCGTATACCGTAATGATAAAACTGGTAGAATTTGTGACTTCGGGCCTGTAGCTCAGTTGGTTAGAGCAGGGGACTCATCGAGGAAATGGTGCGTTCATATCGAAAGGTGTGAAATGAACGGGATGAATTCAGGGAAACCTTCCAGCACACACTGATGGCAACCCTGAGCCAAGCCGGAAGTACACTTCCGGAAGGTGCAGAGACTACCTGAGGGCTTCAGCGCCCTTAATAACAGGCGAGAGCGTCCCGCACCCCGATGTTGCCTTTGTGGGTGATGAGATAGTCCACTCCTGCTGGAAACAGCGGGGGAAAGTGAATCCCTTGGTCCTAGGTTCAAGTCCTAGCGGGCCCACCAATTAGCAGTCCAAGGATGTTCCGAGACATCCAAGTACGTAAGTAAAGTGTTACCACAGAAGAGAATTGTACCCAGAGACATCCCGGCTTGTCCCTTGCAAGCCGGGATAGAACCGGTGGTCGTGAGCGGCCATCAACACAAAAAGGGTTAGCGATGGGCTAACCCTTTTTGTGTCAGGAAACGTCCGACGTTATTTCTGGATGTAGAAGCGGAACACCCCACGCGCGTCTTCTGTCATTCCCAGCAGTTTATGACCCGTGCTCTTGAGCCAGGTGCTGATCTCCATGGGCGAAACCTCGCAATCGCTGATAAGCATGACGCTCTCGCCTTTCTGCATGCGTATGAGTTCCCTGCCGGCTTCGATTACCGGAGTCGGGCAGCGAGAACCGGTAACGTCCAGTAACTTCCCCACCGGCCAAGGGTCGCCTTTGAGGATGTAAAAACCGAACCCCTTTTTGGCGCTGCGGTCGATGAACAGAACCTGATTCTTTGTCTGATCCGCCCATAGAAACAGGTCGCCCTCGATACCCGGGTAATCGCTAATCAGCAGCAGAACCTCGCCATTTTTCAAATTGGTCAGCGCCCGCTTGAGGGACGGTAGTGGGCCAGGGGAGATCTGCCCGTTTAGGTCAAGTGTGACCTGAGGGCTGGGGATCGGGGTGCCGTGAGAACTAACTAGTGTGCGTGCTGTCATGGATTCACCTTTTTGTCCTTGGTAAAAGCTGCTGGGTTAAATGCTTTATTCCTCTATTTAGTGCAAAGGGTATGCCAAGCACGATTTATGGGCAAAAGCACCATAAAACAGAGTTTTCTCCAAGGGTTGCATCATGAATCAAGTGAAAAAATCTGTCAGAGAAAACATGATATCGATGTAATTCCACACTTCCAGAAGTGAGACATCAACAAATGTTATCTATATAAGAGATTCCTGATATGGCCACTTTACGGCGTATTTACACACAAATCCTGCCGCGGCTATGGCGGGGTGAATGATGGCTGGCATGGAACTTGTACATTTATTCGATGGTTTCTCAGCGAGGCATAGCAACCATGAATCCCACCATTCTTCTGCTGGATGACGACAAAGAAAACCTCTATCTGCTGCAGCAAATGCTCAAGGGATTGGCCGGTGTCGAAACAAGTGTCACGGAGGATTTCACTTCCCCGAGAGAGGCACTGGCCTGGTGTCGTGAAAACGAACCCGACCTCTGCCTAGTGGATTACCACATGCGGGAAATGGATGGCATTGAATTTATCGACAGCGTGCGGCAACCTCCCGGCTTTATGGGTATCCCCATCATCATGGTGACGGGGACAGTCGAGAAGGAACTGCGGCATCAGGCGCTGCTCCATGGCGCCACCGATTTCCTGACGCGGCCAATCGACCCGGTCGAACTCAAGGTGCGTGTGAGCAACCTGCTGGCACTGCGCATGAGCCTGGTCGACCCACGGAATAAAGTGGAGCGGCTGGCACACGACGTTGAACGGGTGGCCAAACAGGCCATAGAGCGCGAGCACGAACAAATTATTTTCAAGCTGTCGAACCTCAGTTGCTGTCGTGATGAGGAAACCGGCAACCACATGCACCGTGTGGCGCACATCTCGATGCTGATGGCCAGGGAATTGGGTTTCGATGAACAATTTTGTGACCTGATCTATCTCGCCGCGCCGATGCATGATATCGGCAAGGTGGGCATTCCGGACCGCATCTTGCTCAAACCGGGAAAGCTCACGCCCCAGGAATGGGAGATCATGAAAACCCACACTACCATCGGTTATGACGTGTTGAAGGATTCGAGTTCACCACTGCTGCGCATGGGGGCCGAGATCGCCTACTCGCATCACGAAAAATTCAACGGTCAAGGTTATCCGTGCGGGCTGGTCGGGGAGAAAATACCCGTGGTGGGTCGGATTGTGGCGGTGGCGGATGAACTCGATGCCTTGCTTTCCGTGCGCCCGTACAAAAAGGCCTGGGCCATGAAGGATGTGCTTGAGCAGATGCGGCACGAACGGGGCCGACATTTCGATCCCGATTGCATCGAGGTAATGCTACGGCACATCGACACCATCCAGGACATTCAGAAGCAGTACGCCGACGATACCGCGGTTTATCCCACGGACAAGCGGCCGCTGCGCTTACTGACCGGCGGCGCTTCGCAGTGACCTGCTAGCCGTTTATTCCGCGGAGCAAGCTAGTGTGCCGGGGCGGGCGTTAGTTCCACCGTCTCAACCGGATGATACTTGCGTTTGTACCACAGGAGCCCGATGCGTTCACGCAGCCCCAGACTGCTCAGACGCAGGCCATAGGTGGACGGAAAATATCCCAGGGTTTCGCGATCTTCCTTATTGAGCGTAGTGAAACCCATGGGCGCAGGGATGGTGCTCAAACCGGCATTTTCAAATGCCCAGACCGAACGCGGCATGTGCCAGGCATGGGTGACCAGATAAACGCGCCGGATCCCGGCCTCAGCAAGCATCTGCTTCGTGTACTTGGCGTTCTCGAAAGTGTTGCTGGATTTATCTTCTACCCATTTCACTTCCGCCTGAAAGTCGTGCGTCAGTGCCTCCTGCATGAGAGCTGCCTCGGCAGTTTGTTCGCCATAAGGTTTACCGCCGCTGACCAGAATGGGAAGCCCGGTGCTGCGCTGCAGATAAGCGGCGTAACGCAAACGCTCCAAGGCCAAGGAGCTTACCGTATCTCCCTGTCCGTATTCCACGGCATCGGTATAGCGTCCGCTTCCCAACACCACGATGGCCCCAGCTGGTGATTGCGTGTCCAGGGGGGCGGAAAGATTAAGTGGTGGGAAGCGCGACTCGATCCCGGTCATGAGTTGATGGCCGGTGAGGGGGAGGCTGAGGATAAATAGGGCGGTGAAGCTGAGAAAGACAATGAAACTGCCGAGTAGCACCCAGCGGATCTGAATGAGAAACCCAAGGAGTGCCACGATCAGAATTATGCCTGGAGGCACAAGAAACAACGGAACGATCTTGGTCCAGATCTCGACCATAGTCAGGTAGAAATCCCGGCTGCCTGGCGTTCGGCGTGGTAGGAGGAGCGTACCATCGGTCCGCTCGCCACGTTGCGGAACCCCATTGCCTCGGCGGTACGCGCAAATTGGGCAAATTCATCCGGTGTGACGAACCGTAGCACTGGCAGATGATGCCGGCTCGGTTGCAGGTATTGGCCGATGGTGAGCATTTCACAACCATGTTCCCGCAGATCGCGCATGACGTCGATGATCTCTTCATTCGTTTCACCAATGCCGACCATGAGACCCGATTTGGTGGGCACCCGTGGGTGCTGTTCCTTGAACCGGCGCAGCAGTTCCAGCGAGTGGCGGTAATCCGCGCCGGGCCTCGCGGCCTTGTATAAACGTGCTACGGTTTCAAGGTTGTGGTTGAACACATCCGGCAACGCTTCACCAAGAAGGCCGAGGGCGACGTCGAGGCGGCCGCGAAAATCCGGTACCAGGATTTCAATCGAGGTGGAAGGTGAACGCGCACGCACGGCGCGGATGCAGGCGGTGAAGTGCGCCGCACCGCCGTCGCGCAGGTCGTCGCGATCGACGGAAGTGATGACGACGAATTTCAATTTCATCTCGGCGATGGCTTGGGCCAGATGCTCCGGTTCGTTGGCATCGAGCGCCGCCGGCCGGCCATGCGCGACATCGCAGAACGGGCAGCGCCGGGTACACAGCCTACCCATGATCATGAAGGTGGCGGTGCCGTGACTGAAGCATTCGCCGAGATTTGGGCACGAAGCCTCTTCGCACACAGTGTTCAGCTCATGCGCGCGCAACAGACTCTTGAGCCGACCGACCTCAGGATGTGTCGGGCTCTTGGCGCGTATCCATGCCGGCTTGCGCAGGATCTCTGTCTGCAGCGCAATCTTGATCGGAATGCGCGCGGTCTTGGCCGCACCTTTTTCACCGACAACGGCGCTGGTCTTGGTTTTTTGGTTATCCATGAGGCATTGCGCGAGGCGGAATAGTGGTTGAATCCGGTGTGTTATTGGGCGCAGTATAACCCAGCACCCGGCAGAGTTGCTCGGTGAGACCCTGGCCAACGGCAGCCATGTCCGTACGAACGCCAAGGTCAACCAGTTGTGTCACCGGCTGGCCGGGATAGCCGCAGGGGTCGATATAGGAGAAGGGGGCCAAGTCCATGTCGAAATTGAGCGCGATCCCGTGGTAGCTCGAACCCCGGCGAATGCGCAGCCCCAGCGAGGCGATCTTGCAGTCCGCGACGTATATGCCCGGCGCCCCGGCGCGGCGCTGGCCGTGAATCTGATGGAAAGCCAGCAGGTCGATGACTGCCTGCTCCAGGGCCTGGACCAGGCGCTTGGCGCCCCAACCGCGCCGCGCCAAGTCCATCAGAATGTAGGCCACAATTTGGCCTGGTCCATGGTAGGTGATGTCGCCGCCGCGGTCGGTGTAAACCAGCGGAATGTTATGGATGTGGGTTGTTTTTCCGTCGCGGCCCTTGAGGCCCATGGTGTACACCGGCGGGTGTTCGACCAGCCACAGTTCGTCGCAGGTCGAGTCGGTGCGCGTGTCCGTGAATTGCTGCATGGCGCGAAAGGACTCGGGGTAATCGACCCGCCCGAGCATGCGCACGATGACTTTATCCACGGGACGCTGTGGCGACATCAGTCCACTTTGCCCTGAGCGAATGCCAGCTTGTATTCCTTGTACAGCGCAAACATCCGCGCGTGCATCGGCCCCGGCTTGCCGTTGGCCACAGGTTTGCCGTCGATGCGGGTGATCGGGAGAATTTCCTTGGTCGAGCTGGTCATCCACACTTCGTCGGCGGTATTCATTTCATCGAGACGGACCGATCGTTCGTCACAGGGCACGCCGTGGGCGCGGGCAATTTCCACGATCAGATCGCGTGTGACGCCGGGCAGGATGAAAGGCCCTTTGGGTGGGGTGATGAGGCGGCCTTGGCGGACAATAAAAATGTTGCTCGCCGCGCCCTCAGTCATGAATCCATCGCGCACAAGAATGGCCTCGACCGCGCCCTGGTCGATGGCCTGTTGCCGCAGCAACGCGTTCGCCAGCAGGGCGATGGCCTTGATGTCGCAGCGCTGCCAGCGGATGTCCTCGGTGGTGATGGCGGCGATACCGGTGGCGAGCTGTTCCGCCGGTGGATATTTGAGTGGTTGGGCGTAGGAAAACACGGTCGGCACCACATTGGCCGGAAACGCATGGTCGCGCGGAGCCACGCCACGTGTCACCTGAAGGTAGATTGATTGATCGCCCCCGCCGCCTTCCGCAATCAGGCGGGTGAAGATTGCATTCCATTCCTCGGTGGTATGTGGGTGGCGCAGGCGGATGGCATCCATACTGTTTGCCAGACGCGTCAGGTGGTGCGGCAGGCGGAACATGCGCCCGCCGAAAACCGGGATCACTTCATAGACGCCATCACCGAAAACAAAACCGCGGTCAAAGACCGAAATCTTGGCCTGATCGGGGGGAAGAAACTCGCCGTTGAGGTAAACGTATTTCATGGTTGTTAAGAGTATGAGGGGTAAGGAATGGGGTTGCCCATTCCTTACGCTTCACGCCGGGCCTATTGTAACCAAAGTTGGATGTTATCGAGCGACCGCTGAAACAGATTGCCCGGCCCGACTTCCTTGTGCGCCACCAGTGGATATTCAGCGATGGGCTGCTGGTCCAGGTCGAGCGCGAGGGAGCCGACTTTCTGCCCCAGACTGACTGGCGCCACCACCCGCTCCGGTATCGTCAGCCGTGCCCGCAGTTTTTCATGGGTGCCGCGCGGGAGCGTCAGATACAGGTTTTGCGGAACCCCGACGGGAAGCGTACGGGTATCGCCCAGCCATACCCGCACATGGGTGGCCGGGCTGTCGGCGGCGTACAGCAGGCGGGTTTCAAAATGACGGAAGCCGTAATCGATCAGCTTCTGTCCCGCCTCGACCCGGGCATTCTCGTTTTTTGCGCCTAGCACGGTGACGATGAGGCGCATGTGTTCCCGCATGCCCGAAGCAATCAGGCCATAGCCGGCGGCGCGTGTCTGGCCGGTCTTGAGGCCATCAACGGAAGTGTCGCGCCAGAGCAGGGCGTTATGGTTGTACTGTTTAATCTGACGGTAGGTGAATTCTTTGAGCGCAAACCATTTGTAGTAATCGGGAAAATCCCGGATCAGGGCAGAGGCCAGTCGACTCAGGTCGTGCGCCGTGGCGTATTGTTCTTCGGCATCGTGGCCGGTGGCATTGGCAAATTGGGTGTGATTCATGCCGAGCGTGCGGGCTTTGACGTTCATCTCGGAAACAAAATTTTTCTCGCTTCCGGAGACATGCTCCGCGAGCAGTACGGTTGCGTCGTTGGCGGAAAGCGCGATCATGCCCTTGAGCAGGTCCTCCACGGTCGCTGCTTCGCCCGGACGCAGAAACAGACGCGCGCCTTTCGCGCCTAGGGCTGTCTCGCTAGCTGTAATTTTTTCGTCCAGATGCAGTTTCCCATTTTTCAGTTTTTCGAAAAGAAGGTAAGCAGTCATGAGTTTGGAAAGGCTCGCGGGCGCGAGCGGCTTGTCGGCATTGTGTTCGGCCAATACCCGGCCACTGTCGTGATCCACCAGTAGCCAGGCCTCGGCACTTACCACAGGTGTAGGCGGTGTTTCTGCGGCGAATGCGGACGAAATCCGAAACAGGAAGAGGCAGGCAGAAAGAAAAAAAGAGACGGATTTCCCCACCATGAATCGATTCACTATTCCACCACGATCAAGGCATCCGGTACGCCGGCCTGTGTCAGCCGTTGCGTCAGACGGTCGCCTTCCTCGACGCTCGCGAGCGGGCCGATGCGGACACGGTATAGGCGTGCCGGTTCCTGCGCAGTGGAATTTGAAACCAGCGTGGACTGGATGAAAACCGGTTGTGTCGACTCGTGTTCCAGACGGTTGCGCAGGTTGACGGCATTATCCATCTGGCCAAAAGCGCCTACCTGAAGATACAGTTTTGGCGCGGTCGCGGTTGCTGGCGGCTTGGTCGGTTCCTTGCCGGCGGCATAGGGGAAAATCTCAACGGTGGACTCCTTGGTTCTGGCAACCTGGGTATCGCTCTCATCCGGGTTGACGACCTCCACCTCGACCACACCGGTGCCGGTGCCGAGGATGCCGAGCCGGACAGCACCGGCATAAGAGAGGTCGATTAGGCGATTGTGCAGGAATGGTCCGCGGTCGTTGACACGCACAACGATGACGCGGCCGTTTTCGAGATTGCGCACACGCACGTAGCACGGCAGCGGCAGGGTTTTGTGCGCGGCGGTCATGGCGTACATGTCATAGGGCTCGCCACTCGATGTCTGCTTGCCATGGAATTTTTTGCCATACCACGATGCCACGCCCCGTTCGCGATAGCCGGATGAGTCGGTCAGCGGATAAAAGGTTTTGCCCTCGACTGTATAGGGGTTGTTGCCTTTGGCCGCTTTGGGTTCGGATTTTGGAATTGCGTCGGGAATGGCCATGACATCCGCCGGTGGACGCGCCTCGGGGCCGTCGTCCTGGTAATAACCGCCGCTACGAGAGAGGGTGCCACAGGCGGAAAGCAAAACCAGCACTGGTGCGAGCAGGAAGCGTGGTTTCATCGTGTTTCGTCCTCACGGCGTTTGCGTATCCGTTCGCCCAGTTCGTAGACAGCCATCGCATAATGTGTGTTGTGATTATAACGCGTGATGGCGTAAAAATTATTGTACCCAAGACGGAACAAAGGGCCGGTCTCGCCTTCCAGTTCGATCAGGGCGGCGCGCCGATCGTATTCCTTCCGGGGAGGGGGATAAATTCCGTATTGCACAAGATGGTGGATGCTGAGCATTGGTTTGATGCCCAGACGTTCGATCCAGAAGTATAGCGTCCCTTCGACTCGCACGTCGTCCACCACCGGGGCATTGGTTTCCCAGCCGCTGCTCTTCAGATAGTTGGCGACACTGCCAATGGCGTCCGCGGGGCTGCCTAGGATATCGCGTTTGCCATCACCATCGAAATCCACGGCATAGCGCCGGTAGCTGCTGGGAATGAACTGCGGCATTCCCATGGCTCCGGCGTACGATCCCTTGAGGTGGCACGGGTTGACCTGGAGTTCGCGCGCCAGCAGTAGAAATTCCTCCGTTTGACCACGAAAAAAGGCGGCGCGAGACGGATAGTTCAACATCAGGGTAGCGAGCGCGTCGAGCACCCGATAATTGCCCTTGTTTTTGCCATATTGGGTTTCCACGCCGAGGATGGCAGCAATAATTTCTGGGGCCACGCCGTATTGTTCACGCGCGCGCTCAAAGGCGGCCGCATTTTTTTTCCAGAACTGGATTCCACGTTGTACATTCTCTTCGGTCAGAAATATTTTCTGGTATTCGTACCAGGGCAACGCTTCGGCGGGTCGCTCCATGGCTTCGATGATTTCGGGGCGAAGCTGGGCACACCGGAATGCACGCTGGATTTCCTGGGTAGTGAATCCATGATTTTCCACCATGTCAGCCGCGAAGACCTCGAGTTCCGGATAATCAGAGAATGTCACGGCATGGCTGGGAGACATGAACATCAGCGTCATCAAGAAAATCGGCAGCCGCGCCAGGGAAAGGCGTTGCATATTATTGTTCGACAATCTTGCGGTGTGTCTGGATGCTCATCAGGACGCCGAAGGCGGCCATGATCGTGATGATCGAACTCCCGCCATAGCTCATTACTGGCAGCGGGATGCCGACGATAGGCAGAATGCCTGTGACCATACCCATGTTTATGAAGAATGAAATAAAGAAAGTGAGGCTCAGGCTGCCCGCGAGCAAGCGGGCATAGGTGTCCTGCGCGAGATAGGCGATCAGCATCCCACGGCCGACGATAAAGGCGTAGAGTGCTACCAGCAGCAGACTGCCGATTAACCCAAACTCCTCGGCAAACACGGCGAAAATAAAGTCGGTGGAAGATTCTGGCAGGTATTCGAGGTGCGCCTGGCTGCTGTTGAGCCAACCTTTGCCGTAAACGCCACCCGAACCCACAGCGATCATGGACTGGATGGTGTGATAACCGGTACCGAGCGGGTCCGCGTCGGGATTGAACAGCGTTAGTACGCGGTTACGTTGGTAGTCGTGCAGGTGATTCCAGGCAAAGGGTGCTGCCACCGCAATGATAGTGAAGAGAATGACGATCACGCGCCAGCGCATGCCTCCCAAAAACAATACAAAGATCCCGGCGCTTAAGACCAGTAGTGCGGTGCCAAGGTCCGGCTGCTTGATGATGATCAGCGCCGGCACCAGGGCCATGAGGAAGGCGAGGCCGAGGCGCAAGAGTCTAGGAGGTAGGTTGCCTCGCGCCAGATACCACGACAGCATCATGGGCACACCAAGTTTCATGACCTCGGCAGGCTGGAATTTGATGATTCCGAACTGCAGCCAGCGTTGTGCACCCTTGCCGATGACGCCAACGGCAAATACGGCGATCAGCAGGATCATGCCGATAGCAAATACGATTGGCGACCAGCGCTCCAGGATTTCCGGGCGGATTTGCGCGACCGCGAGCAACACGCCAAAGCCGAGCACCATGTGCAGTAAATGGCTGAAGGTGACACCAGTGTCCTTGGCGCTGGCGCTGTACACCACGAACAGGCTGATGGTCGCCAAGCTGAGCAGTGCGTAGAACAGCGTCTTGTCGAGATGCAGGCTTTGCAGGTTCATGTCAGTGTTTATTTAAGCGCATTGGGTTGGAAACGTCATGGTTTCATTAGTCTTCATCTGGTCCCGTTTTCTGGGGAGCAGGAGCGGCGGTGCCATTGCCCAGGATCACGTGGTCCATGATCTTGCGCGCGATGGGGGCCGCCGTGGTGCCGCCATGTCCTCCGTTTTCCACGATCACGGCCACGGCTACCTTGGGGTCACCGACTGGCGCAAAGGAGATAAACAGCGCATGGTCGCGGAAGCGCTCGGGCGTGGCTTTTTCGCTGTAGCTTTGCCCTTGGGCCACCCCCCTAACCTGTGCCGTACCGGTTTTCCCCGCGATTTTATAGGGTGAGTTGTAGCCAATCCCGTAGGCCGTGCCTCTGTTGGAGTGCACCACATCCGTCAGGTTCTGGATCTGAATATCCAGGTGCCGTTTGTCCTTGAGGGGAATTTCCGCATAGGCTTCAGGCACGGTCTCGCGCGTTACCTTAGTTTTGGCATCGACGATGGCGCGCACCAGTTGCGGTTTCATGCGTACCCCGTGGTTGGCGAGCGCCGCCATGGCCGAAGCCAGTTGCAGGGGAGTCATCAGAATAGGACCCTGGCCGATACCGGTGACGACGGTTTCGCCGGGATACCATGGCAGGCCGCGTGCCTTTTTCCATTCCGGCGAGGGCAAAATGCCTTCGGACTCGTTAAACAGGTCTACACCGGTTTTTTTGCCAAAGCCGAATGGCGCAAGAAATTCCTTGATGCCCTCGATTTTCATCGCCACCGCCAGCCGGTAAAAATAAACGTCGCAGGATTGCACTACGGCATCGTGCAGGTTGACGGCGCCGTGGCCGCCTTTTTTCCAGTCGCGGAATACATGGGCATTCGGTGGTAGGGTGAACCAGCCAGGGCAGAACACCGGCTTGTTGGGGTCGAACCCTTCCATTTCTAGGGCGGCGAGCCCGAGGAATGCCTTGATGGTCGAGCCGGGAGAATACTGGCCATTGAGCACGCGGTTGATGAGCGGCTTATCTTCATCGTTGAGCAGGGCATTGTAAGAATCCGTGTCGATGCCGTTGACGAAGGGATTGGGGTCATAGGTGGGTGTGCTGACGAAGGCGAGTATGGCGCCGGTAGCGGGTTCGATAGCGACAACCGCGCCGCGCCGTTTACCGAGCATTTGTTCCACGAGGGACTGAAGTTTTGCGTCCATGTTGAGGTAGAGGTTTTTCCCCGCCACCGGCGCCACGCGCTCGATGATGCGCAGCGAGCGTCCACGGGCGTTGGTTTCCACATTTTCAAAACCGACCTGGCCAAGGAGAATTTTTTCATAGGTGGCCTCGACGCCCAGCTTGCCGATGTGCTGCATCCCGCGGTACAGCGACTTGTCTATATGTTCCTGTTCCTGTTCGTTGATTCGGCCAACATAACCAATCGCATGAACGCCGAGACCGGTCAGCGGGTAATGCCGTTGCAGCCGTGCCTGCAATTCGACGCCGTTCAGGTATGGCCGTTTGACGGCGACGCGCGCCGCCTCCTCTTCGGTGAGGTTCGAACGCAGCACTAGATTTTCAAAGCGGGGACGATCACGCAACTGCTTCTGGAAGTTTTTGAGGTCCGCCTCATCAAGATGGACGATATCTTTCATCTCATCCAAGAGCGAGCTCATGTCGTCCACCTGCTCGGGGATCACTTCGAGTGTGTAGACCGGATAATTTTGCGCGAGGATTATCCCATTGCGGTCGAGGATCAGACCGCGTGGTGCCGGAATCGGAATCGGTTTGATGCGGTTGGCCTGCGACAGTGTTTCGTAATGACGATGGGCGAAGATCTGCAAATAGGCGAGACGCAACAGCAGTGCGAAGATGAGCGCGACCACTATGGTGCCGATGACCGAAATCCGCGCGTTGAACAACCGGGTTTCGCGAAAGTGGTCTTTTAACGGAATGTTAAGCATGAGATGTTAGAAGCCGGTATCAACATGAAAATCAGAAACTTCAGCCCACGAGACCACAGAGGCGGAGCACTTTCTCATTTTGTGATGGATATCAGGCGATGCCGCCCCGACGCCGCAGATCGCGCAGGATCACAAATAACCATGGCCACAGCAATCCGCCGACGATGCTGGGCGTCCAGTAACTGAAGGTCTCCGGTGCCTGACCGATGGCGCCGCGTATCCACAGCACCAGCAACTGGTTGGCCACCATCAATCCAAAAACGGAAACCGCCTGTTGCCAGCGCGGAAACATACGTATCTGCAAATGCATCCGGACGGTGATGAAGGCGACCAGTGATTTGGCCAGCGCGTTGCTGCCGAGCAGCGAACCGTAGAGCACGTCCTGGATGAATCCCAGCAGCCAGCCCGTGCCCACCGAGACCCGTTCGGGAACGGCCAGACACCAGTAAATCAGCACCAGGCCAACCCAGTCCGGGCGGAACGGTTCGGCCCATTGTGGAAACGGCATGGAGGCAAGGATGAGTGCTGCCGCGAAGGTGCCGACAAAGGTCAGGAACGCCCGGGTGTTGTTGTCCATTCTCACCTGGCACCCCCTGGTTTTGCGACGCCCGTTTTCGGTGCGCCGGCCGGCCAGATCAGCAAAACCTGCTTGCCGTGGTTAAGTTGGGCGGCGGGTTTGACGGTGATATCGAGGAAGGATTCGTTGGGGTCATTGACGATTTTGACCACCTGCGCTACCGGATAACCGGCTGGGAAGGTTCCTCCCATGCCGGAACTCACCAGGAGGTCGTCCACCTTGATGTCTGTCGAGGCAGTAAGGTAAGGAACTTTCAGGGCGTCGGGATCGCCTGTTCCAAAGACCAGTGCGCGCAGGCCGCTCCGGTTGTCGAGTACCGGAATAGCGTGGCCGGAGTCGGTAATGAGCGTTACGCGGCAGACACGGGCAGCGACCTGCGTAACCTGGCCCATGATGCCATGCGCGTCGATTACCGGCTGCCCGGGATAGACGCCGTCCTGACTGCCCTTGGCGACCACCACCTTGCGCGTAAAAGGTTCAGCGCTGACTTCCACGAGATCCGCAGCCAGGGCTTTGTCGGTAACACGCGCGGCGCTTCCGAGCAGACTGCGCAGACGGTTGTTTTCCGCGTCCAGGGCATCGAATTGCTGCAACTTGGTGAGTAGCGCCTGCCGTTCCGTCAGGAGTTTTTCATTGTCCTCGCGCAGCGTTTCGCGAGTGGTGAAGAAATCAGTAATGCCGCCCCCCACGCGTGACGGCAGGGCGGCGATGAACTGGATGGGGTAGGCCACCACCATGAGGCCGGCACGGATTTTTTCCAGATGATGTCCGCGGTGATCAAAAAACATCAGCGCCACGGACAGGATGGTCAACAATACCAGCCGTGTCAGGATCGAGGGCGCCCGGATCGACTGGCCGAAAATATTGATCATGTGACGCTCAACGGGAAGCGCGCGCCGGTAGGGGATGACAAGAGGCGGCGCGCGCGGTTATTCGTACACAAACACATCGCCCAGAGTTTCGGCCTCCATCAGGGCGCGGCCGCAGCCGCGTACGACGCATGTCAGGGGATCTTCGGTGATGATGATGGGCAGTCCGGTCTGTTCGGCGAGCATGCGATCGATATCATGCAGCAGCGCGCCGCCACCCGAAACCACCAAGCCCTTTTCCGCGATGTCCGCGCCGAGTTCCGGCGGCGTCTGTTCCAACGCGATTTTAATCGCGCCGATGATGCCGGCGAGACTTTCAGAGAGGGCGGCGTGCACCTCCTGGCTGGTGAGGATCTGGGCGCGCGGCACACCGTCGGCGATATGTCGGCCTTTGACTTCCATCTGCCGCACTTCGCTGCCTTCCCACGCGGTGCCAATTTCCTTTTTCACTAGTTCCGCCGTGGCCTCACCGATCAGCAGGCCGTACTTGCGACGCACGTAGTTGACGATCGCTTCATCCATCTTGTCGCCGGCGATGCGCAGCGAATGGGAATACACAATACCGCCAAGAGAGATGACGCCTACTTCGCTCGTGCCGCCGCCGATGTCGAGCACCATGGAGCCGGTCGGTTCAAGGATGGGCAAGTCCGCGCCGATGGCAGCGGCCATCGGTTCTTCGATCAGATATACCTCGCGAGCGCCGGTGCCCATGGCGGATTCACGGATAGCGCGCCGTTCCACTTGCGTCGAGCCGCAGGGCACACAGATGACAATGCGCGGGCTTGGCTGGAACATGCGGTTCTCATGCACCTTGCGGATGAAATACTTGAGCATCTCGCCGGTGACAGTGAAGTCGGCAATCACACCGTCTTTCATCGGGCGGATGGCCTGTATCGATCCCGGTGTACGACCGAGCATCTTCTTGGCTTCGACGCCGACGGCGAGGATGGAGCGGTTATTACGGCTGGTGAAATCCTGGCGGATGGCGACGACCGAGGGTTCGTTTAGCACGATGCCCTTGTCGCGTACGAAAATCAGGGTATTGGCGGTGCCAAGGTCGATGGCGATGTCGCTCGAGAAGAAACCACGGAAGTTTTTGAACATGAGGAGAATTCTACCTTAAGAAGGCGCGTAAAAACGCTAATGTATCAACCGCGGTCCGGCGGTTCAACCGGCGGGATGAATATGGTAACGTGCGCGCTCCATTCTCATCCCGTGAATGAAACGGCAATGTCTCTCGACCGCGAACAGGTCCGTAAAATCGCACATCTTGCGCGCCTGCACATTACCGAGCCGGAGGCCACGGCCTATGCCGAAACACTGTCCCGGATTCTCGGCCTTATCGAGCAGATGAACGCCGTCGATACCACCGGCGTGGCGCCCATGGCGCACCCGAACGATGCCGGATTGCGGTTGCGCGAGGACACCGTGACGGAAATCGACCAACGCGACAAGTTCCAGAAAATCGCCCCCGCCGTCGAGGCCGGGCTGTACCTCGTGCCTAAGGTAATAGAGTAGTTTTTACTACTGGGACGTCAAGAAAAGGCCGAATGATCCACAAAACCGTTGCCGAACTGTCTGTTGCACTGCGCCAGAAAGCGATATCCAGCGTCGAACTGGCCCAAGCATTCCTGGACCGTATTAACAAGTATAAGGACCTCAACGCCTTTATAACAGTGGATGCGGAAAAGACGCTGGCCCAGGCCAAGACAGCTGACGCCTGTCTCGCCGCTGGCAAGGCCGGGCCACTGACCGGTATTCCCATTGCCCAGAAGGACATTTTCTGCGCCGACGGCTGGCTCACGACCTGTGGCTCGAAAATCCTGTCCAATTTCGTCGCGCCTTATGATGCTACCACGATCGAGAAGTTTAATGCTGCCGGCGCGGTTTGCCTCGGCAAGACCAACATGGACGAATTTGCCATGGGTTCGTCCAACGAAACCTCCTTTTATGGTCCGGTAAAGAATCCGTGGGATACCAGCACTGTTCCCGGCGGCAGTTCCGGCGGTTCGGCGGCGGCTGTAGCCGCGCGTCTGTCCCCGGCGGCGACTGGCACCGACACCGGCGGCTCGATCCGCCAGCCGGCGGCACTGACGAATCTGACCGGGCTCAAGCCGAGCTACGGGCGCGTCTCGCGCTACGGCATGATCGCCTTTGCCTCGAGCCTCGATCAGGGTGGGCCGATGGCGCGCACTGCCGAAGACGCGGCCATGTTGTTGAACGTGATGGCCGGCTTCGATCCGCGCGATTCCACCTCGGTGGAAGAGCCGGTGCCGGATTACAACAAGGACCTTAATCGCGATATCAAGGGTTTGCGCATCGGCTTGCCCAAGGAATATTTCAGCGCCGGCCTTAGCAAGGATGTCGGCAACGTGATCGAGGCGGCGATTGCCGAGTACAAGAAGCTCGGTGCGCGAGTGGTGGAAGTCAGCCTGCCAAATTCGAATCTCGCTATCCCGTGTTATTACGTGCTCGCACCGGCCGAGGCGTCCTCGAATCTGTCACGTTTCGATGGCGTGCGCTACGGTTACCGCGCCAAGGATTACACCGACCTGCTCGACATGTACTGCAAGACCCGCGCGGAAGGCTTTGGCGCTGAGGTGAAGCGGCGCATCATGATCGGCGCCTACGCGCTCTCGGCCGGTTACTACGATGCCTATTATCTGAAAGCGCAGCAGTTGCGGCGCCTGATCGCCGAGGACTTCAAAAAGGCGTTCTCGTCCTGCGATGTGATCATGGGACCGACGAGCCCCACGACGGCATTCAAGATCGGCGCCAAGAGCGACGACCCGGTCGCCATGTATTTGAGCGATATTTACACGATTTCCGTGAATTTGGCCGGTTTACCGGGCATGTCCATCCCCGCTGGGTTTGCCGCCGATGGCCTGCCTGTGGGCCTGCAATTAATCGGCCGGTATTTCGACGAATCAAGGCTGCTCAATGTCTCGCACCGTTACCAGCAGGTGACCGACTGGCACAAGCGCATACCCAAAGGGTTCAACTGATGGAATGGGAAACCGTCATTGGTCTTGAAGTTCACGCGCAATTGCTCACCAAGAGCAAGGCGTTCTCCGGCGCGGCCACGAAATATGGCGCCGAGCCGAACACACAGGCGTGTGCGGTGGATATCGCCCTGCCCGGCGTGTTGCCGGTGTTCAACAAGGAGGCGGCGCGCATGGCGGTGAAACTGGGACTGGCGATTGGTGCGAGTATCAACCATCGTTCGGTGTTCGCGCGCAAAAATTATTTCTACCCCGACTTGCCCAAGGGTTACCAGATCAGCCAGTACGAACTGCCGATCGTGGCCAAGGGCCAGCTCACCATCGATGTCGATGGTGTGGAGAAAGTGATTGGCGTTACCCGTGCGCACCTCGAAGAGGATGCGGGCAAGTCGTTGCACGAGGATTTTCACGGCAAGACCGGTATCGACCTGAATCGGGCCGGCACCCCGCTGCTGGAGATTGTGTCCGAGCCCGACATGCGTTCGGCGAAGGAGGCCGTGGCCTATCTCAAGAAGTTGCACGAGCTCGTGCGTTATCTGGAAATTTGCGACGGCAACATGCAGGAAGGCTCGTTTCGCTGCGACGCCAATGTCTCGGTGCGGCCCAAGGGCGAGAAAAAGCTCGGTACCCGCGCGGAGTTGAAAAACATCAATTCCTTCCGATTCGTGGAAAAGGCCATCGAAATCGAAGTCGAGCGTCAGATCGATCTGCTTGAAAGTGGTGGCAAGGTGGTGCAGGAAACGCGCCTGTACGATTCCGACAAGAACGTCACGCGCTCCATGCGCAGCAAGGAAGAGGCCATGGATTACCGCTATTTCCCTGACCCCGACCTGCCGCCGCTCGTGGTGACGGAGGAGTTCATCCGTCATGTCGGGACGACGTTGCCGGAATTGCCCGATGCCAAGCGCCTGCGCTTTATGAAGAACTATAGCCTCAATGCCTACGACGCCGGTGTGCTCACGGGTTCGCGTGAGCTGGCGGATTACTACGAACAGGTCGTGCGCGAGTCGAAAGCCGATCCCAAGATTGCCGCCAACTGGGTGACAGGAGAACTGGCGGCTTTTCTCAATCGCGATAACAAGGACATCGCGGTTTCACCGGTGACGGTGGCCATGATGTCCGGCCTGCTCCAGCGCCTGGCCGACAACACCATCTCCGGCAAGATTGCGAAGGAAGTGTTCGAAGCCATGTGGAGCGGTGAAGGCGACGCCGATGACGTGATAGCGAAAAGGGGATTGAAGCAGATCACCGACACCGGTGCGATCGATAAGGCGATCGACGAGGTGATCGCGAAAAACCCGAAACAGCTGGAACAGTACCGTGCCGGGAAAGAAGCGCTTTTTGGCTTCTTCGTGGGCCAGGTGATGAAGGCCACGCAGGGCAAGGCCAATCCCGCTCAGCTCAACGAGCTGCTTAAGAAGAAACTCAGTACCTAGGCAGCACCTGCGTGGTGTGCGTCGCGGGCCAGCCACTTTGAAGCACACTTTTGATTGAAGAACACAGCCGTTTCTTTGCCCGCCTCCACCGTGATCAACCTGCAGCGTTTGGTGGTGTTGCGCGGCATCGCGCTCGTTGGCCAGTTGTTGACGGTGTGGGTGGCGGTGACGAGCCTGCATATGATGCTGCAAACGCCCAACGAAGATATGAGGGTCAGTCTGGCGTATCTCCCCGAAGCGTTTTGAGGATGCGTTCCGCCTCTGCCGTGATCTTGCGGCGGCTGAAGAGCAGCTGCCAGCGGTTGCCGCCCAGTTGGCGCCAGAGAAAGGCGGAGCGGATGCCGGCCAGCAGCGCGGCCCGCACCTTGGCCGCGACCTGGAGATTGGCGAGATGGCCTTGCTCGCCATTGACGATGATGCGAGGACTCAAGGTGCTGATGGTCTGGGTATAGAGTTCGGCGAGTTTTTCGACGAGTTTCGGATGCACCGTTTCGCTTTCTACTCCGGCTTCGAAGAATTTCATTTGCGATTCCGCGGTCTCGATTCCGCGGCGGATTTCCTCCTGCATCGGCTCCCGCTGGCGCAGCTGATTGGCGAGGTGGATCAGGGAGATGACATAACGGGCAATTTCTACATCGTTTGCCTCGGTTTTGCCGGTGAGCTTGTCGCGCAGAATGCGCAGCCCAAGTACCACACCCGCCACACCGCCATATATCTCCTCTGTACCGGGGGCGTTGATTTTCAGGATGCTGCGTACGCTGGTACCGAAGGCGGCGCCTTCGCAACGCCCATCGCGCGCCAGTTGTTGCGTCAGGCGCGCGGCCTGGAAAATCGCGGCGAGGGCGAGGGTTTGGTCCATGAGGGGCGTGTTCATGGAGTGGTAGGGAAGGACAGCGAACTTACCATAATGCTGAAAAAGTAATCAACGGGCGCAACAAGACACGGGGAGGATTCGGGCGTTAATAAAAAAGACGGCGACTTTGAAAGGCAGCGTTCAGCTTTGCTTCATGCAGGCACGCTCTACTTCCACCCGGTTGACGCCTTCCACGCCTTCGACCGCCTGCTTGATCATGGAGATAATATTGTCAGCAAAGGGGCAGTGCGGTGTGGTGAGCTGGATGTCGAGATGCACGTAATCGTCAACGATGTCGACGTCCTGGATAAAACCAAGCTCGACAATGTTGTGATTCAGTTCCGGGTCCATGACTTTCTTGAGGGCGTCATAGACCATGTCTTCAGTGATTCGTGGACTCATGGGGATCTCCTGCTTCTGGGACTGTTCACAGTCTATCAGATTGACCGCCGGCTGGGTGCCATACCCTATGGCCCCGATCAACTACCCTGATTTCTCCATGAACCGCGGGGTTTAACTAGAGCCGCAATGGCTTCACCGGTTTTTGTAGCCACTCCTGAGAGTTTTTCCAGTCTGCGCGGGGATCGTCGACAAAGAGTTCAATTTCGTTTCCATCCGGATCGTGCAGATAGATTGACTGACTTACCGTGTGATCGGACAGGCCGTCGATCATGTGACCCTGCGCCAGAATGCGGTCACGTGCTTTCCGTAGTTCCGCGAGGCTCTCTCCGATTTTCCAGCCCACGTGGTACAAACCGATGCGCTGGCCAGCCAGTGGCCCGGGGGCGTTGCCCACTTCAATCAACAACAGTTCGTGGTGCGTGGTCCCGCCCGTCAGCATGGCCGCACGACCATCAAATATTTGACCGACGATCTCGAGGCCGACGACGTCGCGGTAAAAGGTTAGGGATTGTTCGAGATTACGTACATAAAAAACGACATGTCCCAAAGTGACCATTGGCTCATCCTTTGTTTATTGACTAAACTTACTGACAGGATAAACCATAATATATATAGATGGCGCCATGCCAAGGATTCCCCTAACGCCAGTGGTACTATGACGGACACAGACGAAAAACCAAAAATCGCCCTGTTCCTGGCTGGTGGTGGCGCGCGCGCGGCCTATCAGGTTGGCGTGATCAAAGCGATTGCCGAGATGCTGCCGTCCGATTGCCCGAACCCGTTCCCCATCCTCTGTGGTTCATCCGCCGGCGCCATCAACGCCGCGACGCTCGCGATTTACGCTACCCAGTTTCAGGAGGGGGTGCGGCGTCTGTGCTGGGTGTGGCGCAACTTTCATGTGCACCATGTTTTCCGTTCCGATACAGCGGGCGTCATGGCAAGCGGGATGCGCTGGCTCGCGGCGCTGTTTATGGGCGGGCTCGGCCGGCGCAATCCCACGGCCCTGCTGGATCGCGTGCCGTTACGCCGGTTGTTGAACAAGACCATGTCCTGTGAACATATCCAGAAATCCATCGATGCCGGCGCGCTCTATGCGCTTTCGGTGACAGCCTCCGGTTACAGCTCCGGACAGTCCGTCACTTTTTATCAGGGGGTGAGCACGATTACCCCGTGGAAGCGGTCCCGGCGCATCGGCTCCTCCTGTCAGATCGGCATCGATCACCTCATGGCATCGTCGGCCATTCCGTTTGTTTTTTCCGCCATCAAAATCAACCGCGAGTATTTCGGCGACGGTTCCATGCGCCAGATTGCACCCTTGAGCCCGGCGCTGCACCTCGGGGCGGACCGGGTGTTGGTCATCGGCGTGCGTCAGGAAGGCAACACCGAGACACGCACCGTGGCCGAGGAGTCGCCCTCAATCGCCCAAATCGCGGGCCACGTGCTGAACAGTATTTTTCTCGACAGTCTCGAGGCCGATCTCGAACGCTTGCAACGCATCAACAAGACTATCAGTCTGATTTCCTCAGCGCAGTTGCACGAAGGAGGGGTCACCCTGCGCCGGGTGGAGACCCTGGTCATTGCCCCCAGCCAGGAACTGGAAAAAATCGCCGCCCGACACGCGCACCACCTGCCGCGGACAATCCGTTTTCTGCTGCGTGGATTGGGTGGTTTCAAACGCGGTGGCTCAAACCTGGTGAGTTATCTGTTGTTCGAGAAGCCCTACACCCGTGAACTGATGGAGCTTGGCTATAAAGACGCCATGTACCGCAAGGAAGAGATACTGAGGTTTCTGCAAATACCGGCGGATGCAACGTCAAACCCGGTGGCTGGCATGGGTAGCCGCTGATGGCGTGGCCTCGTCATGGCACGTTTCCTGACAACACTCGGAATTATTCTGGTCATCGCCGGCGTAGCCTGGCCGTGGCTGACGAAGATCGGTTTCGGCCGGCTGCCGGGCGATATCGTTATCGAAAGGGATGATTTTCGGTTTTACTTTCCCATTACGAGCATGATCTTGCTCAGTCTTGTGCTGTCGCTGATTCTCTGGCTGTTTCGGAAATAAAAATAAATGCGCCGTTAATGTGACACGCGTGTGCTGCCGCCACCGGACAATACGCGCACTCGATCACCCACTTTAAATTGTTCATCCGCCGCCTGAACGATAGCGATCGTCCGGCCTTCGTCGAGCTTGACGGTAATCTCGAGACCTTTCTGGCGAGTGGCGCCTTCTTCCGCCGCCGCGCCGGTGACGCCGCCAGCCACGGCACCAAGAATGGAGCCGACTACGGCGCCCTTGCCGCGGCCAATTTCACTACCGGCCATGCCGCCGACGGCGGCGCCGGCCATGCCGCCGATACCGGATTTGGTGCCTTCGATCTGTACCTCACGTATTGCTTCTACCACGCCCATTTGCACTTCCTGGACGATGCGGGTCTGCTCCCGCGAATAGGTGCCCCCACCGACGCCGCTGGCGCAGGCGGACACCAACAGGACGGTAATAATGCCAGCAGATATGAAATATCGCATGTGATCCCCCGATGTAGATGCAGTAGAAAAGTTGATAAACATTAGAGTCGCGCGCCGGTTGACAAGTTCCCGTGGCGAACATGCTCAAACTCGGGGAATATTATGCCGCGCCAGCAGGTAATCCAGCCACTGGTTGGTAAGGTGTTCCTGCACCCGGTTCTGCGACAGGCGCTCGTCGAGGTTGTCGAGATCCACGATATCGAGCGGCTGGTCCTGCCAAGAACAGCTGAATACGGCCTTGGTGCGCTTGCCCGTGGCCGGGTCGATCTGCCACTGTAAACACTGTGAACACACGCCCTTCAGGCAGCACTGCATCGGTGTGGAGATGGAGGCGGTGGTGGCTGGTTTTCTTGTCAGATAGGGTGCGAGTTCTTTTTTGCGTGCGTCGCGGATGAGTCGCACGAGGCGATTGCCGCCGGCGACCTGAAGCCGTGTGATGTCGTCCAGCCCGATGGCCGGTTCTCCGAGTTTGCCTGAGGCATATTGCACCATGGCCTCGATGACGGGCGCGGTGACAGCGCGGTCCTGAGACCGGCGTGGTTTGATGGGTGCCCCTTGTTGTGTAACCCACAGAATGGAATCGGCCGCGGCCTCAATCTCGTCCTGGCAGAAGAGGTCTTGGGCAGACTCGAAGCAGCCTACGAACAGTACGCGGTTTCCCGCTTCACGCAAAACGACACCGGTGGACTGAATATGCGCCGCCCCGTGACGGCCGCCAATAAAGAGGATAGTTTCGCCGCCTTCGGGAACCATGGTGCGTACGCCGGTGGGACCCATGAGTGTCACGGGTTCACCGGGTTTCAGTAGAGATACCAGACGCGAGCTGGCACCGTGCTCGATCACCACGAGCGTGACAATACCGGTGGCCGTATCCACGCGTGCCCCGGTCATGGCGAGCGCCTCGGTCTGCAGACAGGTGCCCTCCACAAGCGCGGAGCGTGTTTCGAAGTTCTGCAGCCGGAAAAACTGCCCTGCCTTGAATTGTTTTGCCGCCATCGGTGCACGGACTTTTAGCTCCACGACCGAAGGGGTTAGGCGCTTGACCGATTCCACCCGGGCGGCGAGCAGTGCATCCAGACGCGTGCGGAAATCCCGGTATTCTTTGGCGTCACCTTTTTGATTTACTTTGGATCCAAGTGCCGCAACGATTTTAGGGTAGGTACGCAGCCCGGAGGCAATCGCTTTGACCACGCTGCCGTGAAATACCGGGTGTGTATCGCCGAGGAAACTCACGCGGTGACCGTCAGTGCCATAGGAAGTGAACGGGCCGAAATCGTTTGTTTTGCAGTGTTGTGAAACCGGGGTTGGTGCAAGCGCACCGCCGACATCGTGGTAGGTCTGGTAATGGCCGCGTTCCTTGTGGAAGTGGCCCTTGTGCTCGAATTCGTAGGCTATGTTCGGGCGCGCGCCGGTGGCGACCAGAATCGCGCGCGCCGGGATGGTGACGTCCTCACCGGTTTCGACCCACTTGCCCTCGGCATTGGGCCGCCGGCGCTTGGCCACCAGCGCTTCCACTTGGCCATCTTTGTCCAGGCGCGCTACTTTCGGATCGAGACCCTCGGCGTAGTAAATACCTTCTTCGAATGCCTTGGTGATTTCCTCGTGGTTACGCGTGTACGCCGGCGATTCGTTCATGCCTTTGCGGTAAGCAATAGTGACGCCACCCCATCCCTGGATGAGCTTTGTAAAATCGGGCAAGGTGTTGGCTAATCTTGCGCGCACACGTTCCACGCGCACGGCCAGCCCATGGGCAAGGAATTCATCGAAAATCCGGCAGGAGGCCGCATCCAGCCCGGCGCGTACCGCCGCCTCGCCTTTTGATTTCGCCAGTGTCTGGTAACGTTCGAGCATTTTTTCGACCTGCACAATATAGTAAGCCTGAATCTCCGTCGCGGTGTCGACGCCGGTCAACCCGCCGCCGATGACTACGGCCGGCAGACGCACTTGCAGATTGGCGAGGCTCGCGTGGCGGGCGGCGCCGGTGAGTTGCAGCGCCATGAGAAAATCATTCGCCTGGCGCATCCCGGGCGCGAGACTGCCTGGGATAGGAAGGGCTTGTGGCAGGCCCGCGCCGATGCAGATGGCGATGTGATCGAAACCCAGTTCCCACGCGTCCTCCACCGTGAGTGTGCCGCCGAAGCGCACGCCGCCGAAGACCTGAAACCGTTCCCGCCGCGCGAGTGAGAGATAAATGAGCTTCAGGAAATTCTTGTCCCAGCGGTTGGTAATGCCGTACTCGGCCACGCCGCCGAAGCCGGTCATGGTGCGGGTGTCGAGCGCTTCTTCCAGATCGCGGTAGCGGTAGACCGGCTCACGCAGTAGTGGCTCCGAGAGCGGTTCGATCTTCAGGCCATCGGCCCCGACCACGGCAAATCCCTCCATCAGCATGTGGTGCGCCAGCGTGAAGCCCGCTGGCCCCATGCCGAACACGATGACCTTGAGGCCGTTATACGGTTTCGGTAACCATTGTTTTTGCCGCAGCGGATTCCAGCGGATGAGGAGGTCGTATATTTCCACGCCCCACGGTAGATCGAGCACGTCGGTCAGGATACGCGTCTCGGCTTGGGGAATATTGACTGGGTCCTGTTTCTGGTAGATACAGGCCTTCATGCAGTCGTTGCAGATACGATGGCCGGTGGCGGCGCACATCGGGTTGTCGATCGTGATCATGGCGAGCGCGCCGATGGTGTGGCCCGATTTTTTCAGGCTGTGCATCTCGGAGATTTTTTCATCCAATGGACAGCCGGTAAGGGTGACGCCGAGCGGATTGATCTTGAGCCCCTTGTCCGGTTCGCCTTTCTTCTCCGGGAAACCCTTGGAGCAGAAATCGCCATCGTGGTCATGGCAATAAATACAGTAATTGATCTCGTTCTGCACTTCGCGCGCGTTCATGCGTAGGTCGGTGAGCTTGAAGCCGTCGCGGCGGCGCAGGTGTCCGGTTGGCCCGGCGACACGCCCGATGTCGTCGTTGACCGGGACAATGGGCACGAGCTTTTGGTGATCAATGCCTTCGGCCAGCCGGAAACTGACCCAGCCCGTTACTGCCTGTTTACCTTCCGGTGTCGTGAGGGCGCGGATACACCAGCGCGTGAGTTTTTCGATCGGTTCGACATGGACCTTCTCGTCCTTCAGCAACTGTTCACCGTATAGGGCAATGGCACGCTCGCGGTCGGCCGAATTCAGGCCCGCCTGCTTGATCATTTGTGTCAGCCAGACATCGAGTTCGGCAAAGCTTTCCAGTTCTTCTTTTTTCAGCAGCCGCCGGCGGGCGCGGCGTTGTACGAACAACTTTTTGAAGTGAAAGATCGGGTCATGTGACAGCGTCTGGAGACGCGTCTGTTCCAGTGCGGTTTTAATGCCGAAAAGTCCGGCAACGAATTCATCAAGGATCGGTCCACAGGCCAGCAGCAGTTCACTGACGGCCAGCGGTGTCAGCGTCTCGTTTCCCTGGCGATAGGTGAGAAGGGCGTTGTGCAGTTTTTCATTGCGCGCCCGCAGGCGTTCGAGGAAACGCCTGTCCAGTTTTTGCAGTCCTTCCGGCGTGATGATGTCAGAATAGGTAAAACCGTCGCTCAGTCTCAGCGGTGACTGTGGGGATTCGGCTTTGGGCATGCAGGACTCTTTGGAAATCGGTTAATCTGTCAGTCAGGCTGGGTATTGTATGTTCTTGTGAAAAGGATTGCATGGCCGGGCCTCCGGTATGCTCGCCCGGAAAACCCTGAGGGGGTGGGGTTTTGTTTAGCCGGGCAACCGCAGCGAATGAAACCTAGCGCCGCCAGTCGCCGGATTTTCCACCGGTCTTGGACACAAGACCGATATCGGTAAGGGTCATGCCGCGGTCCACGGCTTTGCACATGTCGTAGACGGTGAGCAGGGCGATCTCGACCGCCGTGAGCGCCTCTATTTCGACACCCGTTTGCGCCAGCGTGCGCACCGTGACACGGCAGCGTACGGTGGATTTCGCCTCGTCCGGCACCAACTCGATTTCGATAGCCGTGATGGGGATCGCGTGGCACAGCGGGATAAGGTCCGCGGTTTTCTTGGCGGCCTGGATGCCGGCGACACGCGCCACGGCGAACACGTCGCCTTTCTTGTGGCCACCCGACAGGATGAGTTTGAGTGTTTCCGGTTGCATGCGAATGGTCCCTTCCGCCACAGCCTCGCGCGTGGTTACGTTCTTTTCGCCCACGTCCACCATATGGGCCTCGCCGGATTCGTTGAGGTGGGTAAGACGGGTTTTCATTGCGGTGATGGATCGTGGTGGATGCGCGGCAACATTTCCGCGAGGTTGCAAGGTGGTGTGGTGGCATTCAGTTGCAGCAGGATGATTTTTTCCATCCCGGTGTGGCAAGCACCGGTCGAGCCGGGCAGGCAGAAGAGCAGCGTATCCTCGCATACGCCGGCAAAGGCACGCGATTCGATGGTCGACGTGCCGATCTCTTCGTACGACAGCCAGCGGAACAGCTCACCAAAACCGGGGATCGGCTTGGTGATGAGTGGCGTCAACGCTTCGGGGGTGATATCACGTTTCGTGAGGCCGGTGCCACCGGTGGTAATAACCACATTTATATTTTTGTCGGTGATCCAGACGCGCACCTGTGCCCGCACAGACTCGATGTCGTCTTTGAGGATCTGACGCGCCGCGACCTTATGTCCGGCGGCCCCGAGCAATTCCTGGATGAGATCGCCAGAGGTATCGTTCTGACGCGTGCGAGTATCCGACACGGTCAGCACCGCGACATTCAGAGGGACAAATGGGCCTTTGGACTTTTTGCTCATGCCTTCTCAGGACATTAATCCGTCGGCGGCAGGTGCACAAGGTTGCGCAATGCCTGCACGTCACGCACGGTGATGTGATTGCCCTGGACCTCGATCAGGCCGCCCTGACGAAGTTTGGCAAGAATGCGTGAGAGCGTTTCGGGCTGGATCGCCAGGCGAGAGGCAATGACGCCTTTGGGGGTCGTGAGTTGCACCTCGGGCGAGGTTTTTACGTCGCGCGGAATCTGTTCGAGCAGATACGCGACCAGGCGGTAGGTGGCATTCTGCAACGTCAGGCTTTCGATCTGGTTGACCAGCATATGCAGCCGCCGGCTCATGGAAGCGAGCAATCCGAAACAGGCGTCACTCGACTCGTGCAGCATGTTCAGGAAAATCTTTTGTTCAAAGGCGTACAGTTTGGCATCGCTCACGGCTTCGGCGTTAACCGGATAACGTCCTTGGGTTCCCATGAACATGACGGCTTCAGCGAAGGTCTCGCCCGGACGCATGATCTCGATGATTTTTTCATCTCCCTCGGGAGACAGGCGGGACAGCTTTACCAGGCCTTCGCGCAGGAAGAAGAAACGCTCTGCGGGTTGCCCGTGACGAAACAGAGAATCACCTGGACTCAAATGGAGATCCTGCATTTGGCCGATCAGCTTTTGCAGATGCGGATCGGGCATATCCGCAAAAAGGTAAGCACGGCGCAGTTCGCGGGCGGGATCCAGTGATCGGTTCATGGTTGCCTATGATAACCGCTGACGCAGGGTTGACCAAGATCAAAGCTAACTTCTGCGCACTACTTAACAGTAGACATCCTTAAGGATCAAGCGATGTCGTGGTGTGGTGCGTTTTTCAGCCACCGGGCAGGCTGCCCGGTTCCTGGAGGTAAATGAGATGAAGGTCCAGTTGCTGGTTTCCGAAACATGCGCTCCCTGCGATCAGGCCAAAAAGGTTTGGCGCGAGGTGGCATCCGATCTCAACCTGGATTTCGAGGTCGTGGACCTGGAAGATCCACAGGGACGCGAGCTTGCAGAACGTCTTAAGCTCAAAACCATCCCGGCTGTGGTAGTCGATGGCGATCTGGTGGCGATCGGCGTGCAGAGCCGGGAGGAGGCGTGTGCATTGGTTAACATGGTCTCCGATGAACCGTAGCCCTGGGTGACCCCATCACCCGCCTGTCAGCCGTCTAGTCCTTCAAGTCAAAATACGCTAACGTCTGGCCATGCTGACCTTGGAAGAGGCCCAGGCCGCCATTCTTGCCGGTGTGACTCCGGGCGCAGAATCAGAGACCGTGTCGCTCGCAGATGCGCTGGGACGTTATACGGCGCGTGAGACGCGCACCGTTGTCGACAATCCCGCATTCGATAATTCCGCAATGGACGGCTATGCCGTGCATGCGGCCGATCTGGTCGCCGCCGATTTTGTGCTGCCGCTTGCCGGTGAGTCGCGCTGTGGCGATGCGCCGGGAAAACTTTCCCCCGGAACCACTATGCGTATTTTCACCGGCGCGCCCATTCCCGCGGGAGCGGACAGCGTCGTGATTCAGGAAGATATCAAGCGCCAAGATGCGTTGGTGGTGTTCCCCAAGACCGTGCAGCCGGGCAGCAATATCCGCCGTCGCGGCGAGGATTTTCGTGCGGGCGAGGTGCTCTACGTGCCGGGACGACGGCTTAATGCCTATGATCTCGCCTTGGTGTCGGCGGCAGGAGTGGGGGAAATCCCGGTCTATAAGAAGGCGCGTGCGCTGGTGGTGGCCACCGGGGATGAGTTGGTGGCGCCCGGAACACCGCTCAAGCTTGGCCAGATTTACGAATCGAATCGGTTGACTACGTTGTTGCAACTGCGCCAGTTGGGTGTGGAGGTGGTGGATGGCGGCACTGTGCGCGACGACCCGACGGCCCTGCGCGCGCTGCTTGAATCCGCCGGTGACTACGATTTTGTCGTGACCAGCGGCGGCGCGTCCGTGGGCGATCACGATCTCGTCAAGCAGGTGTTCTCCGAAATCGGCGAGATCAATTTCTGGAAGGCGAAGATCAAGCCTGGCAAGCCCATCGCCTTCGGGCGCGTGGGCCGGCGTGCCCATTTCTTCGCCTTACCCGGCAATCCGGTGTCGAGCCTGGTGACGTTCAAGTTGTTTGTCGAGCCGGCGATTATCGCCTGGCACCATGGTGTCCCGCGGCCGTGGCAGTTGCCGGCGATCGCGGCCAGCGACTTCCGGCGCCATGCGGGGCGGACGGAATTCCTGCGGGCTCGGCTTTATACCGAGAATGGAAAATTGCTGGCGCAGGCGCTACACGGTCAGGGCTCTCACATGTTGGGGGCGCTGCGCGAGACCAATGGTTTTATCCGGGTAGAGGCAGAGTGCGCCGGCTTTCACCAGGGTGATGCCGTGACGGTGATACCGCTGGAGATGGGGGTGTGGCAGGTGAGTGCGGCCGCCGCGTGATGGGGAGAGAGAGGCTCCCGCGCGTGTTAGTTACGTTTGCGTCCGGTAATCATCGTCCACACAAGGTTTTCCCGATGCATGAAACCTCCGGCGATGACGCCCGCGACATGCACGACCACGAGAAACAGTGTGAAGTTGGCGAAGAACTCGTGGATTTCCTTGAGTGTCTCATCGCCGTCTTCGTGGATGAGGACCTCTACGTCAACTTCAGGGCCTGAGGTCAAATTACCGATCACACCTCTCTGGCAGCCGAGCAGGCTTGAGGATAGTATTAAGTCAGCCCCATGTGTGGGGTATGCCGTTATAGGAAGGAGTAGCCCATGTCCGTTCTCACAGAAAAGGACCTGAATCGTTTCAGCAAGCGGCTGCAGGATCGGCGCGAAGAACTGCGGACCGTCATTCACGAAACCCTGCTCAGCAGCCAGCACGAGGATTACGCCGAGCTGGCCGGTATGGTGCATGATTCCGGCGATGAATCTTTCGCCGAGTTATTGCGCGGTGTCAATCTCGCAAGCCGCAGCCGCGAGCTCGAGGAAAGCCAGGATGTGGACGCTTCGCTAGAGCGAATCAAGAATGGAACCTATGGGACCTGCATCGATTGCGGCAATGCCATTGCTCCCGAGCGACTCGATGCCTACCTCACGGCCAAGCGTTGTATCACCTGCCAGAGCCGGCGGGAAAATCTCCGTGGCGGGCGCGACGTGACGCCAAGCCTGTAACTAACGTTCCCATGTATCCGGGGGAACGATTCAACAGCATCAGTCATCTCCTCGGCGCGGTCCTCGCGCTCGCCGGGCTGGTGGTGCTCGTGGTGGTAGCCGCCCGCCAGGGCGATGCCTGGAAAATCGTGAGCTTCAGCCTTTACGGCGCGACGTTGTTCCTGATGTATGGTTTTTCCACGCTCTATCACAGCCTGCGTGGGCGGGCAAAAACGATCTTCCGCCGATTCGATCATCTTGCCATCTATTTGCTGATTGCCGGTACCTATACGCCGTTCACCTTGGTGACGCTGCGCGGCGTTTGGGGTTGGTCGCTGTTCGGCGTGGTCTGGGGGCTCGCCGTGGCCGGCATGACGCTCGAATACCTGCCGCGCCGAGGCGCAAGGATACTGCCGGTGGTGATTTATCTCGGCATGGGCTGGCTCGCCCTCCTCGCATTGCGCCCCCTGTTGCAGGCACTGCCGCCGGCTGGCTTCGTCTGGCTGGTGGCCGGAGGATTGTTTTACACGATCGGCGTGTTGTTCTATGCCCTCGACGAGAGGCTGAAGCACGCACACGGTGTGTGGCATTTGTTCGTGCTCGCGGGGAGCGCCAGCCATTACTTCGCTATTCTCCGCTATGTGGCCTGATTATTCCTGCGTTGAGCCCGAGGTATTGCCGCCAGTCGCCTGATTCATGTGTTGGATGAGCCTGTCTGCTGCGCATTTTAATTCCGCCAGCGCCCGTTTTGTTTTTTCGATATCGTTATGGTGGCTCGCTGTTTCCAGCTGTTTCGCCGCGTGTTGCAGCGCGAGGACTCCACAGTAACCCGCCGAGCCATGGATGGTATGGGCCAGTTCACGAATCTCCAGAAGATTGTTTTCAGAGAGCGCGCGTTCCATGTCGGTCAACTGTGACGGGAGTCGCGTGGTCAGGGTCTTGAGCGAGGTTTTCCATAATTCAGCGTCTCCCGAGGCAAGGCGCAGCCCGATTTCCGAATCCACGATCATGAACCCAGTGTTCGATTTCCACTCATCTTTTTTTATGGTTTGATCCTCTGCTTGGGGTGAACACCATCTGGCAATCACCCGGAGCAGTTCGTCTTCCACCACGGGTTTAATCAGGCAGTCAGTCAGGCCGGCAGCGAGAAAATGCGTATCCAGCGAGCGGGCGGCATCCGCCGTGATGGCAATGATCGGGGTATTTTTATACGCCACATGGAGGCCGCGTATTCTGGCGGTGGCCTCGTATCCGTCGACACGAGGCATGTGTATGTCCATCAAAACGATGTCATATATTTTCAGGCGGCAGGCCTCGACGGCCTGTGCCCCATCCGTGACCTCGTCGACGATTGCGCCAATCCGTTTTAATACGACCGCCAGGAATTGACGGTTGATGTCATTGTCGTCGGCAAGCAGGACGTTAAGCAGTCCGCCCATAACCGGGGATGGCGTGGGCGTGTGGTATTGCTCCTGCAACCGCGCGGATACGTCAGCCTCGGGGGTCTGTTTCTCGAATGGGAGGGTGAAAGAAAAACAGGAGCCCTTTCCGGCCGTGCTGCGTACGTCCATTTTTCCACCCATCATTTCGATGAAGGATTTGGTGATGACCAGCCCAAGGCCGGTCCCGCCATATTCACGACTCACACCGGAATCGAGTTGGGTAAACGGCTGGAACAGGCGCGGCAGGTCTTGCTCGGAGATGCCGATGCCGGTGTCGGTGACGGCGATGCGGATCGTGGAGTGCGTGGCTGACTCAGTGAGGAGTTCGGCCTGTAAATGCACTTTGCCCGAGGGCGTGAATTTGATGGCGTTGCCCAAAAGATTGAGCATCGCCTGCGTGATTCGCCCGGCGGCGCCTTTCAGGTTGGGCGGGATGCGCGGGTCGACCTCGGTTTCCAGCACTAGGCCCTTGCGCCGGGCATCGGCGGCGAATACAGAAACGGTTTCATCAATCAGTCTGTGCAAGTCAAAATCAGCGAAGTCGAGGGTAAGCTTTCCCGCCCCCAGTTTGGCGAGATTCAGGATATCGCGGATAATGGACTCGAGGGTCTTTGCGGAGATGCCGATTTTTTCGGCGTAGCCGCGCTGTGTGCCATCCAGTTCGGTCTTCGACAGCAGCGCGAGAAATCCCAAGATACCATTCAGCGGTGTGCGGATTTCATGGCTTATGTTCGCCACGAATTCGGATTTCATGCGGTTGGCTGACTCCGCTTCCTGACGCGCCGCCTCCAGCGCCGTATTCTGCTCTTCCACGGCTTTAAGCGTCATGCGTAATTGTTCTGTTGCCGCGTGGATACGTTCTTGCAGTGTTTCCTGCGACGACTTGAGTGTTTTGGCCATGGCGTTGATGCCCGCCTCCAGCGTCGATAATTCACCACCGGTATCGGTTTGGACGCGGACATCGAGATTCCCCCGCTCGATGGTTTTTACGGCATCGGTCAATTTGATAATCGGGTCAATGATATCCCGGCTCATGCGCCGGGCGAGCAGGGCGCTGGTCGCGAGAAACAGGATGGAGATCAGGATACTGTTCAGCAGGATTTGTGTCCTCCGCGCCTGGGTAGGTAGGCGGGAAATTTCCACGTTTACCCAACCAAGGGGCCGGTTCGTCGTGTGCCGGATGGATTGTCCGGTCTCGGCGGGGGGTAATCCTTTTTCGAGATAGTTATCGATAGCCAGCTCTGTCTGAAATATGGGCGCGCGGAAAATTTGCGTGGCGCCATCGTCGGACAGGGCGGTGGTGGGTGTGAGCTGATTCTGGGTGGAGTCAAGAGCCGATGATGTGGCCGACCCGACCTGAGTCAGTATCTTGCCCTGCGCATCGATAATGACCACCGAATGGACATCCGCTTCCCGCAAAACTGCGTTGGCCTGCGCCGTCAGAAGTTCCGCGTTGCCGGAAAACACGCCATATTCGGTTGCCGGCCCGAGTTGACGCACGATGACGTAGCCGCGCTCGGTGAGCGACTCTTCCAGGTCGTGAATCTGGGTGGCGATGAAGTAGGTAGCGAGCAGGAACGCGATGGCACCGGCCGGCAGCAGTGCCAGGAACAGGACCTTGTTTTTGATTCCCCAGTGTTTCATATGCCGGTCATTTCTGAATGGAGAGTTTGTGCTCCAGGGTTTCCTCGTCGTCGAGGATGATCCCCAGCGACTGGGCCACGTGACTGTTCACCGACACGGAAAAATATTTAGGGTATTGCGGCGCCGGTAGCCTTATCGCTGACTTGCCTGTTATGAACGGCAGTATTTCAGCCAGCTGTCGACCGATCTCGGCTGGTGTCGAGTGTACGGTGGCCAGCGCGCCGGCTTTGACATAGCCCGGCGAGATTCCAATCAGGGGAACCCGGTGGTGATAGGTGGTCAGCAAGATATTCTGGGCATTGGCATGGTTGAACACCAGCGGGTCGACGATACCCAGCATAACGTCACTTTCGTTGAGCAGGCGATCGAGGGCCGTGATGGGATTTTCATTTTCCGTGACGTTTCGTATATGAATCTGGAGTTTCCGGGGTGCGGCAATCGCAAGCAACTCCTGCTCGTATCCCCTGGTGTCGGGGCCGAGCAGCACGCTGACATGCCGTGCCTTTGGCAGCACCAGCCGTATCAGGTCAAACTGCCGTTCCAGCGGCTGGTCCAGATAGATCGCTGAAATACGGGACGGAGCGGCCTGCGTGTCACCCCGATTTTTCTGCCGTATGATTTCCTCGAAGCTGATTTTGGGAATCAACACGCACAGGAGCGGGGTCGGCAGGCCAAGCTCGGCAACCTGCGTCGCCGCGACCGTGCCGACCGTGACAATCAGGTCCGGCAGTTGTTGCGAGGCGTTGAAAACCTTGGACGCAGGTGTGGCCGAGAGAGCGATGACGGAGATCGCCGGCCTAGCGTCGGGATCTTGTGCGAGATGGTGCTCGAGGCTTTCCAGTAATTCCGAGTAGATGGGGTGGGCCTTGTCGATGACCAGCGCCACTTCGGCCCGGCCGGCGGCATAAACTGTACCCCATAGAAGGAGAGACAGCGCCAGACCGGCGCGCAGTAAAAGTTTTAGGTATTTCTGGAGCATGGTATTTAAGGCGAAGGATCATGTCATCAGATCCGAATGGTGATTTGAATCGCCCCCTGTTTTTCTCTAAAAAGCACTCATACTTAAGGTGAAGAAGATGCGCTGGTCGTATCTGTTTGCAGCCTGGAAGTCCGTGTAGTTGTTGTGATTGGCATTCTGCACTACCACCGACGCTTCGCCAGGGGAGGTGCCGACATGGAGCTTGTAAGCCAACCGCAGGTCGACACGGCTGTAGAGGTCAGTGAAATCACCGTTGCCCAGCCACAACATGTTTCCCACGCGGTAGTAAGCCGCGCTGGCATACCAGGGAGCGGAAAGTTTGTGCATCAGCAATAGACTCGAACTATAACGGGGTACGGACGCTATGCGCTGACGCTGATTCAGCGTCACCCCGGAGCCCAGATCCGTGGCCTTGTCGAACATCTGGGCATGGGTCAGGATGATGCGGTTGTCGCGACTGGGCGAATAGTCAAGCTGAGCATCGATTCCGTCGACGGTGACCATGCCTTCATTTCGAAAGCCGTATGCTTGAAAACTGCTTAACGGAGCGGCGGATGAAATCCTGGTTTCGGTAATGACGTTGCTCATCTGATCTCTGTAGAGTCGGAGATCCCAGGTCAGGTGTTGTTCGGGTATCTGGCCGAAGTAACCAACCTCATAGGAATGCATGACCTCGGGCTTGAGGGTACCGGGGCCAACGATATTCTGATAGAGAAGAATGTTCTGGTAAGAGACGGTTTCGTTGCCTTGTTGTTCAACAATACGTGGTGTTCTCAGGGCCTTGGATGCCGCCGCGCGCAAAGTGTGATCAGGAGTGAGGTGATAATTCACAGCGAGCCGTGGTGATAGATCGGTGTCACCCATGTCCGTTTTCTCCAGCATGGCGCCGGCATTTACGGTTGTTTCAGGTGCCGCACGCCACTCAGCATTGCCGAACAGGCGATACTGACGGTCCTCCAGTGTGTCGGACCGGCTGAACCAGTGAACGGAACGCACATAGTCCGCACGAGTGCCGATACCCCAGACGAAACGCCAGTTCTGGAACGGATGCAGAATGTGTTGCAGCTCCAGATCATAACGCTCATCGGCGGCATCGAAACTTACCGGTATTTGTACCAGCCCGAATGGTGGTCCGAGATTATACGGAATAATATAATCATCGGTGAATTTCCGGTAATTGTGATAGAGCTGCGCACTGAATTCTTCTCCAGCGCCAAGGCTGCGATGCCAGTGTAATTGTTCGAAGTGGCTGGTGGTATCTGTGGTGCGCCCGGGATCCGGTATGGTACCTGTGCCGATTTGTTCACTCGTGTTGCTTGCACCCAGCTGAACTTCCAGTGTATCCGCCGTGCTCAGGCGAAAGTCTCCTCGCAGGTTCGCAAATGGTGCGTGCGAGCTATCGGTAACGTTCTGGAAACCATTATCGGCGCGGTAGCCTATGCTCAGGCGCACATCACTCGCGTTTGTTGCCCACCCTTGGCGTATCAGACCGTCGCGAATGCGATGGTCGCCCACCGCGGCCTTGACGAAAGTGCCGGGGTCCTGGGATGGATGCCGCGTAATGATATTAATAACGCCAAGAAACGAATTGGCGCCGTAGGTCGCGGCATTCGGGCCGCGAACCACTTCGATGCGCTCTATGTCCTCGATGGCGACTGGAATTTCAGACCAGAAGACGCCGCCGAGAAGAGGACTGTATATCGAGCGGCCATCGACGAGCACCTGCATACGCCGTGAATATTCATCGCTCAAACCATGATAGGTGACGGTGGCCTTGTAACCGTTTACGTCGGCAACCTGAAATCCTGGCACCAGCCGGAACAGATCGGCGATCTGCCGTGCCCCCGAGGCCTTGATCATGTCGCGGTCGATCACGGTTACCGCGGCTGGTGTTTCCGAACGTGCCTGCGTAAGGCGTGTGGCCGACGAGACGGCAGGAATATCAGTGAAGAACTCGGTCTCGGATACAAGTGGCGCCGGGCCTTCTGCGGCGGCTAGCACGCTGGTCCATGAGGCGAGCATGATAGTAACGGAGAAACACAGACAGATGGTGGAGCATATGTGGTGACGCGCGAGCACCGTTTCTGAGTCTGCTTGCATTTTTCCACCCTCCCCTTCAGCATTGCGCGGCAGGCAATGAATGGGTTGTTGTCGTTTGTGTCTTGAGATGAGCCAACCTAGCAATATCATGGATACAATTTTTGAGTCAATCAGAACCGGTTTATTCCGGGTAAATAATTGTTATTGAAGGCTGGCGTAGAGCCAGGGTCATGGCTGTCGCTGCAATTAGGGATATAAAGGGAGGATCGAAAAGTGAAAACAACGGAGCGTGCCGGCGCGAAAATCCTGCTGGTCGATGATGATGCGATTGTGCTGAACACGCTGGGTGCAGGCCTAATGCGGCTGGGTTATGCGGTGCAGACCTTTGATAACGTGCCGGCGGCGCTTGAACATTACCAGGGCAATCCTCCCGATCTCGTGATTTTGGATTACCGCATGCCACAGACGAACGGCCTGGAACTGGCACGCATCATGATCAATCAGGTCTACCGCCCCATCATCATGCTTTCTTCCTATAACGAAGCGGCGATCGTGAGGGATGCCGTGGGGCTTGGGGTGTACACGTATCTTATCAAGCCGGTTGAGGCCGAGCGGTTGGCGCCCAGCATTGAAGCGGCTCTGGCCCGTTTTGCCGAGGTCAATGTGCTCATCAAGCAGGGCGATAACCTGCAGGAGGGTATGGAGAAAAGCCGCATCGTCAGCACGGCCGTTGGCATCATCATGGAGCGGGCGCACCTGTCGCAGGATGTTGCCTTCGAGAGTCTGCGCAAGCTCGCGCGCGATCAACGCCGCCCGTTACGGGATGTGGCGTATGACCTGGTGGATGCGGTGTCTAGTGCCAATACGATCATCAATCGACTGAGGCCCTAGCAACAGAATATTGATTACACGCCAGTTTCCACCTGCACTTGACACCGTTTTTCTTGTCGTGTGTAGTGTCCCTGACTTGCATCGTTGAGCCTAACCCCCGCTCACCCAAGTCGGTTCGTTTTGTGTCCAGCGCTTTTGTCCCATTCCCGACAAAAGCCTGTGGATTGAGCCTTTTTCCTGCTCCCGTGTTGTCCCTCTAATTTAATAAACGTGGGCGCCGCCCGTTCTGCTGCGCTCATTCATCAGGCCGTTTCCCCGCCTTGACCCCAAATTTTGGCCAATTGCCTTGGCATTTGTCGTGATGAGGAAAGGAAAAATGCGGATCGAAATACTGGACATGGGTATCCCGTTACCACGCAAAGCCCGTGTCAGCCCAGACCACACCCGGATTTTTCATGGGTGGCCGTGGCGGGCGACCCTTCTCTCTGTTTTCATTTTGGCCACAACAGCGGTGTTGCCGGCTGGCCCGGTATTCGCGACGGATGCAGTGGAGGGACAATGCTGGCGCTTGTGCGGCGCTGTCATGGACATGCATGCGAACCGATGTGCCGATACCCAATGCCTGAAGCAGGCGGAGACAGCCTACGCCAGTTGCCTGTCCGGCTGCGTAGTGAGGTCTGGTGGAGAGTCGGAATCGAAATCAGCCGATTCATTGAGGAAAGGAACATGAAAAACATGGCCATGCTTTCAGTTCAGATACTGTTTCTGGTGCTGATCAACAAGCTGGGTTATTTCGTGGCGGGGCTCTTGTCCCTGCCCATACCCGGCAATGTGTTGGGCATGCTGTTCTTGCTCGTTCTGCTGTGGAGCGGCGTCCTTCCGTTGCGTCTCATTGAGAAGGGCTCGTTACTGCTGGTGCGGCATCTCGCGCTGTTCTTCATCCCGATCGCAGTCGGGCTTATGAATTTCGGCGACCTGCTGCTGGAAAACGGGCTAGTGATGCTGCTGGCGCTGGTGGTCAGCTTGGTCGTTGGCATCTGCGTGACCGGTCTTGTTGCGCAGCGGTTGGCAAAACCCAAACGGGAGGAAAGCCATGGAACCGAGTTTCCTGATCACGCTGTATAGCCTCGGCATTACCATCACGATGTATGCCTTCAGCCGCATGTTGGCAAAGGAATATGTATTACTGCGGGCGACTCCGCTATTTGTCAGTACCGCCCTGATCATTCTTATCTTGGCGTTGGGCGGTGTGCGGGAGGAGGGTTATTCGCAGGCCCGGGAAATCCTGGCGTTTCTGCTGGGGCCCGCAACCGTGGCGCTGGCGGTGCCAATTTATAAAAATCGCCAGCATCTCTATGACCACGCCGTGCCGGTGGTCGTGGGTCTCTTGATGGGTTCGGTTACCACCATTCTGGTTACCGTCGCGGTGGCCAAATTTTTCCAGGCGACACAGGTGGTTCTGTTGTCGCTCGGACTTCAGTCCGTGACGGTGCCGGTCGCGTTGGAGCTGGCCCACCTTCTGAAGGCCAGCGCGACCCTGACGGCCGGCGTGGTGATCGTCACCGGCATGCTCGGCGCCATGCTGGCCCCGTGGTTGATGAACCGGATCGGCGTACATCATCCCATGTCGCGCGGGCTTGTGCTGGGAACCCTGGCGCAGGAACAAGGCATGGTGCAGGCCGCCGCCGAAGGGGAATTGCAGGGCGCCATCGCTGGTATCGCCATGGGCATGGCGGCGGTGTTCATCGCGTTTCTTGCGCCCGTACTCTTGCCGGTGCTGATCTGAATGATGGAGACATCAGCAATATGAGCGACGTGGGAGATTGGGGGTGGATCGCATTTTGGTCCGTGAATGCCGTGACGGTTGTGATCTTGGTGAAATGTATTGTCAGTGAATCGTCATGGCCTGATGCGGCGCCCGACAAGTCAGCCTCTGGTGCCCTGAAGAAACAGAACAGCTGTGTTGGAGCTATGGAAGAAAAGTCTGATTTAAATAAAAGTAAGCGTTGAATAAAGCTGATCTTTTGCGTCACTGGCATGCTAGTGGTGTGAGTCTCGGTTCAGTATGGAGGAAGTGTGAAAATGCCGTGTGGGCCGGAAAAACAAAAATAAGAAAATAACAAAAACAAGAAAAATAAGTTTGATTGGGTGGCGGCCTACTTCCTGCGGCCGCCTTATTTTTTCTGCGCACCCCCCCGCGAATACCTGAAGCAACCGCCAGCACGGGTTACAACTATCGTGCGCCTTGAGTAATTTGCCGACGGGGTATTACCTTCAGGCGAAAGGAATCACTTGACGGGTGAGGGCAACGGAAACGATATAGAGGAAGATACCCATGGCGGCGAACCAGGCGGCAATTCGGATGTTTCTGGTTTTTCCGCGTTTGATGCCGATGGTGCCGAGGACGATGTAAGCAAGCAGCGCCAGTACCTTGGCCGTGAGCCAGTTGTGTACCAATGGATATTGCTGGATCTGGATGGTGAGGGCGACGGCGGAGACGAGCAACGTAGTATCGATGATATGCGGCGCCACCTTGACCCATTTTTTCTGAAGCCAAGGTGATTCGCGCATCATCCACAGGCCGCGAATGAAATAGCCGCTGCCGGAAAGCACGGCGCAGCCGATGTGGACGGATTTAAGCCAGGGCATCGCCTTCCGTCCGTGGTTAGCCCGGTTTTTGGTCCAGGCGCGGGCGGAGATACATGGGCGCGTAGAGCCAGTTCCACAACAGGAACGACACAAGCCAGGTTAATGCCGCCAGGACGCTGAAGGTATTACCCAGCGTTCCGGGGAGAAATTCGGCGACGATGCGCATGACGGCGGCAATATTAATACCGAACAGCACGCGCCAGGTCAGGTCGTTGGCCTCCAACGCACGGCCGGAGTGGCCAAGGGTTACGCGCGAAGCCATGGCGATGACCATGCCGGTGAAGAAACCGATGCCCAACGCGTGCAGTGGCGCGCGTCCGAGAAAGTCGGTGCCGCTCATGAGCAGGACGAGGCTTTGCACGGTGTAGAGCGTCATGCCGATGCCGAGCCACAGGAAGGCGATGTGCAACATGGCAAGCAGACGTGCGTGAAAGCTGCGGCGGAACTGCCAGACCCAGGAGTGGTGCAGCGCGGCGACAGCGAGTGGCGCATCGGCGAGAAAACGCCAGGCGGGCAGCCCGCTGACCTCGAGCAACACATGTGCGGCTGCGCACACGATCATCAGCGGCAGACCCCAGGAAGGACGCACCATGATGTAATTGATGAGCGCGCTCTGACTGAAGAAAGGAATCATGCGGTGGCCGACCGTGAACACCACGGGCAGAAGAAATAGCCACAAGCCCAGTTCGCGTGCGAGCTGAAACGCCAGCCCGGAACCGGTCACCACGCCGTACAGGAAACACAGAATGCCGATCATGGCGGTCAGCAGCGCGAAATTGAGCAGTCTTTCGTGCGGGCCGTGATTCCGCGCCTGACGATAGACAGCGAGTAGAGAATAAAGCACCAGACCCCAGCCGATGAGTTGTGTGGCGAGCGCCAGCGCCAGCAGCCTCCTGGAGATAAAGAGCCCAGCGTAGAACAGCAGCATCCCGCACGAGAGAAAAACAAAACTGGTGATATAACGCGTGCTGGGCACGACCGGTCCACTCATCCAGCGCGGATACACCGTGAGCAGAAACCCAAAAATGAAAAAGGGGAATACGCCATACAACATCAGAAAGGTGTGCGCGAGCGTGGATGGCAGCACCATGGGCAATGCCGGCCACCACAACGCCGTGCGGCCAAGCAACTCCGCCAGCCACAACAGCATCACCAGCGCTGTCTGGAGGGCGCCCGCAAAGAACATGACCCGGTGAGGGGCCGAGGTAAACACCTGCCAGCGCGGGGTGGGGGTGATAGTGAGTAATGATCCCATGGGTATATATTAAGTGTGGTTTACCTGTGTTTTATGCCGGTATAGTCTATTCGCGGCGATGCGAAGGGCCTTGATGTGGGTCAGATGCGGTTTGAGAAAATTCACCTAGAGCCGATAGTGGCCCGAAGTCAGCCCCGAAAGATACTATGGTTTAAATAATGGGGAAGGGGAAGTGCCATGGCATTGGATGGCGTATGGCCGGATTCAAGGCTCAGGCGAGTGACGGCAACAGATAACTAGTCGCTGTCGCGAAATTCAACACGTTAAATAGTACCCCATCGAGCGGTTTCTGGTATCGCGACGTCGATTTGCCGGTACGCTTGCCCGGAGTTTTATGTTGTCACCGCCCGCATGTATCGTGTC
>Ga0315268_10000092_pt1 | contig 101220 bp, 92 predicted proteins | sample C1_top_MG_FD_204535 | JGI IMG/M metagenome (GOLD analysis project Ga0315268, IMG submission 204535) | Sediment microbial communities from Yellowstone Lake, YNP, Wyoming, USA - C1_top | ecosystem: Environmental > Aquatic > Freshwater > Lake > Sediment | place: USA: Wyoming | collected 2017-08-01
TCTCGACGCCGGTGACGACCGACTTCTGCGTGTCTTTGAGCCCCACGATCTCGACTTCGTCGCCGACCTTGATGATGCCACGCTCGATACGGCCGGTGACGACCGTGCCACGGCCCGAGATCGAGAAGACGTCTTCGACCGGCATCAAGAAGGGCTTGTCGGTGATGCGCACGGGCTCGGGGATGAAGCTGTCGAGCGCTTCCATCAGCTTCTCGATGCTCTTCATCGCCTCGACGTCGCCGCGCATGGCCTTCAACGCGCTGCCGCGGATGACCGGGGCGTCGTCGCCCGGGAACTTGTACTCTTTTAGCAGGTCGCGCACTTCGAGCTCGACCAAGTCGAGCAGCTCGGGGTCGTCGACCACGTCCACCTTATTGAGGAAGACGACGATGTGCGGCACGTTGACCTGACGAGCCAAGAGCACGTGCTCACGCGTCTGCGGCATCGGGCCGTCGGCGGCCGAGACCACGAGGATCGCGCCGTCCATCTGCGCCGCGCCCGTGATCATGTTCTTGACGTAGTCGGCGTGGCCGGGGCAGTCGACGTGCGCGTAGTGGCGCTTGTTCGACTCGTACTCGACGTGCGAGGTGGCGATGGTCAAGATCTTCGTGTCGTCGCGACGACCCTGCGACGCCGAGGCCTTGGCCACATCGTCGTAGGAGATGAACTTGCCCATGCCCTTCGACGCCGACACCTTGGTGAGCGCCGCGGTGAGCGTGGTCTTGCCGTGATCGACGTGGCCAATCGTGCCTACGTTGACGTGCGGCTTGCTGCGGTTGAACTTTTCCTTAGCCATTGCTCTTCTCCTTCACGATGGAGCGGCGGCCGCCGCCGCCACAATCTCACCAAACGCGTTCTTGTTTTGGAGCCCATGACCAGAATCGAACCGGTGACCTCTTCCTTACCAAGGAAGTGCTCTGCCGACTGAGCTACATGGGCCCGCAAATTTTCAACTACCAACCAGAAGCCGCCTTTGCACCCCTCTGGACATTCACTTTTGGAGCGGGAAACGAGACTCGAACTCGCGACCCTCAGCTTGGAAGGCTGATGCTCTACCAACTGAGCTACTCCCGCTCTACATTTGGTGGACGGGGAAGGGTTCGAACCTTCGTAGCGCGACGCGCGGCAGATTTACAGTCTGCTCCCTTTAGCCACTTGGGTACCCGTCCTCAACCTTCTTACCGACTCCCTTACTCCCCTTCTCGCCTGCTTCTCTATCCCGAGTGGAGCTGGCGAAGGGACTCGAACCCGCAACCTGCTGATTACAAATCAGCTGCTCTACCGATTGAGCTACGCCAGCTCGCCTCGGCCTAGCGCACTGTGCAAACGCTCTTCTGCCTCTCTTAGGTAAAAAGACAGACCACCGCCTGCATAGCCGTTCGGAGCCGCGCTTTATAGGGAGGCGCACCCTGCAAGTCAAGGTAAAAGCGTCGAGGGAGCAAGGCCAGGATCGCGGGCTCGCGCAGCCCATGGTGTGGGGCGCCCAACGCCCGACCGCGATACGGCGCGGTGAGCCGAAGCCCGGTCGTTTTTACGTAGCCGCGAGGACAAACTTAATGTAAGATGCGCGCCTACATAAATCCCTACTGCATCCCAACACGGACCACGAGGGCAGCCCAGATGACGATAGCTCCTATGATGTTGAACGCGAAGACGACTCACCTGTGGCGCGCGGCGTTCGCCGCCTGTATCGCGGTCGGCCTCGGCGCCTGCCAAGACGCGGCCGAGCCCACCCAAGACGCAACCCTGCGCGACGCGAGCGCAGCCATCTGCGACGAGGCCGACTTGACCTGCGCGCGCGGCACGGCCGGCAATAGCTGCGCGACCGCCATCGTGCTGCCCATCGGAACGGGCGCGACCAACGGCACGAACGTCTACGGTGAAGATCACGGCACGGGCTACGGCAAGGGCTGCTACAGCGTCACGCGCGGCGGCTCCGACCGCATCTACACCTTTACGCTAGCGAAGCCCATGAAGGTCCAGTTTACGATGACCGGCTATGACACGGTGCTGCACCTGCGCACGGCCTGCGGCAAGCCCGACACGCAGATTGCCTGCAACGACGACGCAGGCGGCCCGGCCGCGGGCCTGAACCTCGAGATGCAGCCCGGCACCTACTACCTCTATGCCGACAGCTTCAAGGCGGGCGGCCCCTACACGCTCAACTATACATTCGTAAGCGACCCCTGCGCGAGCAACGTCTGCGGCACCGCCACCTGCGTGCCGCTCGGCGACTGGACGGGCTACACCTGCCAATGTCCGGACGGCCAAGTGCCCTTCAATGGCGCCTGCATTGCCGACCCCTGCCTGCCTAACCCCTGCACCGAGCCGCACAAGTCACGCTGCATGGTCGACGGCATCGATCAGTATAGCTGCGACTGCGAGCCGGGCTTCATCCCTGGCAACGCTGGCGCCTGCGTCGCCGATCCGAACCTGCCCGAGTGGACGGTGATGGTCTACTTGAACGGCGACAACAACCTCGAGCAGTACGGCGTCGACAACCTCGCGCAGATGCAGAAGGTCGGCTCGAGCCCGAAGGTCAACATCGTGGTGCTCATGGACACCGCCACGATCGGCGCCGGCACGGCGCACAAGCTCCTCGTCAAGAAGGGCGGCAGCACGATGCTCGCCAACTTGGGCGAAATCGACATGGGCGTCGCCGAGACGCTCGCCGACTTCGGCGTCTGGGCAGTGCAGAACTACCCGGCCAAGCACTACCTGCTCGACCTGTGGGATCACGGCAGCGGCTGGACCAAGATCGCGCCCGACCCCGAGCCCGTCAAAGCCGTGTCGAGCGACGACTCGAGCGGCAACATCATCTCGATCGCCAAGGGCCAGTATGCGGCGGGCCTCGCACCCATCGCGGCGGCCATCGGCAAGCCCATCGATATCGTCGGCTTCGACGCTTGCTTGATGGCCATGTGGGAGCTCGTCAATGCCACGGCGCCCTACGCCGATATCCTCTCGGCATCCGAAGAGACAGAGCCCGCGGCGGGCTGGCCGTACGACAAGTTCCTCGCGCCACTCATCGCGAATCCGCTCATGACGCCGAAGGAGCTCGCCACCAAGATCACGGACACGTACTACGCGGCGGGCAGCAACAACGCGACCTTCTCGGGGGTTGACCTCGGCACGTTGCCCGCGCTCAACCAAGTCGTGAGCGCCTTCGCCGACGAGCTGCTTGCCGCCCTCGGCTCGTACCGCGCGCCGATCAAGGCGGCACGCGACGCGACGCGCGCCTACTATTACGCCAGCAACCGCGACCTCTACGACTTCGCGCAGCGCATCGCGGCGACGAGCGCCCTGCCGGCCAATCTCAAGACGGCGGCACGGGCGGTCATGGCGCAGGTCAAGGCGAGCACCTTCTCGAACAAGGCGCAGAGCAAGTGGGCCGGCTCGAACGGTATCGCCATCTACCTGAAAGACGCGGGCACGTCGCTCGACGCGAACTACAGGGCCGCGGGCGCCGTGTGGAGCCAGAACTCAACGTGGGACGAGTTCCTCGCGGCATTCTAAGACGGCAGCGTCATCGTGAGCGGCCATCGGCGGCCAACGGGTGTCGGAGGCCGGACGCCGCGGAGGCGCTCGACCGTCGGGGGCCGCCGCACCCGGGAGTTGCCCATGACCAGGGATAGGGTTCTGCTGGCGGCAGCGATGCTGAGCCTCTGCGGTGCGGGTGCGGCCCTCGCTGCCGAGCGCATGACGGTCATCACGTACTTCAACATGACCCGGGCAGATGAGGAGCAGGTCAAGCTCATCGACGGCAAGTGGCAGGCCCTGGTGCGCGACGAGCGGGTGGCTCTAAGCGTCGCCGACCTCGCGAACGGTTACGTCGAGTTCGTCGACGAGGGCACGGGCGGGGGCAAGGAGGAGATCTCTGCCGCGCTGTTCCTCGCCAAGGACAAGGCGCCCATGCTGGCGGTGCTCCGCATCACAGGGTCGTCGGGCAGTTGTCCGGACCCGACGTATGGGCTCACGACGTATACACTCGAGGCGGGCAAGCTGCGCGCAGCGACCGACATCGTGCCGAAGGTGCCACTCGGGCTGTTCTTCGAGAATGGCTACACTCCGCAAGAGAGCGGCCCCGAGATGATTCCCGCCCAAGAATATCGGCTCGGCTATAAGCTACCGCGCAAGGGCACGACGCTCGAAGCGTTCCTCGATACCTCGACGGCCGCATGCACGCTCGGGGCGTTCGGCGATCAACTCTCGGCGGCGTCCCGGGCGGCGCACGAGAAGTTCCTCGCGAATGTTCGCAAGGAGCCCGTCACGCTGAAGTGGAACAAGGCGAGCGGCCACTTCGATCCCCCGGCCGCGGCGGCCCCAAGGTCAGGGGCAACTGTACCGTAGCCGTATCGGGCTGCGGACCCGGGGAGCCAAGCCGTCCCATGCGTCGCGGCGAACCGGCCGACTACGAGCTCCAGCCGAGCACGTACTCGGCGTTCTCTTCGCCGAAGCGCACGACGGTCACCTTGCTGTCCTTGGCGCCGGCGGCGTCCACCGCCGCGCGGATGGCTTCGGCGTTGAACGCGATCATGGCGCGCGGGAAGAGATGACGCGGAAAACGCAACGAGGCGTGCAGCTCGATGCGATTGCCGACCTTCACCGCTGGTGCGGCGAGGAGCTCCGAGCCGCGATGAAAGGCACCCCAGCGCTTGCTGCCCCCCATGGCCACGAGGGTTGGCGAGAGCACGGCCACGAGCATGCGAAAGAGCGGGCGCCGCAGCACCTTGGTGGTGACCTCGTGACCCCAGCTCGCAAACTCGGCGTCGTCGGCAAAGCCGAGATCGAAGCACGCGAGATAGAGGGCGTTGGCCGCGGTGTCCGGGACCCAGGTGGCGGAGCCGGCCGCCGCGAGCGCCGCCCGCACGGCCTCGGGCAGCGTCACGTTCTCGAGCTCAGCGCCGAAGCGCTCGCGCACCGGCGCGAGCACGTCGGCGTTGAGTTGAGCATCGGGGTGGCTCGCTAGCCCGTGCGGCAGGAGCCTGACGTAGGCGGCGGCGCGTGGACAGCGCGCAGGGTCGAAGGCGTCGGACATGAGACGACTATGACACGCCGCGAGCGCCGCGAAAACCCAACGAAGGAAACAAAGAACAACAGCAGGCCGCCTACGCCCGGCTCGGCGCGCTCGCATGCGATCCCACGTCCGAGCGGATCGTCGGCCGCGTGGCCAATGACGGCCGTGCGCAGCCCGAGCGCCGCGAAGGCGAAAGAGGTATAGTCCCCGCCACCGCCGCCGAGGAGATCCCATGCGCTGTCGCGCCCGCTCATCCGCCCTGACGCCCGCCGGTCCACACGCCCGCTCGCCTGCCCCGATGAGCGCCGTGGCCCTCGCCTTTCTCGTCTCGGCCTGCTCGCACCCACCCCCTCTCGTGCGCCGGGCGTCCGGCGCGCCGCGCCGTGCCTTCGCCATCTCGGGCGTGCGTGTCTTCGACGGCGAAGCGCTCTTGCCGGCTGCCATGGACGTCGTCGTGCGCGACGGCCGCATACGCTCCGTATCCGCGAGCGGCGCCCTGCCCTTGCCACCCGACGTCGAGGTCACGAGCGGCGCCGGACGCACGCTCCTGCCTGGCCTCTGGGACGCCCATTCGCACATCGGTGACGGCACCGGGGCGCCGCCGTGGTTGGTGAGGCTGCCTGACCGCGAGGCGCAAGGCGAGGCTTACCTCTTCGCGGGCGTCACGCACGTCCTCGCGGCGAGCGCCGGCGTCCCGCGCTCCTACGTCGAGCGAGTCGAGCGCGGCGAGCTCCTAGGTCCGCGCGTGCTGCGCTCGACCCGCGTGCTCAGCGTGCGCGGCGGCCACCCCGGCGTGCTCGTCAACGCACTCTTCCCCTGGTATGCGCGCGCCTTCGTGGCACACCGCCTCTCGGGCGAGGCCGACACCGAAGAGGAAGGCCGCGCGCTCGTGCGCGACGAGGTAACCTCGCTCGCGCCGGACTTCGTAAAGTTGGTCTATGACTCGACCCTGCCGGGCACCCGCCGCCTGCCGCTGCCCGTCTTGCGCGCCATGATCGCCGAGGCACGGGCGCTCGATCGACGCGTCCTCGTGCACATCGGCAGCAACGACGAGGCCGTGGATGCGGCCGAGGCAGGCGCCACAGTGGTCATGCACGCGCCTTGGGAAGGCGTGCTCACCGCGGAGCAGGTAGCCCGCATCAAGGCGACGGGCGCGGCCGTGGTCACGACCGCCTCCTTCTTCGATACGCTCGACGCCGGGTTGCGCGGCACGCTCGCGCTCTCGGCGCTCGAGCGCGCCGTATTGCCAGCGGGCTTCGAAGAAGCGTTCGCGCACCCGCCGAGCGACTGGCGACCGGCGGGCCTGCCGCAGAGCTTCCTCGACAGCATGCCGGCGCACGCGGCTACGGTGGCTGAGAACGTTCGCCGCCTTGACGCCGCGGGCGTGCCGCTGCTCGCTGGCTCGGACGCCGGCCTGTTCGGCATCCTGCACGGCGCAAGCCTGCATCGCGAGCTCTTCACGCTGGTGCGCGCCGGGCTCTCGACCACAGCGGTGCTGCGTATGGCCACCGCACGACCCTCTGACTTTTTGGCGCCGGGCCGCGGCACGGGGCACATCGCGCCCGGGGCGCTCGCCGACCTCGTCCTCATCGACGGCAATCCACTCGAGCGCATCCTCGACCTCGATGCCATCGTCGGAGTTTGGCTAGGCGGCCAAGGCATCGAGCGCGTCACGGGCGCGGCGCGCTAGTCGCCGTCGGCTGATTTCCTTCCGGCCCGCACGAAGTCCTCGAGCGCATGCCCATCTTCGGTCGACAGACCGACGAAGCGCACGCCCATGATGGGGTTGTCGCCATCGTAGCGGTGCAGTCGCACGACCTTGCCCGTGACGCGGATGGCGTGTTTGCGCCCAGGAAGGAAGAAGGACAAGGCGAGCTCGGTGCCAACCGACGTCTGTTGGTGCACGTCGAGGAGCATGCCCGTGCGCGAGATGTTGTGCGTGTTGCCGACCGACTCGGTGCCCTGCGCGGTCGTCATCTCGACGGTGATGCGCACGAGCAGGCGGGCATTGCGACGCGGCGCGACGCTGGTCAACGCGGCGATGGCCTCGCGCAGGTCGGCGACCTCGACGGGGGCCAAGAGCACCTTGTTGGCGCCACTGGCCGTCAAGAGCGCCGCGCGCTTCGTGTCGCCATCGGGCTCGATGGCGAGAATCGAGACGTGCTTGATGTGCGGGTCGGCGCGAATTCGGTGCGTGAGCTCGATCGCCGTTTGGTCGGGAAGGTCGGGACCCGTGACCACCAAGCATGCCTTGGACAGGATGATACGCTGCATGGCCTCGGCCGCCGTCCGCACTTCGATGAGCGCAAACTCGCAACGTGCAAGCAAAGCGTCACGGGTCAAACTGTCGACGCGTCCCGCGACGAGGATTCCACGCACCGTGGTGGCGGTGGCCGGTGCGACCACGCGCGCGAGGTTCTCTGTGCGCTGCGTCACGCTGCTCTTGCGAGCGACGCGCGCGTTGCCGGCCGACGCGACACACGCGAGGATACGTTCACGAAAGGACGCGGCGTCGCCGTCTTTACATAGATAGGTGTCGGCGCCGCAGCGCATAGCGCGGTCGGCGAGCTCATCGGCTGCCATGCTCGAGAACAACACCACGGGCAAGTGATGGCCGGGCACAGCAGTGCGCAACGCCTCGATGATCCGATCGCCGTCGAGGACGGGCATCAGCATGTCGAGGATGAGCAGGTCGGGCTTTTCACGCGCGGCGGCAGCGCTCGCCTCCATGGCCGATGGGACACCAACGACGTCGGCCACCGATTCGAGCGCCCAACACACCCACTGGATGGTCAAGATGCTGTCGTCAACGATCATGATCTTGGGTCTGGCTGGCATGGTCGGACCTATCTGGTTTGGGGGCCTTGCGCACCGAGTTCACCGGCACGGCGCAATGAGGCGCGGGCAAGTGTCGTTTCTTCCTCGTCGTTGGGGCGAGCGGTCGCGGCGACGCGCAGAAACGCCGCTCGTGCCTGTACCGACTGGCCGCGCGTCACGAGCGTCTCGCCGAGCAAGAACCAGGCTCGGGTGTCATCGCCAGCGAGGTCGAGAAGGTCGCGCAACACACGCTCGGCGCCGTCGGCGTCGCCCGAGGCCAAGGCGCGGGCGGCCGCTTCGAGCGAGCGCGGCGGTGCCGGCGTATGGGGCACGAGCGTTGGCGCCGGCGCGGCGTCCCGTGCACTCGGCGTGACTCTCGGGGTGACGCGCGGCAACGCCTGCGGGGGCGGTCGCCGCGACGCTGCGGCGGTCGCCGAAGCGGGCGTCTGACGCGTCGCCGGTCGCTCGTCGCGCCGCGCTGCGCCGCCGCGCAAGCGCAGCCACCCGGCCACATCGAGACGCTCGAGGTTCGTCGGCATGGCGACGAGCGCATCGGTCGGGGCGACGACCAAGAAGCCCCACGGCGCGAGCGACGCGGCGATGTGCGCCAAGAGCTCCGTGGCGCGGGCCGGCGCGAAGTAGATGGCGACGTTGCGACAGAAGATGACATCGAACGTGCCGACCTCGGTCGCTGGACGTACCCGCAAGAGCGACTCGATGCGAAAATCGATGTGACGCTGCAAGGTCTCGGGCGCTTGCCAGCTGCCGTTGGAGGTGCTGCCGGGCAGACGCGGCAAGCGAGCGCGCGGGTAAGTGCCGCTCTTGGCGATAGCGATGGCGTCGCGGCTGATGTCCGAGGCACGAATGTGCACGGGCAGCGCGAGCTCCTGCGCGAGCACGGCCATGCTGTAGGGCTCTTCGCCCGTGGCGCATCCAGCGGACCATAGATGCAAAGGGCGACCGAGCGTCGCATACAGGTCGAGCAGCTGCACGCGCAACCGCTCGAACTGCTCCGGATGGCGAAAGAAGCTCGTATGAGGCGTGGTCGCCGACGCGACGATGGCGTCGACGGCTTCGGAGTCGGGCGCGTCGAGCAAGGCAGCCAAGTAGGCGGCCGGCGACGTGTTCGCCGCGCGGGCTCGCGCCGCGACGAGATCCAGCACCCGGGGTGGCCAGATCTGCGGCACGTAGTCGAGTTGCGGCAGGACCAGCCTGCCGAGGGCGACCTCTATGCTGTCGGGCTCGCGCATGGGCCTCAACGACGACTGAGGGCCGCGTCGATGACTTGGCGTAGCTCGTCTTCGACGAAGCGTTGCTTGGAGAGAAAGCCGTGCACACCGAGCGCCAGCGCCGCCGCGCGCGTCGCCTCGTTGTCGCGGGTCGTTAGGACCAAGATCGGGATCGCTTGCAGAGCCGGATCGGCGCGGAGCTTGCCGATCATCTCGAGGCCGTCCATGATCGGCATCTCGATGTCGGTCAGAATGAGATCCGGTCGATCGCGCCGCGCCGCGGCCAGTCCTTCTTCGCCGTTGACCGTGTCGGTAACGCGCAGCCCAAACGAGCGCACGATGCCTGTGAGCAAGGCCAAGGCGACTGGTGAGTCTTCGACCAAGAGGACGTGGCGGCCGCCCGTCGCGGCGCTCGGCGCGCGCAGGACGGCGCTGCCTGCGGCGCGCGCCATCAGGCCACGCAGCCCATCGACATCCAACAGCAGCATGACGCCGCCATCGGGCGTCGGTGCGACGCCACGCACGAGGTGAGTGGCGAACGCCAGTTGGTCCGACGGCTGGGCGGCGAGCGGTCGCGGCGTGCCGTAGGACTCGACCGTGACGGCGAAGACCCCTTCGGGGTGGTCGAGCACGAGAACGGCGTCGCCATGCCGCGGCTCGCCTCGCCCGCCAAACAGCGCCGCCAATGAGCGCAGGGGCACGAGGCGCCCGTGCTCCTTGTCGCCGCGGCGAAGCATGAGCCCGTCGTCGGTGTTCTCGATGTGATCGACGCGCAGCACCTCGAGCACGCGTCGCGAAGGCAAGGCGCAACGCAGCGGCCCAGCCATTACGGGCACGACCGTATCGACGCGCAGCACCGAGGGCACAACGAGCACGAAGCGCGTGCCGACGTCGGGGGTCGACTCGAGCTGCACGCGCCCACCGACCTCACGCAGCTCGGTGCTGACCACATCGAGGCCGATGCCGCGGCCCGAGATCTCGGTCACGAGCTCGCTCGTCGAGACGCCGTGCTCGAAGACGAACGGCAACAGCTCGCGGTCGCTGAGCTTCTCGATCTCGGGCCGCGCGGCGATGAGCTTGGCGCGCAGCTTGTCGGTGCGCACCCCGCCGCCGTCGTCCTCGACGGTGATGCGCACGGCATTTTCGAGCTGGGTGATGAGCACATCGACGCGCCCACGGTCCGCTTTGCCGCGCTGCCGCCGCAGATCGGGCGCCTCGATGCCGTGGTCGATGGCGTTGCGCACGAGGTGCATGAGGGCCGGGCCGAGATGGCGCTCGACCGCGAGGTCGAGCTGCGCTTCGCCGACGACGTTGACCTCGACGCTCTTCTTCAAGGCCGCGGCGGTCGAGCGTCCGACGCGCTGGATCTGGCCAGCGAGCCGCGCCGTCGAGACCACGGAGGCCTGACGCACGAGATCGGAGAGCCGCTCGATAGCGAGGCCGCTCGAGAAATCGAACGCCGACCATTCGGCGCTGATGCCGCCGAGGCGACGTTCGAGGTCACTGATGTTGCGGCGCCACTTGGTGAGCCTATCGGCGATGTCGCGCAGATCGACGCCCGGTCGCATCTCATCGGCGAGCGCCTTCATGATCTGGGCGATGCCGCCGAGCTGCGGCAGCAGGATCGCGTGCTCGCCGTGCAAGCGTTCGATTTCAGCGGCCACCGGTTGCAGCGCGTCGATGGGTACCGCCTGGGCGTGGAAGGTCGACGGCTTCTTGTCATGTAGCGTCGCCTCGCCGGGGGTCGCGGCGTGAGTTGACGATGACGGCGCGGCGCTCGCGGCGACCGCGGGCATGGTATCCGTCGGCGCTGGGGCCGCGGCTTGCACTTCTTGATTCGCGGATTCGAGGTCGCGACAGACCTCGTCGATCTGCGCCTCGAAGATCTCGGCCCCTTTGGATGACAAGAGACCGATGAGGTCAAAGGCGCCGAGCAGGGCATCGCCCGACTCGGTCGGCACGAGCCCCGTGGCGTTGAAGGTATCGACGAGGCGCTCGGCGGCTTGCGCAACGCGCGAGCAGGCCACAAAACCAATCATCTGCGCCTCGCCCTTGATGGTGTGCAGCAACCGCCTGAGCACCGGCAGCTGCGCCCGCTCGCCCTGCTCGATCTTGAGCCACAGGTCGGTGGCCTCGGCGATGCGCGCTGGCGACAGGTCGCAGAACAGCTCGATGATCTTGTCGCTAGTGATGGCCATGGGGGATCCTCTATCGAACTCCTCGGCCCTACTCAGGCCACACGTCGCAAGTCCAAGACCCACATGAGGTCGGCGCCGAGCTGCGCGACGGCGGTGACTCGCGGCGCGCCGAGCAGATCACGGGTGAGCTGCGGCAGCTCCCAGACCTGCGCGTCATCGACCTCGACGAGCCGAATGTCGTGGCAGCGCCAATGGCGCTCGCCTTCGCCGGTATGCACGACGAGGTCGCGCTCGCCTTCGCCCTCTGGCGCACCCGCGTCGATGCCGAAGCCCAAAGACAGCGCCGCAAGGTCGGCCGCATCGAGACGCGCCGCCACGACTTGTTCGGCGGGCAACAGATAGCGCGCGCCGCCGTGACAGACCGACACGAACTGACTCATAGCGGTGCGGCCTGCTTGCCCGCCGCCGCGGACTGCGCGGCGATGGCTCGCAAGGTGCGGGGAAGTTGCTCGAGGAGGTCAGCCTTGCACACGTAGCCATCAGCTTGGACCTCAGCGACGAGCGGGCGCATCTCGGCGGCCGATGCGCCGGAGACGAGGATGATCCGCAGGTGAGCGAAGCGCGGGTTGGCGCGAAACAACACCGCGAGCTTGTCACCCCGCATCGTCGGCATGTTCACATCCAGGATCACGATGCCGACCTGATTGCGGATGATCTCGCGCGTCGCGCCGATGGGCGACGCGAGCTCGATGGGCTCGAAGCCGGCGGCACGCGCGATCTCGCAGATGGCTCGTCGGGCGACCTCGCTGTCGTCGATGACGAGCACCTTCGGGGCGTCGGACATCTGGCTGTGTTCCTTTCACCCCTCCCCAAGGGGCCGAACCACGAGCCCGCGCTGCCGCGAAGCCTGGCCGGTGGTGTTCGATTGTATATTGCCCTGTACGGCACATTGATAGTAGCCGTCTAACGTCTTACTGCCATGAACTCGACCACGCCCACTTCGGAGCCGACGGCTGCCCCGCACGCTCTGCGCGAATTGTTGGTCTTCAGCTACCACGAGGTGCTGTTTGCCGTCGATGCGACCGCGGCCGACACCGTCATCCCCTGGCGCGAGCCGATGCCTCTGCCGGGCGTGGCGTCCGAGGTCCTCGGGGTCGTTCAAGATCGCGGTCGCATCGTCACGGTGCTCGCTCATCCGGCCGGCAGTCCCGTGACCGACAGAGCGCCGCTCAGCCGTATCATCGTGTGCCTCACCCCGCGCGGCCACCTCGGCCTGCCGGCCTCCGGAACCAAGGGCGTGACGACCCTCGAGATTCCAACCTCGACCGCCGCGGGCCAGATTCTCGACACGCCGCTCGGCGCCGCCACCTACGTCAGGCCACAGGAGATCGCGAGTCGACTCGTCAAGTCCGCATCCAAGCCGACTCGTTAGAAGTCGATGATGCTCGCGGCGAAAACCACAGGAGAGAAGGTGTCATGAGAAGAAGCTATGCTGCCGCCATCGCCGTCTTCGTTTCGGTCCTCGCGACCGTCGCGCTCGGCCAAGAGGCCGCGCCCGGCGGTGCGGCCGTCGTCGAGCCGGCCGCCGTTGTCGCCCCGACCCCGATAGGTGCGCCTGCGCCGCAGGCACAGGAGACATCGAGCGCAGGTGAGCCCGCGTCGTTTACCGGTCAAGTCTACGGCTACATCGCGCCCTATGTGGAGAAGGTCATCAATCCACCGGTGACGCTCGGCTCGGCGGCGACGTTGACGAAGCCCGAGACGCAAAGCGAGCTGTACGCCTTCGACATCACCAATTTGAACGTCATGTTCCAGGGCACGGTCGGCACGCGCTACCGCTACTTTCTCAATCTCGCAGGCCCGGGCGGCGATCCGGTCAATGATTCGCCCATCGTTGTACGCAACGCCTGGCTCGAAGCGGCGCTCTTGGGCGACTACCTGACCGTGCGCGCCGGCAAGACCTATCGCATGTGGGGCATCTACAACGAGATCCTCGATGCCATGCCGACCTTCATCGGTATCGAGCCGCCCGAGATGTTCGACAAGGATCACTTGATGATTACGCGGGTGACCAACCTCGTGCTGCATGGCCAGGCAAGCTTCGAGCAGTTCGGTGTGCAGTACGCGATGGCGACCGGCAACGACGAGCGCGACTTCGACGGCACGCGCGAGCAGCTACCGCTCGGCCTCGATCTGCGCCTCAGCATCGGCGACCTCGTTACGGTCGGCGCCGATTACTATACGACCGGTGGCAACGCCAAGCCGTCACGCGGCGTCGGCGATGGCTCGCCCGACGGCGGCGTCATCAACTGGATGGACCATGACAACTACCGCGTCTATGGCGCCTTTGCGCAGACGAGCTGGCATGGCATCGTCCTGCAAATTGAGGGCGCGTACGCCACGCACAAGGCCATGCGCGACGCCGCAGCCGTGATGCAGATCGATCAGGCGACGCTCAACGATACGCAACGCGCGCGCTTTTGGTCCGATCCGAGCGCGCCGACCTTCGACAACGTGATTCCGTTCGTCTCCTACGTCGTGCAAACCTACTATGTGCGTGCCGGCTACGAGCTGCAGCTGCGCGGCGAAGCGACGCTGACCCCCTATGCGCAATGGGACTACTATTCGAACCCCGAGACCATCTGGAAGAAGAAGTTCGGTGGCGACAAGGAAGCCGGCATGACCGACGATGGCAAGTTCATGAAGTACACGGTCGGCGCCGTGTATCGCCCGATCTCGGCCGTGGCCCTCAAGCTCGATGGCAGCATGCACGACCAAACCATCGCCGGCGCGACCTTGCGCTACCCGGAGGTGCGCCTGTCGTTCTCGTACTTCTGGGAACTTGCCAGCCTTTAGTTCGTCGCCTTGCTTCGAGGAGAGTCTTCAATGAGAGCCAAAATCATCCTTGCCTTCGTCCTCGGTCCCTTGGTCGTCGGCAGCGCCGCACTCGCCCAAGAGGCGGCCGCGGAGAAGCTGCTGGTCGTTGTGCACAAAGACAGCCCCATCGCGGTCATCTCCAAGAATGACGTCAAGAACATCTTCTTGGGCAACGTCACGTTCTGGGGCGACAATGTGCCGCTCGTGCCCATCGTGCGCGACGTGCGCACGGCGGCCGGCCAAGCCTTGTTCGCCGACTTGCTGAACATGGCGCCGACGCGCTTTCGCCAGTATTGGCAGAGCCGTCAGCTCGCCGGGCGCGGTGTCGCGCCGCAAACTACCGAGGGGCTACCCGCCACCATCGAGCGCGTCGCTGCGGCGCGCGGGGCGATTAGCGTCATCGTGGCATCAGAGGCCGGCGTCGCCGGTGCGCGCGTACGGGTCGTGCCGATTCAGTAGCGTTCAGGAGTCTCGTCGAGCGCAAGCCAAAGGGGCGGCGTCGTTGCGCCGCCCCCCCCCCCGGTAAGCGTCACAGCGCGGGCACAGAGTGGAGGAAGCCGTGAGTGTATCGAATTCGTTATCGTCGTGGATTGGGAATCTGTCGTTGCGGGCCAAGCTGACCTCGGCCATAGCCGGACTGCTGCTCGCCATCTCGGTGTTCCTCTTCGTGTTCTTTCCCTGGCAGATGGACCGCAGCTCGCGGGATCTGTTGTTTCGCGATCTCATCACGGTGCTCGGCCGTGCTTCGCAGCCTGGCGTCGAGTTCGGCGACAGCGAATACACGACGACGCTGCTCGGCTCGTTGCAGGACTCGGGTGTCGTCACCTACGCCGTGCTGCGTCGCGGCGACGGCACCGTGCTCGGCGCCTGGCGGCCCGAGAACCAACCGACGGACCTCGGCCTCACGCCGACGAGCAACGCGCAGGCGGCCGAGCCCGTCGAACGCGACGGGCAGCTGCATAGCGCCATCCTGGTCATCCCCGGCCACGGCAGCGCGCACGGCGCCCTGCACATGGGCTTCTCGCTCGCCAAGGTGGCCGAGCTGCGGCGCACCAACATGCTCATCGTCGGGGCGGTCTCGGCGCTCATCTTTCTGATTGGGCTCGCGATTAGCCTCGTGCTCGGCCGCGCGCTCGCGCTGCCCATCCGCAACATGACCGACGTGTCACTGCGCATCGCCGCCGGCGACATCTCACAGCCGAAGATGGCGATGGCGCGCCGCGACGAGGTCGGACAGATGGCCGCGGCGTTTGATCGCATGATCGAGGCGCAGCGCCTGGTGGTGACGGAAATCTCGGAGATTGCGGCCCAAATCGTCCACGTGGCCACCGAGATCTACTCGGCCTCGCACGAGCAGGAGACCGCCTCCGCCGAGCAGTCGACGGCGGTCGAAGAGGTCACGCAGACCGTGCGCTCGTTGTTGGGCTCGGCCGGCCACATCGCCGAGTCGGCGCAGGGCGTGCTCGCGAACGCCGAGAAGACGCGTGGCACCACCGACATCACGGCGAGCAAGATCGCCGAGCTGAGCAACCACACCAACCGCATCGCCGAGATCCTCGAGATCATCCGTGACATCGCCGATCGCAGCGACTTGTTGGCCCTCAACGCCTCGCTCGAGGCGACGCGCGCCGGCGAGTCGGGTCGCTCCTTCTCGCTCGTCGCCGTCGAGATGCGGCGCCTCGCCGAGCGCGTCACCGCTTCGGTGGCCGACGTCAAGTCGCTCGTCGCCGATGTGCGCTCGTCAAGCTCGTCGACCGTGCTCGCGACCGAGGAGAACCGCAAGCTCGCCGAGAGCACGACCGATTCGGCGCGGCAGATCACCCTCGTCACCCAGCAACAGAAGACTGCCACTGAGCAGGTGTCACAGAGCATGGTGGACATCTCGCAGGTGCTCTCACAGGCGGTCACCGTCACGCAGCAGACGCGCAACTCGGCCGAGGGCCTAAAGAAGCTTTCGGAACGCCTCAGCCACGCCGTTTCCAGCTACAAATTGAGCTAGTGTGATCGCGAGGCTCTCCTTGCGCGCGCCGGATGGCAAACGATGGTCGAGAAAGCTGTGCGCCGTGTCGTCGTGGTCGACGATTCGCCGCTGTCGCGCGCCGCGCTCAAGCTAATTCTCGAGGCTGAGCACGACCTCGCGGTGGTCGGCGAGGCCGCTGATGGTGCGGCGGCGCTGGCGGTCGTTGCGCGCGAGCGGCCGGATCTCGCGACCATGGACATTCACATGGCGGGCGTCGACGGCCTGACGGCGATCGGCAACATCATGTCGACGGCGCCGCTGCCCATCCTGGTGGTCACGGGCGATCCGAGTGGCCCGATGGGCGAGCTCGCGATCCGCGCCACCGAGTTTGGCGCGCTCGATGTGGCGGCCAAGCCAGTGCTCGACGACGACGCCGCGTGCGCCCTGCTGCGTGAACGTGTGCGTCAGCTTGCCGGTGTGCCTGTGGTGCGGCACATGCCGCGCGAAGCCGCTGCAGCCGCCGGGGTGCGTGGCGTGCGCCGCGAGGTCGATAGGGCGAGCGGCGCCCTGCTCGTCAAACCGCCGGTGCTCGCGATCGCGTCATCGGCGGGCGGGCCGGGCGCCCTCGCCAAGATCCTCGCCGCCGCTCCGGCCGCCTGCGAGACCTGCTTTCTCGTCGTGCAGCACCTGCCGCCACAGTTCGTCTCGTCGTTCACGGCCTTCTTGTCGCATCAGACGACGCTTACGGTGCGCACGCTCAGCGGCAGGGCGCCGCTGACCCGCGGCACCGTCTTTCTCGCCGCCGAAGATCGTCATCTCGTGCTCGTCGACAAGAACACGGTGGGTGTCTCCGTCGAGCCTGCGTACCGCGGACATCGTCCGTCAGCGAACGTGTTGTTTCTATCACTCGCGCGCTTTGCGGCGCGCACGACTACGGCCATCGTACTCTCAGGCATGGGCGACGATGGTGCGCTCGGACTGCGCGAGCTTGGGCGCAGCGGCGCCACCACCATCGCGCAGAGCGCCGATTCGGCTATTGTCGACGGGATGCCGCGCGCCGCGCGCGAGCTCGGCGAAGCGCGGCACGTCTTATCGAGCGAACAGATGGTGCGGCTGCTGTACGATCTATACCACTAGCGCAAGCACGGCCGTAGCCGCAGCGCGCTTCTCGCAGGGCTCGCGCAGCTACGTCGGGGGCGCGGCATCACCCGTGCCCCGCAGCAGGCACCACACCGCCGAGAGAAAATCCGCAGACGGCGCGATGAACTCGACACCGAAGAGGCCAGCGTCTCTGTGAACGACTCGTGCGCGACATTCGGGCGCTCGAGCGCTCGGCGACGCACAGGGGTCGGGCAGTCGCAGCTCGAGTTCCACACCGACCACCGATGCGCACCGACCCCGCACACTCGCCCCATGCGGGGACAGGTCGGCGAGGGTGCCGCTGCCGTCCATCGTACCCTCGCGCCACGTGATGGCGGCTGCGCACCGATGTCGCAACCACCGGCGCCGATCATCGATGCACCCGTCGTGCACGAGGAGCGTGTCGAGCAGGTCCATCAGGCCGTCTTCACTCTTCTCGGCCGGACGCTCGAAGCGACAACCGACGCCCTGCGGCTCGACATGCACCACGCGGGCGCGCATCTCCACGACCGCGGCGCCGCCGTCGATCTCGACCGCCAGCACGCGGCCGTTGCGCAGACGCTTGTCGGTGAGCAGGAAGAACCCGCCGAGGCCTATGTTGCGGGTCACCCCGAGGAGGGGGTGGCCGCGCGAGGCCAGGCGCACGGTCAAGGCTGCCCGGATCCGCAGGTCACGTCGGGTTGCCGTCTCGACCTTCAGGGCGTACTCCATGTTCGCCGCGCTGCGCGGCCAGAGTAGACCCTAGTAATCGGTACCGCGCTTGGCAAGGGCAGCGCGTGCTGGGCGCGCTGACTGGTTGTCGCGCGCCACCGTTCACGTTATGGGTGGTCGACTCGTCGACGCCCGTCGAAGCCCGCCCCCCCTTTCTTCCGAGGAGAAGCCCGATGTTCAATCGCCATTCACTTGCGGCCCTATTCATGCTCATGGCAACGGCGCGATTCGCCCGCGCCGAGACGCTAGCGTACACCGGCTGCGATGTCGCCCGCGAAGCCTTCATGGACAGCGCCGTCGCGGCCTTCGAAAAGAAGACCGGCGTGCACGTGACGCTCGAGGAGGGCGGCGACGCGGTCGCGATCAAGGCCGTCAAAGCCAACGCCAAGCAGCTCGGCGGCGTCTGTCGCGAGCTGTTCGACGACAAGGATGAAGCCGACCTGCGACTCATACACGTCGGCTGGGGGGCGCTAGCGTTGGTCGTCAACGCCGAGAACCCGATAGGCAAGATCAGCATCGAGGGCATCCGCAAGGTCTTCGACGGCCAGGTCACGAACTGGAAGGAGCTCGGCGGCAAAGACCTGCCGATCCACGCCGTGGCCCGCAAACCGGGCAAGTTCTCGGGCGTCGGCTACTCGACGCGGGTCCTCATCTTCGGAGACATCGGCCACAACTACAGCCCGAGCGTCAAGCTCGTGCAATCGACCACCTCGGTGCAAGAAGAGATCGCGGGTGACGTCGACGCCGTCGGCTTCTCGGACGTCTCCTCGGTCAAGAAGCAGCCGAAGCTGCGCATCGTCCCTATCGACAACGTCGTGCCGACCAAGCAGAGCATCGCCACTGGCCGCTACAAGCTCGTGCGACCACTCTTCCTGGTCGTGCACAAGGACTACAAGACTGCCAACGCGACGCTGCAGAAGTTCCTCGACTTCATCCTGAGCGCTGAGGGCCAGACCCTCGTCTCAACCGAAGGCGTCGTCAGCCTCGAGCAGGGTGCGGCGCTCAAGAAGAGCTTTGCCTGGCAGAACAAGAAAGTCATTCTAAACTTCTAGCGCCAGGTCCATCGACCGCGCCGCTTCTCGCGCGCGGCTCGTTCAACGCGTGGCGACGCAACCCGCCCGTCGCTGCGCCAAGCCTTGACATCTGCCCATCGGCGTTGCATCATTCAATCCGGATTAACGGATGAAAGCAACCCCGTCACAAGCCTTCGTTGGGCGCGTCGAAGCCTTGGCCGACCCGACGCGCTTGCGCCTCTTGCGCCTGCTCGAGCGCCACGAGCTCGGGGTCACCGAGATGTGCGAGGTGTTGCAGCTGCCGCAATCGACCGTGAGCCGGCACCTAAAGCAGCTCGTGGATCAGAGCTGGCTCGCCAACCGCCGCCGCGGTACATCCAACCTCTACCGACTCGAACCGAATCTCGCCCCCTCGGCGCACAAGCTGTGGAAGACGGCGCGCGAGGAAGTCGCGGTGTGGCCGAGCACGAACCAGGACGAGCGGCGCTTGAGCCACCACTTGGACGAGCGCCGCAACACGTCACGCTCGTTCTTCGCCGGCGCCGCGGCGAGCTGGGACGCCATGCGCACCCAGCTCTATGGCGGGCGCTTCGCGAGCCTCGTGCCCTTCGCCCTGCTGCCCTCCTCGTGGTGCGTCGCCGATCTCGGCTGCGGCACCGGCGCCTTGTGCGCCGAGCTCTCGCCCTTCGTCGAGCGTGTCATCGGCGTCGATCAGTCACCGGCCATGTTGAGCGCCGCGCGGCGACGGCTCGAGGGGCGCGCGAACGTCGAGCTGCGCGAGGGCCTCCTCGAGGCTCTACCCATCGACGAGGGCGCGTGCGACGCGGCCTTGCTCATCCTCACGCTCACCTACGTGGCCGATCCGGCGGCAGTGTTGCAGGAGCTCGCGCGCATCCTGCGCCCAGGCGGCCACGCCGTCATCGTCGATCTCTTGCCGCACGACCGCGAAGACTTTCGCCGCGAGCTCGGCCAGCAGGCCTCGGGCTTTGGCGACAGCGAGCTTGGCGACCTCCTACACACCGCGGGCCTCTCTTGCCTGCGCATCCAACCCATCGCGCCGGAGCCGCAAGCCAAGGGTCCGGCACTGTTTATCGCGAGCTGCGCCAAGGCGGCGCAGGCGCACAAAGCCAAGCACACGTAAGGAGAAGTTGCGTCATGACCAAGAAGACCTTTGCCGAATCAACCACGGGGCTCGAATACAAAGTCGCCGATCTCTCGCTCGCCGAGTGGGGCCGCAAAGAGATCGAGCTCGCCGAAAAAGAAATGCCGGGCCTCATGGCCGTACGCGAGAAGCACGCGGCGAAGAAGCCCCTCGCCGGCCAGCGCATCACGGGATCTTTGCACATGACCATCCAGACCGCGGTGCTCATCGAGACGCTCGAGGCGCTCGGCGCCGAGGTGCGTTGGGCCTCGTGCAACATCTTCTCGACGCAGGACCACGCCGCGGCCGCTATCGCGGTCGGCAAGAACGGCACCGAGAAGAAGCCCGCTGGCGTGCCGGTGTTCGCCTGGAAGGGCGAGTCGCTCGAGGAGTATTGGGACTGTACGCTGCGCGCCCTCGACTTTGCCGGCAAGGGCCCGACCCAGATCGTCGACGATGGCGGCGACGCTACCCTGCTCATCCACAAGGGCTTCGAGTTCGAGAACTCGGGTCGCGTACCCGACCCGTCAACCGCTGACAATGAAGAGCTCGGCATCATCCTCGGCCTGCTCGGCCGGGTCATCAAAGAAGACCCGAAGCATTGGCACAAGGTCGCCGCCGAGTGCCGCGGCGTCACCGAAGAGACGACCACAGGCGTCCATCGCCTCTATGACATGCAGAAGGCCGGCACGCTGCTCTTTACGGCCATCAACGTCAACGACAGCGTGACCAAGAGCAAGTTCGACAACCTCTACGGCTGCCGGCACTCGCTCGTCGACGGTCTGATGCGCGCGTCCGACGTGATGCTCGCCGGCAAGATGGCCGTGGTCTGCGGTTACGGCGACGTCGGCAAGGGCTGCTGTCAGTCGTTGCGCGGCCAGGGTGCGCGCGTCATCGTCACCGAGATCGATCCTATCTGCGCGCTGCAAGCCGCGATGGAAGGCTACCAAGTGCTGCCACTCGAGGACGTGCTCGCGACCGCTGACGTGTTCATCACGGCCTCAGGCAACTGCGACGTGATTACGGCCGAGCACATGAAGCGCATGAAGGACTGCGCCATCGTCGGCAACATCGGCCACTTCGACAACGAGATCGACATGTCGGGCCTAAAGAAGATGCCAGGCATCAAGAAGATCAACATCAAGCCGCAGTATGACAAGTGGACGTTCGCCGACGGCCACAGCGTGCTCATCCTCGCCGAGGGGCGTCTGTTGAACCTCGGCTGCGCCACCGGCCACCCGTCATTCGTCATGTCGAACAGCTTCACCAACCAGACGTTGGCGCAGCTCGAGCTCGCGACGCGCGGCAGCGAATACAAGAAGCAGGTGTACACGCTGCCGAAGCACTTGGACGAGATGGTGGCGCGCCTGCACTTGGAGCAGATCGGCGTCAAGCTCACGAGGCTCACGCCAAAGCAGGCCGCGTACATCGGCGTCGGTGAGAACGGGCCGTTCAAGCCCGATAGCTACCGCTACTGAGCGGCCTCGCGGCGGCCGCGGCTCGCTCGCGCGACCGCGGCCGAGACCAAGAAGACTAGCGCGCCGAGGCCCGTAAACACCTGGTTCTGCGACACCGCCGCGAGCGACGCAAGCCACACCGTGCCGAGCACGAGCGCCGCGCGCTCGAGCCACAAGGGGCGCGCAAGGCGCAGCACGAGGAACGCCGACAACACGACCTGAGGGAGTCCGACCGCCACGACGCGCCAGGCACGCTCTGGCGCCACGGCGCTCCAGCTCGACCAGCTGGCGAGCACCACCACGGCCAATACGACGACGGCCCCTACCGAGACCACGAGCACCGCTGCTGCCGCGGCGTCCTTGACCACGCGCACGCCCTCGTGCTGCTCCAAGGTCACGAGATCGGCGAGGCCCTCGAGCGCGCTATTGACGAGCTCGGCGGCGATGACGGCGAAGGTCGCTCCAAGCAGCGCGAGCTGCTCGACGAGACCGAGCGGCAACGCACAGCCGAGCGCGGCGACCGCCGCCGCGGCGATGAGGTGCACGCGCATGTTGCGCTCACTCTGCGCGACCTGCACTACACCCTGCGCCGCACAGCGAAAGCTTTGCCCGAGGGAGCTTGCACGACGGGGACGCGATGGGTGAGCGCGCATGTTGCGGCTTGTCGCCTTCCGCAAAGGTTCCTTGATCCCTAAAGCAGCGACGGCTGCCGGCGCACAGTAACGCACGATTGGGGACACGATCCAGAGGTGTGCGGCACGCCGCGCAGGGCTGGCACCACGCCGCGCGCGGGCATAAAGGAGAGGAATGAAGACGATTGCCGTGCGCCCCATCCGCCCGTCGCCGCCCTGCCGGCCACGTGTCTCGCGCTGCCGCGCGCTCGCCACCCTGACCCTCACGCTCGGCCTACTCGGCGTCGTGCCGCGCGCCCAGGCCGTCGAGCCCGCTCCTGCGCCAGCGCGCGTCGAGCTCGTGCAGTCCGCCCCGATCGAGACGACTCTCGCTGAGCCGGGCCTGCGCTTCGCCAAAGACGTGTGGGTAGAGCTCATCAACGACGCAAAGAGCACCATCGACATCGCGCAATTCTATCTCGCCAACACCCCGTCCAAAGACAGCGACCTCGAGCCCGTCATCGTGGCCCTCGAGCGCGCCGCCGCGCGCGGCGTCAAGGTGCGGGTGCTCGTCTCGGACAAGATGGTCAAGCAGGACCAGACGACCTTCGAGCGCATCAAGGCGATACGCGCCCTGCAGGTCAAGACGTACGACTTGAGTAAACTCACCGGCGGCATCCTGCACGCGAAGTATTGGGTCGTCGATCACGCCGAGATCTACGTCGGCAGCCAAAACTTCGACTGGCGCTCGCTCACGCACATTCAGGAGACGGGCCTGCGCGTGCGCGACGCGCACCTCGCGCATGAGCTTTCGCGCATCTTCGACACCGATTGGCAGATCGCCGACAGCGGCGCAAAACCAAGCGCGTTCCCACCGAGCGCCACGACAGGACCGGCGTCTATCGTGCCCGGCGACCTCGAGCTCGTGGCGAGCCCGCCAGAGCTGACGCCGCCCGGGATCCGCTCGGCCCTGCCGGCGCTCCTCGAGCTCATCGGCGGCGCGACCAAGACGCTTCGCATCCAGGTGCTCGAGTATGCGCCGACGACCAAGTACGACAGCGGCAGGTGGGGCGACATCGACGACGCGCTGCGCGCCGCGGCAAAACGTGGTGTGCGCGTCGAGCTGCTCGTGAGCGACTGGAACACTGACAAGGGCGTCATCGGCGGTCTCGAGGCCCTGCAAGGCGTCGCCAACTTCACGGTGAAGGTCATCACGCTCCCGCTCGCGAGCCAGGGATTCATCCCTTTCGCGCGCGTCTGTCACAGCAAGTACATGGTCGTCGACGACGCCACGCTGTGGGTCGGGACGAGCAATTGGAGCAAGGGGTACTTCACGTCGCTGCGCAACGTCGAGCTCATCGTGAAACAGAAGTCCCTCGCAGCCGAAGCTGCGAGCCTGTTCGCGCGCCTGTGGAACAGCTCGTACAGCGAAGTGTTCAACGCGGCGAAGCGTTATCCGAAGCCGCGCAAGGGCGGCTAGGTAGGGCGGCCGCGCGCGGCGCTATCGGCAATGGCCGTCGCGGCCGCATCGAGAGCGCCCGGGCTCGCATTTTCGAGCGCGAGCACCGGCGCCGAGCCGACGTCGCTAGGCGCACCGCCCGGCAGCAAGACGACCAACCCAGCGGCGAGCAGGGCGGCCGCGCGATCGACGCGATGGGGTTCACCGTCACCGACGATGGCGGCGAACAACCCGCGGTCGAAGAGCCGCCGCTCGAGACCGGCCACATCGACATCGCGGGGAAGCAAGACGCCAAGCGGAGCGTGGCCGAGACGGCCACACCTCTCCGTGGCCGTTACAACCGCAGCGCCGCCTATGTCGCCGCGCCGGTCGAGGAGCATTCCCGCGCCGACGGTTCGCATCGTCGCCGGATCGATGATGACGAAGCCGCCCGTCGCGCGGTTGCGAAGGTAGGGGTCGATGAACAGCGGGTGGCTCGTTCGCCAGCCGACGCGCCCTATGCCGTTGAGCGGCAGCACATCGGCCTCGTGCCGCCGTAGGTCCTGAATGTCGATTTGGTAGCGCACGACTTCGGCGGCCGCGTGGACCGTACGGGTGCACTGCTTGATGATCCAGCGAGCGCCGGGGCGCAACGGCTCCTCGTGCATCCAAACGACGAGCGAGTCGAAGCTCGTGGCGACCGCGGGGCGGTTGCCGGGCCGCACGAGCCAGTCGCCCCGGGCACAATCGACCTCGTCGCGCAAGGTGACGACCACGGCCATCGGCGCAAAGGCGCAGGCTACCGGTCCGTCGGGCCCGAATACCTCACGGATGTGGGTGCGCCGACCAGAAGGGAGCACGACGATGTCGTCACCCGGGCGCACGACGCCGCTCGCCACGGTGCCGGCGAACCCACGAAAGTCCGCGCTTGGGCGCAGCGCGAGCTGCACCGGCAACCTCAAATCGACGAGGTTGCGGTCGCCGGCTACGTGCACGGTCTCGAGGTGATTGAGCAGCGTGCCGCCGTGCCACCAAGGCGCCTGCGCCTCGGTCACAGGCCGTGCGACGTTGGCGCCCGAGAGGGCCGAGATCGGGATGCAGTGAATGTCGGGCACGCCAAGACGCGCAGCAAAGCCCACGAACTCATCGCGCACGGCATAGAAGCGCGCCGCCTGCCAGCCGACGAGATCCATCTTGTTGACCGCGAGCACGAGATGACGAAGGCCGAGGAGACTACAGACGAGGGCATGGCGGCGCGTCTGTTCCATCACGCCGGCGCTCGCATCGACGAGCAGCACGGCAAGATCGCTCGTGCTCGCGCCACTCGCCATGTTGCGCGTGTACTGCACGTGGCCCGGGCAATCGGCGACGATGAAAGCGCGCCGCTCGGTCGCGAGGTAGCGATAGGCGACGTCGATGGTGATGCCCTGTTCGCGCTCGGCCAAGAGGCCGTCGAGCAACAGCGCGTAATCCATGCCGCCCGTGGTGCCATGCTTGGTCGAAGCGCGCGCCGCCTCCTCGAGCTGATCCTCGAAGACCGTCTTCGTGTCGGCGAGCAGGCGGCCGATGAGCGTACTCTTGCCGTCGTCGACGCTGCCACAGGTCAGCAAGCGCAGCAGGTCCTTATGCTCGTGGGCGTCGAGCAGCGCGGCGCCGCGGGCGACGTCAGTCATTAGAAGTAGCCCTCGCGTTTCTTTTGCTCCATCGAGCCCTCGCCGTCGTGATCGATGACGCGGGTGACGCGCTCGGATTTCGTGGCGAGCATCGTCTCGGCGACGACGGCCTCCAAAGTATCTGCCGTCGATTCGATGGCGCCGGTGAGCGGATAGCAGCCGAGGGTGCGAAAGCGCACGCTGAGGCGCTCGGGCTGCTCGCCTGGCAAGAGACGAAAGCGCTCGTCATCGACCAAGATGAGATCGCGACCGCGCCGCACGACGGGGCGCACGGCGGCAAAGTAGAGCGGCACGACCTCGATGTGCTCGCGCCGAATATAGAGCCACACATCGAGCTCGGTCCAATTCGAGAGCGGAAACACGCGCAGGCTATCACCCTGGGCGTGTGCCACATTCCAGGTGCGCCACAGCTCGGGCCGTTGGTTGCGCGGATCCCATTGCTGATGCGCGTCGCGCACCGAGACCACGCGCTCCTTGGCCCGCGAGCGCTCCTCATCGCGGCGCGCGCCACCGAACGCCGCGTCGAAGCCGTGGGTGGCGAGGGCTTGCTTTAAAGCCTCGGTCTTCATCACCTGTGTGTAACGCTGTGAGCCGTGGTCGAAAGGGTTGAGGCGGTCGGCGTGCGTATGGGTAAGGAGCCTCACGCCGAGCGCGCGCACGGTCGCGTCGCGAAACTCGATCATGGCGCGAAACTTCCAGCCCGTATCGATGTGCAGAAGGGGGAACGGCAGCGGCCCGGGCGCAAAAGCTTTGCGCGCGAGGCGCAGCATGACCGAGGAGTCCTTGCCGACCGAGTAGAGCATCACCGGTCGCGCGCAGGCGGCGGTGACCTCACGGATGATGTCGATGGCCTCGGCCTCGAGCTGCGTCAGGGTCGATAGGCGATAATCGATGCTCACGTGGCGCGAGCTTAGCCGACGCTCGGCGACGCGGCAATCCTACGAGTCGCGCCGCACGACCGGTCTTCGTCTGGATAAGGCTGTGCGGCTAGCGCTTCTTACCCGCCGCCACACCCGTACCGCGCTGCCGCGCTGCTTCGTAGAGAAGAATCGCGCCCGCGACCGAAGCGTTGAGCGAGTCGAGGGTGCCGGCCATGGGGATGCGCACGAGCGTATCGCAGCTCTCCGAGACGAGGCGGCGCAAGCCCGCGCCCTCGGAGCCGATGACGATGACCGCGGGCTGCGTCAGATCCACCTCGCAGATCGACGGCCCGTCATCGGACGCCGCGGCGCCGAAGACCCACAAACCCGCGGCCTTGAGCTCCTCGAGGGCGCGCCGCATGTTGGTGACACGGGCGATGGGCAGGTGGGCCGTGGCGCCGGCCGAGGTCTTGACGACCGTCGGGGTCACGTCGCACGAGTGGTCTTTAGGCATGAACACGGCGTCGGCGCCGAGCGCATAGGCCGAGCGGACGAGCGAGCCCAAGTTGTGCGGATCTTGGATCTGATCGAGCCCGAGCAACAGCGGGACGCGCCCGGCGGCGTGCACGTCGGGCAGCACGTCGTCGAGATCGACGAAGGCAAACGCCGCGACCGCCGCGACGACACCTTGATGCGGCACGTCGCCGACGAGCTCCTCGAGCGCGCGGCGCTGCACGTGCACGACCTGAATGCCCTGATGGGCAGCGGTGCGCAGCATGGGCTCGAGGTTCTGCGAGCGGGCGTCGGTCACGTAGAGCTTGTAGACCTCGCGCGGCCGCGCGCGCAGCACTTCGCCAACCGGGTGGCGGCCGTAGATGTAGCGCATGTCACTCATACGGACCGCCCTTCGAGCTCTTGATTGATGGCCTGCGCCGCGGCTACGGGATCTGCTGCCTCGACGATCGGTCGGCCGACGACGATGTAGCTTGCTCCGGCGGCGAGCGCTTCGCGAGGCGTAGCCGTGCGCTGCTGATCCCCGCGCGCAACGCCCAGAGGACGGATGCCGGGCACGACGCGCAAGCCGCCGAGCGAAGCCACCGCCGCGAGTTCATGGGCGCTGCACACGAGGCCGTCGGCGCCACTCGCCATGGCGAGCGCGCCGAGGCGAAGCACACTCTGCCGCGCGCCGTCGCGCAGGCCTATGGCGAGAGCGTCCGCGTCGGCGAGACTCGTAAGGACCGTGACCGCCAAGAGGCGCGTGCAGGCGGGCATGCTCTCGCGCGCCGCCCGCAGCATGGCCGTGCCACCCGAGGCGTGGGCGGTGACGAGGGTCGCGCCGAGCTTCGCGGCTTCGCTTGCCGCGCGCGCCGCGGTGCGCGGGATGTCGTGCAGCTTCAAGTCCAGAAAGACCGCGAGGCCGTCGCCGACGAGCGCCCGCACGAGCTCAGGCCCATGCGCCACGAAGCCCTCGAGCCCGACCTTGACCATGGCGACCTCGGTGCGCAGAGCGTGAGCGAGCTCCAGGGCCCGCTGCCGCTCAGGCACGTCCAGGGCTACGATGAGGCGGCGGGTGTTCATCCGTCGGCCCTCTAACCATAGGCAGAGGGGCAAAGAAAGACTCGCCGCGCCACGCGTCGCAGCAGCGGCCTCACTGGCTCAGAGGCAGACGCGCCGGAGGCGGGGTGCGCAGCGCCGCCACCACGGCCGCGGGCACATCGGTGATGATGCCGTGCACGCCGCGCTCGGCGAGCGACTCGGCCTCGGCCACGCTGGCCGCCGTCCAAGCCCACAGGGCAACGCGCGCCGGGATGAGAGTCAGGGCCGCGTCCACGAGATCGAGCCGCACCGCCACGACCGAGAGCGGCAACTCGAGCGCCAAGTCGACCGCAGCCGCGGAGTCGACGATGCCGATGAGCGACAGCGACGGGTCGCGCTGGTACACGGCCTCGAGCAGGGTGCGATCGAAGCTCGCCAAGGCCACGCGGTCGGCGGCATACGCGCCATGCACCGCCTCAATGACTTTGTCGACGAGTCGTCGGCCGCCGCCCTTGAGCTCGATCATCAGACGCATGTCGGGGATAGCCAGGGCCTCACCGAGGGTCGCGACCCGCTCACCGCCGCCCGCGTTGAGTTTCAAGAGGGCCGCGAGCGATGCGCGAGCGATGGAGCCGTAGCCATCGGTCGTGCGATCGAGCGTGTCATCGTGCATGAGCACGACGGCCTCGTCGGCCGTCAGGGCGACATCGATCTCGGCCCAATCGGCGCCGCTCGCCACCGCATGACGCAACGCCGCGAGCGTATTCTCAGGGGCCTCACCCGCGCCACCGCGATGCGCGACGATGAGCGGACCCACGATAGCGGCGAAGGGTGGCGCGGGGCGCAGGTTCACGACTCCAGGCGCGCAGCCGGGCAGAGAGAGGGCCGCGAGCACAACGACGAGCCGCCTAGTAGGCACCCGCCGCCCGCTTGACCTTGCCCTTGTCGGCCTTGCTCGCACCGGTGACGATGGCGACCGAGGCGCTCGCGCCCAAGCGATCAGCGCCTGCCGCGACAAACTTGCGCGCGTCCTCTTCGGTGCGCACGCCGCCCGAGGCCTTGACGCCCATCTCGGGGCCAACGACCGCGCGCATCAGGGCGATATCTTCAACCGTGGCGCCCCCTGGCCCAAAGCCGGTCGAGGTCTTGACGAACGCGGCGCCCGCCACCTTGGCGAGCGCGCAGGCGATGACCTTCTCGTCGTGCGACAAGGAGCCCGTCTCGATGATGACCTTGACGGGCTTGCCGGACGAGGCTGCCACGACGGCGCCGATGTCTTCTTGCACGAGCGCGTACTCGCGGCTCTTCAAGGCGCCGATGTTGATCACCATGTCGATCTCTTGCGCCCCCGCCCGCACGGCCTCGCGCGCCTCGTAGGCCTTGGCTCCGGGCGTGCCCGCACCGAGAGGAAAGCCAATGACCGCGATGGCCTTGGTGCAGGAGCCCTGCAACTGCGCGGCGCAGTAGCGCACGTTGGCGGCGTTGACGCACACCGTGGCGAAGCCGTAGCGCTTGGCCTCGTCGCAGAGCTTCTTCAAGTCCTCGCGCGTGACATCGTTGCGCAACATGGTGTGATCAATGAGGGGCGCGAGGTCCATCGCTGGCGCGTCGTGACCGGCGGTAGCGCCGATGCGCGTCGCTCCGAGTCCGACAAGCGTGCGCACGTCGTCGGCGCGCTTGACGTGACAGCCACCGCACGACTCGCACGCGCCGCCACCCTTGTGCTTGCAGCCGCCCGCCTTCGCCGGACCCGGCGCCGCCGAAGCCTCCGCGGTTGGCGCGCCCTCACGGCCGATGCGCGCCCGCACGCGCCGGGCGATTTCGTCCACCAACTGGTCGATCTGTGCGTCTTGAGCCATAGGGGCGGTATACACGAGGCGACTGGCGTTGGGCAAACAACCACCAAAGCCTAAGGATATCAAACCCGGATGACTCGGCTTGCCCGGCCGCCCTTGACGCGGCGCGTGCGCTGGCGTGCCGAAGCCGCCGCGACGCGCACGCGTCAAGGGCCGATCGCAGTCAAGGCGATCGGGTACTGCGGGCCGTCGCCGCCCGCCCCGCCGCGCCGAGCCCCGCCTTGCGCCGCGCTTCGAGCATAGCCTCGACGTCGGCATCGGGGATCTCGCGCACAGCGCGAGCCTGCTGCGCCACGAGCTGGATGCGCGCCAGGTGCTCGACGAGCTCCATGCGCAGGTAGGCGAGCTCGACGTCCGGCCCGCACGTGAGCACGCCGTGGTTCTCGAGCACGACCGCGTCAGACTCGGCGAGGTGCGGCCCGAGCGCGAGCGTGAACTCGGGCGACTTCGGCCGCGCGTACGGCACGAGCGGGATGCTGCGCCCGAGCGAGACCACGGGTTCAGCCAGCATAGCAGGGCGAATCTCGACCCCGGCGACCGCGAGGCCTGTGGCGGTCGGCGGGTGAGCGTGGATGACCGCGCGCACGTCGGGCCGCTGGCGATAGACGAACAGGTGCAGCTCGAGCTCACCAAACGGCTTCTCGCTGCCCGAGACGCGACGACCTTGCCCGTCGACGACAATGAGCCGCTCGCGCGTCACCGCGGCCTTCGAGACTCCGGTCGGCGTAGCGAGGAAACGATCCGCCTCGAGCTTGAAGGTCAGGTTGCCGTCGTGGTTCGCGACCCAGCCGCGCGCGTGCAAGCGTTGGCTGTAGTCGCACAGCACGTCCTCGGCTTGACGGCGCGTCATGCCGCGCGGCGCCACTTTAGGATGCCCCGACGTGCACGTCGTCAATGATGCCGACGATGACCGAGCGAATGGGGCCGGCATCTTGGCCGAGGATCTGCCGCACGCCCGTGCCCTCGGTGAGCACGAGCACGCGATCATCGGGGCCCGCCTGCACGTGATCGACGGCCACGAACCCGGCACCGCTCGGCTTGCCGTCCGGACCCTCGGGGCGCACGAGCATCACCTTGTGGCCGAGATAGGCCTTGTGCTGCGCGCTCGCGACGAGCGTGCCAATGACTCGGCAAATCCTCACGCCTTCACCGTGCGATGCAGGTCGTCGATGATGCCGACGATGGCCGCATCAACGGGCACGAACGATTGCGGCAAGGCGAGCGTCGCTTCACGCGAGCCGACGAGGTAGACGAAGTCGCCCGGACCCGCTTGCACCGTATCGACGGCCACCTGCTTGTCGCCGACCGGTCGTCGATCTTCGTCCAACGGCTGCACGAGCAGCAGCGTGCTGCCGCGAAGCTCTGCCGTCTTGCGCGTCGCGACCACCGTGCCAATCACTTCACCGAGGTACATCCCTGTCGCGTCGCGCAGGTTGGGCTCGGTGTCAAGAGGTGCTAGAGAAAGTAGCGCGTCACAGCGCAGGAGCCGAAGCACGATGAGCGAGCGCCCCGCCACCCTGAGAGTCACCGCCGGCCCCAACGCGGGCCAGGCCATCTCGCTCGAGTTTGGCGCCTGTCGCCTCATCGGTCGCCACCTCGGTGCGGACGAGACGATCATGACCGACGGCGAGGGCTGTCGTCGCATCGACGACGATGCCGCGGCGATCCTCGACCGGCACCTGCGCGATCGCACGCCCACCCACCCGGCGCGCGCGCGGATCAGCCATGACACGTTCGAGCGCGGCCCCGACATCCTGTTCTCCGACGGCTCGATCTCAAGGGCCCACGCCATGCTGTTTCATGACGCCGCCGGCGTCGCCCTCATTGATCTGGCGAGTACCAACGGCACGTTCGTCAACGGCGAGCGCGTGAGTGCCGCGCCGCTGACGAGTGGCGACGTGCTGCGCGTCGGCAACAGTGACCTCGTGCTTGCGCTGCGCTAGAGCGCCCCGCCCCGAAGGTTGTCGCGCCCGGCCACTTGCGTCAGGAGCGTGCGCGCGACCTTGCGCACAGCGCCCTCAGCCACAAACGACTCGACGACCAGGTCGACGCGACGCGACGACGCCTCGAGTGGCGCCTCGCTGCCGAGCCGCGCCACGAGCAAGCTCGCGCGCCGCTCGTTCTCGAGCACGGCGAGCGCCCGCGCGGCGCGCTCTGCCCCCGCGGTACCGAGCAGCAACGCAGCTACCGTCCCCGCGGACAGGCCGAAGGTGAACGGCAACAAGCGGTGGTCGATACTCACGACGTAGACCTGCACCGCAAGCCCGGTGTCGAGCTGCAAGCTGCCGAGCGGTCCGATACCGCCGCGATAGAGCTGCTCGAGGTCGGCGCTCTGCCAGCCGGGGATGACGGCGAGGCCGGCGGCGAAGCTGCGCAAGTGGGCGGCCTCGGGCGCGAGCACCGCGACCTTGGGACAATTCTGATAGGTCGGCGGCAGCCCGGCGTGGCGTAGGCGGCTACGCAGATCGACGACCTCTTCTTGCGACAGCAGGGTGTCTTCACGTTTGCTCGGTCCGGCCTCTACGGCGCGTAGGTAGCCCGCCTGCAGGAGCGACTTGAGGGCCAAGTAGACCTCGAGGTCGGCCGGCTTTGCCTTGTCGACGAGGTCACCGACGCGCGGATAGAACTCGACGAGCGAGACGATCTCAGCGGTGACCGCATGCAGGCCTTCGGGCAGGCTGTCGGCTGGCATCAGGCGCTCGAGCACGGCGTTCGGGCTCGGCATCTCCGGCCGCAAGCGCTCGAGCTCGTCGGTTTGGCGCATGCCTTCCATGAGCAAGCTGTCGGTGCCCGACGAGAGGCTCACTGACGGCGCGCGCCGCCCCGGCATAAACGCGAAGCGGCCCTGCTGCCAGCCGAGCAGGCGATAGAGAGCCTTTTCGGCGCGCGTATTGCCGAGCAGCGCCTCCTCGATGCGGCCGTCGTGCACGAAGACCTCAGCCGTCTGCCGATCGGTCGCGCTCGTCAATTGCAGGCTACCCGAGCGACGATTGACCGAGAAGATCTGCAACAGGTCAGGCATCGAGATCTGCTCGAGCGAGCCTGAGACAGCGCCGTCTTCATGGCCGACGCCGACCTCTTTGACCGCATCGACCTTGCGCAGGACCGTCGCGACGTGCGAGCGCACCTCGTCCATATTGAGGGGCTTGACGAGCACGCCCTGCAAGAACCCGGGCATGCTCGACGCAGCGATCGCGGCGTCCGACAAGATGACGAGCGGAATCTCCTCGGTGCGCGGGTTGCTACGCAGGATGCGCAAGAACTGGGTCGCACCGATGAGCGGGCAGTGCCGATCGAAGAGAATGAGATCGGGATAGCGCAGCACGCTCTGCTCGAGCGCCTTCGAGCCATCCTTGACGACGATGACCTCGAAGTCGTCTTTGAAGGCGGTCTTCAAGCTGCGCGCGACCTCGATGTCGGGCTCGGCGATGAGGAGGGTTCTTTGGCGTGCCATTAGATTGCCAACCTCACCGAAAATGTGGCGCGCACGAGCCACAGCGCGTCGCGCAGCGAGCGCGCCTTGAGACTCGTGAGTGTGTTTTCGAGCGATTGCGAGGCGAGCGGCGTATAGGAGGCCGCAAGCTCGGCTTGCGTCGATAGCCAGACGAGGATCGGCAAGCGCACGCCGAGACGTGCCTCGGCGCTAAAGCCATAGGAGAGAGCCTCGTAGATGTCATCACTGCAGCGATGCTCGACCTCACAGGCAGGCGTGCGCAAACCCGGCGCCGTCGGATCAGCGAGTCGGTCGGAGTAGGTGCCGTCGAGGAGGAAGCGGTAGCCCGAGTACACGATGGCCCCGTCGAGCCCGATATAGGGGACGATGCCGAGGGCGCTGCCCCGCCACAGGTAGGCAATGCCCGCGCCCGCCTGGTAGTTGAGCCAATCGACGTCCTGGGCGACCGTGAAATGACGGCCGCCTTCTTCGTAGGTGAGCGACGCCCGGCCGCCAAAGGCGCGACCACCGGCGCACGATATGCGCAAGAGCAACCAGGGCGTACTCTCCCAAGTGAGCGACACGCCGAGATTGTATCCGGCGCCAGGACGGCTCTTTTCACCGACGCCCGCGATGATGCCGACCATCGGCACCTCGAGGCCAAGCCCGAGGCCATAGAGGCCGCTTCTGGTATCGACGCTCTCTACGCCATCACCGGGCCTGGCGGCCACACGCGTGCCCGCTGCCCCCTCACCTGCGGCCGTCGCCGAGGCATCAAGCAACACGAGGCACGCGAACCACGCGGCGCCGAGCGGCCATGCAGCGCGGTGGCTCATGGCCCGCCTCCTTTTTGCAGGTGGTAGGCATCCTGTAGCTTGTCGATGAGGCCCTCGACGAGCGTCCAGTCCGCGGTGTGAAAGCCGTACAGCCGCCCGTCGCCGCGCCGGCGCGACAAGAAGCCGTAGGCCGCGTGCTCGGCGAGCAGCAGCACCACGTCGTGGCGCGCGAAGCGCTCGCCCTCGGCGCGCACGCTCGTGACATGCGGCATGTCGGCGAGCACGGCCGGTGGATCGTTCGACAGGTAATAGGCCTTCAGGGCGCTCGCTTCGAGCGGCCGCAGCTGGCGCACGAAGTCGTCGCTCGCCCACTGCCAAGAGCCGCCGAAGAATAGCCAGCCGCTCGAGCGGGCCTGCCGTGCAGCCTCAGCCAAGACTTCGCCGCGCACGACGTTGGCGAAGCCCGTCGGGAAGATGTCGTGGCGCGAGTAGCCCACGTCGTCTTCGGTGAGCGAAAAGGCGCGCACCGTCTCGAGCTTGTCGGGCTGATAGAGATCGTCGGCGCCGATGAGCAGCTCGGCGGCGCCCCAAAAATCGACATCCTCCAAGTGCAGGCGTCGAAAGAGGCTGCGCCGCGCCTCGCCGATACGACGCCTACACGCCGCGAAGAGCTGATCAACATCGTCGCCGTCGCGCGGAAAGGCCGCCGGCCCAAAGCTCACATGGATCGGATGCTCACGATCGATCTCGGCGAGCAGGGTGCTCCTCTGAATGGCTTCGCGCGCCGCGCGGGCAAAGCTTAAGCCCCCTAAGAAATCGGTCTCGGGTGAGAGCAGAAACAACTCGCTGCTGCTCAAGCGAGCGAGCACATCAATGTCGCGCAACACGGAGCTGATGGCGATGACGATCTGGCGCTGCGCCTCCTTATAGAGGTCGGCGGGCAAGGTCTTTTGCAGGGCGTCGTGGTTGTCGACTGTGATCTGCACGAGCGCAAAGCTTCGTCGATAGCGGCGTGCCTTATGCAGCTCGCGGCCGAGGTAATCGACGAAGTAGGTCATGTTGTAGGCGGCGGTCGCCTGATCGCGCAGACCGATGCGCTCGAGGTGGCGAAAGCGCCGCGCGTGGTGCACGGCGATGACGCCGCAGTCGGCGATGCGCTTGGCGTGGGCGGCGTCGCGCCCGACGAAGCCGCCGCCGAGCTTGTCGAACAGGGCGAGGATGCCGACGAGCCGCCCTTCGCGCGCCAACGGGCAGAGCATGACCTCGGCGGGCTCCGGCTGGCGCACGGCGGCGAGCAGGTCGCGCTTGATGAGCATCGGCATGCCGGCGCCAAGCTCGGGCGCGAGCGCTGTCTGCATCGGGTTCCAGGCCATCGGCAGCGCCCCGGCCTCGATGAGGCCGCGATAGCCCTGCATGGTCAGGTCGCTGCCGTCGTCGCGCGATAGCCACAGCGCGGCGCCCTGCGCGCTGCAAATTTCCGACAGTGCCTCGAGCATGGCCTCGCACACCGTCTCGACATCGAGGCTCTGCATGACCTTGAGACCGCGGGCAAAGAGCTGCTCGTGCTCGACGTGCTCGATGTTCTCTTGCAGGAGTCGAGCGTGCTCGTCGTAGAGCGTGCTGCGCTCTTGCAGCCGATCGATGATGAGGATGAGCTCCTCGCGCTCGATGGGCTTGACGAGGTACTCGTAGACGCCGAGGCGCATGGCGCGCACGGCGGCGCGCACATCGTCGGTGCCCGTGACGACGATGATGTCTTGCGCCGGGTTGATGCTGCGAATGCGCTCGATGAGGTCGAGGCCGGACATACCGGGCATCACGAGATCGATGATGAGCAACTCGAAGCGGTCGGGCAGGTAGGCACGCAGGGCCTCCTCGCCGCCCGCGGCGGTGCTCACCTCGAAGCCATGACCGCGCAGAAAGCTCGAGTAGAGCTTGATGAAGAACTGGTCGTCATCGACGATGAGAACGCGATAGCCACTCACGAGAGCATTGCCTCACCAGTAAAGACGCGCACCGCCTCGCCTTCGAGCTCGATTTCGTCGCCTGCGTCGATAGAGACCCGCAGGGTACCGCCCGGCAGCTCGATCCGCAGTGCCGCGCCGCGCGCTGCGAGTCCTCTTTGTACCGCAGCTGCGCCGATGGCGCACGCGCCACTTCCGCAGGCCAGGGTGAGGCCGGCGCCGCGCTCGTAGACCGCGGCCACAAAGCCTCCCGCCTCGCTGCGTACGAAGCTCACGTTGACGCGCGCCGCGAAGTCGGGGTGACGCTCGAGCGCCGGCCCGTAGCGCAGGGCGAGGGTGCGCAAAGCAGCGTGGACATCGCCATCGTCGCCATCGTCGCCATCGTCGACGAAGATGACCGCGTGCGGGTTGCCGAGATGCACGCAGGTCGCGACAAAGCGGCGCCCCTCGGCCTCGAGCTCGACGCGCCCCTGGTTCGCCGTCGTGGCCCGCGGCGACAGGTCGCGGTGCGCGAGCGCGTAGCCGCCCATGTGGACGCGGAAACGATCGTCCGTCAGGCGCACCGCGTGATAGTCTCGCTCGCCCGCCGTGATCGTCAGGTCGGTCGCGCCGGGGGCAACGAGCCGCGCATCGAAGGCATAGCGCGCGAGGCAGCGCAGCCCGTTGCCGCACACCTCGGCCTCGCTGCCATCGGCGTTCTGGGTCTGCATGCGACCGCACGCCCGGCTGCCGCGCGCGGCCGGCCAGAGCGTCAGGACGCCGTCGGCGCCGACGCCCCGATGGCGGTCGCACAACGCCCGCACCGCTGCCGGCGCGAGGGGCTCGCCGCCATTTTTGCGATCGACGACGATAAAGTCGTTGCCGAGGCCGTGGTATTTGGAGAAGGCGAGCACGAAGGTCATCTTCGCAAATGCTGAGGGGATTTCAAGGTGGCTCGGCACGGTTCGTTGTGCTAGGCGCCAGACATGCACTTGTCCAACGTTCATCCCCCGGTTGTCCCCTCGGCCTCTAGACTCGCGAGGGGTGTTGTCTTACTCGGCGCCACGTCGCTCGCCCTCGGCCTCACGGTCGGGCTCGCGAGCTGCGCGTCCTATACGCACATCCCGCAGGGGGTGCGCACGGCGCTCTCGGCCCGCCACACAGGCCGCACAGTCGAGCTCAAGCAGTCGTGCTACTTCGGCGATCTCTACGACGAGAACGAGAAGTGGCTGCTGTCGCCCTACCCGTTCGCCGAGACCTTCCACATCGTCGACACCGAAGGGGCGCCCATCCACCCGCAGGGCCAACGCGGCATCCTGCCCGCCGGCACGACGTTCGTCGTGCAGCAGGTCGAGTTCCCAGACGGCGCGGCGATGACGCGGCGCATGTTCACGACGCCGCGTTACAACACGTGGGTCTACCTCTCGCCCGCGGAGGGCAGCGCCGCGCAACTACAAGACCGGCGCAGCTTCATCATGATCTTGCCGCTCGGCATCGACACCGAGCAACAGGTCGAGGACGCTATCGGGCGCGTGCTCGCCCCCCAAGGCGAGACCAGCAAATGGCTCGCGACCTTGCGCCCCACCGTGCGCGTGGCTATCGAAAACAAAGACATCGTCGTCGGCATGACGCAAGACGAGCTCACGGCGAGCCAGGGCGAGCCGCAGCGCTGGTTCAACGAGACCGACGCCACGGGCAAGGCGCGTGTCGCCTGGTATCCATCCAAAGAAGCGTGGCTGCGCAACGACACGGTTGCCGAGATAAAGCCAGGGCGAGCCGCCGAGGCGGTTGGTCAGCACTAGCCACGGGATAGGGGCTCGGGGATGAATGTCTTCTTCCCTAGCGTCGTCGAAATGTTCCGGTTACAGTACAGTTCCGCCAACGGAGGTTCTTCGCATGCATCACCTAACTCGTCGCGCCACCGCGCTCCTATCGCTCACCGTCGCCGGCGTTGCAGCCGTCGCAGCCGTCGCAACCCTGGCCAGCTGCGACCGTCTGACCGCCACGACCACCGCGGTCAGTGTCTTGACCCGCACCCCGACCCTCGCCGAAGCGACCGACCTGCCCGCCGCACTCGCGCCGCTGCTCAACATCGACCCTAAGCTGCTCGGCATTACCGCCGCCATGGTCGGCACGCAGGAACGTGCGGGCCTCACGTCTACGACCACGACGCCCATCACCGGCGCCACGGTGACGATGACCTGGGACGACAAGCGCGCCACCCTGTGCGAGCCAACGCCCGCCAACGGCACCTATCGCGGCGCGAGCATCGCGAGCGACCTCGCCTGCAAGGCGGGCCTCGAGTACACGCCGAGCTCCGAGTATACGACCACCATCGCCACGGCGAGCGACGAGTTCACGCTCAAGGTCGTGGCCCCAAATCGCGTCGACCCAACGCTCGTCACGTTCACGCCTGCGCTCGGCACACTCAGCATTCTGGCGATCCCGCCGGTGTTGCCGGCCGCCATCGAGCTGCGCACGCATGCCCTGAACACCGCCCTCGGCATCGACTGGAGTCGCGACATCGCGGCGGCCGACAAGCGCATGATCCTCACGCTCCTGCGCGTCGACTTTAGCGGCAGTGCGACGAACCCCGCGAGCTTCGTCTCGCAGGCGAGCTGGACCTTCGACAGCGCCGGCAACCCGGTCTTCGACAACGCCCCGAAGACGCCCTCCGCCATGGCCGACTTCGTCATCAACCCGGCGACCTCCTCGCAGTCCATCGACGCGACGCATTTCAACAAGAAGGGCCTGTACGTGCTCGTGCTCACCGCGACCGAGCTCAACACCGACGCCTCAGGCAACCTCTCGTACGGCTCGGGCGCGCTCGCCGGCTTTGGCACCGCGTTCACCTTCTTCGTGCAATAGCCGCCGCGCAACGCCCCCCCATGCAGGTCGTACGCATCGCTGACATCGCCAAGCACGAGGGCCGCGAGGTCCGCCTGCAAGGCTGGCTCTACAACAAGCGCTCGTCGAAGAAGCTGCACTTTCTGCAAGTTCGGGACGGCAGCGGCATCATTCAGGCCGTGGTTTCACTGGAAGATCTTGGCGCGCCGGCCTTCGAAGCCGCCGGTGAGCTCACGCAGGAGTCGTCACTGCATGTCGATGGCCTCGTGCGCGCCGACCCGCGTAGCCCCGTCGGCTACGAGCTGCACGTCAAGAAGATCGAGCTCGTCGGCAAGAGCGAGAATTATCCCATCACGAAGAAGGAGCACGGCGACGCCTTCTTGATGGACAACCGCCACCTGTGGCTGCGCACGCCCCGGCAGAACGCCATCCTGCGCATTCGCCACACGCTGGTGCGCGCGATTCGCGACTACTTCGACGATCGCGGTTTTCTGCTCTTCGACTCGCCCATCCTGACGCCGAACGCCTGCGAGGGCACGAGCACGCTCTTCTCGACGCCGTACTTCGACCAGACCGCGTACCTCACGCAATCCGGGCAGCTCTACCAAGAGGCCGGCGCTACGGCGTTTGGCAAGACGTACTGCTTTGGGCCGACGTTCCGAGCCGAAAAGTCGAAGACCCGGCGTCACCTCACTGAGTTTTGGATGGTCGAGCCTGAAGTCGCGTTCATGGATCTCGAAGGCGACATGGACCTCGCTGAGGACTTTCTCTGTACCATCGTGGCGCGCGTCCTCGACAAGCATCGCAAGGAGCTCGAGACCGTCCTCGAGCGCGACGTGAAGCCGCTCGAGCGCGTGCAAAAGCCTTTCCCACGCCTTTCCTACGACGCAGCCCTCGCGCAGATTCAAAAGCTGCAGGCCGAGGCACAAGATCCCGAGCAGAAACAACAGCTCGCGATCACCTGGGGCGACGACTTCGGCAGCCCGCACGAGACAGCCCTCACCAAGTGCTACGACCGCCCCATCATGGTGCACGGCTACCCGTACGAGGTTAAAGCCTTCTACATGAAGCGTGACCCGGCCAACATCAAGGTGGCGCGTTGCGTCGACGTGCTTGCGCCCGAAGGATACGGGGAGATCATCGGCGGCGGCCAGCGCGAAGAGGACCTCGACGTCTTGCAGGCCGCGATCGCACGGCACGGCCTGTCACAGACCCCGTTCGAGTGGTACCTCGATCTGCGCCGCTACGGATCGGTGCCGCACGCCGGCTTCGGCTTGGGGCTCGAGCGCACGGTCACGTGGATTTGCGGTTTGCACCACGTGCGCGAAACGATCCCGTTCGCCCGCCTCATGGACCGCCTGGCCCCGTAGCCGCGGCGCAGTACAGCTAAGACCGTCAACCTCAGAATTACAGTCGAGAGGCAACGATTGCCCTTGCGGGCCAGGTCGGCCTCTGCTACCCATGTAAAACCACGAAGTGGAGGCGAGAAGTAACATGAAGCAAGAAATACTCCCCGACAGCTTGCTGACCTCTTACCAGGTTGGCGCAATACTGCAGGTTAATCCAAGCTCTGTGAACAAATGGGTCAAGGATGGCCGAATCCCGGCATTCCGCACCCCCGGTGGACATCGCCGCATCCGCGCTGCCGACCTAGTCTCGTTCTTGAATAACCACAAGATGCCCGTGCCGCGCACGCTCACCGGCGCCGCCAAGCGTCGCCTGCTCATCGTCGATGACGACGCCAAGCAGCTCGAGGCCATGGCCCGCATCCTCAAGCCCCACAGCGATCGCATCGACATCGCGATGGCGAGTAACGGCGTCGACGCCCTAGTACAGTTCGGCTCGCTCAAGCCACACGTCGCGGTGCTCGACGTGTTCATGCCGCTCGTCGACGGCCTCGAGGTGTGTCGGCGCTTGAAGTCGAACCCCGACACCGCCCACACCCGCATCATCATCACGAGCGGCCAGCTCACGCCCGACATCGAGAAGCGAGCGAGCGAGGCCGGCGCCGACATGTGCGTGCCGAAGCCCGTCGACATCACGATGCTGCTCAACGAGCTCGAGTCGTCGGCCGAGCTCACGTACTAGGGCCTACAGGGTGGGCAATGCCCTGCCTGCACCGCCCCCCCCTCCGGGGAAGACCGAGCGGGCCGAGGAAACGCCGCCGTGAGTGATTCCGTCGCCGTCGTCTACGCCGAGGCCGACGCGAACGCGCGCACCGAAATCGGGGCGGCGTTGGCGCAGCGTGAACGCGTGCTCGCCGTCGCGAGCGCTCGCGAGGCCCTCGATGAGCTCGCACGCGACGAAGCCCGGATCGTGTTCGTCGGCGAGCGGCTCGAGGACGCGAGCGCGCTCGAGTTACTGACGCGCGTCGAGCAACTCCACCCCAACGTCGTGCGCATCGCCGTCACCAACGGGCGCCGACGCGAGTCGTTGCTGCGCGCCCTGCACCTCGGGCTCGTCACGCGCTATCTCGAATGGCCGTGCCGAGCGGGCGAGCTCGAGGAGGCATTGCGTCTCGCGCGCGAGGTCGCGCGCCTCGCGGAGCAGAACGCGGCCGTGCAACGGCGACTGGCCAACGGCGAGCGACGCATGACCCTCGGCCGCGTGGCGAGCGCCATCATGCACGACCTACATCAGCCGCTCGCCTACCTGCTCACCAACAGCGAGCGACTGCTCCAGCTCGCAGGCGCCGCGGGCGGCCTGCGCGACCTCGTGCTGCGCCATGGCGGCGAGCTCTTACCCGAGACTCGCCGCGACCTGCTCGCGCTCGCCGAGGAGCTGCCCGAGATCGTTCCCGATCTCGTGCACGGGTGTCGCGTGATGCGCGAACAATGCGCTGGCGTGCGCGAGGTGCTGCGCCCTGACGCTACGCCCGGTCGCGCCACGACGAATCCGATCACCGTGGTTCGGTATGCGCTCGGCGCGTGTCGCGAGCTCGCGAGCTTTGGCGTCGCGAACCTGCGCTACGAGGGCCCGGACGCCTTGCCCAAGGTGGCGATCTCGCCGGGCGGCCTGACGCAGGTGCTCATCGAAGTCATCGCCAACGCCGCGCAAGCCGTCGCTCGCCACAACGCGCCAGGCGGCACCGTGACGGTGACCGCCGAGGAGCACGAGTCGACACTCACGTTCGCAGTGCGGGACAACGGACCCGGCATGACCAAGGACGTGCTCGATCGCGCCGGCACCCTCTTCTTCTCTACGCGTGACGACGGCGCGGGCGTCGGCTTGCACCAATGCCGGCTTGTCGTCGAGCGCGCCGGTGGTACGCTCACCCTCGCGAGCCAACTCGGAGAAGGCACGACCGTCAGGATAACGCTGGCCCGGGCCTAGCGCCGTCGCGGCCGGGGCCGATCGGAGTCAGCGCGATCGGGTATCACTCGAGAAATGCGCCGTGCAGCGCCCGCACGGCGACATCGCAGGCCGCGACCTCCACGATCACCGCCACCACGTGGTCGGTCGCGAGCCAGGCCCGCGGCTCGACATCGACCGCCGCGAGGGCGGCAGCGCCTTCGCTCTGCACGCTCGCCTGTGTATTCAAGGCGACGCCGACGAGCGACACCAGCGCCACCGCCTCGACCTCGAGGCCGAGCTCGTGAGCGAGGGCTGCGACGCGACCCGCGTCGCGACCCGGGACGCCGGTGCGATCGACGACGAGCTCGAGGCGCTCGGCACAAAAGACGTGACACGTGGTCGCGCCAAGCGCGGCGAGGCGCGGCAAGCCGAGCGCGAGCTTAGCCGCGGCCTGCGCAGCGACGCTCGAGGGCGCGCCGCGCAGCCAGCTGACAGCGTTCGCCCCGACCACCCCGGCGACGCGCCCAAGATCGGGCGCGGCGTGGCTCACGATGGTCTCGCGCCCGCTCTCGTCGCCGGTCTTGCGGGCATGGATGGCGATGCCGGCGCGGCGGGCGAACTCTACGGCCTGCGCGTTCAAGACCTTCGCCCCGGCGCAGGCCATGGCCTGCATCGTCTCGTAGCGCAGTTCGGGCAGGAGGCGCGCTTGCGGGCAGACATTCGGGTCGGCGCTGTAGACGCCGTCGACGTCCGAGTAGATCTCGCACGAGTCTGCGTGCAAGGCGGCGGCGAGCGCCACCGCCGTCGTATCGGACCCCCCGCGGCCGAGAGTGGTGATCTCGCGCTTCTTGCTGACGCCTTGAAAGCCCGCGACGATGACGATGTGCTGCCTGGCGAGCGCCTCCTCGATGCGATGCGGTCGCACCTCGAGGATCCGCGCACCTTGGTGCTCGTCTTCGGTGATGATGCCCGACTGACTGCCCGTGAACGAGATGGCCTCCTCGCCCGCATCGTGAATGGCCATCGACAAGAGCGCCATGGCGATACGCTCGCCGGCGGTCACGAGCATGTCGAGTTCGCGACGCGGCGGCGCCGGTGACACCTCGCGCGCCTGGGCGATGAGAGCATCGGTGGTCTTACCCATGGCGCTCACGACGACGACCACGCGATCACCGGCCCGTCGGCGCGCGACGACGATCGCGGCGACGCGCCGCAGACGCTCCACGTCGGCCACCGAGCTGCCACCAAACTTCATCACCACCGTGCTCATGCTGAGTTCCTGTCGCAGAGGAGAGATTCGTCAACGCCGCTCAGTCGCGCAAGGCCGCAAGATCCCGGCGCGCGATCTCATAGCCGGGAAAGAGCCGTAACGCCTCGACGAGCTGCGCCCGCGCCGCCGCCCCCTCGCCCTCGGCGATGAGCACCTTCGCAAGTACGTAGCGATACACCGGCACCCGCGGCGCGAGCTCGACCGCGTGCACGGCCTCGGCGTGGGCCAGCGCCGCCTCACCTTGCGCGATGAGCACCGTCGCCCGATTGGCCAAGAAGTCCGGCGTGTCGGGTGCGAGCAACACGAGCCAGTCGGCAAGCTCTCGGGCGCGCGATAGGTGCCCGGCGAGAAAGGCGGCGACGGCGAGGTGGTTGTAGTGGTGCGCCGCAAACTCGAGGTCACCGAGCACCCGATCGCCCGCGAGCGGCGGCCCCCGCCGCTCCTTTTGTAGATCGTAGGTCGTGAGCGCTTCCCCATCCTCGGCGCGCACGCCAGCAAGCACGTGGCCGATCTGCCCGGAATCGGTCTCGGCGGTGCGCTTGACGCCCTGCGCCGGCAGACCCACGGCACGCGCCGCCGCGACGTAGAGCACCGCGAGCTCGTAGCACCCAGCGATGCGGTCCTTCGACTTCGGGTCGAGGGCCGCGCGAAACACGTCAGCCGCGGTCTTGGGCGAACGAGCCTTGGGTATATCCTCGCGGTCCCCAATGATGCGCCCTTCGCGCTTCCAGGCGAGCAGGCGGTCATAGAGGCGCGTCGCGGCATCGGTCGGGCCGCTCGCCCCTGCCGTTGCGGCCCGCGCAAAGTCGCGAATAGCGGTCGTGCCGGCAAACGCCACGACGACCTCGCCGGCCGGCACCCCGCGCGCCGCGATCGCGCGAGCGAGCGCCTGATCGTCGTCAAACAGCGGCGCGACCGAACGCGGCGCGGACGAGAGAACGAGACACAGAGCGAAGACAGCGCCCACGGCTAGCGGCGACTGTGCACCTGGTGATCACGCCACGCCCGCCGGCCCTCTTCTAGACTGGCGACGAGCTCCTTGCAGTCTTCGTTGCTCTCGAGCAACGCCGGACTCAGAACTCGCGCCAGCGCGACGAGGCGCTCGACGAGACCAATCGATTCCTTGGCGAAGACGTCGATACGCACTGTGGTCGGATCGACCACGTACTCCTCGACCTCGTTCTCAGTGCCTTGAAACAGACTCACCTCGACGCTGTCGCCCGCCGGAACGAAACCGGCGCAGTGCTCGCTGTTGCGGTAGGCGAGCGTCTCAGTGTCACCGCCGAGCACCCAGGGCAGCTTGCGGATCCACTGGCTGCAGAGTCGAAAGATGGGGTCGACCAACTCGTCGCCGCGCGCCACACCGTCGAGCACCAGCAAGATGGCGCCCTCGATGAGCGGCTCAGCCATGATTTGATCGCGAAAGGCCTCGGGCTTGGCGAGAATGGCCTTTGGGTCAACGAGAGCCTCGCCAACGCGAATTCGAAAATCGAGCGCTACCTTCATCGTGGTATCAGGTCAGTGCTTGCCGGGCCAGGTGTGTGCATCACGGCGCAAACTGTATCCAAGCGAGCGGGACAGCGTCAAGCACGGTCTGACGAGTAGTCGCCCACCCGCTATGTACCGACCTCGGCGCCACCGCCCTGTTTTAGGTACACGGCCTTCAGGCGCACCAATGCATGCTCGATGCGCTGCACCCACGGCTCGGCCCCGGGCGCGGTGCGGCCTGCGAGCAGCGTACGCTCGTAGACCATGATCGCCTTTTGCACGAGCACGCCGACGCGCGAACGTACCTCGTCCTGATACACGCTCGTCTGCTCGCTCGTTAGCTCGGGCGGGGCCGCGAGACTGGTGATGCCGTCAAAGAGCGCCTCGTACAGCGAGCCGATGCGAAAGCCCGCCGCTACGACCGTAGCGCCATCACCGTAGCGCACAGCGCGCAACAGACGCTGCTGGGCCGAGAGCAAAAGCGCGCACTTCTGCTCGAGGCGCTCGCGCAACACCTCGATAGGATAGGCGAGCACTACGGCGTCGTACCGAGTGGCGGCAATGGTGCCCCAAGCGAGCGCCGCTTCACCGGCCAGGGTCTGCTCAGCCACCTGCTCGTCGACGCGAGCGCTCTCGTAGAGACGCACGGCCTGGGCGTACGCCGTCTCGGCCGCGTCGGGGGCTAGGGCGCGCTGCAAGGCGCGGCCACGGCCGACGAGCGCCTCGATGCGGTCGAACGACGAGAGCCACGTGAGCGAGAGCAGGCGATCAAAGACGGCGACCGCATCCCACGCGGCGCCCTGCTCATCGAGGCATGCCCCGAGCCGGTAGTGCCCATCGAGCCAAGTCGCCCGCTCGTCGCCTCCTTCGGGCAGCGGCATGGCCACCAGAGCGCGGTAGCTCACGATGGCGAGCGCGAGCTGGCCGAGCCGCTCGTATGCCCGGCCGAGGCCGAAGCGAGCCCCAGGCACGAGACTGCTCTCGGGCAGCTCGTTGAGCAGGCGTTCGTAAAGGGCCGCGGCGAGCCCCCAACTCTCGTGGCCCTCGGCCTCAACCGCGAGGTGAATGAGCGTCAGCGCGTCGTAGCTCTCGAGCCCGGTGAGTGGATCGGTCTCGGCACGCACGACCACGCCGTCGAGATGCAGGGGCGACGCCGCGTGCTCCTCACGACCCGCAATGGGCGCCGGCGCAGCCGCGGCGTGCCGCTTGCTCGCGCAGCCCACAGCCGCCCCATAGACCCACAGGCCGGTGACGCAGGCCGCTGCCGCTCGCTGGCGTGTCATCCGGGGCTCGTGCGCTTGCGCGGCGCGAGGCCGAGCCGCTGCATGACCTTCTGTAGATCCTCCCACGCGGGGCGCTTGTCAGCCGGATTGTCGAGCAGATGCGTCGGATGAAAGGTCGGCAACAACGCCACGCCCCCTAGGTCGCGCCACTCACCGCGCAAGCCCGCGAGCGGCACCTCGGTGCCGAGCAGGGTCTGGGCCGCGAGCTCGCCGAGCGTCACGACGACCTCGGGCCCGACTATCCCCACCTGCCGCCGCACGAACTCGACGCACGCGGCGACCTCGCTCGGCTCGGGCGTGCGCAGCTTCGGCGGCCGACATTTGACGAGATCGGCGATGTAGACGTCAGCGCGCGAGAGGCCCATGGCCTTGACCATGCGCTCGAGCAGTTGCCCCGCCTCGCCGACGATGGGCGCGCCCTGCAAGTCTTCGTCGCGACCGGGTGCGCCGCCGATGAACATGAGGCGGGCACCCACGCGCCCGCTGCCGAAGACGAGGTGGGTCCGACCGGCGTGCAGGGCACAGCGGCGACAGTCGCCGAGCTCCTCGCGCAGCGCCCGTAGCTCGGGCTCGAGATGGCGCGCCGAGGTGGCTGAGCCGTTCGCGCGCGGACGAAACCCGGCGCTGCTCGCCCGCGTCGACGGTGCGTGAGCGGCGTTCAGCGTCTGCGCGACCGGGGCCTGTGGATCGTGGTGCGCCTCGGCGGCGGCAGGACGCGCTGCACCCGCATGGGGCCGAGCGCTCGGCAGCACAGCGGGCGCGAGCTCGAAGTCGAGGCCTGCGAGGCCGAGCTCGCCCTGGAAGGCTAGAAGCGATCGCAGGCCCTGCGCGAGGCCGCGCAGATCATCGGCGTTGGGCGTGGGCATCGTGTCTCCTCCATACCGGACGCATGCGGCCGCCGTCTACCACCGAGCGCTCGGGTGCTTTCGGCCTTTGACGCGTGCGCGTCGGGACCACGATACTGCAAGGCGCCTGCGCCACGTCAAATGCGGCGGCGGTGGCCCGGTGCAATAGTCCTTCCCCCGAGCAATGCGCTTTTGTATGCTCCGCGACGCTAGCCCTGCAACGACGAGCAACAGAAAGGCACCGACGCACGTGATCAGCACGGTCGAGAAAGTCCTCTTTTTGAAGGGTGTGGACCTCTTCAAGACGATCCCCGGCGAAGAGCTGTCGCACATCGCGCAGATCACCGACGAGGTGGAATACACGTCGAGCCAGACGATCTTCAAAGAAGGCGACCAGGGCGACGCCATGTACTTGATCATCGACGGCAAGGTGAAGGTGCACTCGGGAGCCCAAGTGTTTGCCGAGCTCGGTGAGAAGCAGTGCTTCGGCGAGATGTCGATCCTCGACGCCGAACCGCGCTCGGCCTCGGTGACAGCGCTCTCTGACCTCTCGCTGCTCAAGATCCGCCGCGAGGATTTCGCCGAGATCCTGGCCGACAAGCCCGACATTTCGCAAGGCATCATCAAGGTGCTCACCCGGCGCTTGCGCGAGGCCAACCGCCGATGAAGTTCTGCCCGACCCGCTTCGCTCCGCCACCGCGCGGACTCGACGACCTATCCTTGCCGGGGTGAGCCTCGACGCGCGCCGGTCGAGCAATCGCACATGAGCGACGGTAGCGAGTCCCCCGCGCCGCGCAGCGCAGCCGCTGGAATGCACGACCGCTACGGCGGACCGGCGCGCCTGTTCTTCGAATGGCTCTTCGGGCCGGTCGAGTATCCGCCGCCGGCCGTCGAGGCGATTCGCGCGCTCGCCGCTCGCGGCACGCTCGTTTACGTGGCCCGCGCCGAGACCAGCCTGCTCGGAGTGTACTTCAATTTTGCGCTGAGTCGCTTCAACCTGCCGCTGGCGCGGTTCGTCGGCGGGCTCAGCTTGCTGCTCTACCAGCCGGTCGATCGGCTTTGGAAACTGTGGCGGCGGCGTCTGCGCGTGCCCGCCGCGTGGCGCGAGAGCTACGGCGCGGCGGCGCCAACACGCGCCGAGGCCGCGCTCATGGAGGTCACGGCGCGCGGTGATGCCTCGTTTCTCTTCCTGTCACGCCGCGGTCGCGGCCGCCGCCGCTTCGGACGCCCCAACGACTACCTGCGCGCCCTCATCGCCGCGCAGCGAGCGAGTACGCAGCCCATCTTCATCGTCCCGCACGCCATCGTCAGCCGCGTACAGAGCGGCGCCGCACGCGGCGCGCTCGGCGGTCGCTTGTTCGGCAGCAGCCGGCGCAGCGGCAGGCTGCGCGACCTTGCGCTCATCTTCGCGGGTCGCTACGCCACGATCCGGGTGGCTGACCCACTCGACTTGCAGGCGTTCGTCAACGAACACGCCACGCTCGACGGCCTGCGCATGGCGCGGCACTTGGCGCATGCACTCGAGCGCCGCATTCGTGCCGAGGAGCGCGTCGTCGCCGGGCCGGAGCTGCCACGCTTTCGCGTCACGCGCCGCCGGGTTTTGCGCCATCCGCTCGTGCGCGAGGCCATCGAGACGCTCGCGCGCGTCGACGGCAAGTCGAGGCCAGCGCTCGTGCGCCGCGCCGAGCGCCAGGTGAGCGAGATCGCGGCGCGCTACAGCACCACCTACGTGAGCTTTCTCGATCGCCTAATGGACTGGGTGTTCAACCGCATCTATGACGGCATCCTCGTCGATCGCGAGGGCCTGTCGCAGGTGCTCGAGGCCTCGCGCCACGGCGCCGTCATCTTCTGCCCCGCTCACCGCAGTCACGTCGACTACCTCGTCTTGAGCTACGTCCTGTGGCGACAGGGCGTCGCGCCCCCACACATCGCCGCTGGCGCCAACCTGTCGTTCTTCCCGCTCGGCCCGGTCTTTCGCGGCGCGGGGGCCTTCTTTCTGCGCCGCTCCTTTGGCGACGATCCGCTCTATCGAGCAGTGTTTCGCGCCTATGTGGCCGAGCTCGTGCACGCCGGCGCCTCGATCGAGTTCTTTATCGAGGGCGGGCGCAGTCGCACCGGCAAGCTGCTCTTGCCGAAATATGGCCTGCTCAACATGCTCGTCGACGCCTGGCGTTCGGGCGCGCGCGAAGATTTGATCTTCGTGCCGGTCTCTATCGACTACGAACGCATCATCGAGGCCGGCTCCTACGAGCGTGAGCTGTCGGGCGCCGACAAGCAGACCGAGGACTTCGGAGCGCTCTTGCGCGCCACGCGGGTCTTGCGCTCGCGCTACGGTCGCGTGCACGTGCAATTCGGCGAGCCGCTCTCACTCGCCGAGCTCGCCAAGAGGCAGGGCCTGCCGCAGAGCGGCGAGCCGGTGCACGACGGCGCCTGGCGCGCCGAAAGCGGACGCCTAGGCTATCGCGTGCTTTCGGGCGTGGCGCACGTGTGCACGGTGACGCCGACGGCGGTCGTCGCTACCGCGTTGCTCGGCCACCGCGGCCGCGGCCTGGCGCAGAGGGCACTGCTCAGCCTCGCAGGCGACATCCTCGACTACCTCGACAGCGCCGCGGCGCGTCTGTCGCTGACGCTGCTCGAGCCCGAGAGCCGCGAGGCGGCGGTCCTCGAGTCCATCGACCGCCTAGTCGAAGAGCACCTGGTGAGCGTCGATCGCGCCGGACGGGGTGACGCCGAGCCCATCTATCGCGTGCTCGAGGAGCGTCGCCTGCTGCTCGACTACCACAAGAACGGCGTCATGAATTACTTCGCGCCGGCCGCCGTCGTGGCGCGCGCCCTCGCCCGGCGCGACTTCGCCGTCGTGAGCTACGTCGACCTGCACGCCGAGTCGCGTTTTCTCTCCCGGCTCTTCAAGCGCGAATTCATCTACCGTGTCGACGAAGACTTCGACGGCCGCTTCGACGAAGCGCTCGCTACGCTCGCCGTGCGCGGCCTGCTCGACGTGCGCGACGACGGCATGGTGGCGGTGCGCGAGGTGGCGCCCATGCGACTCATTGCCAACCTGCTCGACAGCTTCGTCGAGGCGTACTGGGTGACGGCGCAGACCCTCCCCCTGGTCAAGCGCTTCCCGCTGTGGGATCGCGAGCTCGCCTCGCGCGCGCTCGAGCAAGCGCGCCGGGCGTACCTCGAGGGGACCATCTCGCGCCCCGAGGCCGCGAGCCGCACGCTCATCGAGTCAGCGATCTCATGGTTCAAAGAAGGCGGCGTGCTCGTCAGCAAAGCCGAGGGCCGACGGCCACGCCTCGAGGTGGCCGAGACGTTCGAGGGCCAGACCTTCGAGCAGCTCGTCACACGCATCGGCTCGTATCTCTGAGGCAACCCTCGCGTCGAAGCGCCGATAATCTCAACGGAATTCTTGAGAAAGGTAGACCATGGCGACCGTAGGCAGCATCGATCTCGCGCGCCTCTTGCAGCAACACCGACAGGTCGCGGAGCCGACAGAGCGCGGCGCCGTCGAGGCCGAGATCATCGCGCTGCTGCCGTCGCTGTCGGCCATGGATGTCGGCGCGCTGCCCGCGGACGATCGCCAAGCGCTCGCGGCGCTCGCCGGCCTCGACGCGTTCGAGAGCCGCGCCCGCACGAGCGGAGTCGATGTTCGTGCATTTCTCGCTGCGGCCGACGCCGCGGTGCCCGTCGATGCACTGCAGGGCAAGGTCGCCCGGGAGAGCGCGCGCATTGAAACCGGGCGGCGCGACAGGGGGCAGCGCGCACCCGCCACGAACGCGGCGCAGCAAATCGCCGATCGCCTGGTGCGCCCGGGCGGGGTTGATGGGGTGAATCCGCTCGACGCGCTCGTCAAGCGCCTGCACGCCGGGACGTTGCGCAACCGCCTGCAAGGCGAATTGACGAAGGTCAAGAGCGCCATGATGTCGGTGCAGATCGAGGCCGAGGGCTTCCAAATGCCGCGCATGCAACAGGCGCTGGCCGAGCTGGCGGGCGCTCCGAACTCCTTGAACGAAAGAGAGAAGACGGCCCTGCACAAAGCCTTCGCCAGGCCAACCAAGCCGGGCACGGCGCTCGCATCGACGCTCGCTCACCTCGACATCACGAAGCTCGGCGCTTTCGCTACGCTGCCGCTGCCGCTGCAACACGAGCTGCGCACCGAGATCGTCGGCACGCAGGACGCCTTGCGGATGCTCTCTGCACTCGGCAAGGCGGACGCGCTCACGAGCGAGCAAGAACAGTTCGTCAAGACGACGCTCGCCTTGTACGACCCGTCGGCGCCGAAGACGCCGCCCGCGTGCGCGCCTGGTCACGACGACGCGCCCGACCATCGCGCCCGACGCGGCCACGACGGCGCGATCGGCCATCACGGCGGACCTGACCACGACAACGCGCTCGCGGCGCTCGCCATGGCCGCCGGCGAGCGCACTCTCGCCGACTTCAACCTCGAGCAGTGGCGTGACAACGCCCGCGGCGAGCAAGCGTTCAACGAGATGACCGCGATCTTGCACTCGGGTTTGCCCATCGAAGCGGTCCTCATGCTGGTCATGGCGCGCTTCGCCGGGCGCTCGGAAGACAAGCTCAAACGCAAACTCGAAGAGGCCGCGATGGCCGAGCAGCTCGAGCGATCAGGCGCCGCTGCGACGTTGCGCTTCCGACCGTCGAGTCTCGTCATGCAGGACGTGCAAGTAGCGATGCAAAACTGGACGCAGATCATGCAGACCCTCGCGGGGGTCATGAGCTCGCTGCAAGAAATGGCGATGACGCCCATCCAGAACCTGCGCTAGCCAGCGCCACGATCGGCAATCGCGGGCGGTCGTTTAGCTCGCGGCCGGACGGCACTCGCGCGCATGTCGCGCCGCGAGGGCTACGTAGCGCTCGGCGGACGCGAGGATCTCGAGTCGCTCCGCCGCGCTCACTGCCCGCACGACCTTGGCCGGGGCGCCAAGCACGAGCATGCCGGGCGGCACACTCACGTTCGGCGGCAAGAGCGCGCCGGCGCCGATGATGCAGTCTTCGCCGACCGTGACGCCGTCCATGACGATGGCCCCCATGCCGACGAGGACGCGATCCGCGATCGTGCAGCCGTGCAAGACGACCCGGTGCCCGACCGTCACGTCCGCCCCGAGGTGCGTCTCGTGCTTGGCCGTGGTGACGTGGACGAGCGAAAGATCTTGGATGTTGGTGCGCGCGCCGATGCCAATGCGGTTGACATCGCCGCGCACGACCGCGCCGTACCACACCGACGCGTCGGCGCCGAGGCTGACCTCGCCGAGGACGAGGGCGCTGTCGGCCACGAAGACGCCCGACGCGAGCTTGGGTGAGTGCTCGGCGAACGCGGTGATCACGCCGACGTCCCAAAGCGCGGCGTGGGCACCGGCGCGGCGCGGCGGACGCGGTAGAGATGCGCCGCGACGCAGAGCGTAGCGCCACATACGTCAGCGAGCAGATCGAGCACGTCCGCGGTGCGCCCCGGAACGAAGGCCTGATGCAGCTCGTCCGAGGCGCCAAAGACGAGCGCCACGGCGATGACGACATACGCCCGCGGCGCCACCGGCCAACGCCAGCCATAGAGGATGGCGAGCGCCAGGACACCGTACTCGCCTGCGTGCTCGAGCTTGTCGACGCCCTCGAACACGAAGGGCAGGGACGGCAGTGAAGACTGTGAAGACATCACGACGATGAGCGTGGCCCAAGCGAGCGCGGGCAGCCAACGCAGCGCGTCGACGAGCCGCGAGCGGCCGCCGGCCGCCGCGTCGCCGTAGCCCACCAAGGCTAGCGTGACAGCACCAAGAGGGTCTCGACGTGCGGCGTCTCGGGGAACATGTCGAAGGCCTCGGCGCTCGTGACGTGAAAGCCCCCTTGCACGAGGATCGCCGCATCACGTGCCAACGTCGCCGGGTCGCACGACACGTAGAGCACCCGCTGTACGCTCGAGGCAGCAGCGATGAGCTGCACGGCCGCCTTGGCGCCGGCACGTGGGGGATCGAGCAGGACCGCATCGTAAGCGCCGAGCGTACTGACCGCCTGCTCGTCGCTCGTATCGAGCACGTCGAGAGAGACGCCCGCGCCGCGCGCGTTGCGGCGGCAGAGCACGGTCGAGCGGGGGTGGCGCTCGGTCGCCACGAGGTCGATTCCCGCCAAGCGCACGGGCACCGAGAAATTGCCGATCCCCGCGTGCAGCTCGAGCACGCGCTTCTTCTCACCCGCGCGGACCGAGCGCACGACCGCGGCGACGAGCTCGTCGTTCATGGCCGGATTCGCCTGCGTAAAGACGCCGGGCTCGAAGCGCAGATCGAACTGCTCGGCGTGCGCGTGGTCGTAGCGTAGCTCGACGTTCCCGTAGCGCCAGGTGTGGCCGTCGACCTCGACGATAACCCCGGCAATCGAGCTGCTCGGCACCTCGGTGAGCCAGTGCTTGTAGGCAGCAATGGGGCCATGGCCATACAGGCGCGCGGCGGCGCGCGCGTCGCGACGCGAGTAGGCGATCTCGACATCGGCGAGCTGCGCTTCGGCCGGCAAATCAGTGACGAGGCGCGCGGCGACATGCACCGCGTCCTCGAGCTCGGGCCACAAGGCCGCGCACGGCCCGATTGGCCCGAGTGTGTGCGTGTGCGGCTCAAAAAAGCCGAGTCGAAAAGCACCGTCGCGCCAAACCGAATGTAGGCGCACGCGATGGCGGGTACGCCAGCCGTCGGGTGCATGCCTGACCTCACCGAGCAGCTCGTCCACCTCGATGTGGCCGACGCGCGCCAACGCCTCGACGACGCGCTGTCGCTTGACGCGCGCCTGCGCCTCCATCGACAGGTCGCCGAGCGGGCAGTTGCCGCAATGCTGCGCGATGCAGCGCCGCTCCACGCGCTCGCTCGAGTGCGTCACGAAGCTAAGCAGCTCGGCAGACTGCACGCGCTTCTTCGCCGTGGCGAGCCTCACGCGCACCGTGTCGCCCGGCACGGCGCCCGGCACGAAGACGACGCGGCCGTCGGCGAGTCGCCCGACGCCGTCGCCGTTGACGCTCACGCCATCGATTGCGAGCTCGTGCAGATCCGCCACCTTATCGACCTACTCCTTCTCGCACACCACGCGCAGCCCCTCGGCCGCGCCGAGCTCACGGGCCGCCGAGGTCTGACGCATGGCAATCTCGAGATAACCATCGGAGCCAACGAGCGCAATCAAGCGCCGCCGCGGCCCCTCCTCATACGTAGCGCCACGCTCGGTGAGACGTCCGGCGACAGTCACCCGCCAGTCGTCGCCGACGAGCGCCCCGGGGATGTTGGTCAACAAGTTGCCGAAGGTGTCGGAGATGAGCACCTCGCCGACCACCCGACCGGGCTCGATGTAAGGCTGCGGCAGGTTGCTCGGCAACGGATCGTCGATAGGTGAGCCGACCTCTTCGAGCAACACGCCGCCAGCGAGCTCGCAGGCCACCGGCGCGAAGATGTCGCGCCCGTGAAACGTCGCCGCGACGGGCTCGCGCCAGTAGCCACGCCGATCGAGCACGACCACACGCGCCCCAGGCGCCGCCACCGTGATCCCGAGGACGCCGTTGTCGGGCCCGACGAAGGTCATGCCACGCGCTTGCACGGCGATGCCACGACGCGAGGTGCCGACCCCCGGATCGACCACCACGACGTGCACAGTGCCGAGCGGAAAAGCAAAGGCCGTGGCGCGTAGCGCCACCTCGGCGTGCAAGAGCGACTGCGGCGGGATGTCGTGGATGACATCGACGATCCGCGCGTCAGGCAGCGCCGAGTAGATGACCCCCTTGAGCTGCGCCACGTAGTGGGAACTCGATCCGTAGTCGGTCGTCAATGCGATGAGCGGGGCGTGCATGGCTGCCCTCATTCGGCATCATGGGAGAGGTGCGGGCGGGCCCGCGAGCGCGGGCCTAGCCGATGAGCTGGCCGAGCTTGAGCGCAAGACCCATATCGCCGGCGACCTTGAGCTTGCCGCCCATGAAAGCCATCTGCGCGTTGAGCTTACCGTTGACGATATCGACCAAGTCTTGGCCGCCGACCGTGATGGTGCAGTTGGCCTGCCCGTCAGCCTTTTCGACCTTGCCGCCCGGCGTTGTCAGGTCGACGAGCCACGTGGCTGCGCCCTCGCCGGTGATGATGAACTTGAACACGGAGTTGATCTTGGTCACGAGCTCGGGCTTCGCCTTGAGGCGGCCCGGGATCTGCGTCTGAAAGACATCGTTAGCGCTACTGACGGCCATGATAGTGCTCCTCAAAGGCTTCGCTTACCCCGACCACTCCTTTGGGTCAACCGCGCGTCAGCCGCCCGCCGCCCGGACGGCCGCCAGAATTCGCGCGGTCACTTCGCCGGCCGAGAGCTTCGTCGAGTCGAGGACGACGGCGTCGGCAGCGGCCTTGAGTGGCGCGTGCGTGCGCCCGGAATCCCGTGCGTCGCGCTCGCGCATCTCGGCAAGCACCTGCGCATACGACGCACGAGCGTCGGCCGCGCGCAGCTCCGAATGACGGCGCCGGGCGCGCTCCTCTTCGCTCGCCGAGAGAAAGAACTTCACGGGCGCATCCGGACAGACGACCGTGCCGATGTCGCGTCCCTCGAGCACCGCGTTGCCGCGCGTTGCCAAGCGCCGCTGCAGGTCGAGCAAGGCGGCACGCACGGCGGGTCGCGCCGAGACCTGCGACGCGGCTTGCGACAGCTCGGGCGTGCGAATCGCGAGCGTCACGTCCTCGCCAGCCACGCGCACCTCGTTGACGTCGCCCACGAAGCGAAACTCGATGGCGAGCGAGCCGGCAATGGCCGCGAGCGCCAGGTCGTCATCGAGCGCCACGCCACCGCGCAGCGCGAGCAATGCGACCGAGCGGTAGATCGCCCCGGTATCGACGAGCGCGTAGCCGAGCTGCTGCGCGACAGCCTTAGCGACCGTGCTCTTGCCCGCGCCGGCTGGTCCGTCGATGGCGACCGTAATTGCCTTGTAAGATGCCATCATAGCGGGCCGATTATGCGCGGGCGACGGCGAGGTCAAGCGTCGCGCACGCGCAGACGCGCCCCGAGCGAGGTGAGCGCCGCCACGAAGTCCGGATATGAAATCGCGGCGATCTCGAAGCCATCGAGCACACTCTCGCCCGGCGCAGCGAGCGCCAGCACGGCAGCGGTCAAGGCCAAGCGATGATCGGCGCTCACGTCGACGTGCGCAGCATGCAACGCCTGCGGCCCATTCACCGCGAAGCCGTCGTCCCGCTCGCGCGCCTGCACGCCAAACGCGGCGAGCAGGCGCACGGTCTCGGCCACGCGATCCGACTCCTTGACCCTTAGCTCCCGGGCATCGGCCACCAGCGTCTCGCCCTCGGCCTGCGACGCCAACGCCGCGAGCAAGACGAGCTCGTCGATGAGGCGGGGGATAGCATCCCCGTCAACGCGCAGGGCACCGCCGCCCGGACGCGTGGCACGCAGGGCGCTTGCCTCGGCGGTGAGACTCGCGACCGGCTCGCCACTCTCTTCGCGCCACTCGCGCACGACGCAGCGGGCACCATACTCTTCGAACGTCTCGAGCAGGCCGGTGCGCGTGGCGTTGACGCCGACGTCGCACACCGTGACCTTCGAGCCGGGCACGAGCAAGGCCGCGCCGAGCGCAAAGACAGCAGAGGAAAAGTCTCCCGGCACGCGCCAAGCGAGGGGTGACAGAGCCGCACCCGCGGCGAGCTCCACGCGCACGCGCCCCTTGAGGTCACGCGTCGTTGCAACTGCCGCCCCGAGCGCGGTCAACAGGCGCTCGGTGTGGTCGCGGCTCGCCGCGGGCTCGCTGAGCGTGACAGAGTGGCCGGACGCCACCCCGGCGAGCAGCAGCCCGCTCTTGACCTGGGCGCTGGCGATGTCGAGATCGATAACCCCGCCCCGAAACCCGCCGCGGCGAATGTGCAGGGGCGGCAGCTCACGCGCCCGCGCATCGAGCTCGCCCGCAAGATCGGCCCCAAGCGCGCGCAGCGGGGCGCAGATGCGGCCCATCGGCCGGCGCGCAAGCGAAGCGTCGCCGGCGAGCGTTGCCGGCACACCGGCTCCAGCGAGCAGGCCCGCGAGCAAACGGATCGTCGTGCCGCTATTGCCGCAGTCAACAGGGGTGCTCGGAGGGACGAGACCGGCGGCACCCCTGCCGCGCACGCGCCACACGTCATCGGCAAACGCGAGCTCGACCCCGAGCGCCGCGAGCGCCCGCGCGGTCGAGCGATTGTCTTCGCCGACCCGCGGCGCCGTGATCTCGCTCTCGCCGTCGCAGAGCGCCGCCATGAGCAGCGCCCGGTGGGTCATCGACTTGTCGGCCGGAACGCGCAGCGTGCCCTGCAACGCGGTTTGGCCCTCGACGAGCAGCCGCATGGCTAGCGCAGCACTTCATCGAGCGCCGAGAGCAAGCGGAGGTTCTGCACCGCCGTCCCGACCGTGATGCGAATACATGTTGCGAGGCCGTAGTTGCCGACCGGTCGCACAATGACGCCCTTCTTGAGCAGGGCGTCAAAGACGAGCGCACCGTCGCGCTTACAATCGACGAGCACGAAGTTGGCCTGGCTGTCATGAACCGCTAGGCCACGGGCGCGCAAGGCCGGCACGAGGCGCGCCATCTCTTCGCGGTTGGTGCGCACCGTGCGCTCGAGGTGCTCCTGGTCGTCGAGCGCCGCCGTCGCCGCCACCTGCGCGAGCACGTTGACATTGAACGGCTGCCGCCCCCGGTTGAGCAGATCCACGAGCTCGGGGTCGCCGATGCCGTAGCCGACGCGCAGACCGGCGAGACCGTAGCACTTGGAGAACGTGCGCAAGACGAGCAGGCGCTTGCGCGTGCGGAGGTAGTCGAGCCCGTTCGGAAAATCAGGAGCGCTCGCGTACTCGAAATACGCCTCGTCGAGCGCGACGACGACGTCGGGGGCGAGTGTCGCGAAGAACTGCTCGAGCTCGTGCCGCGTGACGTAGGTGCCGGTCGGGTTATTGGGGTTACCGAGGAAGACGAGCTTGGTGTGCGCGTCGGCCGCGCGCGCGAGCGCCGGCAGATCGTAGCGCAGGTCACGCGTGAGGGGCACCCGACGCACCTCGCACCCAGCGGCGAGGGGCGCGAGCCGGTAGACGACGAACGAGGGGTCGGCATAGAGCACGTTCTCGCGCGGCCGCACGCAGGTGCGCACGACGAGCTCGAGCAGCTCGTTCGAGCCATTGCCGACGATGATTGTGTGCGCCTCGACCGCGTGGCGCCGCGCGAGCGCCTGCTTGAGATAGTAGGCGCCGGCGTCTGGATAATCGGCGAGACCACCGAGCGCGTTCCTGACCGCGGCGAGCGCCTTCGGCGACGGACCAAGGGGGTTTTCGTTGGAAGCGAGCTTGATACACCCGCTGATGCCGAGCTCGCGTTCGGTCTCGGCCACGGGCTTGCCGGGGACGTATGGCGTGAGCGTCAGATACGAATCATTGGCGAGCGGCAGCATCGCTATGGCATCGCACGAGTCGCGTGGAGATTCAACGCACGCGCCTCGCGCTCGGCCGCCGCGAGCGCGGCGTCAACGCTCGTCACCTCGCACCACGTCACGTTCGACTCACGGCGAAACCAGGTGCCTTGTCGGCGCGCATAGTCGATCGTACTCTTGACGATGCCCGCTTCGAGACCGTCGAGCGGCGCCTCACCGCGCACGACCGCGCACGCCTCTTTGTAGCCAACAGCGCGCATCGGCCGCGCCGCAGGGTCGACGCCTTGGCCGAGCAGCCGCTCGACCTCGGCGACTAGGCCCCGCGCGAGCATGTCCGCGGTGCGAGCCCGAATGCGCTCACGCAAGAGCGCCAACGGCCAGGCGAGCACGAGCACACGCATCGGCACCGTCTCTTCACGAAAGCCGTGACGGGCACGCACGAGGCTCGCCGGCTCGCCGGTGGTCGCCAAGATCTCGAGGGCCCGCACGACGTGCACGAGGTTGCGCGGCGAGGTGTGCGCGGCCGTTGCCGGATCGACGGCGGCGAGGCGAGCGAAGAGCGTACCCGGCGCCGCCGCCTCCTCGGCGTACAGGGCGGCGCGCAGCTCGGCGGGCGGCGCCGGTACGTCCACGAGTCCGTGGCGCAGGGCCCGCAGATAGAGCCCGGTGCCGCCGCAGAGGATAGGCACCCGAGCCCGAGCACGGATATCAGCGAGCGCGGGCGCAGCTAAGGCGCAAAAGCGCCCGGCGTCGAAGGGCTCGTGCGGCTCGGCCACGTCGATGAGGTGGTGGCGCACGCGCGCTTGCACGGCCGCGCTCGGCTTGGCGCAGCCGACCTCGAAGCCACGGTAGACCTGCACCGAGTCGCAGCTCACGATCTCACCGTGGAACTCGACGGCGAGTGCGAGCGCCACGTCACTCTTGGCTGAGGCGGTGGCGCCAACGATAGCGAGCAGCGGTGTCGAGTCTTTGCGAGGCATCGGCAGCAGCGAATGTAGACCGTCGGACCGGCGAGTGTCGACCGCGACGCGCCGAACCTTTGCGCTCACCCCGAGGTCGGTGGTAGCGCCCTACAGGTATGGGCGAGTCCTCGAACAATGTCATGGTGCGCGTCGCGAGCCCGACCGACCTTGCCACGCTCGCCCCAGCGCTCGCCGAGCTACCGCTCCTGAAGCGCTATGGACGCGACGCCACGCAGCTCGCCGCGAGCTGGCAAGCGGCGCTAGGTCGCGGTGAATGTCTCTTCGTCGCCTGCGACGCGAGCGGCCCCTGTGGCCTCGCGTGGTTTCTACTGGGCGGCACGTTCGGGGTCGGCGGCTATCTGCGCCTCATTGCCGTCACAACGCACACGCAAGCGCGGGGCGTCGGCGCGGCGCTGCTCGACTGCTTCGAGCGCGAGACCTTCCACGTGAGCCGCCACGCATTCTTGCTCGTCAGCGACTTCAACGCCGACGCGCAGCGCTTCTACGAGCGCCATGGTTACAGTCGGGTCGGCGTGGTCCCTGGCCTCGTACTCTCGGACGTGGGCGAGGTCATCTACTGGAAGAAACGACCGGAAGCTTGAGCCGCCGCGGCGGTGCGCTCTGCACGGTCACGGGCGAGCCTGGGCGGTCGATGCCACAGAGCGAGCTCGGGCACGATGCGAGCTGCAAGAGCGGGGGCAGCAGGCGCTGCACCGCCGGCGGGTCACGGCGCTCGCCCCACGCGCTCTGCCCCGCCGGGCGAGCAGCCCGCAACAGCTCACTCACCGTGACGAGCATGTAGCCGCGGGCGCGCAGCCCGGCGACGAGCCCAGGCAAGGCCTCGGCCGTATGCCAACCGCGGCCGTTCATGTGCAGTACGACGATCGTGCCCGAGCTGCCTTTGCGCTCGATCCATTCAATCAACTTCGGCGCCGTCGAGCGCCGGTCCGAATCACCGCCCGGCACGTCGAAGTTCACGCTCACAAGGCCCTGCTCGGCCGCGAGCCGCACCACGCGGTCGTCGACCTCGCCAAAGGGTGGCCGAAAGACCGCCGCCTGCCGTCCAGCTACGGCCCACAGCACCTTGCGATTGAGATCGAGATCACGCCGCACTTCGGCGTCGGAGATCTCGGTCATGTGCGGGTGGCGAAAGCCGTGCAGGCCGAGCTCGAAGAGCGGCTCGGCCGCGAGCTCCCGCACGCGGTCTTGACGCTGTAGCATCCAGCGCCCGCCGAGAAACAGGGTGGCCGGCGTGCGCGTCGTCACGAGCGCCGCGATGACGCCAGCGTCGAAGCCGACGGGCGGCGGCGTCGAGCACCCATCGAAGGTCAGGGCCACGAGACGGTGTGCGCGGGCGCCGTGGTTGACGAGCCGCGGCACGATGGGCAGGCGCGCTGGCAACGGCAGACCGGCTACCTGCGCCTCGGTCATCGTAGGCGAAAGCTCAAATGCGACCGAGCGGGCCGGCACCGGGGCCATCGCAGGGCGATCGGCGGCGAGCGCCACACGGCCGGCGGCCCACCAGACCACGACTGAGGCGGCAGCAGCGATCCCGACCGGCCGCAACGGCCAAACCGCGCGCTTCGTCGTCCGCTTGTCGCCCATAGCCAAGATCACGTCGTACCGTCCGCCTTGCCTTACTTTGCGCCGAAGCATTCTACTCGCTTTGCTCCCCTTCTGCGAACTTCGCGACGCGGGTGAGCTCTGGCCGGGGGGGGGCAGTGGGCACGGATTCCGGCTCAACGCAGCGCGCTCGCGTCGTACCGGGGCCGCGAGCGCCAACGCACAGCGGAGTCAGGACGTGCGTCTCGGCGGTCGGTGAGCTTGCAGCACTATGGATAACTCAGCCATAGTGCTCGACGGCGACGTTCGGCTATTCGCCGCGAAGTGGAGATGGAGATGGTAAGGGTGCTGCTGATCGTCGACGATTGCGAAGAGATCTGCCGGGGCCTGCGCCGCTGCCTCAAGCACCACTTCGACGAAATACATACGGCGCTCACGCCGGAGCAGGCCGAGACGTGTCTCGCGCTGCCCGAGCACGCGCCGACGCATCTTCTCTGCGACTACTATCTCGGTGAACGCTATCCGGGTGGCAGCGAGCTCGTTCGCACGTGGCGCAAACGCTACCCGTCCATCATCGCCGCGGCCATCTTCTCGGGCTCGGAGCTGCGCGAGCTGCCGGCCGGCGACGGCGTCGATCGAGTGTTTCGCAAGCCCCTCGAGATTGACGCCATCGAGGCGTTCTTCGCACCGACGCCCTCGGCGCCGCCACGCTTCGGGCCCTAGTAGTTGCCCTGCTCGACGCGCAAGATCTCGATCACGCGCTCACGAATGCGCTTGGCAAAGTTGAACTGCTCTTGTTCGCGCTTGCTGAGCGGGCCTTGGCTCGGGTACTTGAGCGGCGCGTTCCAAAACGCGATCGAGCCATCAGCGTTGGCGGGTAGCCACGGCCCCTGCGTCGCAAACCAGATGCGCATTGCGTCGCGCATGCGGCGGATGGCGGCCTTCGTGCGCAACAGGCCCGCTTCGGCGAGCGACTTTGCGGCAGGGCTCACCACGAGTAGTGCGTCGTCGTAGCTGCGCTTGGCCGAATGCAGTGAGTCGAGCACCGTCGGATCCTCGAAGAATGGCAACGTGTCGGGCCCGCGCAACGCGGCGATCTTAGCCCAACCGTCCGGGCTCGCGTAGTTGATGAGCGAGTCGCCATCGATGACCGCGCGCGAGGCGCCGTACCAAGGGCTGCCCGCGTGCGGCACGCACCAGCTCTCGACACCGACCTCCGCGAGGAGGCGCTTCTCATCGGGGGTGAACGCCACCTGCGAACCGTCGGCGCAGAGGTGGGCAGGGTCGAGCGGATGCCCGATCTTCTTGACGATGCCGGCCACAACGGCGCTCTCGTCGCGATTGTGCTCCTTGTGCTTCTTGCCGAGCTGGCCCTTGATGAACGTGGCCATGAACTGCGGCGGTCCGATCTGGTGCTCTTTGATGATGGTGCAAATCCCAACCAGGCGCTCCAAGTTCTTGGCCTTGGACGGATCGAATACGTCGCGCGCGAGCACGAAGGCGGCCGCCGCCGCGCCGTCGATGTTGTGGATGATGAAGTTCTGGGGCCACTTGACGGCGTCCGAGAACATCGAGGCGAACAGCGCGTCTTCGGTGGCGGCGGCACCGAGACCGCCGACCTTGGCTGCTTCGAGCACCTGATCGAGCTCGGCGCGGGTGTGGTTCCAGTTGACGAGCTGATAGCCCTTGTGCGGCGCGTTGATGGGCACGGCGCGATCGAGCCGCAAGAACGACTCGCGCACCTCGGCAAGGACGCGCAAGATCCGCGTCTTGGCGGCCTGCGGCAGCAGGGGCTCACGCATGAGCTTGTCGTAGAAGTCGGTGACCCGCCCATTCTGACCGAGGACCTTGACCTCTTCGAGGTTGGTGCGCAGGGCCTTTTGCGCGGCGCGCGCGTCGGCGAGCGGGGCGAAGAGGCTCGCGTGCTTGGCGCCGAGCGTCAAGGCATCGAGCGACCGCTGCCACGTCGGCGTCCCCCCGGTCGAGGCACTGGTGCCGTGGTTCGGCGCGGCGACTTGGTGGAAGGCCTGTTTGGTCATGCGTGTGCTACCGCGCCGGTGCAATAGGGCCCGCGCCATTGCGCGCCGCCATTGCCGCCGACTCTTTGGTCAGGATGGCAATTCCGCCGCCGCTTCGCCAATTTCCGGCCAAAGTCCGGCGCGACGACGGTGCGCGCCGGCAGGCCAAAACGTCACCCCCCTCTTGCCCAACGCGCGATTCTGACCGAGTAGTGAAGACAGAGGCCCACGGGGACCAGGCCCACGCCAGCGCCAGCGCCGAACAACCGGACGCGCAAGGGTAGGGGATGCACGAGCTACCGTTTCTAGCCGACCTGGTGATCGTCGCGGGCGTGGGCGTCCTCGCCGCCCTGCTCGTCGGCGCGCTGCGCCTGCCGGCGATTGCCGGCTTCATGGTTGCCGGCGCGCTCGTCGGGCCGTTTGGGCTCGGCCTCGTGCGCGACAGCCACCTCATCAATACCCTGGCCGAGATCGGCGTCGTGCTGTTGCTGTTCTCGATCGGGCTCGAGTTCTCGCTGACGCGCCTTCGGCGCATCGGTCGCTTCGTCGCCGTCGGTGGCGCTCTGCAAGTTGGGCTGACCATCGCCGCCACCGTCCCGCTCTGCTCCCTGCTCGGCTACGACACAAAACAAGGCGTGTTCTACGGCTTCATGGTGGCGCTCTCGAGCACGGCGATCGTGCTGCGCGGCCTCGCCGAGCGCGGTGAGGTCGACTCCCCGCAGGGCCGCTTCATCATCGGCGCCCTCATCTTCCAAGATCTGTGCGTCATCCCAATGATGCTCATCCTGCCGGTGCTCGCCGGCCGCACCGCCGGCAACGCCGCTATCGGCATCACAATCGCCCTCATCAAAGCGGGCGCGCTCCTAGCTGGCACCGTGCTCATCGGGCGCAGCCTCGTGCCACGCCTGTTTGCCTGGGTCGACAAGCTGCGCAGCCGTGAGGTGTTCCTGCTCACGACGCTCGCCATCTGCATCGGCGCGAGCTTCGCCACGGCGAGGGCCGGCATGTCGCTCGCGCTCGGCGCCTTCCTCGCCGGCATTGTGTTGGCCGACTCGGAGTACGCACACCGGGCGCTCGGCCAAGTGTTGCCGCTGCGCGACGCCCTGTCGAGCCTGTTCTTCATGTCGCTTGGCATGTTGCTCGACGGCACGGTGGTTGTCGAGCACATGGGCGCGGTCGCACTCGTGTTCGCCGGCATCTTCATCGGCAAGGGCGCGATAGCCAGCGTCGCCTGCCTGGCCATGAGATTTCCGCCCCGCGTCGCGGTGCTTTCGGGGGTAGGCCTCGCGCAGTTCGGCGAGTTCGGTTTCGTGCTCGCGCAGGCGGGGACTGCGCTCGGACTGATGGATGCGGTGCCCGGCCGCATCTTTCTTTCGGCCTCGATCCTCACGATGCTCGTGACGCCCGTGTCGATGCGCCTCGCCCCGAGTATCGCCATCGGCGCGCGGCTCTTGCGCCCGCTCGAGAAGTTGCTCGGGGCGCGGGGTGTCGTCGAGGCGACCGAAGGCAGCGTGCCCCTGTGTGGACACGTCATCGTGGCCGGTCTCGGGGTGGGCGGCCAGATCTTGACCCGGGCCCTTTCGAGCGTCGGCGCGCCGTTCGTGGTCATCGACCTCAACGCCGAGGCCATCCGCACCGCAGCGGCGGCCGGCATTCCAGCCTACTACGGCGACATCACGAGTGAGGAGACCTTTCGCCTGGCGCGCATCGAGTCAGCGCGCGCCATGGTGGTGATGATCAACGACCCGGAGGCGACACGACGCGCGGTCCTGACGGCGCTGCGCCTCGAGCCCGCACTGCCGGTATTCGTGCGCACGAAATACGTCGCCGGGCACCGTGACCTGACGCGCTTCGCCAACGTCAACCTGGTAGTCGAAGAGGTCGAGGCCGGCGTCGAGACGCTAGCGCGCGTGCTGCGCTCCATCGACACGCCGATGAACCTCATCAAGAGCGAGATCCGACGGGCGCGCGAGCAGACGCAAGAGAGCTCGCGCGTCACCTCGTCGTTGCCGCGACGGCGCTTGGGCGAGATGCCTGAACTCTCGGAGCTCAAGATCGAGAGCCTGGTGATTCGCGCCGACGCGCTCGCGGTCGGCCGCTCACCGGCCGAGATGCAGCTTCGCACGCGCTCGGGCGCGCTCATCGTGGCCATGCGCCGTGGGGGTCACCTGCTCGAGGAGCCTGACCCCAAGCTGTGCTTCGCGGCCGGCGACGTGGCGTACCTCGTCGGCACGCGCGAGAGTATCCGCCGCTGCCTCGAGATCTTGGCCGAGGCGACGACCTAGAGCCCCGGAAGCCGAAAGTCCCGCACGATCGCCATGTGCTGCATATTGACCGCCGAGCTATCACCGCGCTCAGCCGGCGCCACCTCACTGAGGGGCGTAAAGACGCGCGTGTCGAAGACGAGGCCGCCCGCAAAGGTGCTCGAGGCGAGCGCCACAGGAACCTGCAGCGGCGCGAGCTCGGCGTCCGCGACGACCCAGTCGTAGGGCCCACGACGACTCGCGTTGGTGCCTTCCCGGCCGGCCTGGTCGACGGGGAACGGACCGGCGACGCGAAAGATTTGCCCGAGCGTCTGGATGGCGGACTCGCTGCGCGTCGCGGTGTTGAAATCGCCGCCGAGTACGACGTAGTCGGCCGCCGGAATGTTCTCGCGAATGGCGGCGACGAGCTCGCGAGCCTGACCATCGCGGTTGCTCGCGCTCGTGGTGAGCAGATGGACGCTGATTGCCCACAGATCGACGGGCCCGGGGATATCGATGCGGGCCCAGGCGAAGTCGCGGTTCGAGGCGAAGGTGTCGCGCCATTCGCCGGACTCCACGATGGGGTAGCGACTGACGACGCCGTTCGGGATCTGCGCGGTGGCCTCACGATAGAAGCCAAAGTCCGAGCCAAACGCCGCATCGACGAACGCCCGGACCTCGGCATCGCTGTTGCCGCCGACGTTGAGCTCCTGCAGCATCGCCACGTCCGGCGCGAGGGCCCGCAAGATGCGGATGCCCGGCTCTTCGTAGGCTTGGTAGTTCCCGCTCGACAGGTTGCCAGCCACGAGGCGCAGCATGGGCCCCGAGCCGGCGCGCCCGCCCGCGCTCACCGAGTCGGCGCTGCCGCCAAGCGCCTGCGGATCCGTGGAATCGACGCCCACGCCGCAGCCGAGCTGCAACGTCGCGGCGGCGGCGAGGTACAGCCAGCGCCGGGAAGTCTGCGGCGCAGTCGAACGACGAACAGCACTGCGAACGGTCATCGTGGGCCCCTTTTGGTGATAGTGCGTTATCGGCAGCGTGGCGCAATTGTTGTCTTGTCACGCGCGAACTGCAAGAATAGGCCGTCATTCGTGAGGCCGTTGCCGCACGAGCGAGCGCAAGCGCGATGCCCATGCCCACCAAGCTCTCTCTCGATGTCCTGCCTGCCTGGGAGGAGCTCGAGCGCGTGCGCCAACGAACCAAGAGCTTTCTCGAGGAGTGCGCGCTCGGCAGCGACGTCGTCGACGCCGTGAGCATGGTCGCCTGCGAGCTGCTCGAGAACGCCATCAAGTACGGCGCCTTTAGCGCGGCAGCGCCCGCCATCAAGGTCGATGTCACGGTAAGCCCAACGATGGTCATGGTCGAAATCCAGAATCCCGTCGGACCCGACAGCGCCACGCTGCACCGGCTTGACGAGGCCATTCAGTGGATCCGCGGCTATCAGGATCCATTCGAGGCCTATCTCAAACGGCTCAAAGAGGTCTCGGGGCAGCGCCTCGACAGCACAGAGAGCGGGCTCGGCCTGGTGCGCATCGCCTACGAGGGTCAGTCGGTGCTCGATTTCTTTGTCAATGAGCACGACGTGCTCGCCGTCTCCGCAGTGCATCGCGTCGCACCGGCGCGCCGTTTGGAGGGAAGGTCCGCATGACTACAACCGAGATGTTCGTCGATGGTGTCTTGACTCTCGAGTTGTGCGAGGACCCCGAGAACGTCACCGTCAAGTGGCGTGGCCGCAGTATGGCGCGCGACCCCGGGCCGTTCATCCTGCCCGTCCTGACGCGCGCCCTCGACCTCGGCCAGAAGGCCAACAAGCCGGTGGTGCTCGATTTTCGTGACCTCGAATATTTGAACTCGTCGACCATCTCACCCGTCATTCGCATCCTCGAGCAAGCCAAGCGCGGCGAGGCCCGCCTGACCGTGTGCTATCGCAACGATCTCAAGTGGCAGGCGCTAAGCTTCTCGGCGCTGTACCTGTTCCAGACCGCGGACGGACGTATCGCTATCAAGAGCGTCTGATGACCGTAGTGCAGGACGGCAAAAGCGACCTCGTAGGCACGCTGACGGACGGGGCCGTGCGGGTCGCCGTGCGCGTGGTCGAGCCGCTCGCGCACACCCTGCTCGTTGACACCGCCGCCGACGTGTCTTTGCCCGACGGCTCATCGTGGGAGCAGCTCACCCTCGCCGTCGAGGGGCGCGAGATCGTGCTCGGGCGCAGCCGCTTCGATGCTCATGCGGCACACCCGCTGCGGCGAAGCTCGGATCCGCTGGTTCCGATGGGCAAAGGACGCCTCGTCTTTCTCGACACGGTGTACGACTTCTCGAGTCTCGCGCGCAAAGGCTGCGTCGTCGATCTCGAACAGCGCATGAGTCAACTCGACCTCATGTGGCGGCGCAAGGCGAGCATCGCGCCGCCGTTCCGCGACTATGTGGCCGAGATGGTCTACGACCTGCAAGTCTATCGCTCGGTGCTCGACGAGATCGACAGCCACCTTGGCAGCGAGCCGAAACCGAGCGCCGACACTGTGCTCGCGGTGGCGACCACGAGTGAGTATCCGCGCTTCTGCCGCATCTTCGACGCCCAACTCGCACGCCTCGAGACGCTCGTGGCCGACTTCTCCAAAGAGGAGCACGAGCGGCACGGCTACTATTTGCGCAAGCACGTCTGGGATCTCATTCTCGCCTCGGAGTTCTTGGCGCGCACGAACTTGAAGCCCCGCGGCTACGCCGGCGATTCAGCCATGATGCACATGGTCTACGATCGAGACTTTCGCGGCCAAACGTTGTTCGCGCGCTTCCTGCACCGCCATCCCATCGAGACGCACGCGGCGCAGGCGGTACGCAACCGCATCGGGCTTCTCTCGGGGTTGCTCACGGCGCGCCATGAAGCAGAGGCGTCACGCTTGCGCGGTGAGCCACTGCGCATCATGTCGGTCGCTTGCGGGCCGGCGCGCGAGCTGCGTGATGTCATTACGACGGCCGCGCAAGCGCGGGCGTTCTCGATTACGCTGCTCGACCAGGACACCCAGGCCCTGCAAGAAGCGCAGAGCGAGCTCGCGGGCATCACGGCGCGCGTCGGGGTGCCCATCGCCGGTCGCGTGCTGCAGGAGTCGGTGCGCACGATGTTGCGCACGCCCGAGCTCGACCGGCTCTGGGGTCGCTTTGATTTCCTCTACTCGATGGGGCTCTTCGACTACCTGACGCCGCCCGTAGCCCGCGCTGTGCTGATGCGCCTGTACAGTCTGCTCGAGCCGGGCGGCGAGATGGTCATTGGCAATTTTCACGTGGGTAATCGCACGCGCTTCTACATGGAGTATTGGATGGACTGGGTGCTCTTCTACCGCACTGAGGACGAATTCTTGGACTTGGCGAGCGACCTCGTCGGTGCGCAGTGTTCGATAATCTTCGAGGAGACACGCAGCCAGATGTTTCTGCGCGTGCGAAAGGCCACATGAATACGCAGAGCGCCCACGGCGAATCGACCGAGCTCACCCTCTACATGCAGGGCTTGACCCACGAGTGGGCCAAGACGCTCGCCGCGCTCGGCTTTACGCTCATCCCCATCTTCTTCTTGCTCGACGTGTTCATGATGCCGAACGAGCTGCTCATGCGCTTCGGCCTGAATCGCGGCATTACGACCGCGCTCGTGGTCGGTCAGTACTTCGTCTTGCGCGCCACCAAGCCGTCGCGCTTCTCGTTCTTGCACGGCTACTTCTTCACCGTGGTAGCGAGCCTCATGATAGCCCTGATGACCACCGATCTTGGCGGCTTCAGCTCGACCTACTACGCCGGGCTCAACCTCGTGGCGGTGGCGGTGAACCTGCTGCTGCCGTGGGAGTTCATCCACTCGGCCATCAACAGCGCCATCGTCATCGGGCTGTATGTCGGGCTCAACGTCCTCGTGCCGCAGGCCGCCCCAGTCGACACCGCTGCCATCGTCAACAACCTCTACTTCCTCACCGGCAGCGCCATCATCGTGGTCAGCATCGCCTACGTGAAGCTGCACCTCGTCAAGCGCGAGTTCTTCTTGCGCACCGACTTGAAGACCGCCCGCGACGCCTTATGGGGCGAGATGGAGGTCGCCAAGCACATTCAGACGGCTCTGTTGCCCAACGTTCATCACGTGCCCGGCTACACCGTGGCTGCAGTGATGATCCCGGCCGACGAGGTAGGGGGCGACTACTACGACGTCATTGAAACGGCGGGCGGCGAGACCTGGGCCTGCATCGGCGACGTCTCGGGCCACGGCGTCGAGTCGGGCCTCATCATGATGATGACGCAGACCAGCATCTTCACGGCGGTCAACCCGACCGCCGGCTTGGCGCCGTCGCGGGTCCTGACACAGGTCAACAGCGTGATCATGGAGAACATCCTGCGCCTCGGCGCCGACCGCTACATGACGCTGACGCTCTCGCGCCTCGATGGCGAGCACGTCGTGTTTGCCGGGCGGCATCAAGACTTGCTCGTCTACCGCGCGGCGCGCGGCATCACCGAGGTCGTACCGACCTCGGGCACCTGGCTCGGTGTGGTCGAGGATGTAAGCAGCCACGTACCCGACACGACCCTGACACTCGCCGCCGGCGATCTCGTGCTGTTCTTCACCGACGGCATCACCGAGGCAACCAACGCCGCCGGCGAGATGTTCGGTGACACTCGCTTGCGCCAGGCCCTGACGCGCTACGCGCGCGGCTCAGTCGACGAGATCGTGGCGCATCTCGTGCGCGACGTGCGCGAGTTCATGGCTGTGCAGCGCGATGATCTCACTTTGCTGGCGATTCGGCGCGACTGAGCGAGCGCGATCGGCCCTTGACGAGTGTGCGGCGCGGCGGCTTCGACACGCCAGCGCCCGCGCCGCGTCAGGGGCGGCCTGGCAATCCGAGTCATCCGGATTTGGCGAAGGCTCAGCCGACCCAAACGGACTTGATGTTGACGAACGCGAGCAGGCCATAGCGGCCGAGCTCGCGCCCAACGCCCGACTGCTTGATGCCGCCAAAAGGTAGGCGCGGATCGCTCTTGACGATGCCGTTTACGGCCACGTGGCCGGCCTCGAGGGCTATGGCGAGCTCTTCGCCCCGCGCGCTCGCAGTCCACACGCTCGCCCCGAGGCCGAAGCTCGAACGATTGGCGAGCGCGATGGCGTCCTCGGCGTCACGCGCCCGCACCACCGCCGCGACCGGACCAAAGGTCTCCTCGTCGAAGACGGGCATGCCCGGCACGACCTCGGTGAGCAGCGTCGGCTCGTAGAAAGCGCCCACGCCGGGGCGCGGCTTGCCGCCGTGTACGAGCCGCGCACCTTGCCCGATAGATTCCTGCACCTGGCGATCGAGCGCTTGCACGAGGTCGGGGCGGGCGAGCGGCCCGACATCCGTCGCGTCGAGCAACGGGTCCCCGACCGAGAGCGAGGCGAGCTTATCGCGTAGCCGGGCGACGAAGGTCTTGTGGACGCGCTCCTCGACGATGAAGCGCTTGGCGGCGATGCAGCTCTGCCCGCTGTTGGTCATCCGCGCCGCCAAACCCGCCGTCACGGCTTGATCGAGCGTGGCGTCGCGCAGCACGATGAACGGGTCCGAGCCGCCGAGTTCGAGCAGGCAAGGCTTGCACGCCGCGCCCGCCGCGGCGCCGACGGCCTGACCTGCGCCGAGCGAACCCGTGAGGCTCACCGCCGCGACGCGTGGGTCGCCAATGAGCGCCGCAACGCTTTCGCGCCGAATGAGCAGCGATGAAAAGACCCCCGCGGCAAAGCCCGCGTCACGAAAGACCCGCTCGATGGCGAGCGCCGCGCCAGTGCTGTTCTCGGCGTGCTTGAGCAGGCCGACGTTGCCGGCCATGAGCGTCGGCGCGGCGAAGCGAAACACCTGCCAGAAAGGAAAGTTCCACGGCATCACTGCGAGCACGACGCCGAGCGGGTCATAACGCACGTAGCTACGCAGGGCGTCGGTAGCGACGGACTCGGGGGCGAGCCAGGCCTCGGCGTGCTCGGCGTAGAACTCGCACACCCAGGCGCACTTCTCGATCTCGGCCCGGCCCTCTTTGACGGGCTTACCCATCTCGCGCGCCGCGAGCGACACGAGCTCGCTGGCGTGCGCGCGCAAGACGGCGGCAGCCTCGCGCATGCGCCCAGCGCGCTCGGCGATAGACAGGGCTCGCCAAACAACAAATGCCTGGCGTGCCCCGACGAGCTTCTCGTCGATCTCGCTTCGCGACAGCACGTCGAAGGTTGCGAGCACCTCGCCCGTGGTTGGATTGACGGATTGCAGCGCGGCCAGAGGTACAGCGGTCATATTCCCCCCCCCTCCTCGCCCAAGCCAGATCGGCTAGGCTCTCGCCTCACGATCGCACACGCACGACGGTGGCGCCATCGCCGCCCTCGTGCCGGTCGCCCGGACGAAAGCGCTCGACATACGGGGACTTCTCGAGCGCCTCGCGCACGAGCTGTTTGAGCGCCCCGGTGCCATGGCCATGGACGAGGACGATGTCGTTTGGGCCGTCTTGGTAGCAGCGGTCCAAGAAGCGCTCGATGACCGACATGGCCTCGTCGGCGCGCAAGCCGCGGACGTCGCAGCGCGCATCGGGTTCGCTGACCGGGCGCGCTCCAACCGCGGCCGGCGGCCGAGCCTTACCGGGCGCCGACGACTTGCCCGTGCCGCCGCCGCCGCCGCCGCCACGGCCGCCAGGCAGCGCGACGAGGTCTTGCAGGCGCGCGCGCGTGTGCAGAGCGCCCACCTCGACGAGCGCACTCTTGCCTTCGACGCTGAGCACGCGGCCGTCTTTGCCGAGTGTCGCCACGCGCACGCGGGTGCCGACGACGATCTTGCCGGCGCGCTCGCCACCATTCGGCGACGCCCGACCGGTCTCGGCTCCGGCATCGAGCACGGCCCGCGCACGTGCGTCCTCGGCCGCAAGCTCGTGCAGGCGCTTTTGCGCTTGCTGCGCCGCGGCGATGCTCGGTTTGTGTTGCAGCTCGGCGATGAGGCCGGCCACTTCGTCGTGACGCGCGTGCATGAAGGCCGCGAGCTCGTCACGCACGAGAGCCTCGACGCGCCGCTTTTGTTCAACGAGCTCGCGCGCAAGCTCGGCCGCCGCGGCTCGCTGCTGCACCGCGGCCTCGCGCTCGGCGCGCAAACCCTCGCGCAAGGCCTGCGTCGCGCGCTCGACGCCCTCGAGATTGGCGAGGGCCGTCGCCAACAGGCCGCCGCCCTTTTGGTACTCGCGCGCCCGCGCCACGATGACCTCGGGCAGCCCGACGCGGGTCGCCATCTCGAGAGCGCTCGAGCCGCCAGCTGCGCCGAGCTCCAAGCGATAGGTCGGCGCCAACGTCGCGGCGTCGAGTCCAACACGCGCGTTGACGAAGCGGCGATCGGTCAAGCCGAGTGCCTTGACCTCGTCGAGGTGCGTCGTGACGAGCGTACGGGCGCCGCGCGCCACGAGCTCCTCGAGGATGGCGCGCGCCAACGCCGCGCCTTCGCTCGGATCGGTGTCCGCCGCGATCTCGTCGATGAGCACGAGCCAGCCGGGCGCCGCCACGGCCAAGGTATCGCGCAGGCTCCCCAAGTGAGCCGAAAACGTCGACAGGTCGCGCGACAGATCCTGCGCGTCACCGATCGTGCTCCACACGCCGCAATAGAGCGGCATCACCGAGCCCGGCGCCGCCGGGATGGGCAGCCCGGCGCGCGTCATTAGAGCACAGAGCCCAACAGCGGTGATGCTCACCGTCTTGCCGCCAGCGTTCGGCCCCGAGACCACCAGGCAACACTCATCGTCGCCGAGGCGCACGTCGCTCGGCACGACCTGCTTCTTCTGCAAGACGAGCAGCGGATGACGCAACGCGATGAGCGCGAAGCCCGCGACAGACGGAGCGAGCCGGGCTGGCGCAGCCTCGAGATCGTCGGCGAGACGCGCCGCCGCCTGCACGACATCGAGCTCAGCCAAAACCTCGACCGCCTCGTGCAGAGGCGTGGCACGATCGGCGACCGACTCCGAGAGCTCAGCCAAGATGCGCCGCTCCTCCTCGGTGGCCAACGACTCGCTAATCGACAGCTCGTTGCCGAGCTCGACCATGACCTGCGGCTCGATAAAGAGCGTCAGGCCCGTGTGCGAGGCGTTGTGCACGATCCCAGGCACGAAGCTGCGGTAGGAAGCCTTAATCGGCAGCACGTAGCGATCATTGCGCACGGAATAGTAGCTATCTTGTAGATAGCCCGCAAAGGTCGGCTCCCGCACGAGCTCATCGATGCGCGTGCGGATTTGCGCATGCAGGGAGCGAGCGCGCTTGCGCAGGCCGAGCAGGGCATCGCTCGCCGAGTCACGGATCGTACCCGAGGGCTCGAGGGCGTAGTCGAGACGCGCGGCGAGCGGCGCGAAGTCGGCAACGCGCTCGGCGAGGTGGGCGAGGTCCGGCAGCTCGTCACGGACGGCCCTGCCAAACTGCCGCACCAAAATGGCGGCGCGCATCAGCCGCCGGCAGGCTACGAGCTCTTCACCGGTGAGCACCGCCCCCTTGCCGGCCCTCGTCACGTGGGCGCGCACGTCGTCGGCGCCCGCGACCGGTACGCTCTCGCCGCGGCCGAGCACCGCGCGCGCCTGCTCGACGCGGCGCAGCGCCAGACTGACGGCCGACTCATTCGCGAGCGCTGCCACGAGCAGGGCGCGCTCTTGGCCGCGCGGCGTTTGGGCGCGGGCGAATAGGGCACGTTGGATCTCGACGAAGCCGAGTTCATGGTCCGTGCGCAGCGCTTGTGCAGTCATCTTCGGGTTGCTATGAACCGGAGCCGCTATCGTTGGCAAGGCCTTTTGGCGGAGCATCTACGACAGGGAGTTACAGATGAAGAAGCCCGTTTCAATCAAGAAAGCCACCGGCAAGCTCGGTGTGTTGACGCCCGGCATGGGCGCCGTGAGCACCACCTTCGTGGCCGGCTGCATGTTGGCCCGCAAGAAGCTCGCGCAGCCCTATGGCTCGCTCACGCAGCTCGGCCGCATCCGCCTCGGCAAGCGCACCGACGACAACTCGCCGCTCATCAAAGACTTCGCGGACCTCGCCGGGCTCGACGACCTCGTGTTCGGCGGCTGGGACCTCTTCCACGACGACGCGTTCACGGCGGCGAGCAAGGCCGAGGTGCTCACCAAGGAGCACCTGTCGCTCATCAAAGACGACCTCAGCGCCGTCAAGCCGATGTCGGCCGTGTTCTTCCCCGAGTTCGTCAAGCGCTTGACCGGCGAGAACGTCAAGTCGAACAAGAACAAGATGGAGCTCGCCGAGATGATCCGCGACGACATCCGACGCTTCCACAAAGACAACAAGCTCGACCGCGCCGTCGCCATCTGGTGCGGCTCGACCGAAGTGCACCGCGAGCAGACCGCGGTTCACTCGAGCCTCGAGAAGTTCGAGAAGGGCCTGCGCGAGAGCGACCCCGGCATCAGCCCGTCGATGGTCTACGCCTACGCCTGCTTGCAGGAGCACGTGCCCTACGCCAACGGCGCTCCGCACCTCTCGGTCGACATCCCGGCCATCATGGAGCTCGCCAAAAAGAACGAAGTGCCGATCGCCGGCAAGGACTTCAAGACCGGCCAGACCCTGATGAAGACCATCCTCGCGCCGGGTCTAAAGTCGCGCATGCTCGGCATCCGCGGCTGGTTCTCGACCAACATCCTCGGCAACCGCGATGGCGAGGTGTTGGACGACCCGGAGAGCTTCAAGAGCAAAGAGGTGAGCAAGCTCGGCGTGCTCGAGAGCATCTTGCAGCCCGAGCTCTACCCCGACCTCTACGGCAAGATGTACCACAAGGTCCGCATCGAGTATTACCCGCCGCGCGGCGATCAAAAAGAGGGCTGGGACAACCTCGACATCTACGGGTGGCTCGACTACCCGATGCAGATCAAGATCGACTTCCTCTGCCGCGACTCCATCTTGGCGGCGCCCATCGTGCTCGACCTGGCGCTCCTGATGGACCTCGCCGGCCGCTCGAACTTCAAGGGCGTGCAGGAGTGGCTGTCGTTCTACTTCAAGAGCCCGATGACCGCTCCTGGCCTCTATCCCGAGAACGACTTGTTCATTCAGCTCATGAAGATGAAGAACATGCTGCGCTGGATGAAGGGCGAAGAGCCCATCACCCACCTCGGGCACGAGTACTACGACTGACGAGTGGCACGGCCAAAGACCAAGAGAGCCTCGTTGGGATCGCAGGTGACTTGCGTGGCAGCGGCAACCGGGCGCCCTTGTTTCAGCCAGGGGGCGTAGCTACTCTAGCGCCTCGATGACCTATCGGGGCGCCACCTTTCTAATACCGCTCATCGTGCACCTGTCGAGCGCCGAACTCGCCCGCGCCGAGGAGACGACGGCGGGCGCTGTCGCTTCACCCGCCGCACCGGCTGCGCCGCTCGCGAACACCATCGACCCGGACCTCGCGGCGGCCGCGGCAGAGGACGCAGCGAGCCGCGACACACCTGCGTCGGTGCCCCTCGCCGGCGCGGACGTGAGGGCCGAGGCGAGCACCGGCGTCATCATGAGCGGCAGCGCCGCCGAGATGAACCCGGCCATGAGCCTCATCCTCGATAGCGGACTCGGCTGGTACTCGAGCGAGCGGCACGCGCGCCAAGGCGGCCATTCGATGGGCTACAACGGCTTTGCCCTGCAGGGCCTCGAGCTCGCGGCCTCGGCCAACGTCGATCCCTACTTTCGCTTCGACCTCGCCTATCAAGTGGGGGCCGACCTCGAGGAAGCGGCGGTCACGACGACCTCCCTACCCGCGAACCTCCAAGCCCGCGCCGGGTTCCTCATGGTGCCCTTCGGCCGCCAGAACGCCCGCCACCTGCACACCTGGGCCTTCGTCAACCCGCCCCTGATGCAGACGCGCTTTGTCGCGGCAGAGCACTTCTCGGGCGCCGGCTGCGAGCTGTCGGTGCTCTTGCCGCTGCCGTGGTTCGTGACGCTCAGCGCCGACGCCGTCAACACGAGCGAGCTTGGCGGCTTTCGCTCGTCGAGCTTCGCCTCTATCGACAGCTCGCCGAGCCAGGTGACGCGCTCGGTCGCTGATCTTGCCTACGCTGGCCGCGTCGAGAGCTTCAGCGAGCTGTCGAGCGACTGGTCGCTCTTGCTCGGCGCGAGCGGCGCGACCGGCCGCGCCATGCTCGCCCCGTCCGAGCACGCCGCCTTGTATGGCGCCGATGCCTATCTCAAGTGGCGCCCCATCTCGCGCGGCGAGGGCGAACGGGCGTTGTCTCTCACGCTCGAAGCAGTGCTACGCGACACACCGACCCCGAGCGATCGCCTGCGCGACTTTGGTGGCTATGCCGAGCTCGCGGCGCAGCTCACCCAACGCTGGGTCGTCGGCCTGCGCGCCGAGCTGTGCGATGTAGGGCAGGGCACACCGCCGCCCGCCGCTGGACCTCTGGGACGCGAGCGGCGGGGAGCATTGTCGCTCACCTTTTTGCCGACGCACTTTTCGAAGGTGCGCATCGAGGGTGATGTCATCGACGAGCCGGCGCGCGGCGCCCCGGTGTTCGCCGGCTTTCTCCAGGTCGAGGTGAGCGCCGGCGCGCACGGCGCCCATGCGTTCTAGGAGGTCAAAGATGCGCGGCGCGGCCCTGTTCTGCCTGATTTCACTTTGCGCGAGCGCGGCTTTGGCCAAGCTCAACATCGTCACAACCATCCCCGACTTCGCGACCCTCGCGAGCGAGCTAGGCGGCGAGCGCGTCAGCACTGAGGCACTCGTGCAGGGCAGCGAAGACCCGCACTTCGTCGATGCCAAGCCCTCGCACGTGCTGCGCGTCAATCGCGCCGATCTGCTCATCTCGGTCGGCCTCGGGCTCGAGAGCGGCTGGCTGCCGGCACTGCTCGCGCAGGCGCGCAACGCCAAGGTGCAACCCGGCACGCCCGGCAACTTCGAGGCCGCCCGTGATGTGCGGCTCAAAGACGTCCCCGTCTCACTCGACCGCGCTCTTGGAGATATTCACGCCGGCGGCAACCCGCACTTCTATGCCGCGCCGCCCGAGATGCTGCGCGTCGCCGAGGCCCTGCACGAACGCCTCGTGGCGCTCGACCCCGAGGGTCGCGCCGTCTTCGATGGCGCCTGGCAGGCGTGGCAGGGCAAGTTCGCGCAGAAGAACGCCGGCTGGCTCGCCGCGTGCAAGCCTGTCGTCGGCGCCGAGGTCGTCGAGTACCACAAGAGCTGGATCTATCTGCTCGACTGGCTCGGCCTAGTCTCGGTCGGCACTCTCGAACCGAAGCCCGGCATCCCGCCCTCCCCGGCCCACGTGAGCGAGCTGTTGACCGCGGTGCGCGGGCACCACGTGCGCTTCGTCTTCACCGAGGTCTACCACTCTGACCACCTGGCCAAGGTGTTCGCCGAGAAGGCTGGCGCGCGCCTCGTTGTCTTACCGTCGATGGTGGGCGCTGAGCCCGGGATCCGCACCCTATGGGACAAGTGGGACCGGGTCGTGCAGCTCGTCTGCCTGCAGCCGGCTCAACTGGAGGCACAACCTTGACTCTGGGCGACGGCGAGGCCCTCATCGAGCTCGACGACGTGAGTCTCGGCTACCGCGACCGCACGTTGTTTACGGGTGTGAGCCTCACCATTCGCCGCGGTGAAGCCTGGGGTATCGTCGGCCCGAACGGCGCCGGCAAGTCGACGCTCGTCAAAACGATGCTGGGCGTCTTGCCGCCGCAAGCGGGCGGCGTGCGCCTGGTGACGCCGCGGCCTCGCTTCGGCTACGTACCGCAGCGCCACGCCGTCGACCCCATCTATCCCTTGCGCGCCATCGACGTCGCCGCGATGGCAGAAAGGGGCATGCGCCCGCTTGGCGCTCGCCGCTCACCTAACCTTACACAGCGCGCGCGACAGGAGCTCGAGCGCCAGGGCCTCGCCCACCTCGCCGAGGCACCCTTCGCTGCGCTTTCGGGGGGACAGCAGCAGCGCGTGCTGTTGGCGCGTGCCTTGGCCGTCGACCCCGACGTGCTCGTGCTCGACGAGCCCGCGAGCGGCATCGACGTGCTCGGCGGTGCCGACCTGCGCAGATTCTTGCAGCGCCTACGAGCCGAGCGCGACCTCACCGTGCTCATCATTAGTCACGAGCTCGGTGACCTCGCCGATCTCGTCGATCACCTATGCCTCGTGAACCACGAGACCCACGCCTTTGAGGCCGGCCCGGCCGCTGCGATGCTCGCCGAGGAAAAACTCTCGCGGCTCTATGGTCGCCCAATCGCCCTACATCGCGCCGCAGGGCGACTGCACGTCGACGTCAAGGACGCGCCATGACGGGCCTCTCTAGCTTCTTCGCCGCCTACGAAATATGGCGCGACGCGCTCGTGGTCGCGGTGCTCGCCGCCGCGCTGCTCGGCTACCTCGGAGTGTGGGTGGTGCTCAAGCGCGTCACCTGGGTGCCGCTCGCCCTGACCCAGGCCTCGTCGCTCGGCATCGTCGGCGCACTCTACATCTGGGCGCTCATCGGCGAGGAGCTGCACCACGACCCGGCGAGCGTGCTGCCGACGCTGCTCGACCCAGCCGGGCTGTCCGTGGTGTTCGCGCTCGTAGCTGCGGCATTCTTCGCCCGCCAAAGCGGCAGGGGCAGCGAGGCCGTGGTGCTCACCTACCTCATCGGCAGCGCCCTTGTGCTCATCATCGGCGGCTTCGTGCGCCAGGACTTACATGACCTCGAGTCGGTGCTGTTTGGCAGCGCCGTGCTCGTTGAGACTATTCAAATCGTCTACGTTGGCGCGGCCGGGCTCGCTGTTGTGCTCGTGCATGCGCTCTTGCACCGACGCTTCCTCTTCGTCTCCTATGACCCCGATGCGGCCGGAGCCGCGGGCCTGCCCATCTACGCGACCGAGCTATGGCTGTATGCGAGCATCGCGCTCATGATCTCGACCGCGACGCGGGCCATCGGCGCCTTGCCGGCCTTCGGTCTGATGATCCTCCCTGCCCTCGCGGGTCTGCACGTGGCGAAGAGCCTACGCGGCGCCTTCGCGCTCGCCGTCGGCATCGGCGCGCTCGCGGCCGCGGCAGGGTACTACCTCGCCTTCGTCGCCGAGCTGCCGGCCGGGGCTGCCATGGTCGGGCTCGCCGGTGGCGTCTACGGCGTGGCCCGGCTCGCGACGGCGTTCGGCGGCAGGATACACGGGCGCCGGGGCGCGTTGACCTCGCGATAGGCCTGATCTATTCCTGCCACAGCGCCCCGCCGCCGTTTGCACGGTGGCTGGGTCCTGGCAACCACGAGACACTTCTTTCGGGAGTCTAAATATGTCGAGGTACATTGAACAACGGTTGGCCATCTACAGCACGCTCGGCGTAGCGCTGCTCCTGCTCGCGAGCGGCTGCGCGCGCGGCACGAAGATGGCGCGCGGCGTCATCGAAGCGGGCACGCTGCGCCCCGCCGCCCCCGCGGTCGCTGTCTATGGCCCGAGCGCCACGCTCACCTGCCCGAGCGGCGGCGCCCTCAAGGTGCTGCAGAAGGGCCTGCAAGACTGGGCGAAGCAGACCGGCGGCGCCGTCCCGCAGCCCGACGGCCGCCTATGCGCGGTCGCGAGCACGCTCGTCGGCTGGGGCGACGGCCCGGCCGTGCCACCAATGAGCGTCGTCGCCTTTACGCTCGCGCACTTCGGCGTGGCGGAGTCCGGCACGCGCATGCTGTTTACGACCGTGAGCGTCGAGGACAGCAAGACCATCGGTCGCCAACTCAAAGACTCGGTTGTCGAATGGCTGGCCGAAGACCCCAAGGGAACCCTCGGCCTCGCCACCTACCGCATCAAGAAGGGCACGACCGCCGTGGCGTTGCTCTTCTTGCCGAGCGCGGTCGAGCTCGCACCTGTACCGCGCACCCTCGCGCTCAACGCGAGCGCTCAGCTCGTCGGCAAGGTGTTGCCGCCGTATGAAAAGGCCGTAGTGCTCGCGTCAGACAATAGCGGGAAACTTTCGACCACCAAGTCAGAGGGCGCCGACTTCAAGGCCGAGCTCAAGTGCACGGGCAGGCCCGGCGACATCATCGTCGAGGTACGCGCCGAGCGCGACGGCCAGCCCCGCCTGCTCGACTCCTTTACCGTCGGCTGCGCCAAGCCGGCGCCCGCCAACGTCATCGTTCCGCCGGCCCCCGAGTTGCCGGCTGATCCCGCCGCCGCCGAGCAACAGCTCTTCGAGCTCGCCAATCGCGAGCGCGCCGCCTTCGGCGTGCCGCAGCTCGCCGCCGACGGCGCCATCGCCAAGCTCGCCCGCACCATCGCCGAGAGCCTGCGCGCGCAAGCCCGCGGTGGCAGCGCCCCCGCCATCGATGTCGTCGGCGCGCTCGGCGAGGCCGGCGTCGTCTCCTCGGCCATCGTGCACAATCCGTCCCGCAGCCTCTCGATCTCGGAGGCGCAAGCGGGGTTCCTCGCGAGCCCGGTGCATCGCTCCAATATGCTCAACCCCGAGGTCACCCATGCCGGCATCGGCGTCGCGGTTGACGATCAAGAGGGCACGAAGTCGGTCTTCGTCTCGGAGCTGTTCGTGCGCGAGCTCTTGCCGGTCGACGTGGCGAGCGTGCGCACGAAGCTCGAAGAGGCCATCAGCAAGCGCCGCAGCGAGGCGCACGCCTCGGTGCTCACGCCCGACGAGACGCTCACCGACGTGGCACAAAAATACGCCGAGGAGCTCGCCAAGAACTTCGGCGAGGTGCAGCCGAAGCGCGAAGAAGACCTCACGGCGCCGCTGTTCAAGAAGTTCAAGAACGCCAAGATCATCATGGGCGCCAACCCCGAGCCGCTCGAGCTCGTCAACGATGGCGACGTCGTCGCCGCGGGAGACGTGGTCGGCGTCGGCGTGGCCTCGGGCACGCACCGCACGCTCGGCAAGAACACGCCTTACGTGGTCATCTTCGTGGCCCGCAAGCGCTAAATCCGGAAGCGGATAGGCAGCTTTGGCGGGTGCGCGAGCTTGGCGCCCAAATTGATGAGGTTGAGGTCGGCGGCCTTGGCGTCGATCTCGACCTCGAGGCCCACGCCCGCACCGGCGGGCAACGCGAGGTCGAAGCCGTCGAGCTCGCCATTGGCTGTCGAGCTAAAGAGCACGTCGTTGTCTTGCAGCTCGACCCACCCACCGGCGGTGAGGTTCGTACGCACGAGCGCGCCGGCCTTCTTGTCGAGCTTGAGCGACCCGGCGAACAAGATGGGTGTGCCGTCGGCCGACCAGCGCACGTGCAGCCCCGTGTCGTCGGTCCACACATAGAAGCCGATCTGCTTGCCGGGCTGGATCTCGGGCGCGCCGCGCAGCAGCGCCGTGCCTACGCCAGGCGTCCCGGCGGGCCGCGGCTTCGGCTTTGGGGCCTCGAGGCTACGCGCGAGCGCAGAGCTCGCGAACGCCATGCTGAGCACGAGAGCAACAGAAAAACGAGCGGTCATAACTTCTCCCGTCGGACGCAAAGCCGGGCACGCGCCAAGGCGGCCGGCGCGCCCGCCTCAGCCTAGGGCGTCACCGCCGCTTGGCCTGGCACCTGGAACTTCTCGCCGGGCTTCTGCGTCACGATGGCGAGCTTCTCGAGCCCGGCGTTGCGCGTGGTGTCGATGATGCGCACGACCTCGCCGTAGTTGGACTCGGGGTCGAAGTTCAGAAAGATGGTCTTCTCGCGCTTGTCTTTGAAACGGTCGGAGAGCTGCTTAAAGAGCTCGGCGCGCTCGACGCGCGTTTGGTTCAAGAACAGAAAGCCGTCCTTGGTGTAGGTGAGCACGACCTGATCCTGGTTGACCTCCTGAGGCATATCGACCTCGGAGCGCTTCGGCACATCGACGCGGTGCTGCATCATCATCAACGGCGTCATGACCATGAAGATGATGAGCAACACGAGCAAGATGTCGATCATGGGCGTGACGTTCAGGTCAGCGCGAACGCCCTTCTTACCAACGGCCATAGACATGCGGCAAAACCTCTCTCGTGACAGGCACGCGCTCGCGCGCGAGCGATCACATCTTGGCCTTGAGCTCTTCGGTGGCTAAACGCAACTGCCCGAGACCAGCCTCGTGGCAGATCTGCATGACCTCGCGCACCTGCCCGTAGGTGAGGCGCGCGTCGCCCTTCAAGTAGACCTCGCGCCCGCCGTCGCGCCGCAGCTCGTCCTCGATGCGGCCTTTGAGCGATCCCATGTCGACTAGGAATTGCCCAAGGTAGACATTGAAGCGCTTGGCGCCCGGCCCCGGATATTCGACCGAGACGACGATGTCCTTGCCGTTGTCGCCCTGCTTCTCGGGGGTCGGCACCTGCGGCAACTGCACGGGCTTGCCGCGCTGCAACATGGGCGTGATGACCATGAAGATGATGAGCAACACCAACATCACGTCGACGAGCGGCGTCACGTTGATTTCGGCGCGCAGGCCCTTATCGTTCAATGCCATCGACATGGCGCACCACCTTTGGGCTCGGGAGACGAACTCACCCGAGCGTTGCCGACCTTAGCGACTCGCCTGCTCTTTGGCGAGCATCGCCACGATTTCACCCGCCGACTCGTGCGTGTCGACCTCGAGGCCTTCGACCTTGGCGGTGAAGACGTTGTAGAGGAGCACCGCGGCGATGGCGACGCCGATGCCGACGGCGGTTGTGATGAGCGCCTCGGCGATACCGGCCGCAATCGAACCCAAGCCACCACCGCCTTCCTTGGCCATGCCTTGGAAGGAGTTGATGATGCCGAAGGTGGTGCCGAAGAGGCCGACGAAGGGCGCGGTCGAGCCAATGGTCGCGAGCGCCGAGAGCCCCTTGCGCAGGCTCGCCATTTGGCGCTGCGTAGTGCGCTCGATGGCGCCCTGCACGGCGCCATGCAGATCGAACTTGCCGGAGCCCGACAGCGCCCGCGCGTTGACGAACTCGGAGAGCCCCGCGCCAATCACGGGCGCGATGTGACTACCCTTGAAGTTGTTGGCGGCGGCGGCGGCCTCTTTGAACAGGCCCTTGGCCAACATCTCTTTGACGATGAGCGCGTAGCCTTGCGACTGCGTGTCAGCGCGGCGGAAGATGACCACGCGCTCGACGGTCACCGCCACGGTGATGATCGACATGATGACGAGCACGATGACGACCAGCTTGGCGATCACGCCCATCTGAGCCCACATTTGAACAAAAGTAAAATCCATGACCTGTCTCCTCTAACTTTCGCAATCTGGTCCAGCGTGGCCGCGCTCGGCCACGCCCGCATCACTTGAGCTTGAAGGTAAATCGAAAGATTGAATACACCGATACCGCTCGACCGCCGACGATGTGCGGCTGGAAACGCCAACCCTCGACCGCCGCGCGCACGGCGCGCTCGAAGGCCGGATGCGTCTGCATAAACTGGATGTCCGTGACGCGACCGTCGACGCCAATCGTGATCTTGGCCACCACGACGCCCTCGATGTTGCGACTGAGGGCCATCGACGGGTAAGCCGGATCGCGACCCTCAGAGCGGCGCTTGCGCACGAGCTCGACGTCCATGTAGGTCGGCGCGGCCGGCGCGGGCAGCGGCCTTTGGCCACCGACGCCGCCTTCGATGCCGCCCTCGACGCCGCCGTCCTCACCCGAGTCCGCTTCTTCCTTGGACGCCTCTTCCTTCGGGGCCTCCTTCTGCGGAATGTCATTGGGGACCTGCATGTCCTTCGGGGGTTGCTTGACCTCTTGCGGCTTCGGCTCTTCTTTCTTGGGTGCCGCCTTCTTCTTCGGCGGTGGAGGTGGCGGAGGAGGAGGCAACGACGAGAAATCAACGAAGGTGATGGTCACCGCCGGCTCGGCCACGACGCCGACGCGCAATTGATCGATGAGCAGCACCGCGCCGAGCGCAAAGCCATGCAAGCCAATCGAGGCGCTGATGAGCTGGCTCATGCGCTTGCCGCGCTGATTGTTCTTCTTGACGATATTGTCGAACATGGTGTGCGCTCTCTAGTTCACCTGTCGCTACTGTCGGGAACCCTGGCCCTGAATGATCTGGGCGGCCATCGGGTCGCGCTCGGTGCCCCCGCCCTTGACCGAGCGTTCGATGGCGTCAACGATCGCCGGGTCGACTTTGAAGCTCGAGGCGTAGTCGGCGACGATGTTGCGCTCGGCGCCGCTGTAGGTGCCGTCGGCGTAACCTTGCACGATGAGCGCCTTGATCATGAGCTGCGCCACGTCCTGGTCGCCCGAAGCGGCCGCGGCGATCTCGACCGGGAGCTGACTCGCGCGCACGAGGCTGGCTAAGGGCACCTTGGCGCCCGGCATCTTTGGCGCGGCCACCGCGGGCACCGAGGACCCGGACGCGGCAGGCGTCGACGCGGAGACGAGCGTCGCTGGCCCAGGAGCCCCAGCCGAGGCGAGCGGTGGCGCGACTGCGCTACCGGGCGTGGCCGTGCCTGCAGCTTTTTGGCCCGCGGCCAACGCTCCGCCCGCGGGAGCCGCCTGCGCAGCCTTCGCAGCGAGCACCGCCTTCTCGGCGTCAGCCTTGGCCTTGCGCGCCATCAAGATCTTGCCCGCCTCGGTGCGAAGGTTGAAGGCGAGGGTTTGGTCGATGAGCTTGCCGGCCTCGGTCGGCTCGTAGTTGGCGCGCTTCAAGTAGAGCAGGTTGGCGTAGGCCATGGCCTCGGCATACTCAGGCTTGAGGGCCATCGCCTTCTTGCACCCCTCGATACCTTCGTCGGCAAGTCGCAGACCTTGCACGACCTGCACGCGATCGGCCGCGTAGTGCAAAAGGTTCCAGACGTAGGTGCCGAGCTCGTAGTACAGTGGCGCCTTGTCTTCGACCTTCGCGACGGCCTCGGCGCGCCGCCGATACCACGCGACCGCTGCCTCAATCTCGTTGCTCTTGTCGGCGATCATGGCGAGCGCCTTCATGGTCTCGACGTCGTCAGGCTTCTCCTGCAGACGCGGCGTATAGTACTCGAGCGCCTGCTTGTAGCGCTGACAATCGATGAACAGCGTCACGAGAAATTGCTTGAGCTCGACGTCGGCCGGATTCTTCTTGATGAGGTCGGTGAACACGACCACGGCTTGATCGGCGAGGTCTTTGTCGCGGGGCGCGGCGCGCAAGAAGGTCTTGATACGAAACGCCTTGACCTTCTCGTCATCGGGCGAACGGCGAAGGTGCTCGTCGAAGGCGATGATGGCTAGGGCGGCGGCCTTGCGATCCACCGCCTGCTCGGAGTCGGGATTGTAGATGCTGAACAACGCGTAGCCCATGTTCAGATAGACGTTCGGCGTCTCAGCGTCGAGCGCGATGGCTTCTTTGTACTTGGCGATGGCGCCGCGATAGTCGGACGAGCGGTAGAGACCGTTGCCGTCGCGCGCCGTACGGCGGGCGCGCACGGTGTCGATGGGATGACACGCCGACACCGAGGAGAGCAAGAGCGCGAAGGCGCCGAGCGCCGTGCAGGCGCGGGCGGGCGTGGCTACTCTTTGGCCCAAAGCGACGCGAGAGGCGTTAATCATGTCGGAGTCCTGGTTCGGCGGCCTCAGAAGGATGTGCTCGTGTCGAAGTTCGCGGCTCACTCACGCTGTATCAGACCACCCGACTCGCCAGAGCTAGCATGGGTCGGGGAGTTATCACGAAGACAATGGGCCAGTCAACGACCGCTGCCCCGGTGGGACCGCGGTCGCCCTCTGACCCGCCATACGAAGGGCTCGCGCCAGCTCCCCTAGGGCGTGACGGCGACCGTGAACTGCGTCGGTAGCGCCTGGATCGTGCCGAGCCAGGCCGTCACGCTGATCGTTCCGACCACCGGTTTCGGATAGGTCTCACCGGCGTAGATGCCGTTGCCGATGACGAGCGCGTCCTCGTTGTCGGACAGCCAGGTCACTTCGCCCGTGATCTCGACGTCGCGCGCGAAGGCGGTGCCGTTTTGGGCCTTGCCCGTAAAGTGGCCAGTCGCCGTCAGGACGGGCGCGTTACCGACCAGCGTCGCCGGCGTGCCGGTGTAGGATATCGCGGTGGCTGAGGCGGCGACGGCGATGGTCTGCAGCTTGGCGTCGACGACGTTGACGAGGAGCTTGAGCTTCTCGAGCTTGCCGAAGCCCACGCTAACGCTCGTGGCGCCGGCCTTGAGGCCGAGCAGGCGCCCGGGCGAGGCAACGAGCACCGTCGGTCGATCGGCGCTGGACCACGTGGCGATGTCGCTCACGTCCTCGGTGCTGCCGTCGCTGAAGGTCGCAATGACCGCGACGCCCTCTGGGCGCCCAGCGATGAGCGTCATGTCGGCCACGTCTTTACCGTCTTTGACGAAGCTCATGGCGCTCGCGACCACGCTGTCAGGAAGCACGTCGACGGCGAGCGAAGCCGTCTTCTCGGCGCTGGCGTCGCTCTGCTGGAAGGATGCATCGATCGTCGCCGCGACCGCTACCTTGGTGGCGCTGCTCGAGATGACGCCGCCGCCGTCGATGCTGAGCATCTTGGCGTCCGAGGGCGTCAATGTGGCGAAGCCCGTGATGTCCTCGATGCTGGCGTCGCTCATCGTCGCCTTGAGCGCCACCTGTGCGTTCGTCGTCTGCACGAGCGACACGGTGGCCGGGGTGAACTTGATCGAAGCGACGGTGGCCTTGGTCACCTTGAACTCGGCGCTCGCCACGACGCCGCGGTACATGGCGGTCACGTGCGTGGTGCTATCGGCCTTGAGCCCCACCGCCTGGCCGCGCGTCACCGCCACGATGCGTGAGTCCTCGGCCATCCACTGCACCTTCTCGTCGGCGGTTACGTCCGACCAGCTATTGTCGGTGTAGATAGCGATAGCTTGCGCAGCGCGCGGGATACCGACCGGCCCCGACTTCTGCACGAAGACCTGCAAGGTCGAGAACGGCGGCGTGACATAGATGCGCGTGGTGGCGGTGAGGCCCGCGTAGGACGCCGTCACCTCGCACTCGCCCTTGGCAACGCCCGTCGCGACGCCCTTGGCGGTCACGGTGCACACCGAGGGCGCCCCGCTCACCCAACTCGCGTCGCTAGTCACGATCTCAGAGGTGCCGCTGCCATGAATCGCGACGGCGGCCAACTGCAGCTTGGTCTCGGCCTCGAGTTGCCGATTGGTCGGCTCGACCTGAACCAGGGTGACCGGCCCGAGGTCGGTGCTGGTCGTGCTCGTGGTGATGGTCTCGCCGCAGGCCGAAAGCGCGAGCAGCAGGGAGGCGCACAGCGCGCCGGTCAATACTTTGCTTGGATGGCTCATGATCTTGCCTCAGTCTTGGTTCGTCGTCGTCTCTTGCTCGGGCGCTTACAGGGCGTGCGCGATGCGCACGTAGAACCAGCGGCCGATGAAGTCGTAAGCGGTCGGGTCCGACTTCGACAAGGCCGAGTAGATAGGCTCGGGGTCCTTGTTGAGGAGGTTGTTGCAGCCGATGCTCATGCTCGTCTTGCCCATCTCGGTGGCGAGATCGTACGAGAAAAACGCATCGAAGGTCACGTAGGTCGGGACCTTGCGATAACGCCCCGCCGGTATCGCGGTGACGCAGTCGCTGTTCTCGCACTCCTTGAAGCTCTGCACGAAGTGGCCGGTGAGGCCGGCACCGAAGTCTTCGTAGCCGTAGAGCACCGAGGCGATAAAGCGCGTGGTCGGGTTCATGCCGAGGTCGTAGTTACCCTTGCCCTGCACGACCGACTTGTCGGCCAGGGTCTGCTCGTAGCCGAGCAGGTAATTCGTGTCGATGGTCGTGCCGATACGCCCGTACTCGGTGTGCAGGTCGTACTTGAGCGTGATGTCCATACCATCGGTGAAGGTCGCGCCAACATTGGCCTCGCGATCATCGATGTAGTTGAGGCGGCCGTCGGCGTAGCGATGCACAAGGCTGCAGTACTGGCCGCTCGTGTAGCACGAGTTGAGTATGATCTGCGAGCCGATGGGGCCGATGGTGCTCGCGATCTTGATGCGGTAGTAGTCGAGGGTCAGCGAGAAGCCCTCGAGCGCCGAGGGCTCGAGCACGAAGCCGCCGGTGATGATGTTCGCGGTCTCGGGTTGCAGCTTCGGATTGCCGCCGACACGCGCCTGCTGCTGGCTGCGGTCGTCAACGACGCCCGTGACCTTCTGCGCGGCACAACCGGCCTGAAACGCTTCCTTGATGTCGCCGTCGATGGTGTTGCAGGGGTCGTTGACCACGGGGAAGTCGTCGGCGTTGCCGGAGTAGAGCTCGCCGATGTTGGGGGCACGAAACGCCGTCGACAAGGTGCCGCGGATGGTCAGATCGACGATGGGCTTCCAGCGGCCACCGAGCTTCCAGGTCCAATTCGCACCGAAGGTCGAATAGCGAAAGGCGCGCGCCGCGGCCGACAGCTCGAGGTCCTCGGCGCCGGTCACACCGTTGATGACTGGAATCGACAGCTCGGCGTAGCCCTCATCAACGTCGTAGAGACCGGCCGTCTCGGTGCTCTTGTTGCCCGTCACCTCGCCCGCCTGGCTAATCGGGTCGGGGTAGTTGGCGCCCATCTCGCGTCGGTGCTCGTAGCCGACCGCTAGGCCAACTGGGCGCTCGGAGAACACAGGAATGAGCTCGCCGCTGATGTTGGCCTGCGCCGCCGCCTGCTGCGTAAAGCCGCGGTCGATACCACGGAAGGTCAGGCCGGTCGTCATGTCCTTGGTGATGCTGCCCTCACCGTCGAACAGATTGAGAGGCACACAGCCGGCGATGGGCTTCTCGGGCGTGCCGCAGGTCGGCGTGCCGCTCGAATCGATGAAGCTCGGCCCGAGGGCGTCTTTCAAGCGCGGCACCTTCAAGTTGCCCTGGCCGGTCTTGGTGGCCTGGGTGCGGCCGTAGTTGAACGACAGGTCCCAGAACCAGCCGGCGGCCGGACCCGCGGCGTCACTGAGCGTGCCGTCGAGGCCACTGACGAGCCGGAAGGTATCGACCGCCTGATTCGAGATGCGGTTGCCGAACTCGGACAAGCGGCGACGCACGTCGGTGAAGTCGCGGCCGAAGGGATTATAGATGTTGTCCTTGGAGACCGTGATGCCTTCGACCTGGGTCATCAAGGGCTCGGGTGCGAGCTGCGTCTCGCTCTGGCGCGACGTGTACGAGGCCTCGAAATAAGCCCGGGCGGCGCTGCCTAGTTGATAGTTGCCAATCGAGTAGACGTTGTAACGCTCTTGCGGCGTCAGGATGTAATTCTTCGGCTGGTAATTGTAGAAGTCGCCGTCATTGACGCCGTAGTCGGGCGCGTAGACCCCGCTCGAATTGAAGTCGCGCCAGTTGCCGTTGTCGTTGATGAAGACGTTGCTCTTGGTCGAGCCGTAGAGGTCCCGCCAAGCCTTGTTGCCCTGCAAACCCGAGCCCGAGATGCGTCCCTGCGGCACGGTGCCGCTGCCGGTCGTACCGACCTCTTTGCTGTCGTAGTCGTAGTCGTGATCGATGCGGCTGTAGTTACGATCGCCAGCCCACACCGGGGCCTGGCGGTAGTAGCCAGCCGAGAAGACGACGTTGCCGTTCTCCGAGGTCTGGCCAGCCGTGGCCGACACGTCGACCATCGTACCGTCGCTGTGCTGCGTCGTGCCGGTATAGGCCGTGGCCTCGGCCCCTTGGAAGTTCTTGCGGGTGATGATGTTGATGACGCCGCCCATGGCGTCCGAGCCGTAAACGGCCGAGGCGCCGTCCTTCAAGATCTCGAGCCGCTCGATGACCGCAGCGGGGATGGCGTTCAAGTCGACCGAGGAGTCGGCGCCGAGACCACCGGCCACGTGCCGGCGGCCGTTGACGAGCACGAGGGTGCGGTTCGGGCCGAGGCCGCGCAAGCTGACGCGCGTCGAGCCGTCGCCGCCGTTGTTGACCTGCGTGTTGGTGCCGCCCGACTGTGAGGGCAGGTTCTGCAAGATGTCGCCGATCGAGACCTTGCCGGTGGCGACGAAGTCGTCCTTGCTCATGACGGTGACTGGCGCCGCGGTGGTCAAATCGGTGCGGCGAATACGCGAGCCGGTGACGACGATCTCTTCGACGGCGCCTGGCACCTTAGCGCCATGCGGGGGGGCCAACGCGTCGCCGGCGCCGGGCTCAGCCGCGGGAGTCGCGGCGGGAACCGAAGCGGGCTGCGAATCGACCGGCGCGGCGGTGGGCGCGGGCTGCGCTTCGACTGGCGGCGCGGCGGGGGCCTCGGGCGCCGGGGCAACCGTCTGGGCGAGCGCAGGCGGCGGACACACCAGGACCGCCGCAAGCAACGCCGCAGCGCAGCTAGAAAGAGTGAGTCTGCACACCATGAGTCGCTCTCCTATGGATCATCCTGCCTATGGGGGTGTAGGCACGGTAGAAACGGGCTCGCCTTCTAGCAGCTCGTTGCGAGCGGGGCAACAATAAGTCACCGGACGCGGCTACGAAAATGCAGGTGCGACGCGCGCTTGCCGCAACTGGGCCGACAGCCCTGCATTGACGCTCGCCTACAACTCGTACGCCACGGCGAGATCGAGCATGCCGTCGACGGCGGGCTGCGTGTAGGTCGGATCGAAGCCCTTGCGCAGGCTCGCGCCGACGCTCACATAACGCGTCGCGCGCAGCGCAACCGAGACGAACAGATATTCGTTGGGCCGCGCACTCGTGAGCAGCGGAAAGACCTTTTCGAAGTTACGCAGGTGATACGCGATGTAGAGGTCGAGCGAGCGCGAGCTGCCGGGCAGATAAAGGTCGTTGATGCGCACGAACGTCGCGAGGCTGCGACCGACGTAACGGCTCGTAGCGGGCTGCGTGCCAAAGGCGCCGCCGTCTTCGTAGCCGAGGCCGAGATTGACGCGCCGCTGCATCTGGTACACCACCTCGCCGAAGAACCCGTAGCGGCTCGGCCCTCTTTGCATCTCGTCGAGGAGCTGCTGCTTGGTCAGAGGCGTCGGGCCCACCTGGTCGACCGGCGCCTGCGCGCGGTTGAGCCGGTAGGTCGTATCGAAGTAACTCGCCATAAAACCGGGCCCCGCGAGCTTGGCCTCGGCCCGCAGACGCAGCACGTGCGTGCGCGAGCCGACGAGGTTGGCGCGCCAGAGCACGCCGAGCGCGCTGCCAAAGCCCGTACCATTCGAATGCAACAGGCTCGAGACGTCGACGTAGGTCTTCAGATCGCTATGCTGCCAGGCGCCGACCTTGGACTCGACATCGAAGCCGAGCGCGTGCACTGCCCGCTCGCTGTATCGACCGCTCGGCTGCAACGCGTAGGGCGCCGCTACGTCGACCGCATACGTGAGCCCGGTCGACAGCGTACGCAGAGGCAAGCTCTCGGCGCCGAGCAGCGCGCCCGGGCGCGCATAGGCAAGCGCGCCGAGCACGCGCGGCGCAACGACATCATCGACGAACGTCTCGCCGCCCGCCGAGCCAAGCACGCCATCGAAGGCGAGCGACAGCGCGTCGGGGGCGATGACGAAGTCGGGCACCGAGCGACTCGTGACGTTCGGCGTGTAGTACCGCATGATCTGGCCGTGGCCGAGCGTGCCTGAGGCGTTGCGACCGAGCTCGAGGTAGAGCTCCGACTCCTTCTGGCCGTAGCGCAACTCCTGCACCACGCGCGAAAAGTCGCGCGCCGTGCGCCAGTCCTGTTGGATGAGCTCGCCGGCCGTCGGCCCGCCCTTGGCGAGCGAGGTACGAAAGGGCGCCGCGAGCGCCACGAACATCGAGGTGTCGGGATCGAAGTATGTCACCTCAGGTGCGAGCGCCGCGGTGGCGGTGCCATTCATCCCGCCCGCGCCCACGCGCACGCCGAGCGCCGTGTTCTCGCTGCGCTGCAAGTAGGGTCCGACGTGCGTGATGGCACCCTTGATGATCGACGAGGCGAGCGTAGCCGGCCGATCGTCGGCCGCGTGCTCGGTGAGCACAAGATGAGGCGGGCCACCTTCGCCCTGCCCCATGGCCTGCAAGATCGCGTTGGCTTGCTCGTCGCCATCGCTGCGACCGCCGCCACTGACGCCCGTGCCCCCGAGCACGACGGTCGGCTCGCCGTCGCTCGCCGCGCCGCCGCGGTCTTTGACTCGCGCCGAGCCGTCCATGTTCGAGTAGCGGCCGGGCCGCAGGGTGAGAATACGGCGCGCGCCAAAGAAGCGCGCGTCGTAATAGCGCGAGCTCAGGCGATCGAAGGTGACCTCGCCCTTGCCCATCGCGGCGTGGATGAACTCCGAGTCGTTGATGTACATGGCCACGTGGCTGATGCGCGTATCGCCGGGCTTGCTCACGAAAAACAAGAGGTCGGCCATCGACAACGAGCCGCGCGCCACGGGCGCGCCGACGAAGTACTGCTCGCGCGAGGTGCGCGGCAGATCGTAGCCGTTCTCGGCATAGACCTTGTTGACGAAACCGCTGCAGTCGTAGCCGCCCTCTTCGCCGAGGCCGCCCCACGCGTAGGGCGTACCGAGAAACTCGCGCGCCTTGGCGATGATCTCGTCCGGCGCGGGCGGCTCGCTGCGCGAGACGACGCGCATGCTCGGTGGGCGCCAGTCCCAGGCGAAGAGCAGCGGCGCCTGCCACAGCTCGAGGTCGCCCAAAAGCGGCGCCGGCTCGGGCGCGAGCAAGAGACAGCGGGCGCCCGGCTGCTCGTGCGCGGGAATGTGGACGGTAGCGACGGCGATGGACAAGGCGAGCGATAGCATCGACTCGCGAGTGTAGCGCGAATCGCGCCCCGCGCCCACCCACCCCTTCGGGCGGCCGCTCTCTAATCGACGTTCGACACACACGGCGGTCGAGTTCTACTCGGCCTTTGACGCGTGCCCACGATTGCGCCGCGCCGAGATGCCATGCTACGTCCCTGCACTTGATGACGACGTCAGGCGTGGGCGAGAGCGCGAAGCTCGGCTTCTTCTTGCCGTGCCTCAACGAGGCCGGCTCAATCGCGCAGGTCGTCGGGGCGCTGCGAGAGCGTTTTCCACGCGCACCCATCGTGGTCGTCGATGATGGCTCGAGCGACGACACTGCCAAAGTGGCCGCGGCCGCCGGCGCCTACGTGGCGAACCTATGCACGAACATGGGCATCGCCACCGCGTGCCTCGCCGGGCTCGCCTGCTGCCGCGCCCTCGGCTGCGAGCGCATCGTGCGGCTCGATGGCGACGGCCAGCACTCGCCCGCGGACGTGCGAAGCCTGCTCGAAAGCAGCGCCGCGGATTTGGTCGTCGGCAGTCGCTACCTCGCAGGCGCGACCTACACGAGCCCGGTGCGCGAGGCCGGCATTCACCTGTTGTGCCTTACCTTCCGCGTCTTGCATCGGCGGCGCGTCACCGATCCGACGAGCGGCTTTCGTGTGTACAGCGCGGCCTTCGCCGATTGGCTGCTCGCGAGCCAGTACCCTTCCGACTTCCCCGAGCCAGAGGAGATCGCCGCGGCGCTCGACAGCAAGCGCTTTACCGTGAGCGAAACTGCCGTCGCCACGCGGGCGCGCGAGCACGGCGTCTCGAGCATCGGCTCGCTCTCGGCCGCCTACTTCATGTTCAAGGTGATGGCGTCACTGCTCTTGCGGCGGGTGCTGTTCCTATGATCGGCAAGCCCTTCGATCTCGTAGTCCTCTTTGTCGCGGTGCTCGTCATCGTGGCGACGCGCCGCGACTATCGCAAGCGCCTCGTCTCGGAGCGCGTCGTCATCATGTGGAGCGTCGGCGCGATATGTGGCGCCGTACTCGCGGTCATGCCGCGACCGTTCGAGCTCGTGTTTCGCGTCGCGGGGGTCATCAACTACCCCTCGGCGCCTATCGTGCTCGCTATCCTGTTCTTGTTCGTCGCCACCTATGAGATGTCGCGCAAGCTCGGGCGCACGAGCCGCGCCCTGCGCACCTTGACCCTGCGCGACGCCGTGCGACAGGTGCGCGAGCAGGCGCGGGACACGGCGCGAGACTCTGACGAGATCTCTACGCCGTGACCGAAACCCGCCCGGATCGCCCGCACCGCCCGGATCGCCCGCACCGCGCACTCACGGTGGCGCTCACCCTGTATGGCGCGCTGCTCGTCTACTGCGCCTTCTCGTACGTCCCAGGGCCGCACGACAACGACTGGCCGCTGCTCATGTGGCTCGCCAAGCACGCGACCTGGGCCGATCCGAGCGCGCTCGCCATTGGCCACTATGGCTTCTTGCAGCTCGTACTCGTGCGGCTGCTCTTGCCCGTATTCGGCAGCACGCTTGCGGCGGCGAAGGCGCTCAACATCGCCGCCACCCTGCTTTCGGCCGCGGCCGTGTTTAGCATCACCGAGCGCTTGAGCGGCGCTCGACGCTGGGCCTGGCTCGCGCTCGCCGGCTTCGTCTTCTCGGCCGAGACGCTCCTTACGGCACAGTCGGAGTTCGGCGACCCCCTCGCGACCGCGTTCGTGGGCGCGGGCCTGTGGCTCTTGCTACGCCGTCGCACACCCCGCGCGCTCGTGCTCGCTGGCCTGCTCTTCGGACTCGCCGGCACCGTACGGCTGCACTTTATGACGTTCGGGTGGGCCGCCGTGCTCGTCGTCGCCGGGTTCGAGGTCGGGCGCCGCGACGCGCGCGAGGAGGGCAGCTCCGCGTGGCTTCGCCGCACGCTGCTCTTTGCGATCGGCCTCCTTGCCGGCCAGAGCCCCGCGCTCGCCCTCAACCTCGCGGTGCACGGACAGCCCTTCTCGCCTATCGCCCACACGTTCGTTGGGCAGGTGCTCTTCGGCGTCGACGGCTACGATATGGCAAGCACCTACGCCGCGCACCCGATGAGCGAGCTGTTGCGCGAGCACAAACTCGCGCTTGCCGAGCTCGTCGCCACGCGGCTCGTCGAAGTCCCGGTCGGTTGGCTCATCGCGGCGCTCATCGGCCTCGCGGGTCTCGCTCTTGCCCGCCGTGAGGCCCTGCATCCGCATCGCTGCCTGCTGTGGCTGCTCGCCGCGGGCTACTACGTCGGCTTCGTCACCCCCGCCTGGGGCATGACCACGCGCCTGCTGCTGCCCTTCGCGATGCTGCTTTCGATGAGCGCCGCCTGCGCCATGGCGGCGCTCGCCCCACTGCTCGCACCGCTTTTCGCACCGCTTTTCGCACCGCTTTTCGCACCGCTTTTCGCACCGCTTTTCGCGCCACGCTTCGGAGCGCCCTTCGCCGCGCGCCAACGGTCGCCGCGCGGTCAAACCGCGGTCGTGGTCATCGGCGCCCTGCTCGTCTTCTTCAACCTGCGCGGCGAGCGCTACACCCTGCGCGCCATGGTCGCCAACACCAACGCTACGCTCGCGCGCAACCGGGAGCTCGGAGCGGTGCTGCACGAAGGAGGCCTCACGGAGGCGCGGCAGGCCTTCGCGGGTAATTGGGATCGCTACCCCGTCGACGACCCGGAGTTCATCCCCTACTACAACTTCGGCTTCTGGAATCAGCTCCTACCGGCCTTCGCCGCCGAACGCCCGAGCCCCATCAAGGCCATGGCGAGCCCGACCGCGTTCGCGGCGTTCATGCGCGCGCACGACGTGCGCTTCATCGTCGTGCCGAAAGAATCACCCTTTGCCACGTTCGCGGCGTTCGCAAGCGGCGCCGCGGTACCCGAGGGCTACGCGCGCCTGGCCGACCTGCCCGAGGACATCGTGTTTCGGCGCCTGCATCCCTGACCGCTCAGCGGCGCTGGCCGATTGAAGTGGCCAATGTGATGGCCAGAAGATATGGTCTGTTTGGAGGCCAATCATGTCGGACACCAATCGAGTTCGAGTTTCTCTGACAGGTCGTGTGGGGCAGATGGTGCACTGGTTCTTGGCCAACGACCCCGCGTACGTGGGCCTAAGTGCCCAAGACGTGGTCGCAATGCTTCTCGAGCGTGGCGTTGACGCCGTCTACCTTGAGGGCATGGCGAACGCGGAACCTCTCGATCCAAAGCTCGAGGGCAAACTCACGAAGCTCAGCGTCGACGGGCTGCGCAAGGCTGCAGCGGAGGCTCGCGGTGGTCATTAGGGGCCAGGCGTTTTGGCCGGCGAAGCTCAAGCTCCCCCCGAGCAAGGCGACGGCACACCGAGCGGTGGTGCTCACCTCCAACACCATGCCCAACTTGGGGGCGGGCTGGGTGCTCATCGCCATCATCCGCAGCGCGAAGCGCCAAGATGGCACGCCCACCAGGCCGGTACCGATGCACTCGATCCATCTAACGGCGCAGGAATGCGGGCCGTGGCTCACTGCCGACAGCTACATCGAAACACACCAGCTCTTCCACTACCCGGTCAGTTTGCTCAAGGCCGACGCGCCGCTCGGCAAGATCCCGACAGCAAAATTGAAGGACGCCCTCCTTGGCGCCAAGTTGCTGTTCGAGTAGCCGGCGCGGCCATCATCCATTCTTGAGCTGCTGCGCCGCAAAGTCCCAGTTCACGAGGCTCGTGAGGAACGTCTGGAGAAAGTCGGCGCGCCGATTCTGATAATCGAGGTAGTAGGCGTGCTCCCACACGTCGCAGGTGACGAGCGGCTTGTGCCCAGTGACGAGCGGCGACTCGGCGTTGGCGGTCTTCGTCACCTTGAGCTTGTCGCCGTCGCGCACGAGCCACACCCAGCCCGAGCCGAACTGGGCGAGGCCCTGGTTCTTAAACTCCTCTTTGAGCTTGTCGAGGCTGCCGAACGAGCCCTTGATGAGATCGAGCAGCTCGCCCTTCGGCTCACCGCCGCCCTTCGGTCGCATCGAATTCCAGAAGAACGTGTGGTTCCACACCTGCGCCGCGTTGTTGAAGAGCGGGCCCTTGTCTTTGGCGGCGGAGCGCACGATCTCCTCGAGCGCCTGCGTGTCATGGGGCGTGCCCGCGGCGAGCTCGTTGAGCTTGGCCACGTAGCCCGCATGATGCTTGCCGTAGTGGAAGCTCATGGTCTTGGCCGAGATGTGGGGCTCGAGAGCGTTCTCGGCGTAGGGCAGAGGGGGAAGTGAAAAGGGCATGTTATTCTCCTCGTTAGAATGAAGGTTGCGCAAAAGTTTCGTGCTAGCAATGTGACTACTCGACCCGACTTAGGCAAGGAGCACCGATGTCCGCAGTCTCGCTCTATGATCCCACGCCACAGCTCGCGCGCGAACTCGGCCTCGGCCAAGGCGGCGTCGCCGCAGTCGTCAGGCTGCTCGGCGAGGGGTCGACCGTGCCCTTTATCGCGCGGTATCGCAAGGAGGCGACGGGCGGCCTCGACGAGGTGCAGATCCGCGCTATCGAGGAGCGCCGCATCTACCTGCTCGAGTTCGATGAGCGCCGCCAGAGCATCGTGGCGTCGATCAACGAGCAGGGGAAGCTCTCTCCCGAGCTCGAGAAGCGACTTGCCGCCTGCACCACCAAGGCCGAGCTCGAAGACCTCTACCTGCCCTACAAGCCCAAGCGCCGCACCCGCGCCATGATCGCCCGGGAGCGAGGCCTCGCGCCGCTCGCCGCACGCATCCTCGAGCAGCCCGACTCGGCCGACCCGCACACTGAAGCCGCCCTCTTCGTGAGCGTCGAGAAGGAAGTCGCCGACAGCGAGGCCGCGCTCGCCGGCGCGCGCGACATCGTGGCCGAAGATGTGGCCGAGCGGGCGAGCGTCCGGGCGCTCGTGCGCGAGCTCTTCTGGAGGCAAGGCGCGGTCAAGACCGAAGCTGTGCCCGACAAGACGCAACAGCCGACCAAGTTCGAGCAGTACTACGACTACAGCGAGCCGGTCGCTGCCATCCCCTCGCACCGCTACTTGGCGGTGCGCCGCGGTGAGCGCGAAGGCGTGCTGCGGGCAAAGATCGAAGTCGCAGGTGAGCTCGCCACGCCACCCATCGAGAGCGCGATGGGCGTGCGGCGGGCCTCACCCTTCGCGCCGCACCTGACGCGCGCCATCGCCGACAGCTTCGACCGCCTGCTCGCGCCATCGGTCGAGACCGACGTCCGCGTCGAGCTCAAGCTGCGCGCCGACCGCGAGGCCGTCGACATCTTCGCCTCGAACTTGCGCAGCCTCTTGCTCGCGCCGCCACTCGGTGGTCGGGCCGTAGTCGGGATCGATCCGGGCCTGCGCACCGGCTGCAAGTGCGTGGCCGTCGACTCGACGGGCAAGTTCCTCGATAACATCACGGTCTATCCGAGCAAGGGCACGGGCAAGCTCGAGGAGGCGCACGCCCATCTGCTCGCGTTTCTCGTGAAGCACAAGCCGCTCGCGGTCGCCGTCGGCAACGGCACGGGCGGGCGCGAGACCGAGAGCTTCGTGCGCCAACTGCTGCTCGAGCACGGACACAAAGAGGTCATGGTGGTCGCGGTCAACGAGGCCGGGGCGAGCGTCTACAGCGCCTCCGACATCGCGCGCGAGGAGTTCCCGGCGCTCGACCTCACGGTGCGCGGCGCCATCTCCATCGCGAGGCGCCTGCAAGACCCGCTCGCCGAGCTCGTCAAGATCGACCCGAAGGCCATCGGCGTCGGCCAGTATCAGCACGACGTGCACCAGCCGCTGCTCGCCAAGAAGCTCGACGAGGTCGTGGAGAGCTGCGTCAACCATGTCGGCGTCGAGCTCAACACGGCGAGCGGTGCCCTGCTCGCGCGCGTGGCCGGGATCGGCCCCTCACTCGCCAAGAAGATCGTCAAGCACCGCGACGAGCAGGGCGCGTTCGCGAGCCGCGAGGCCCTGCTCGAAGTCTCGGGCTTAGGGCCACGCGCCTTCGAGCAGGCGGCGGGCTTTTTGCGCGTGCGCCAGGGCGGCCACCCGCTCGATGACTCGGCCGTGCACCCCGAGCGCTACGAGCTCGTCGGGCGCATGGCTCGTGACCTCGGCGTCGAGCTCGCGGCGCTCGTCGGCAACGCCACGCTCGCCAAGAGCATCGACATCCCGCGCTATGTCGGCGAGGGCGTCGGCGAGCCGACGTTGCGCGATATCGTCGGCGAGCTCAGCAAGCCCGGCCGCGACCCGCGCGCGAGTTTCGAGCCGCCGCAGTTTCGCGACGACGTGCAGACCATGGCCGACCTCGTCGCGGGCCAAGACTTCGAGGGCGTGGTCACGAACGTGACCGCCTTTGGCGCCTTCGTCGACATCGGCGTGCACCAAGACGGCCTCGTGCACATCTCGCAACTTTCGCATCGCTTCATCAAAGACCCGAGCGAGGTCGTCAAGGCCGGCGACACGCTCAAGGTGCGCGTGCTCGATGTCGACCAAGCGCGCAAGCGCATCTCGCTTACGGCCAAGCTCGAGGCACCGCCGGCTGCGGCGCGCGGGGTGCAGAATAGTCGAGGGCAGTTCACCAACAACCCCTTCGGCGGGCTGTTGCGGCGCTAACGCGCGGCTTGGCGAACGGTCACACCAGCCCAGCCAAAAACCGTCCATATTCGATGACGCGAATCTCACCCTCGGCCCGAGTTCGGTCGTACCCTGGCCGATCGACGAGCTGGTAGTTACGCCGGGTGCCGAAGGCGGCAACATACTTGACGAGGGCGCGACTCGGCGCCGTATCCCCGGACTTGCACTCGACGAGCATCCACGGCCGCCCGTCGCGAAGGACCACGAAGTCAATCTCTTCGCCGTCGCGCGTGCGCAAGAAGCGCAGCTCGAAGTCGCCGTCGGCCACGTCCGTCCAATAGTGGCAGGCCTTCAACAAATGCAGCGCCGTGAGGTTCTCGCGCCGGGCTCCCATGTCCTCGACCTGCAAGAAGTCGTAGAGGAACAACTTGGGCTCGGCCTTGAGCGCGCGCTTCTGGCGGTATGAGTAGGGTCGAATCAAGAAGAGGTGATAGAGCGCCTCGAGCGCCGCTACCCACTCGCGTACCGTGCCGTAGGCCACCCCGACGTCCTCGCGCAAGCTGTTGATGGAAAGCAGCGAGCCGACTCGCTCGGGCAAGAGGTCAACGAGCAAGCGCAGCGCCTGCAAGTCATGCACGTTGCGAAAATCGCGCACGTCTTCATAGATGAGCCGCTCGAGCCGCAGGCGCCCCCAGCGCTTGGCCTTGCCCTCATGGCCGCCGAGCAGAGGTTCGGGGAAGCCCGTCAGGCGCAACAGATCACTTACCGGGAAGCTCGGCTCATTGCGGCCCAAGATCTCGTCAGGGCCGGGCGGCCGCGGTCGCTCGCCGACCGAGAATGGATGCAGGCGGTAGGGCAGATAGCGCCCCATCAGGCTATCGCCGCCCCGCCGAAAGTAATCGAGACGAGCACTGCCGGTGACCACGATGGGCAGCGTCGCGCCGCGCAGATCATAGACCCCCTTGAGCCGCGTCTTCCAGCGCCGGTCCTTGTGGAGCTCGTCGAGCAGGATCGCCCCGACGGCGCGGTCGGCGACCGCGGCCAAGGGATCCTTCGACCAAGCGCGGCGAAAGCGCTGGTCGTCCCAGGTGAAGACGCTACCCGTGCCGATGAGGGCCCGTCCGAGCGTGGTCTTGCCCACCTGCCGCGGACCGCTGAGAAAAGCCATCTTGCCCGCAGCGAGGGCGTCTCCGCGGATGGCATGCTCGAGGTAACGCGCGCGGGCGGACTCGCTCGCAGACGTTCGATGGGGCATGAGAAAGTCCTCACAAAATTGAAGGATTGCCGCGGCAGATTATCAGTTTGGTGACGGGGTGTGAAGACCGACAACAGGCCTATCTCACTCGCCGGTGCCAGGGCCGCCGATGAGCACCCACACGTCACAGGTATGCTCGAGCTGCACGTCGACGTTCGGCTCGAGAGCGACGGTCGATTCGCGGCCGGGATAGGTCTTGCCCTTGTAGAGACAATCGACGCGCAGGCGGTGGGTACCCGCCGCGACCGCGAAGCCTTGCAGGGGCGTCGGCCCGGCGAGCGCACCATCGACGTAGACGCGGGCGTCGGCCGGACCTGCGGCTGCCGAGCGACCGACGGCGGAGACCGAGAGCGTGGTGCCCGAAGAGCTCGCGGCCGCAGCGGCGGGCGGGCGCGGTGTGGGCGTCGAAGCCGACGCTGCAGCCGGGCTGGCAGTGCGAGCGTGCGGCGTCGGCGCGACTCGCGATGCGGGCGCCAGCGGCGCCACGGCCGGCGCGAAGTCCGGAGCTTTGACGGGCTGCAGTCCGGCGGCGAGATCACGCACCGAGGGCGGCGATGCCGGCGCATCGTCACTCGACGGCGCAGCCTCACCGGCTGGCGCAGCCGCGCTCTGCGACGCGGCCTCACGCGCGGGCGCTGACACCGACGAGGCGCTCGACTCGAGCGGTGCGCTGGGCGCGGCAGGCCAGAGCAGCGCCGTGACGAGCGCGCCCGTGAAGAGCCCACCGACCCAGCCGTACGCGGCGGCGAAGCGCGGGTCGGGCAGGCGTAAACGCGCGGCGAGCGTGGGGCGCCGGGCCGCGCGGGTGACGAGAGTCTCATCGTGAGGCAGGTTCATAGCGCCGGCATAGCAGAAAACGCGCAGCCGGTGCACAGGGCGATTTCCTGTAGACAGATACGGCCCGCCTTGGCATGACAGAGGCTTCCCCCTTTCTTCGGAGAAGTCGCATGGCGTTTCGCGGTTCCAACGGACGTAGCTTTCATTTCGGGGTCGTCGCTCTCGCGGCGGCCACGGCGCTGCTCGGCGCAGGTTGCTCCGGCAGCAAGAGCAGCGACAACGGCAACAACGGCAACAACAACGGCGACACGACGCCACCGACGGTGATCTCGGTCACCCC
>Ga0315268_10000093_pt1 | contig 100401 bp, 76 predicted proteins | sample C1_top_MG_FD_204535 | JGI IMG/M metagenome (GOLD analysis project Ga0315268, IMG submission 204535) | Sediment microbial communities from Yellowstone Lake, YNP, Wyoming, USA - C1_top | ecosystem: Environmental > Aquatic > Freshwater > Lake > Sediment | place: USA: Wyoming | collected 2017-08-01
CGTCGTCGACAGCACGTTATACAGCCAGCCGTCGATGGTGAAGACCATCGAACTCATGCTCGGGTTGCCCGCGCTGTCGATGTTCGACCTGGTGGCCACCGACATGCGCGCGAGCTTCCTCGCGCCTCTCGACAAGCCGGATCTGGCGCCCTACACCGCGCTCGAGCCGCGGCAGAGCCTGTACGACGTGAACCTGAAGGTCGGCGCCATCACCGGGCCGCACGCGGCGGAGCGGCGCGCCGCCGCGCGGGCCAGCGCGCGCATGAATTTCAGCGAACCCGACGCTGCGCCGTCCGACCGGCTGAATGTCATCCTGTGGCACGACGCCCGTGGATGGGATACCAGGTACCCCGGCGTGCAGCGCGCGGTCTTCTTCCCGCTCAGCATCCACCTGGCGGACGACGAGCGGGCGGAACGCGCGGAAGGCCGACCGACCGCACCGCGAAAGGAGTAGCTAGCGGCGACGCCGGCGCTGGTGCGACGCCGCCTGGCAGCGCGGCCACGCCGGAGCGGCGGCGGCGCTACTTCCGATAGTCCAGGGCCGGCTTCTGCGTTCCCACCCGCGTCGCGTACACAAAGCCGGGCCCGCGCTGCGCCTCAAACTCCGCGCGGGCCGCGGCAATCGTCGGCGGGCTGGTGAACAGCTCGGAGGCCATCAACGACATGGCTTTGGCGGCGACGATCATCCCCTTGCTGCCGATCGACATCCCATCCGCCGCCACCGCCTGCCATGAATGTGCCGGCGTTCCCGGCACCCAGGTGGCCGCGCTCATCTGCACGGTCGGCACGCGCCAACTCACGTCGCCGAGGTCGGTCGACGCGCCGCCGGCCGGCACCGTGAAGTCGAGCGGCCACACCTTCGCCGTCGATTCCAGCGGCACCGCCGACACGGTGAGCGTCTTCCGCAGCGTCTCCGCCCACGCGCGCTCCGCCTCGGTGTACGTGTAGCCGCCGACGCGCTCGAGCGCGCGCTGCTGCACCTTGGCCAGGGTCTGGTTGATGAGCGTGTTGTACACGGCGCCCGTCACCACGACCTCGTGCGTCGTCCCCGTTCCGAGCGCCGCCCCCTTGGCCGCGTCGAGCACGCGCCCCCAGATCTGGTCGACGACGCGGATGTCGGGATGCCGCACGACGTAATACACCTCGGCGAAGTCCGGCACCACATTGGGCGCCCGGCCCCCGTTGGTGATGACGTAGTGCATGCGCGTTTCCTGCGGCACGTGCTCGCGCATGAAGTTCGTCATCACGTCCATCACCTCCACCGCGTCGAGCGCCGAGCGCCCCTGTTCCGGCGACGCCGCCGCGTGTGCGCTGACGCCATGGAACCGGAACTTGCCCGAGATGTTGGCCAGCGTACTGTTCGCGCTCACGTCGTTGCGGTCGCCGGGATGCCAGCTCACGGCAACATCCACGTCGTCGAAGAACCCGTCGCGCACCAGGTACACCTTGCCCGCTCCGCCCTCCTCCGCCGGCGTGCCATAGAAGCGCAGCGTGCCGTGAATCTTGTTGGCCGCCATCCAGTCCTTCACCGCGACGGCCGACGCCACGGACGCCGTGCCCAGCAGGTTGTGCCCGCAGCCATGCCCCGACGCCCCCGCCACCAGGGGCTGCTGCCGCGGCGTGGTGTCCTGCGACAACCCGGGTAGCGCGTCGAATTCGCCGATGATCGCGATCACCGGCTTGCCGCTCCCATACTCGGCCGTGAACGCGGTCGGAATGCCGGCGATGCCCGTCTTCACCGCGAATCCCTGCGCGGCCAGTTCGCCCTGCAGCAGCGCACTGCTCTTCACCTCCTGGAAGCCAAGCTCGGCGAATCCCCAGATCTGGCGCGCCACGTCGCCGTAGTGCGCGGCGCGCGCGTCGATGCTGGCCAGCAGGCTGGCGGCGGGATCCGCCCTCTTCGTGGGCTGCGCGCCGAGCGACGCGGCGCAGGAGACGGCAAGCAGCGAAAGCTGGAATCGCGAAGGACCACGCATGGGTGTAGGGAGCGGAAGGTGGGAGTAGGTCGAGCGGCGTCGCCGGAGCCATAGGCTCGCTCGGTCGCCGCCGCAACGCAAGGTCCGCACCGCGCCGGGGCGCCGCGCAGCCAACCCGCCGGCACCGCGCCCGGGCCGCCACCGTCAACGTTACCTTTGACGCGCTCGTTGCTCCTTGGCCGCCCACTCCGGAGAGTCCGCCCGTGCGTCGAGTCCTGCGTCTTGCCTTCGCCGCCATCGCGGCCACCCTCCCCTGCGCCACCGGCGCGCAAGCCGCGCGCGCGCCGTTCGATGAACTGCACTTCCGCGAAATCGGCCCCGCCGCCACCGGCGGCCGCATTCACGACCTGCAAGTCGATCCGCGCAACCCGGCCGTGCTGTACGTCGGCGCCGCGTCGGGCGGCATCTGGAAGTCGACCAACAAGGGCGTCACCTGGAAGGACGCGTTTGCCGGCCAGCCCGACAACACCTTCGGCGTGCTCGCCATCTTCGTCGGCGACACGCGCATCATCTGGGCCGGCACCGGCGAGCAGAACAACCGCCAGAGTTCGTCGTGGGGCGGCGGCGTCTACCGTAGCACCGACGGCGGCGATTCGTGGAGCTACCTCGGCTTGCACGACACGCGCGCCATCGGCCGAGTCGTGCTCCATCCCACCGACCCGAACGTCGCGTGGGTGGCCGCCGTCGGCAATCTCTGGAAGGCCAACGCGGAACGCGGCGTCTTCAAGACCGTCGACGCGGGCCGCACATGGACCAAGGTGCTGTACGTCGATTCGCTCACCGGCGCCACCGATCTCGTCATCGATCCGCGCAACCCCGCGGTGCTCTACGCGGCCACGTATCAACGCCTGCGCAAGGCCTACGGCTTCAACGGCGGCGGCCCCGGCAGCGCCATCTACAAGAGCATCGACGGCGGCGCGACGTGGAGCAAACTTGAGCACGGCATCCCATCGGGTGACAAGGGGCGGATCGGTCTTGCTATCGCCCAGTCGCGCCCCGACGTGCTGATAGCCACCATCGAGCATGCCACGGCCAGCGGCACGTACCGCACCGAAGACGCGGGCGCCACGTGGAAGAGGATGAGCGCCGCGAACCCGCGCCCGATGTACTACAGCAAGCCGGTCATCGACCCCACCAACGCGCAACGCATCTGGTTGCCCGGCACCTACCTGCTCAAGAGCGAAAACGGCGGTGCGACGTTCGAGGAGGAACCCACGTCGCCCACGTATGACGTCGGCCTCAAGACCGACCATCATGTCGTGCGCGTCGATCCGGCCAATCCGTCGCACGTCTACGTCGCGGGGGACGGTGGCCTGCACGAGACTTTCGACATGGGCAAGACGTTCACCCGCCTCAACAACATCCCCATCGGCCAGGTGTACAAGCTCGCCGTCGACCACCGCGATCCGTACTGGATCTACGCCGGCTTCCAGGACAACCACTCGTTCATGGGACCCAGCGCCACGCGGCACTGGCTGGGCATTCTCAACCAGGACTGGTACGAGATCGGCTTCAGCGACGGCACGGGCAAGGCGGTGGACAAGGTCGACGGACGCAAGGTCTACTCGTCGTCGAGCAACGGCAATCTCTCGCTCGTCGATCCGGTGACGGGCGACAACATGGGCATCACGCCGCGGCCGCCCGCCGGCGAGCCGCCCTACCGGTTCGACTGGGACGCGCCGGTGATCGCCTCCAAGCACACCGCTGGCACGGTGTATCTGGGCGGCAACCGGCTGTTCATGTCGCACGACTACGGCTCCAGCTGGACGCGCACCGCGGACCTCTCGCGCACCATCAACCGCGACACGCTCGTGATGATGGGCGTGACGAACCGCGATATCCGCCTCTCGCGCAACGACGGCGACGCGATCAGTGAAATCACCAGCATCGCCGAGTCGCCGCTCGATCCGAAGATCCTCTGGGTGGGCACCGACGACGGCAACGTGCAACTCAGCACCGACGGCGGCGCCACCTGGAAGGAACTGAGCGCCGGCATTTCGGCCGCGCCCAACGGAGCGTACGTCGGCGAGATCGTCGCCTCGGCGGCGTCGCGCGGCACGGCGGTCGTGGCGTTCGACGCGCACCGCGACGGCGACTTTGCGCCGTACCTCGTGCGCACCACCGATTTCGGCAAGACGTGGACGGCCGTCACCGCGGGCTTGCCTCGCGATGACGCGTCGATTCGCGCCCTCGCCGAGTTTCCCGGCAAGGCCAACGTCCTCTTCGCGGGCACCGAACGCGCCCTGTTCGTCACGCATGACAGCGGTGCGCACTGGTCGCGGCTTGCCGCCAACCTGCCGACAACGCGCTACGACGACATCCTCATTCACCCCCGCACCCACGACCTCCTCCTCGGCACCCATGGCCGAAGCATCTGGGTGCTCGATGACGCGTCGCCCATTGCCGAATGGACGCCCGCCGTCGCCGCCAAACGCGCGCATCTGTTCGCCGTGCCGCGCGCCACGCTGATGCTCTACTGGGAGGACATCTCGAACATGGCGCATGGCTTCTACGCCGCCGAAAACCCGGCGGAGGGAGCAGCGTTCACGTATCACCTGTCGCAGCCCGCACAACGCGTGCGCCTGCTCGTGACCACGCCCACGGGCAAGCTGGTGCGCGAGCTCATTGCCCCGACGTCGGCGAATCTGCTGCATCGCGTCAACTGGGACCTGCGCGTCCCGCTGAGCTCGGGCGCGGGCCGGTTCGCCGGCGGGAGCGGCGGCGAAGAAGGGGGAGGTGGCGGCGGCCCAGGTTCGCAGAAGGCCGGTGTCGTTCAATTGCCCGTGCCGTCGCATGACATCGCGCCGCGGGGACCACTCGTCGCCCCCGGCACGTTCAAGGTGACGCTCGACGTCGACGGCGTCGCCATCGAGTCGCGCACGTTCGAGGTACGCGCCGATCCGGCGGCACGGCAGACGCTCGTCGAACACCAGGCGCGCGCGGCGTTCGCGCAGGACGTGCTGCACCTGCAGGCAAAGCTCGACTCGCTGGTGCCGTTGGTCACGGCGCGGCGCCTCGCGGCGACGGGCGAGGCGGTCGCGCGCTGGCAGAAGCTCGAGCAGCAATTGGTCGGTGGCCGGGGTCCGCTGGCTCAGGGGACGCCGGGCGCCGCGTTGGCGCCGGGTAGCGCGGCCGCACCAACGGCCGCACCAACGGCCGCACTCACGGCCGCACCAATGGGCGGGGGACGCGGCGGTGCGCAGGGCACGCGGCAGCGCCTCGCCGCGCTGGCGGGCGTCTACATCAGTTCCGGAGCGCGCACGGGCACCCTGTCGCCTCCGACCGGCGCCATGCGCGCCACGTTCGCCGACGTGAAGGCGGATCTCGCCGCCATCGAGAGGGCGCTGGCGGCCGCGAAGTAGGACGCATGTAACAGCGCCTTGCGCGATGTGTGCCCGCGTGGTGGCGCCGGCGACTGCCCGCGCCACCACGGGCACGTCCCCGCGTCGGCCGTGCCGCGGTCCAGCGCCTCGCGTACCTTCCACGCCAGTGCGGCCTGCGTGAACGGCTTCTGGATGAAGTGCACGCCGTCGTCGAGCACGCCACGGTGCGCGATGACGTCGGCCGTATACCCCGACATGAACATCCGCTTGATGCCGGGATAGAGCGTCTGCAGCTGCCGGGCGAGTTCGCGCCCGTGCATTTCGGGCATGACGACGTCCGTGAGCAGCAGGTGGATTTCGCCCTGCTGCTCTTCCGCGATGCGAATGGCCTCGCCCGGCGTCGCGGCGCACAGCACCTCGTACCCCTGGCGGCGCAGCATGCGCGCCGTCAGCGCGAGGATCGCCGGCTCGTCCTCGGTCAGCAGGATCGTCTCGCGGCCGCGCACCGCGGCGAGGGCCACCGGGGACGACGCCGAGTCGGCCGACTGGCCGTGGAAGCGCGGCAGGTAGATGCGGAAGCTCGTGCCGCGTCCCGGCTGGCTCGTGACGTCGATGAAGCCGTTGTTCTGCCGCACGATGCCCCACACCGTCGCCAGGCCGAGGCCCGTCCCCTTCCCCATCGACTTGGTCGTGTAGAACGGCTCGAACAGGTGCGACAGCGTTTCATCGTCCATGCCGGCGCCGTCGTCGCTGACCGTCAGCAGCACGAAATCGCCGGCGGCGAGATCGGCGCGGCCCGCCACCTCCTCCGCGCCCAGCGTCCGGTTGCCGGTCTCGATGGCCAGTGTCCCCACCCCAGAAATCGCGTCGCGCGAGTTGACGCACAGGTTCGCCAGCACCTGATCCACCTGCGACGGATCCATGCGCACCGACCACAAATCGGCGCCGGGACGCCACTGCAGCGCGATGTCCTCGCCGATCAGCCGTTGCAGCATGCGCAGCATGCCGACCACGGTGTCGTTCAACGCGAGCACCTGCGGCTTGGCCGTCTGCTTGCGCGCGAACGCCAGCAGCTGCCGCGTGAGCTCCACCGACCGGACGGCCGCGCGGCGCACTTCATCCAGGTCCCCGCGCAGCGGATCGCCCGGCGCCACCTGTTCGAGCGCCAGATCCACGTTGCCGAGGATCACGCCGAGCATGTTGTTGAAGTCGTGCGCCACGCCCCCCGCGAGCCGTCCCACCGACTCCATCTTCTGCGCCTGCTGCAGCTGCTCCTGCATGGCCGCCCGCTCGGCCTCGGCCAGCGTGCGCGGCGTGATGTCCTGGATGAACGCCACCATGCGCCCGCCGTCGGCCGGGCGGTACTGCACGCTCACTTCCACGTTGTACGCGCTGCCATCCTTGCGACGGTGCCGCGACGTGAACCGGTCCTGTCCCGTCGCGATGATCTTCCTGATGTGCGCCGCAATGTCGGCGCGCGACTCGGCCACTTCCAGGTCGGCGAGGTGCATCTCGAGCAATTCATGCACGTCGAAGCCGCTCATGCGGGCGTAGGTCTCGTTCACATCGAGAATGCGTCCCTCGAGGTCGACCACCCAGAATCCGTCCAGCGCCGACTGCAGGATGGCGCGATGCCGTTCCTCGCTGGACCGAATGGCGTCCTCGGCTTCGCGACGCACCGTGATGTCCTGGATCGTGCCGGTCATCGCCACCACCGCATTCGCATCATCGACTTGCAGCGCGCCCAGTCCGTGCACCCATCGCACCACGCGGTCGTTCTTCCGCACGATGCGGTACTCCAGGTCGAACTTCTGGCGTTGCCCGATGACCTCGGTCTGCAGGTACCGCTCCATCATGGGCTGCTCGTCGGGATGAATCAGGCCCAGCCAGCCCGCGATGCTGCGGTCGCAGGGCGCGTCGATCCCGAAGAGCGCGAGCAACCCCTCCGACGCCTGCCACTGCCCCGCCACGAAGTCGAGGCGGTACGACCCGATGTTCGCCACCCGCTGCGACTCGCGAAGCAGACGCTCCCGCTCGCGCAGCCGTTCGTGCGCGGCGTGCTGGGCCGTCACGTCGTGCAGCGCCGTGAAGACGGCCGGCTCGCCGTCGAACGGCACGTTCACGCTCTGGATCTCCACCACGAGCCTCGTGCCATCGAGCGCGCAAAGCGGCGCCTCGAGCGGCGCCGTGGTCCCGCCAACGCCAAGGCGCGTCAGCTCGCGCCCGCGTTCCGCGATCGCGGCCCTCGCCTCAGGCGGAAACCAGTCGAGGGTCGTCGTACCCACCACCTGCTCGGCGGCCGATGCGCGCAGCATGACAAGCGCTGCCGGGTTGGCATAGAGCACGCAGCGGTCGCGATGCGCCACCAGCGGCACTGGCGTCCACTCGGCCAGGGCGCGGTATCGCTGCTCACTGTCGTGCAACGCGTGCTCGGCCAGCCGGCGTGCGATGCTGTCGCGCACGACGCCGAACGTGCCGATCAGGGTCCCCGTCTCGTCGCGCAACGGCCCCCTCGTGGCATGAAAGATGCCCCGCCTGCCGTCGGAGCCCAGTTCGCCCCGCGTGCGCAACGACTGCCCCGTCTCGCGGACCTGACGGTCGGCCTCCATCAGCGACCGGGCGTCGTCGGCCGGAAACAGCGCCGCGTCATCGTGCCCGACGATCTCCGCCATCGGCTTCCCGACGAGCCGGCAGGTCGCGTCGTTGCACATCACGTACCGCCCCAACACGTCCTTCACGAATACCGCATCCGTCGAGTCGTCCTCGATCATCCCTTCCAGGATGGAGTGACTCTGCAGCAGCAGCGCGGCGTGTCGTGCACGCTTGCCCTCCGGACTTCGGCGTTCGGCCATGTTTGACGTCTCCACCCTTCAGCCGTGTCGACGGCCTGAGTGCCCATTGGTGGGCACCTGCGTCCCACCAGGCCCTGGACCAGGGCCGCTGGCACGCGGCGTCGCGCACCTCGAGTCTCGCACCGGCATCGGCGGAGCAATCGCTCCTTTACTCGCCTCGCGGCATACGGCCCTTGAAGGATCGGCAGTTGCACCCGCCAACTTGATGAGTCGCTGCAACCTGCTCCCGCGATGGTGCACCATCGCGACAGGTGTCACATTGTGCGTGTCGCGCCCCGCCCAGCGCCCCGCCGTCCACCGTCCGCCGTCCACCGTCCACCGTCCACCGTCTACCGTCTCACCCGTGTCCTTCATCCTCGCCCTCGACCAAGGCACCACCAGCTCCCGCGCCATCCTCTTTGACCACGACGGCGGCATCGTCGCCGTGGCGCAGCAGGAGTTTCCGCAGCTCTTTCCCAAGCCCGGCTGGGTGGAGCACAATCCCGTGGACATCTGGACCACGCAAACTGGCGTCGCCGCCGAGGTGCTGCAGAAAACCGGGCTCGGCGCTGCGGATATCGCGGCCATCGGCATCACCAATCAGCGTGAGACCACCATCGTCTGGGACCGCGAGACCGGCGAGCCGGTGGGCAACGCGATCGTCTGGCAGGATCGCCGCACCGCACCCGCCTGCGATGCGCTCCGGAAGCGCAAGCTCGACCGCGTCATCCGCCGCAAGACAGGGTTGGTGCTCGACGCCTACTTCTCGGCCACCAAGTTGCAGTGGATCCTGACGCACGTGCCGCGGGCGAGGGCGCGGGCGCGCGCGGGCAGACTCGCGTTCGGCACGGTCGACTCGTGGCTCGTCTGGAAGCTCACCGGCGGCGCCGCGCACGTCACCGACGCCAGCAACGCTTCGCGCACGATGCTGTACAACATCCGCACCGGCGACTGGGACGACGAGTTGCTCGACCTCTTCGGCGTCCCGCGCGCCATGCTCCCCGAGGTGCGCGCGTCGAGCGAAATCGTCGGCCACACCACGTGCTTCGGCGCACCCATTCCGATTGCCGGCATCGCCGGCGACCAGCAGGCCGCGCTGTTCGGACAGGCGTGCACCAGCCCCGGCATGGTGAAGAACACCTACGGCACGGGCTGTTTCATGCTCATGAACACCGGCGAGCGGCCCATCGCGTCGAAGCACCGCCTGCTCACCACCGTCGCGTGGCGCATCGGCCACCGCACCGAGTACGCGCTCGAGGGCAGCATCTTCATCGCCGGCGCCGTGGTGCAATGGCTGCGCGACGGACTCGGCATCATCCGTTCGGCCGCCGAGGTGGAGGCGCTCGCGGCCAGCGTCCCCGACACGAACGGCGTCTATCTCGTCCCCGCGTTCACCGGGCTCGGGGCGCCGCACTGGGACCCGTATGCGCGCGGCACGCTGGTCGGGCTCACCCGCGGCACGTCGCGCGCGCACATCGCGCGCGCCGCGCTCGAGGGGATCGCTCTGCAGGTCATGGACGTGCTCCACGCCATGGAGGCCGACGCGGGCATTCGGCTCCGCGAACTGCGCGTCGACGGGGGCGCGTGCGCCAACAACCTGCTCATGCAACTGCAGGCCGACCTGCTCGATGTCCCGGTGGTGCGTCCGACCGTCGCCGAAACGACCGCGCTGGGCGCGGCGTACCTGGCCGGTCTCGCGGTCGGCTTCTGGAAGAGTCAGGCCGACATCGCGCGGCACTGGCGCTCCGACCGGCGATTCACGCCGCACATGAAGGCGGGGGCCCGCAACGCGCTCGCTGCCGGATGGGAAAAGGCGCTCGCGCGCGCCAAGGGCTGGGAGTCGGCGTAGCGCGGCGGCCCATTTCTTCACGGGCCCGCAGCGCCCCGCGCACGCCGCATCCAGGCCTCGAGCGAGATCGCACCGGGTCCGATCAGGGCGAGCGACGCGCAGGCGCCGAGCAGCGTGAACTCGAACTCGAAGCCCGACGGCGCAAAGAACCCGCCCTGATACCGCGCCACGGGGATCGCCACGCACATCTCGATCACCAGCAGCAACGCCGCGAAGCGCGTGAGGTACCCGACGAGGATCGCCAGGCCGCCCGCCAGCTCGACGACGATCAGCAGCAACGCCGCGCCCGTCGCCAGCGGAATCCCCAGCTTGCCGAGAATGTCGGCCGTGCCCGCCACGCCGAAGACGATGCACTTCTGCCAGGCGTGCATCAGGAAGACCACGCCGAGCACGACCCGCAGGGGAACCAGGCCCCACGACGGCATCCAGGCGGCATTCGGCGCTTTCATGGCTTCGCTCCCCGGTGATTGACCGACCAGACATAGGCGGCCGCATTGGCCGCATCAGCCTTGCTGATGCCCCCGGGGAACGCCACCATCAGCGTCCCCGGCACGCCGTGCGTGACCACAGTGAAGATGTTTCCCAACTCGCCCCCTTTCGCGTCCCGCCACTCCTTCTTGATCAGCGTCGGCGCGAGCTGCGTGCCCTCGAGCCGCGCGCCGTGGCAGGCGAAGCACGCGCCGCGCCCGTGGAAGAGCGCGCGCCCCGCATCGACCATCGCCGGCGTCAAGTTCGCGGTGTCGGGCACCACACCCGCCGGCTGCTGGGCCGCCATGCCGGCGGGAACCAGCAGCACGACAAACGTGAGCAACAGGCCCAGCGCAGCGCATCCGGACACGCCGCCTCTCGATGGCATTTCGAAACCTCAGTACGCGAGCCAGAGATACAGATACAGGGAATTGTTGTGTCCGGCGTTCCGTCCACCCGGCGAGACGTCATAGCTCGTCGAGCCGCCGTTGAACTTGCCGTACATCACGTACTGCGCGCCGAGGCGCGTGTTGAGCCACGGCGAATGGGTCCACTCGAAGATCGCGCCCTGGCTGTCCGGCTTGCCGGACGCGCTCCCCGTCAGGTCGCCCGCCGGGTACACCGTGGCATCCTGCGTCCCCGAGACGCCAAACAGCCCCGCGCTGAAAGTGGTGAGCGGGGTGGCCACATACGTCGCGTTGAGCTTGTAGCTCTGCAGCGCGTTGGTCGAATTCGACGCCCCGGCCGGATTCGCCAGGAACAGCGCCGTGAGCGTCTGGTCCTCGCGGATGTAGCTCGCGCGGCCGATCAGCGTGCCGGCGCCGGCCTTGCGCTCGAGTTGCGCATCGAAGCCGAAGTCCCGGTATCGATTCACCAGCCCTGAGACGCCGTGCGGGTAGAACGCCGACACGAGGCCGAAGCTTCCGACCATCACGTACGTGGCGCCGAAATTCCGCTGCAGGGCAACGCGCCAGTACGGGGAGACGCCGTGCGTGGTCGATGTCGCGGACGAATCGAGCGGCATCCTTGCGCCTTGCGGGGCCGACGTGTAGCCGGTGAGTTCCGCGTAGACGAGGCCGTCGTACAGCGCGTACGCGCCAAGGCCCAGGACCTGCTGCGCCAGTCCCCCGTCGATGAGCGTGGCCGCCGCCGGCGAGGGCGCCACGGCGGACGACGTGAACGGGAATCCCCACGCGGGCGTCGTGTTCCAGACGTCCTGCACGGTCGGGTTGTTGTGCAGCGTCACGCCATACAGGACGTCGCGCCCGCCGACATCCGCGTGACTCGCCGCACGAATGTCGACGTTGTCGATGCCGAACGTCCCGCTCCGGTCTTCATACGTGAATTGCGAGAAGATGCCCGCCTTGGGCGACAGCGCCGAGGCCGCGAAGAGGCTGACCTGCTGCGGGAACTGCGTCGTCGAGCGCTGCGTGCCCGCCACCGCCTTCGCCACCGAGGTGTTGGAGATGATGGTCATCAGCGAGATGGGGGCGATGGGGGACAGCGCCAGGGTGGCGCGCGACGCGCTGTCGCGCTGGTCGGTGATCGCGCTCAGCCCGCTCATCGAGTAGCCGTTGAGCTTGAACAGGCGGCCGAACGCCGTGAGCTGCGGAAACCCGTTGTGGCACATCGCGCACGACAGCTTGGTCTGTCGCGAGTACGACGGCACGCGCCTCGAGGCGCGCATGACGAACGCCGACAGCGCGGCGGGCGCCGTCACGCGACCGGCGGTCGCGGCCGATGAAACGCCGGGCGACGCCGGCGGCGCCTCCCCGAGCAACACTGCGGCGACGAGGGGCAGGAACCGCATGACATCTCCTGGAAGAATGGGTGGAAGGCGGACGCCACGTCCGCCATCGCGATGCCGCAGCGGGGGCGTGCCGGTGCGGCACGCCCCGCCTGCGTCAGTTAACCACCACGGTCCCCCGCATGCCCGAGTGGATCGTGCACTGGTACCCGAAGGTGCCGGCCGTCGCGAACACGCGCTGGACCGACGTGCTCGACGAGTTCCCGATGTCGGCCGGGGCACCGGCGACGTTGTCGAACGTCACATTGTGCTGCACGCCCTCGAACGTGAACGTCACCGCCGCTCCCTTGGCGACCGTGAGCGAACTCGGGTTGAAGGCGGACGAACTCGAGGCGACAACCTCGTTCGTCGCGGCCGGCGTGCCGGGCGCATACGGCGTCACCGGCGTCGACGACGTGGTGGGCGTCGAGGGACTGGTGGGCGAATAGCCGCCACCGCCGCCACAGGCTGCACAAAGGACGGGCACTATCAGGGCACTGCGAAACCACCAAGACGACGACATGAAACCTCCCGGGGGGAAGAGGTATGTGATATCCCGCTTATCGGACGCTACAACGTCCGGCACGGGAACGCCAGAGGACCCTGTTCAGGCGTACCCGTGCAACCAGCGGCGGTTCCTTGCCCACCACCCCTGCCAAGGCAGGGGTCGCGAACCCGGCGTGTGGCGTACAGCCTGACAGCTTCGTAAGCCGTTGTGATACGCAAGTCAGTGAAAATGCCGGTCGGCTGCACCGTCGGCGCCTTCGATATTGAGGAAGACGCGCGCCACCGGTGAAGATCGATGCAGCCGTGTCGACAATAGTGGGCAACAGCGCGCAATCCACCGGCGCGCCTGACGCGCTTCCGGGAGCGGGATGACACCAAAGCCGAAGATCAGCATGTACTGGGCATCCTCGTGCGGGGGATGCGAGATCTCGCTCGTCAACATCCACGAGCACCTGCTCGACGTGGCCGCGCACTTCGACTTCATCTTCTGCCCCTGCCTGCTCGACACCAAGACGCGCGATGTCGAGGCAATGGCCGACGGCGAGATGCTCATCACCTTCTTCAACGGCGCGCTGCGCACGTCCGAAAACGTGGAGATGGCGCACCTCCTGCGGCGCAAGTCCAAGCTCCTCATCGCCTACGGATCGTGCGCCAGCGAGGGGTGCATCCCGGCGCTCGCCAATCTGTCGTCGCGGAGCGCCTTGCTCGATACGGTATACGCGTCCGGCCCGACGATCGCCAACCCGGGCCGCGTGGTGCCGGCGCCCGAAACCGTCATTCCGGAGGGCGCGCCACTCCGGCTCCCCGTCTTCAACGACCGCGTGCAGACGCTCGCCCAGGCCGTGGACGTGGACTACGTCATCCCCGGCTGTCCGCCCGAGTCGCACCAGGTGTGGGCCGTGATCGAGCACGTCATCCACGGCAAGCCGCTGCCGGCCAAAGGCGCCGTGCTCGGCGCCGGCGACAAGACCGTCTGCGAGGAGTGCAAGCGCGTGAAACGCGAAAAGCGGGTGACGCGCTTCCACCGCACGTACGAGATCATTCCCGACCCCGAGCAGTGCCTGCTCGAGCAGGGCATCGTCTGCATGGGAATTGCCACCCGCAGCGGATGCGGCGGGCTCTGTCCCGACGTCAACATGCCCTGCATCGGCTGCTACGGGCCGCCGGCCGGCGTCAAGGACCAGGGCGCGCGCATGATCGGCGCGCTGGGAGCGATCATCGACGTCGCGCCGATGAAGGACCTCGGTGAGGCGCGCATCGAGGCCCACATCGCGGAGGTGCTGGCCGCCATCCCCGATCTCGCGGGCACCCTGTACAAGTTCAGCCTCGGGGGCTCGCTGCTGCAGGGCGGATACGCGAACGCGCCCGACGGCGTCGAGGCCGTCCGATGACCAAACGCATCACCATCGACCCGATCACGCGGCTCGAGGGCCACGGCAAGATCGAGATCTTTCTCGACGATGCCGGCGACGTCGAGCACACCTACTTCCAGGTGCCCGAGCTGCGCGGCTTCGAGCAGTTCTGCCTCGGCCGCAAGGCCGAGGACATGCCCAACATCACCAACCGCATCTGCGGCGTCTGCCCCGAAGCGCACCACATGGCGGCGACCAAGGCGCTGGACGCGGTGTTCGGCGTGGAGCCGCCACCGGCCGCGAAGAAGATCCGGGAGTTGTTCTACAGCGCGTTCTACGTCACCGACCACACCACGCACTTCTACGCGCTGGGCGGCCCCGACTTCATTGTCGGGCCCGACGCGCCGGCGTCGGAGCGCAACATTCTTGGCGTGATCGCCAAGGTGGGCGTCGAGATCGGCCGCAAGGTGATCGACTGCCGGTCGCGCAATCACGGCATCATCAAGTTGCTCGGTGGCCGGGCCATTCACCCCACCGCCGGCCTGCCCGGCGGCTGGAGCCGCGCCATTGCCGAAACCGAGCGCGCGCACATCGAGCAGGTGGCGCGCGACAACATCGACTTTGCGCTGTTCAGCCTCCAGGCGTTCGACGACCTCGTGCTCAAGAACACCGCGTATCTCGAGCTCATCCTGTCGGACGTCTACGTGCACCGCACGTATGGCATGGGGACGGTCGACGCCAACGGCCAGGTGAATTTCTACGACGGGCAGATCCGCGTGGTCGACCCGGCGGGCAGCGTCTTTGCGCAGTACGACGCGGCCGACTACGCCCAGCACCTGAGCGAGACAGTGCTGCCGTACAGCTACCTCAAGTACCCGTACCTGAAGCGCGTCGGCTGGCACGGGTTCGAGGATGGCGCCCGAAGCGGCATCTACGCGGCGACGCCGCTGACGCGGCTCAACGTGACCGAGGGGATGCCGACGCCGCGCGCGCAGGAACACTTCGACCGGATGTACGCGACGTTCGGGTGCGCCAAGGTGACGGACCGGCGGTACGCCCCGATTCACCACCGCCTGGCGACGCACTGGGCGCGGCTGATCGAGCTGCTGTACGCGTCCGAGCGGATGCTCGAACTCGCCACCGACCCCGAGATCACGTCGCCGCTGGTGCGCGTGATCCCCGAGCGGATCGTCGGCGAGGGCGTCGGCAGCGTCGAGGCGCCCCGCGGGACGCTCACGCACCACTACAAGACCGACGAACGCGGCCTGCTGACGATGGTCAACCTGATCGTCGGGACGACCAACAACCATGCGGCCATCACCCTGTCGATCAAGAAGGCGGCGCAGTCGCTCATCAAGAAGGGATCCGTCGTCACGGATGGCATCCTGAACAAGGTGGAGATGGCCTTCCGCCTGTACGACCCGTGCCTGAGTTGCGCCACGCATTCCCTGCCCGGGCACATGCCGCTCATCGTGCGCATCCGCGACAGGCAGGGCGCGCTCGTGCAGGAACTGCGGCAGGACTCGTGACGCGCCCCCGAGCCACGCGCACGCGAACGACGCGCACCGTCGTCATCGGCGTCGGCAATCCCATCCTGTCGGACGACAGCGTGGGGATTCGCATCGCGCGGCAGGTGCAGTGCTGCCTCGGCGCGGCGATGCCGGACGCCGGCGACGTCGAGGTGACGGAGATGTACGCGGGCGGGTTGCGCCTGATGGAGGCGCTCACCGGCTACGACCGCGCGTTTCTCATCGACGCGGTGGAGACGGGTGACGGCCCGCCGGGTACGGTGCACACGTTCGCGCGCCAGGACCTGCGGGCCCTGCGCAACGTCTCGGGCGTGCACGACACGAGCCTCGGCATGGCGCTGCAGGTCGCGGATCGGCTGTCGCTGCCGTTGCCGTCCGACATCCGCATCTGGGGCGTGGAGATCGAGGACGGGATGGCGTTCGGCGAAGAGTTGACCCCGGCGGTGGCGGCGGCCGTGCCGCGCGTCGTCGGGGCCGTGCTGGCCGCCCTGCAAAGTTGACGACGGGAGACGGAATCATGGGCGCAACGGTCGGGGTCTACTTCTGCCACTGCGGCGGGATCATCACGGAGAAAATCGATCCGGAGGTGGTGCGCGCCGCCGTGCTGCGCCTGCCGGAGGTCGCGTACTTCACGCCCATCAGCCTGCTCTGCTCCGAGGACGGGCTGGGCGAGCTCACGCGCGACATCCTGGCGCGTGCGCCGGAGCGCGTGGTGATCGCCGCCTGCTCGCCGCGCGAGCATGAGCGCACGTTCAAGCGCGCTCTCGCCGGGACGACGGTGAATCCGTACCTCATGCAGATGGTGAACATCCGCGAGCAGGTGGCGTGGGTGGTCGACGATCCCGCGGCCGCGGCCGAAAAGGCGGTGGCCGGCATTCGCAGCGCCGTGCGACGCGTCGCGCGCAACCTGCCGCTGCGCAACATCGAAATCGAAACGCACGAAGAAACGCTCGTCATCGGCGCCGGACCGGCGGGGATGCAGGCGGCGCTCACGCTGGCCGTGGCCGGCCGTCCGGTGGTGCTGGTCGAGAAGGCGCCGATGATCGGCGGCCTGCCGGTGCGCTACGAAGCGGTGGCACCGAACATGGAATGCGGCCCGTGCATGCTCGAGCCCATGATGGACCAGTTGCTGCACGGCGACGCCGCGCGACACATCGAGCTGCTGACGATGGCCGAGGTGACGGCGGTCAAGGGCTTCCTCGGCAATTTCGAGGTGACCATCCGCCAGGCGCCGCGCTTTGTCGACGCGTCGGCGTGCATCGGCTGCTCGATGTGCGCCGATGCGTGCCCGGCACGCGCGCCGCATCCGTACAACTGCGGCTTCGACACCAGGCCGGCCATCGCGATGCCGTTTCTCGGCGCGCTCCCCAACCTGCCGTATCTCGACCCGGCCACCTGCCTGCGGACGACGGGCGAAGACTGCCGTCTGTGCGAGCAGGCGTGCCCGGTGCCCGGCACGATTCGGCTGGACGACCGCGAAAAGGTGATCGAGCGAACCGTCGGCTCGGTGATCGTGGCAACGGGGGCCGGGCTGTACGACTGCGGGGTCTTCCCGCAACTCGGGCACGGCCGCGTTCCCGGCGTCTACTCGTCGCTGGAGTTCGAGCGGCTGTCGTCGCCCAGCGGGCCGACGGCCGGACAGATCGTCGCGCCCGGCGATAAGGCGCCCGAGCGCGTGGCCATCGTGCATTGCGTCGGGAGTCTCGACGCCGCGCACCAGGACTATTGTTCCGGCGTCTGCTGCCAGGTGGCGTTCAAGTTCAACCATCTCGTGCGGCACCGGTGTCCCGAGGCGCACATCACGCACTTTCATCGCGAACTGACGATGCCGGGCAAGGAAGCCGGGCGGTTGCTCGCGCACAACCTCGAAGACGAACGCAATACGTTCGTCCGGTACGAGCGGCTCGATGACCTCCGCATCTCGGACGCACCGGGCGCTCGGCGCGTGGAGATCATGGGTGGCGCCACCGTGCGCGGCGGCGAATTCGATCTCGTCCTGCTCTGCCCGGCCATGACGCCGGGGGCCGACACGAAGGCCATCGGCGCAATGCTCGACGTCGCCACCGACCGGTGGGGGTTCTTCGAGGAACTGCACACGCGCATGAGCCCGACGTCGAGCAAGGTCGCCGGCATTCACCTCGCCGGCACGTGTCACGGGCCGAAGGACATTCCCCAGTCGATCGCCGACGGGCTGGCGGCGTCGGCGTCCATTCTCGCGTCGATCACGCCGGGCAAGAAGATGGAGCTGGAACCCATCCGCGCCAGCGTGCTCGAGGGGCGCTGCTCGGGGTGTCGCGTCTGCCTATCCGTCTGTCCGTACCGCGCCATCAGCTTCGACGAGGCGGCGCAGTCGGCGTCCATCAGCCAGGTGATCTGCCAGGGATGCGGCACGTGTGTCGCAGCCTGCCCGTCGGGCGTGATCGCGGGCGCGCACTTCACGTCCGAGCAGATCTACGCCGAGATCGGGGGAATTCTCGCATGAGCGACACGACCTTCGAGCCCCGCATCGTGGGCTTCCTGTGCAACTGGTGCTCGTACGCCGGCGCCGACAAGGCGGGGTCGGCGCAGACGCCGTATCCCCCCAACGTGCATGTGGTGAAAGTGATGTGCAGCGGCCGCGTGGAGCCGGAATTCATTCTCGACGCCTTCCGCCAGGGGGCGGACGGCGTGCTCGTGCTCGCCTGCCATCCCGGCGACTGCCACTACAAGGAAGGCAACTATCGCGCGCTCTCCCGGAGCGTCATGATGCGGGAGCTGCTGGAACAGTTTTCCATCGACGCGCGCCGGTACCGGTTCGACTTCGTGTCGGCGGGCGAGGGAGAGAAGTTCGTCGAGATCATCGGTTCGATGGTGCGCGACGTAAAGGCGCTGGGTCCGCTGGGTTCGCTCGCCAACCGCCTGGGTGGTGCGAAGGCGCACCACGCGACGGTGTAGGATCTCTTCAAGAGGAACTGCCGCATGGCCAGAATCACGTTGAATCTCGCGGGGCTCAAGTGCCCCTTGCCCTCGTTGAAGATGTCGCAGGAGGCCACCAAGTTGGCCAAGGGCGACATCCTCGAGGCGGTGGCGGACTGCCCGACCTTCGAGGCGGATGTGCGCAATTGGTGCAGCCGCACCAAGCACACCCTGCTGTGGATCAGGCCGGAGGGCGCGTCCAAGCGCGTGCAGGTTTCGCTCGCGTACGGCAAGGAAGGGTGAGATCGCGCGCGAGCTCCCGACCGTATCGCACCTGGCAGGCGGTTGCGATGCGGTCGGAAATTCGCTTGCCTCGGTGAGCGCTTCCCCATAGACTCCGAACCGAGACCGGGCATACCCGGGCCGCTTCGCCTTCTCCCCTCGTCATCGTGTCGCAGCAAAAAGCAATTTCCGTGGTACTGGTGGAAGACGATCCGGCGATGCGCCTCATGTATCGCCGCCTGTTCGAGCGCTATTTCGGTTGCACCGTCACGGAGGCCGACGACGGTCCCGACGGGCTCCGCCTGATCGCGGAAACGCATCCCGATCTCGCGGTGCTCGATGTCGAACTGCCCTCGATGTCGGGCACCGAGCTGCTCGAGACCATTCGTGCCACGCCGGACATCGCGGACACGCCCTGCATCGTCGTCACGTCGGCCAATCAACGACCGACGATCGAGCGCCTGATCGCCGGCAACGTGCTGCTCATTCTGCTCAAGCCGGTGGACCTCAGCCGGGACGTGCCACGGATCGAGAGCGTCTTCGCGCGGCTGAAGGCGCGGTCGTAGCACCGAGCGCCGCGCCGCTACGCGGTCAGCTCCGCCGCTGCCTCCGCAATCTGTGCCACGCATGCCTCCATCTCCGCGGCCCGCGTCCGGAAGCTCAGCACGCATACCCGCGCCAGGTGTCGGCCGTCCACCGTGCAGCCGGTCAGCATCACCCGCCCCCGTCGCGTCACGCGTTCCATCAATTCCGCCGTGGCCGCGTTGCGCGCCTCCTGCGTGGCCAGCCGCGCCCCCTCCAGATGGAACGCAAACAGCGACAGCTGCGGCCACGCATCCATCGCGATGCCCGGGATCCGCGCCACCCGCTCGGCCGCCCACGCCGCCAGCGCGCGCTTCTCGGCGATCGCGGCGCGGTACCGCGCCGCGCCGAACATCTTCACGGCCATCCACACGCGCAGGCCCGGAAATCCGCGCGACAGCTCCGGACCGTACTGGCTCGGGTCGTAGAACTCGTCCTGCCGGGGCGGCAGGTAGCCGGCGGTCGCCGAGTGCACCGCGCGCAGCGCCTCGCCGTCGCGCACCAGCAGCGCCCCCGTGCCGTACGGCAGAAAGAGCCCCTTGTGCGGGTCCAGCGTCAGGGAGTCGGCACGCGGGAGCCCGTGCAGCAGCGGCCGCAACTCGGGGCACGCATGAAAGAACGCGCCGTACGCGCCGTCGACGTGATGCCACAGCCCCTCGCGCGCGCACAGGTCGGCCACCGCGTCGAGCGGATCGACTGCCCCCGTATTGGTCGTCCCCGCCGTCGTCACCACGAGAAATGGCCGAAGACCTGCCGCGCGGTCGGCGGCAATCGCCGCCTCCAGCGCATCGAGGCGAAGTCGAAAGTGCGCGTCGCACGGAATCACGCGCACCCGGTCGTGAAAGATGCCGGCGAGCTTCGCCGACTTCTCGATCGAGTGATGGCCCTGGTCCGACGTGTACATCGTGCCCGCGCGCAGGTCGGGCCCCAGATGGCGCTCGCGCGCGCACAGGATGGCGTTGAACGTCGCCATCGACCCTCCGGCCGTCAGCAGGCCGCTGGTCCCCTCGGGAAAGCACATCCAGTCGCGCAGCCAGTCGAGCACGTTGGCCTCGAGTTGCACGAGCGCGGGTGCCGCCTGCCAGACCCCGGTGTACCGGTTGGTCGTGTCGGAAATGAAGTCGGCGAGCGCGGCGGGATACACTCCGCCCCCCGGGATGTAGGCCAGGTACCCCGGCCCGGGCGTCGTGAACGACCGTGGAATCAGCTCGTCGAACAGCAGGTCCAGCAGCGGCTCGAGCTCCGACCCATGCTCGGGCGCCGGCTCGCGCAGCGACCGGCACAGCGCCTCCACGTCCGTCATGTCCCCCCGGCTCGGCTGGCTGCCGACCGACGCCAGATGGCCAACCGCGCGCTCCAGCACGGCCACTCCCATCGCGCGCATCTGAGCCGGGTCCAGTTCGAGATTCGCGTCGCCGGACAGTCCGGCGGCCTCACGGGGAAAAGGGGTCATGGACAGCGCCTGGGGCACATTGGTGATGAGGGAATTCCGCACAGGAAACTACGCAATGGACGGACGGCCCGGTGCCCATCCGGGGCTGTTCCCGGCGGGGAACCGGGACAATATTGGATCACGGTCGCTCGTCCGGATGGCCGACCCACGCCCCCCGCGTGGACTCCAATCGCAAGACAACGGAGAACTTCCATGCCCGACATCGAAACGACGTCGTTCGATTTTTCGGAACTGCTCCCGGCCGGCATGCATCTCTGCTACATCTACTCCGACGATGCGGAACGCGAGCAGACGATGGCCGCCTTCTTCGCCAGCGGCATCGCCCGCGGCCAGAAAGGGCTGAGCATCGTCGACACGGAGCACCCGCACGATGTCCTGACCCGGATGAAGGACATGGGCGTGACGTTCGCCGAGGACGACCGGCGATTCTCGACGGCCCCGAACGACGGGGCATACTGCCCGCACGGCGCCTTCTCGCCCGACGACATGCTGAATGGCGCCCAGGCGCTCTACGAGCACGCGCGCGGCGAGGGCTTCAGCGGGCTCAGCCTCAGCGGCGACATGTCGTGGGCCGTCCGTCGCAAGATCGGCCTGGATGAACTCCTGCGCTACGAGGTACGCGTCAACGAATTCCTGAAGGCGTGCCCGGTGACCGCCATCTGCGAGTACGACGCGCGCAAGTTCGACGGCAAGACCATCATGGACATCCTCAACGTCCATCCCGCGATGCTCGTGGGCGGACACGTGGTCAGGAATCCGTACTTCGTGCGCCCGGAAGATGCCCTCGACGGTGGTGAGCACCTGAGGCACTAGGCGAATGATCGCCGACCCGACTCCCCTGGTCGATCCGCGGGCCCTGGGGAAGCTCCTGCTACTCCAGACGACCCTGCATGCGATGCAGACGCCGGAGCAGATCGGGGATTTCGTGGCCCGGGGGCTCCAGAAGCTGCCCGGGGTGGTGTCGGTCACCCTGCGCATGCGCGGGGCGGACGGGTCGGCGGAGCATGTGGCACGCGGCGAGATCGGCGACGCCGCGTCCGCGCGCGCCGGCGATGGCCTGCCGCTGTCCATTCCCATCGCGTCGGTCCGACGGGTCTTCGGTTCCATCGAACTCGATGCCGAGGACGGCGCGGCGTTCCTCGCCTACCGCCCGTTCGTCGAGAGCCTCGCCAACACCGTCGCGTTGACCATCGAGAACCGCGCGCACGAGCGTGCGCTCAGTCAGCTCAACGAGGGACTCGAGTCGGCCGTGCGCGACCGCACCGCCGACCTGCGCGCCGCCAACGAGAACCTGCGACGCGAAATCGGCGAACGCAAGCTGGCCAAAACCGCGCTGCGCGAAGGCGAGGCGCGGTTCCGGCGGCTGGTCCAGTTGATGCCGATTCCGCTCGCGCTGGTCGACGCGCAAAGCGAAATGCAGTACCTCAACGATCGGTTCTCCCAGGTGTTCGGCTACACCATGGAGGACATCCCCACCTTTCACGACTGGTGGCACCGCGCGTTCCCCGACGCCGAATATCGCGCCGCGGTCAAGGCGCGGTTCGCGGCCGCCGCCGAGAAGGCGGCGCTGACGAATTCACTGATTCGCCCCGACGAGTACCGCATCACCTGCCGCGACGGCACCCTGCGCGACGTCGAGGTGTCCGGCATCGGATTCGACGGCGAGCTCCTCGCGACGTTCGTCGACCTCACCGACCGCAAGCGCGAAGAGGCCGCCCTGCAGACCCTCCAGAAGCTCGAGTCGCTGGGCACCCTCGCCGGCGGCATCGCGCACGACTTCAACAACGTGCTGACCGGCATACTCGGCAACCTCTCCATGTTGAGCGAACGCGCTACCGATACGGGCGACGAGTCCGATCTCGTGCGCGAGGCCATCGCCGCGTCGCTCACCGCGCGCGGACTCGCGCAGCAGTTGCTGACCTTTTCGTCGGGCGGCAACCCGATCAGCGCCAACATCGACGTCGCGCCCTTGCTCCGCATCGCGGCGGGCTTCGCCGCGCGCGGTTCGGGTGCACGGTGCGTCATCGACACGGGCGACCAGCCGCTCCCGGTCTATGCCGACAAGGACCAGTTGACGCAGATCGTGCAGAACCTCGTGATCAACGCGTCCCAGGCCATGCCCGATGGCGGCACGATCACCGTGCACGGCGCGCTGGTCGATCTCGCGGCCGGCGAACTCCCCCCGCTGCCGGGCGGACGGTACGTCCGCTGCCAGGTGCGGGACGACGGCGTCGGCATTCCCGAGGCGAACCTCCCGCGCATCTTCGATCCGTATTTTACGACAAAGTCAAAAGGCCACGGCCTCGGGCTCGCGGTCTGCCACTCCATCGTCGTCAAGCACGGGGGGCACATCGGCGTCGAGTCGCGCCCCGGCGCCGGCACCTGCTTTACCCTGCACCTGCCGGCCATCGATCCGTCCGCCGTCGCCGCGTCCGCCTGCCCCGCGCCCGTCCGCACCGGCAGCGGCCGCGTGCTCGTCATGGATGACGATGTCCAGGTGTCGCGCGTCCTGCGCCGCATGCTCGAACGCCTCGGCTATCGCGTCGAATGCACCGCCGACGGCGCGGCCGCGATCGCCGCCTACGCCAGCGCGGACGGCGCCGGCGATCCGTTCGGCCTCGTCATCATGGACCTCACCATCGCCGGCGGCATGGGGGGACGGGAGGCGATGACCCGGCTGCGCGTGCGGTTTCCTGAGGTAAGGGCGGTCGTGTCGAGCGGCTATGGCACCGACCCCGTCATGGCCGACGCCTCGATCTACGGCTTCCGGGGCGTGCTCGCCAAGCCGTACCGGCTCGAGGATGTGTCGCGCGTCGTCGCGGCCGTGACCCACGGGGCCCGCATCGCCCTGGGCAATCCGTAGGGGCGTGCGAGGCGCGGTACACCGGCGGCGAACATCGAGACGACGCTGCCCGATCGTGGCGCGGCACGGCCGTGAAATCACATCTCCGCGCCGCTCGTCCAGGTCGCCTCGGTGCGCGACACCACGATGCCGTGCCGCTCGAGCGCCGGAAAGACCAGGTCGTACGGCACGTCGAGTGGCGAGAGCAGTCCGGTACGCCCGAGCGTGCCGTCGAGCAGCAGACGGGCGCCGCGGGCCAGGGTAAAGCCGACGGTCCGCTGCATCGCGGTCAGGCCCGTGGCGGCATCCCGCCGGTCCACCAGGTCGTACACCACGCGCACCCCGGCGCCATCACGCCGGCCGCGCACGTCCGCGCGGATCCATGCCAGGTCTTCATCGTCATCGCCGTACTGGAACTGGCCCTGCGACGCGAGCAGCGTGGCGGTGAACTCGATCGGCGACACGAGGGCGCCGCGCACGTCGATCGGCGCGCTCTCCAGGAATCCGCTCTTCACCAGCACGTCCCAGAAGGCGCCGTGGCCGGCGAGGCGACCCGTGTAGCGCCCCATCTCGCGCACGCGGTCGTTCACGCCGAACAACTCGGCGTAGTGCACGGCGTCGCCGTTCGGAAAGCACTCGAGCCGCGCGTCGAGAGCCGGCAGGTCCACGTAATGCCGGCGGTCCGGCTCGAACAGCGCAGTCGGCGGAACGTCCACGGCCACGCCGCCCCTGATCAGGCGGGCCGGCCGCCGGTACGATCGCATCACGCCGATGGGCGACCACGAAAAGCGGTACCCGAGCGGGTTCGCCCGAGCGCGAAGACCGGGGATTCCCGCTCCGTACGAGTGAAACTCGATTACGTCGTCGACCTCGGCCAGCGCGCGCACGCCAAGGAGGAGGTCGAGCCCCGGATCGAGGCCAAACTCGGGAAGAATGGCGATGCCGCGGGCGCGGGCATCGCTGGCCAGCGCACGCGTTGCGCGCTCCGCCGCCGCCCGCTTGTCGGGGTCACGCTCCTGCGGATCGCGCAGGTACATGCTGCTCACAAGGCTGACGCCGGCGGACGCGGCGGCGAGATGCGCCATCGGCATCGCAAAACTTCCCGGCAGCGCCTCCACCACCACGTCCGCGTCGCGCATCAACCCGTACACCGCCGCCTCGTCCCGCGCGTCCACCACCTGCGCGGTCACTCGCGCCGGATCGTGCCGCCGACTGATCGCCAGCGCGTCGGGATTGGCGTCGGCCACGACGACGGTCGTGCCGTCGGCGCCCGTGGCGAGGTCGTGCACGGCCGCGCGGCCCTGCGCCCCGCAGCCAAGGACGAGAACGCGGCGCGTCACACGCCGGCCGGCTGAGGCGCCGACGATGGCGCTGCCGATGGCGCTGCCGATGGCACTGCCGATGGCACTGCCGACAACGCGTGCTCCCCGCTCATCGCCACGCGCCGCTGCAGCGCAACCCAACGGCGGTCGATTCCCGTCTGGATGTGCGCCACCTGCTCCGCGTTCAGGTGGCGGAACCGCCCCTGCCGGCGCAGGTACGGTTCCACCGGATCGCCGGCATGATCCATCGTCAGGCGCCAGCGCTCGCCCTCCTCGATCTCCAGCATCGGGAAGACGCGGTTCTGCACGGCCATGCGCGCCAGCTCGATCCCCTCGTCGTCGCCGCACTTCCACCCCGGCGGGCAGGGCGACAGCAGGTGCAGAAAACGCGTGCCGCGCATGCCCTTGGCCCGCGTGAACTTCTCGATGAGGTCCACGGGATACCCCACCGTCGCCGTGGCCGCATACGGAATGCCGTGCGCCGCCATGATGCCGAGAATGTCTTTCTTGTTCGTCGACTCCGGAAACTGCGCCGGCGTCGTCGTCGTCCACGCCCCCCACGGCGTGGCCGACGACCGCTGGATCCCCGTGTTCATGTACGCTTCGTTGTCGTAGCAGACGTACAGGATGTTCTCGTTGCGTTCGGCCGCCCCGCTCAGCGATTGCAGTCCGATGTCGAACGTCCCGCCGTCGCCCACCCACACCATCACCGTGGTGTCGTGCTTCCCCTGCAGGTCGAGCGCGGCACGCACCCCCGACGCCACCGCCGGGCCGGTGGCGAACCCGGCGTGGTACACCGGCACCTGCAGCGAACTCTGCGGCCACGGGCCGGCGATGATCGTGAAACAGCACGCCGGCATCACCACGATCGTGTTGGGTCCCAGCGCCTTCAGCGCCAGCCGCATGGCGAGCGGGGCCGCGCATCCGGGGCACGCGAGATGCCCCGACGTGAGCAGCTCGCCGGTCGGAATGCATTCGTCGATGCGCACCTGGCTCACGGGTTCACTCCCACCCAAAGGTCCTCGCGCGACGGCACCGTCCCCGCGCGCGCCTGCGCGATCGCCTCGCCGATCACCGCCGGCGTGACATCGCGCCCGCCAAGCCCGAGCACGAACCCGAAGATCTCGGGACGCTCGCCGTCGCCCAGGTCGTACAACGCCGCGCGCAGCTCCTCCGCGAAGATGCCGCCATGTCCCGGCGAAATGTTGCGATCGAGCACCGCCACCCGCGACACCCGCCCGAGGCGGCGCAGCGCGTCGCGCAGCAGCGCGGTCGGAAACGGACGGAACATCTTCACCTTGAGCAGTCCCACCGCCTCGCCCGCCGCCCGCCGCGCATCCACCACCGTGCGCGCCGTCGACGTGATCGTCCCCGACGTCACCAGCAACAGATCGGCCCCCTCGGCCCGATACGCCTCAACGGCACCGTACGACCGCCCGAACATCCGCTGCCAGTCCTGCTCGATGGCGGCGAGCGTCTCCGGCACTTTCTGCAGTGCCTCCTGCTGCAGCCAGCGCATTTCCATGTAGCTGTCGGGCCGCACCAGCGCGCCAAAGGCGTGCGGCTGGTCCACGTCGAGCTTGTGCGGCGCGTCGCGCTTGGGCAGGAAGCGGTCCACCAGTTCCTGGTCCGGAATGTCCACCGGTTCGGCGGTGTGCGACAAATAGAAGCCGTCGAGCATCAGCATCACCGGCACGCTCAGCGATTCGGCGAGCTTGAACGCCATCACCGTCGTGTCGACCACTTCCTGGTTTGTCTCGCAGTACAGCTGCACCCAGCCCGTGTCGCGCTGCGACAGGCTGTCGTTCTGGTCGGTCCAGATGTTCCACCCCGGGCCGATGGCGCGGTTTACGTCGGCCATCACGATCGGATGCCGCCCCCCCGCCGCCCAGTGCAGCATCTCGTGCATGTACAGCAGGCCGTGCGACGACGACGCCGTAAACGCGCGCACCCCGGTGGCGGACGCGCCGATGACCGCCGCCATCGCCGAATGCTCCGACTCCACCTTGATGAACCGCGCGGCGAGCGTGCCGTCGGCGCACATCTCCGACAGCTTCTCCACCACCTGCGTCTGCGGCGTGATCGGGTACGCCGAGATCACCTCGACGCGCGCCAGCCGCACCCCCCACGCCACCGCGTGGTTCCCCACCATCACCTTCTTCATGGCCGGTCCTGCGTCATCGTGATCGCCCCCCGCGGGCACTCCGCGGCGCAGACGCCGCATCCCTTGCAGTAGTCGAGTGCAATCGTGTACCCGCCGTCGGCGGCGTGCGTGATCGCCGCGTCCGGGCAGAAGATCAGGCAGACGTCGCATTCGGTGCAGACGCCGCAATTGAGGCAGCGCCGCGCCTCGTCCATCGCCGCGGCGGTCGTCAGCCCCGCGTTCACCTCGTCGAACCCGCCGCGCGCGCCCTCGCTGTCGAGCCGCGTGTCGTCGTGCCGCGGCACCTTCCGGTACGACGCAAAGTTCACGTCGTCCACGCCCACCATGTCGTTCACCGGATCGATGCGGCGCACCGGATCGCGCTGCATCCATCGCGCCGCGCTCAGGTTGCCCGACGCAAAGCGCAGCGCGTTCAGTTCCTGCGTGTCGCCCGCATGCTGCCGCAGGTGCCGGTCGATGCCGATCGCCGAGCGCTTCCCCGCGCCGAGCGCGTCGGCCACGGTCCGCTCGAGGTCGGTCACGTCGCCCCCGGCGTACAGCGCGCCACGGCTCGTCCCGCCCAGCGCGTCGACCGTCAGCCCCGCGCCGCTGTCGTCGACATCGCCGAAGAAATTCTCCAGCGCCGCCGATTCGCCGATCGCGGTCAGCACCGTCTCGGCCTCGAGGGTGAACCGCTCGCCCGTCGGCACCGGCCGCCGGCGCCCGCTCGCGTCCGTCTCGCCCAGCGCCATCCGCTCGCAGACGATGGCGTGGACGCGGCTATTGGCCGCCGTGAACTCGAGCGGGGTGGCCAGAAAGACAAACTGCACCCCTTCGTGCAGCGCATCCTCGACTTCCTCGCGAATCGCCGGCATTTCGTCGCGCGTGCGACGGTACACCACCGTCACCTGCGCGCCCAGGCGCAGGGCCGAACGCGCGCAGTCCATGGCGGTATTGCCGCCTCCCACGACGACGACGCGCCGCCCGAGGTCCGGACGCGCTCCCCCGTTGACGTCGCGCAGGAAGGCGAGCCCCGGCCGTACGCCGGGGAGCGTTTCGCCCGAGACGCCCAAGGCGCGGCTCGCGTGCGCCCCCGTCGCCACGCAGACCGCCTGGAACCGGCCAGTCAGATCGCGCCACGACACGTCGGTGCCGATGCGCACGCCGCACGAGATCTCCACGCCGTGCGCCGCAATGCGCGCGATGTCGCGGTCGAGCACCGCGCGCGGGAGCCGGTATTCGGGAATGCCGAGCCGCAGCATGCCGCCCGGCGCGCGCTCCGCCTCGAACACGGTGACCCCATAACCGAAGCGTGCCAGATGGTACGCGCAGGCCAGCCCCGCCGGGCCCGATCCCACCACCGCCACGCGCTCCGTGCGCGGCGCGCCCTTCACCACCGGCGCCGGACGCTCGTGCGCCAGGTCGCCCAGGGCGCGCTCCACCGCGTGAATGGCCACCGCACCGTCGAGCGCGCGCCGGTTGCACGCGGTCTCGCACGGATGGTGGCAGACGCGTCCCGTCACCGCGGGAAGCGGATTCTCGGCGAGCAGCAGGTCGCGCGCCTCGTCGACGCGGCCCTCGAGGATGAGGTTCAGGTACCCTTCGATGTCGATCCCCACCGGGCAGCGGGCGTTGCACGGCGCCACGCGGTCGTGATAGGCCGGCCGCAGATACTTCCACGAACCGGTGTGCGTCACGAGAGTCGACATGGTGCTCATCGCGACCGGCGGCACGGCCCGCGCGCCGCTCGTCGTCGGCATCGACTCAGGCACGGGCCACCTCGCGCATCGCCGCCTGCCGCATCGGCGCGGGCCGCATCGGCGCGTGCCGTACGGCGAGCGTCGCTTCGGTGGCGGCCGCGATGTTGGCGTCGATGTGCATCGGCACCTCCTCGCGGATCGCCTCGCACACGTTGGCGAGCGAAATCAGCCCGGTGTCGGCGGCGAACGCGCCGAGAATCGCCGTGTTCACGATCGGCTGCGCCTTGCCGCCCAGGCCGTGACGGATGGCGATGCCCGTGGCGTCGATCGTGCTGACGTGCGCCTTCTCGAGCAGCTCGGGAAAGGCTTCGGGGTCCTGGTCGCTGTTGATGAGAATGCGCCCGCCCGGTTTGAGGCCGGCCGTGACGTCGGTCGCGCCGATCAACGTTGGGTCGAGCACGATGAGGTCGTCCGGCGCCTCGATCTCGCAGCGGAGCCGCAGCGGCTGGTCGTCGAGCCGCAGGAACGCCGTCACCGGCGACCCGCGGCGTTCGACGCCGAACATGGGGAAGGACTGCACTTCGCGTCCTTCGAGAAAGAGAGCGACGGCCAGCAGCTTGGAGGCGATGACGGTGCCCTGCCCACCGCGGCCGTGCAGTCGGAATTCACGCATGGATGGTTTCCGTTCGGCGGGACGGTCCACTCGCCGCGGTGTGCGCCGCAGTGTGCGCCGCGCGGTCGCCGCGCTGGCAGCGCTCGCAATCGACTGTGACCTCGGCGCACGGCACGCCGTCGCACTGGCACGCCGGGCAGGTGATGCCGGTTCCGCTCACCAGGGGTTCCGCGGCGTGCGGAAGACCAGACGAGACGACGTTCATTAAGGGCTTTCCTGTTCCGTTGTTTCGTGGCGGCAAAGCCTCCGCCGATGCAGGGATAGTAACGGGCGTACCGTTTGAGGTGGTGGGGTGAATCCCTCGCGTTTTCGTCCGCATTCACCTCACTGAGCGTACTGATCACGTGCGCGCACGAGTTTCCCCGGCCGACACTCCGCGCCGCCGGTGCACCGAAGCCCTTCCTCGCGACGCATTGCGCCCCCTGGCGCGCAATCATCCGTTTCGAGAACCGTACCCAACGGCGTGTTCGCACCCTCGAATTGACCGCCGTGAGGCTTGTATCCGGCTGGTAGTAGTGCGTAAGGGAACTCCCTAGGTTTTGTATCAGGTTGTCCCGCATAGATTTGCGTAGCATGCCCGACAGATGAGAGGCGTTCTCACCGGCACATTCCTCGGTGCCCCACTTCCATCATGGAAGCGAGACAAGCAAGCGCGCGGGCAGCTACAGCAACTCATTTCTGGTTTGCGCACCTCAGGAGGGTGCCATGACATTTCCCAAGGTTCGAGGTAGTGGCATTCGCTCCATGCGGCCGATGTCCTGGCTCGTGAGCAGTGTGCTCGTGGCAGCGGTGGCGTTTGCGCCGGCCGCGGTCAACGGCCAGGCCGCCAAGGCGCAGAAGACCGCGCAAAAAGCGGACGTCGCCGCGACCGTCGCCGGTGCGACGTACATTGGCGAGGAGACTTGCCTCGGCTGTCACGAGAACAAGAAGGGAGGCACAAGCCTCCACACCAAGGCGGCTGATCCGCGGACACCCTCCGGCGGCAAGGGCTGCGAGTCCTGCCACGGTCCCGGCAGCAAGCACGCCGACGACCCGGAGAAGGTGAAGCCGATCCAGTTCGACAAGGTCAGCGCCACGGAGGCCTCGGCGGCATGCACCAGCTGCCACAGCACCGGCGAGCACACCTTCTGGGCCGGCAGCAAGCACGAAGGACGCAACGTGTCCTGCGTTTCGTGCCACAGCATCCACAGCCCCAAGGGCGCCAAGCAGCTCAAGACCGAATCGCAGACCAAGCTGTGCGCGAACTGCCATCAGGTCATCGTGAACAAGGTGACCCGGTTCAACCACATGCCGGTGCGCGAGAATGGTCTCGCCTGCGCCTCGTGCCACAACGTGCACGGCTCGGCGAACGTGAAGATGCTGCGCGCCGGCACCAATCTGGTCGAGGCTTGCACGAGCTGCCACCAGGAGAAGCGCGGCCCGGTGCTGTTCGAGCACTCGCCCGTCGTCAACTCCTGCAGCACCTGCCACGATCCGCACGGCTCGAGCAACGACCGCATGCTCGTCGCCAAGCAGCCGTTCCTCTGCCAGCGTTGCCACGTCACCTCGCGTCACCCACCGACGGTGTACGAGGGTTTCGTCCAGCGCAATTCGTCGAACGCGAACAAGATCACGGGCCGGTCCTGCATGAATTGCCACCAGCAGATTCACGGCTCCAATTCACCCAACGGCAAGGCGTTCCTACGCTAAGGGAGAGGGAGACACCTAAGATGCGCAATCGTTACATGATCTCGGCCGCGCTCTTGCTGCTCGCCTCCGCCACCGTGGCGGGTGCCCAGCAGAAGGCCGCGGCGCCGGCAAAGAGTCCGGCACTGGAACAGACGTGGGAGCTCGGCTTCCGGTCCACCACGACGACGGGGGACGAGTTCCGCTATCAGCGCTACCAGGACCTGCAGAGCGGCCTGGCGAGCAAGATCGGCATCGGCAAGGAAGGGGAGGCTTCGGCCTTCGACTTCAGCGCCGCGAATGTCGGCTACAACGACCAGAAGTACGCCTTCACATACAACAAGTTCGGCAAGATGAAGTTCTCGGCGCAGTTCAACGGACAGCCGCTGAACTACGCCAACAACTCGCTCACGCCGTTCAAGTACGCCGGCAACAACACGTTCACGCTCGATGCCGCCGCCCGGACGCAGGTGCAGAACAAGGTGGCGGGCGTCATTGGCGTCGGGACGACCTCGGCGACGGACATCGCCACGATCTACCGCGGGCTGGCGACCAACTTCCCGATGTCGGCCCAGCGCAACAGCCTGAATCTCGGGCTTGCCTATCGGCTGAACAGCGTCGCGAGCGTCGACTTCAAGTACAACATGACCAAGAAGTCGGGCAACCAGCCGTACGGTGCGGCCTTCGCGTTCAACGACGCCACGGAACTCCCGATGGCGCTCGACAACACGGTCAACGAGTTCATTGCCGGTCTCGAGCTGGTCAAGCCCGAGCTGGGCATGATTCGCGCCGAGTACCAGGGCTCGTTCTTCAAGAACCAGTTCGCGTCGCTGGTGTGGGACAACCCGCTCCGCGCCACGGATTTCGACAACGGCAAGACGCCGCCCGCCGGTCCGTACGACGCCAGCGGGTACAGCAACGGCAACGGCCCGGCGATTGGCCGCATGGCGATGGCGCCGGACAATGCCTGGAACTCGTTCAAGATCCAGGGCCTCTACAAGATGCCCGGGCGCTCGACGCTGAACGGCACCATCCAGTTCACGTCGAACACGCAGGACGCGAACCTCATTCCGTACACGACGAACGCGAAGATCGCCAACTCGGCCGTCTACGCGGTCTTCCCCGGGCTGGCATCGCTGCAGCGGCCCACGGCGAAGGGCGACGTCAAGGGCCTCAACGCGGTCCTCAACTTCTCGACGCGGCCGACCGAGTTCTTCGGCTTCGACATGAAGTACCGCTTCAACGACCGAAAGGATGAGACGCCGGTCTGGCGCTACGACTACAACGTCCGGTTTGACGCGGTGCCCGAAGCCACGCCAGGCCTGACCAACTCGGAACTCAGTGTCCGGGAGAACCTGCTCGAGGCGTCGACCACCTTCACGGTCCCGCGCAAGAGCACGGCGCTGAAGCTCGGCTACATCATGGACGACTTCAAGCGCCAGGACCACGCCTTCGGCAGCATGACGGACTACACGCTCCGCGCCTCGCTCGACGCCTATCAGAACCGGTTCTTCAGCCTGCGTGGCGTGCTCGAAAGCACGGAGCGGGTGGGGACGGGATTCAACCAGGAGTTCATCGTGGAAGGCGGGGCGCAGCCCAACCTGCGCTTCTTCGACGACGCCGAACTCAGCCGCTCCAAGGGAACGGTCATCTTCGGGCTGACGCCGAGCGCCAAGTTCGACGTGAACCTGACGTGGGCGTCCACCAAGGACACGTACGACGGCAACAACCACCAGTTCGGCCTGAAGAGCAACGACGTGTCGTCGACCAACGTGACGGTGAATCTCTACCCGACCGAGAAGGTCACGCTCGGCGCCATGTACGGCCTCGATGACATGAAGTCTTTCCAGAAGTCGCGCACCGCCAACCCGTATTCTGGCCTGGTGCCCGGCGCGTACGAGAGCTGGAACGATGCCCTCCGCGACTGGAACCTCAGCAACACGGAGAAGGTGAAGAACGCGGGCGCGTGGATCGACCTGATCAACGCGATGCCGAACACCGATGTCCGGTTCGGCTACAACTACAGCAACTCGGATAACGCGTTCGTGCATGGCGGTCCGCGCATCCTGGCGATGATGTCGCCGGACAACACGTCGCTGCGCAACCCGCTCGACACCGGCCGGCCGTGCTCCCTGACGGGAGCGACGACCACGGCGACGTGCTTCATTCCGTTCCCGAACGTCACCAACACCTGGTCGCAGATCAAGGTCGACCTGCGGCACATGTTCCGCTCCAACGTGGGCGTGGGCGTGGGCTATCAGTACGAGAAGCTCGACATCGTCGACTTCGCGACGACCAACCTCGCCGATGGATCGCCCCGCATGGATCCGCTCGGCGCCATCACGACCGGCTATGGCAATCGCCCGTACACGGGCAGCACGGCCATCGTGAAGCTGATCTACAAGTTCTAGGCTGGGGGGTTCTCCGGGGCCGTTGCCCCGGTGGACCGGGTGGAACGCGGCACCTCCGTTTCGGAGGTGCCGCGTTCCTTTTCGCATCATGCGCGACGCGTCCGCATCCGATGCGCTCAACCCGCCGCTCGAACGGCCGATACTAGGACGTGTGAGGTGGGTCCCGCGCACGACCATTCACTGGCGTGGGACGTGCCGTCATCCCGCTCCGGAGTTCCAGTTGGAGCGGGCGTCGCAGAGGAAGGTCTCCGCGCTCCCCTCGACAACACCCGAACCGAAACTCCTGAGATGCTCGACAAGCTGCGCAGCCTGCAACTGAAGATCATCGTCCCGATCACCGCCGTGCTGGTGGTGGTCTTTGCCATACAGGCCGTCGGCGAGTGGCGCGGGCGGCAGGCGGACCTCGTCGCCTCGCTGGAGAGCCATGCGAAGGAGACGAGCAGCGTCATCGAGACGACCCTCCGGCACGCGATGCTCAAGGCCGACTTCGAGGCCGTGGACAGCATGATGGCCCGCCTCAGCCAGCTCGGCATGGTGCGGCGGGCCTTCGTCATCGACCCCACGGGCAAGGTCTTTCGGTCGTCCGATGCGCAGATGAACGACAAGCTGGTCAAGAACCCGCTCATCGACCGGACCCTCGTCAGCCGGAAGGATGACGCGGAGTGGACGACGACTCCCGATGGCAAGCCGTACGTGGCCGGCATGACGGCCTTTCGCGCCGCCAAGGCCTGTCAGGAGTGCCACGACCAGGTCAAGCTGGGGGAGCCGGTGGGCTACCTCGTGCTCGAGCGCTGGGCCACGACCGAAGCATCCGCGCTGCGCACCAGCCAATTGAAGGCGATCGCCACGAGTCTTGGCGTCGTGATTCTCCTCGGGTTTGCACTCAGTTTCATCACGCGCGCAATCACCAGGCCACTGGCCAGCATCACCGATGCGGCCGCACGCATCGCCGGCGGGGACATCAACCAGACCGTGTCGGTGCGCTCCGACGACGAACTCGGAGCGCTCGCGAACTCGTTCCGGAGCCTGATCGCGTATATCCACGGCGTGGCCGAGGCGGCCGACGCGCTCAGCAAGGGCGACGCCGGCCGGACACTCGAATCGCGCGGCGACAAGGACGTGCTGACGCGGTCCTTCGTGCAGTTGCAGGTGACCATCCGTGAACTGATCAGTGAGGCGAACGAGTTGGCGGAGTGCGCGCGCGCGGGCACGCTCGACCACCGCGGCGACGAGCAGCAGTTCCACGGGGCATTTCGCGATCTCGTGCACGGCATGAACGAGATGATGGAAGCGGTGAGCGCCCCGCTCAACGAATCGGCGAACGCCCTCGAGCGGCTCGCCATGCGCGACCTGACCGTCCGCATGACGGGGCCTTATCTCGGCCAATACGCCGTGATCAAGGATTCGCTGAACATGGCGGCAGAAAGCCTCGGCGAGGCGGTGGCCGAAGTTTCCGCCGCGTCCCGCGAAGTCGCCTCGGCCTCGGGCCAGATCCGCACGGAAAGCGAGTCGTTGGCCATGGCGGCCACCGGCCAGGCCGAATCGCTGCAGGACATGGCGTCGGCGGTGAATGCGCTGGCCGTGACGGCGCGGCACAACACCGACAGCGCAAGCGAGGCGCGCGACATTTCGGGCACCGTGCGCGACGCGGCCGTGCGCGGCGCGGCGCACATGAACGACCTCTCGGCGGCCATGGACCGCATCAAGGCGTCGGCCGACGCAACGGCCAAGATCGTGCGCACCATCGAGGACATCGCCTTTCAGACCAACCTGCTGGCGCTCAACGCGTCCATCGAGGCCGCGCGCGCGGGTGATGCGGGCAAGGGCTTTGCCGTGGTCGCCGGCGAGGTGCGCGACCTGGCCAAGCGCAGCGCCGAGGCGGCACGCGGCACCGCCGAACTGATCTCGGAGTCGGTGCGCAACGCGGATGGCGGCGTGCAGCTCAATACGCAGGTGCTCACCGACCTGCGCGAAATCAACGCCAGCTCCGAGCGCGCCACCGCGGTCATCAGCGGTATCGCCGCGTCGAGCGCCGACCAGAGCGTCGGCGTCGACAAGATCAGCGCGGCGGTGGAGCACATGAACGACGGGGTGCAGCGGACCGCGGCCAGCGCCGAGGAGGCCGCTGCCGCCTCCGTGGAACTGGCGGGACAGGCCGGCACGCTCGAGAAGATGGTCTCGACCTTCATTTTGGAGGACGAGGCATCCGCTCGCCCGCAGAACCGGGAGCTCCTCACGCCACCGAGCGTGCAGCACGCCCGTGCGACTCGAGCGACCGGACAGCCGGCGCGCCAGCAGGCGGCCCCTGGCTGACCGGAGGCCGGTGGTAGGCCGGGAGTAGGCCAGTCGCGGGCGGACGATTGACGGCTGGCCGGATCGGGCCGTACCCTTGGGGGAGACCACGACCGCCCTCCCTCCCCTGAAGCCATGAGCCTCTCCCGCCGCAGTTTCGTGCAGTCGTCCGCCCTCGCGCTCGCCACCGCCGCGCTCGACTGGCGCACGCTGCTCGCACAGGGCATTCCCACGCTGCAACCCGACGCGCTCACGCTCGTGCGTGGATCGGTCGGCACGTTCACCGGACGCGGCGGCACCATCGGCTGGCACATCGACCTCTCGAGTGCGGTGGTCATCGATTCGCAGTTCCCCGATACCGCCAGGACCTGCCTCGACGCCGTACGGGCGCGCACCGGTGCGCGGCCGCTCGACTATCTGGTGAACACGCATCACCACGGCGATCACACGGGGGGCAACGGCGTCTTTCGCCCCGCCGCGACGAAGATCCTCGCGCAGGCCAACGTGCCGCGCCTGCAGCGCGAGGCGTTTGCCCGCGCCGTGCAGAGTGCCGCGCAGAACGCCGCGTCGGGAGCGGCGCCGCCGGGGGCACCGGCGCCGGCCGAGCCCGTGGTGGCCGACACCCTGTTCGACACGACGTGGCGCGAGCCGGTGGGCAGCGAAGTCATGGCGCTCCGGTACTATGGCGCCGCGCACACCGCGGGCGACGCGGTGGTGACGTTCGAGAAGGCCAACGTGGTGCACGTGGGCGATCTCGTGTTCAACCGGCGCCATCCGGTGATCGACCGCCCCGGGGGTGCGTCCATCGCCCACTGGATCGTCGTGCTCGAAGGCGTCGAACGCGACCACGACGCCGAGACCATCTTCATCTACGGGCACGCGGGGCCCAATTTCCCCGCGACGGGGCGCAAGGCCGATCTGCGGTACATGCGCGACTACCTCGGCGCCTTGCTCGAGTTCGTACGCGGCGCGATCAAGGCCGGCAAGCCCAGGGACGTGATCGTCAAGATCGCCGAGCCGCTGCCGGGCTTCCCCGACCACGGACCGCTGATCGAGCGCGTGCTGGCGGCGGCGTACGACGAGCTGACGGCGTGAACGGGGCGCGGTCGCTTGACGTTTCCCCCTGCCGGCCGATACTCTTCAGCAACAGCCATGACGACGCTCACCCCGCCGCGGTCGAACCGCAATAATAATCGGAACCCTCGCGCGAATCGCGCGTGGGCCGGTGCGGGCGCGTTGTAGAGACCCGAGCTTCCGGACCACCCCCGATTCGCGACCGCGAATCGGGGGTTTTTCTTTTTCGTGGAGTTTCCATGTGCGGCATTCTCACCATCCTCGGCCTCGACCCCGCGCGCTCCAACGCGTCCGAATTGCGCCGCCAGGCCCTGGCGCTGGCGCGCAAGATCCGCCATCGCGGGCCCGACTGGAGCGGGATCTACAGCGATGACCAGGCCATCCTCGCGCACGAGCGGCTTTCGATCGTGGACGTCGAGCACGGCGCCCAGCCGCTGATCGACACGCGCACCGGGACGGTGCTGGCCGTCAATGGCGAGATCTACAACCACCAGCTCCTGCGCCAGCAGCTGGTGGCGGCGCACGATTTTCAGACGCTCTCCGACTGCGAGGTGATTCTCTACCTCTACGACGAGCTGTCGCCCCGGGACTTCCTGAACCGGATGAACGGCATCTTCGGCTTCGTGCTGCACGATCCGCGGCGCCGCACCTTTCTCATCGCGCGCGATCCGATCGGCGTCATTCCGCTGTACGTGGGCTGGGACCGGCACGAACACCTGTTCGTGGCGTCGGAAATGAAGGCGCTCGTCGGGCAGTGCGAGCGCATTCGCGAGGTGCCGCCAGGGCACTACCTGCTGGGGCACGAGGCCGACAAGGGATTCCAGCGGTATTACGAGCCCGCGTGGGCCGAGCCGGGCCGGGTGAGCGACGCGCCGTACGAGGCCACCGTGCTGCGCCAGGCGCTCGAGGCCGCGGTGCGCCGCCAGTTGATGTGCGACGTCCCCTACGGGGTGCTCATCTCGGGGGGCGTCGATTCATCGCTCGTCGCGTCGATCGCGGCGACCTACCGCGAGGGACGCGTGGAGGAAGGCGGCGCGGCGCCCAGCTGGTGGCCGCGCATCCATTCGTTTGCCGTGGGACTCGAGGGGGCGCCCGACCTCGCGCCGGCGCGCCTGGTGGCGGCGCACATCGGCGCCATCCATCACGAGATCCACTTCACCGTGCAGGAAGGGCTCGATGCGCTATCGGACGTGATCTATCACCTCGAGACGTTCGACATCACGACCATCCGCGCGTCGACGCCGATGTACCTGATGATGCGCAAGATCCGCGCGATGGGCATCAAGATGGTGCTATCGGGCGAGGGGGCGGACGAGATCTTCGGCGGGTACCTGTACTTTCACAAGGCGCCGGACGGTCCCGAGCTGCACGCCGAGTGCGTCCGCAAGCTGCAGAAGCTGCACCTGTACGACTGCGCGCGCGCCAACAAGGCGGGGGCGGCGTGGGGCGTCGAGGTGCGCGTGCCGTTTCTCGATCGCGAGTTCCTCGACGTGGCGATGAATCTCGATCCGTCGCGCAAGCTGCCGCGCAACGCGCCGCGGCCGCGAGCGATCGAGAAGTTTCCGCTGCGCGACGCGTTTGTGGGGGCGATTCCCGACGCGGTGCTCTGGCGGCAGAAGGAACAGTTCTCGGACGGCGTGGGGTATGCGTGGATCGACGGCCTCAAGGCGCACGCCGAACGCGAGGTCACGGACACCATGCTGCGCGGGGCGGCCGAGCGGTTTCCGGTGAAGACGCCGGAGACGAAGGAGGCATACCTGTACCGGCAACTGTTCGAGCACCATTTTCCGAGTGCGACTGCGGTGAATTGCGTGCCGTGGGAGCGCAGCGTGGCGTGCAGCACGGAGACGGCGCTGCGCTGGGATGCGGCGTTCGCCAAGATGACCGACCCGTCGGGGCGGGCGGTGATGGATATCCATGAATCCGGATATACGGATGGGCCGTGAGCTGGGTACGGGGACACGGGCACAGTGGGGTGCACGGGGACACGGGCACAGTAGGGTGCACGGGGACACGGGCACAGTAGGGTGCACGGGAAGAGCGAAGAGGGCGCTTGGGCGGGATGCACTGGCGCGCGGCATATGCCAACACGGGAGAGGATGATGCGGCTCGGCACCACGGTATTGCTGATATTGCTCCATGCCACCGGCGCGCCGGCGCAAGGCGTTCCGGCGAGGGCGTCCGCGCCGGCAGGCGTCTCGCCCCAGGCCGCGAGCGCGGCCCGCGACTCGGCGGCGCTGGAACGGCTGCGCAACGACTGGGCCGGATTGCGGCGCTACCGCGCGGCCAACGATTCGCTCCCCGTCCCCGCCGCGCGCGAGCGGCGCGTGGTGTTCTACGGCAACTCCATCACCGACTCCTGGGCGCGTCACTTCGCGGCGATGTTTCCGGGCAAGCCCTACATTGGTCGCGGCATCAGCGGACAGACCACGCCGCAGCTGCTCGTCCGCTTTCACCAGGACGTCGTGGCGCTGCACCCCGTGGCGGTCGTGATCCTCGCCGGTACCAACGACATCGCCGGCAATACCGGCCCGTCGACGCTGGACATGATCGAGGACAACCTCTCCGCGATGACGGAGATCGCGCGGCAGCACCACATTCGCGTCGTGCTGTCGTCGGTGCTGCCCGTGTCGGACTATCCATGGAAACCGGGACTCGAACCCGCGCCGAAGGTCGTCGCGCTGAACGCCTGGATCAAGCGGTACGCCGAGTCGATGGGCGAGACGTATGTGGACTATCATTCCGCCATGGCCGACGCGCGCGGCGGCCTGCCGGCCACGCTGTCAGTCGACGGCGTGCATCCCAACGAGGCCGGCTATCGCATCATGGCCGCGCTGGCGGAGGCAGCGATCACGGCGGCACTGGCCCGGCCGTAGTCGCGCGGCGCGCCGGACTTCAACGCGACCGGTCGAACGCGCCGCGGGTCGTCAGCGCAGGTAGTCGGCGAGCCAGCCGCTCACCAGCGCGCGCTGCGGCGGCGTCATGTACCGCGCCCCACGCACCACACCGACGCACAGCGCGCTCTCGCACCGGCAGCGGAACGGCTCGGCCAGCTCGTACTCGGTGGTGTTGTAATTGAAGGTGACCCCCTCGCCGACCTCGATGTCGCGGCGAGCGATCACCGACCGGTTGCGGATGAGCGTCGACGGATCGCAATCATGATCCATGTAGCGCCAGTAGTAGCGGCGCACCATTTCCTGAACGTCGTGGGCGCATTCCTGGTCGAGGTGCAGCGTCCGGCTGACCTGGATCGAGTACCGTGTAGGCGTGGCGGTCTCGCGACCGTCGATCAGGAAGACGCGACGGCCCGCGGCGATCGGCGCGATGGCGATCAGCCGTCGTCCTTCTTGCGTGACGAGCACGCCCACCAGGTCGGAATCACATTGCAGCAGTGCGCCAGGCGGATGCGCTGGCAGAGACGTCGCATGTTCCTGCGGTCGCGGTTCGGTCATGGTCTCAGGCGTCGGCCGACGGCAGTCGCCGTATTTCGGCGGTGCCCCGGAATGGTCGAGCGTTGGCCTGCATCGAGCGATCACAACAATCTACAGCGTGCGCCGAAAGGTGCCAGCCGGTAGACGCATGACGTCACGCCCACGCAATCGTCGCCCGACGGCCGCCCGCCTGCTCGCGTCTTGCTTGCTGAACCGCGCTGGATACGCCATTCTGGATCGGATCGCGGTACGTTCTCTCGTCGGTTTGCGCAGGAGGAACAGATGCTGGGTCGATTCCGGTCGCTACGTGCGGGGGTCGTCAGTGGCGCGATGCTGCTCGGCTCGACCGCGGTGGCGCAGCAAGCGGCGTCACCTCGGCCGTCCGCTGACGAGAAGCTCACCAACACGTGGCGCACCTATCAGGATGGCCCGCTGGCGGTGGTGTTCGTCCACGGCATTCTGTCGGGTCCCGTCAGCGCCTTTCTTTTTCACGACCCCAAGGGCCAGCTGCCGGACACCTACTTTCCGGACCTGATCGCGCGCGACCCGCGCTTCGGATCGCCATCGATCTTTCTCGCGGGCTATGAAACGTCCCTCGGGTCGGACAGCTACGGCATCGAGCAGGCCGCGTCTCGGCTCCTCGATGCGGTCCGCGGCCGCGATGCGCTCGGACGCCGCGTGCTGGACAAACCCAACGTGCTGTTCATCACGCACAGCATGGGGGGACTGGTTGTCCAATGGCTGCTCGCCCATAACCTCCTGGACTTCCAGGGCACCAACGTCGGCCTCTTCATGTACGCTTCTCCCTCGGGCGGTTCGCGGTACGCGAGCGAGCTGAAGGCCGCCGCGCGGGCGTTGGATCAGGTACAGGCCAAGCAGATGCAACTGCGGTCGGATTTTCTCGACGGGCTCAACAACGATTTCAGGGGCTTGCTGGCCCGGCGCGATCCGCCGCTGCGAGGCGCCGAGGCCTGCGAGAACCGCGGCATCGTGCACTTCCTGTGGTGGCACCCCGGCAAGGTCGTGCAAGAGGAGTCCTGCGCGACCTACTTTGGCCAGGCGCGCATCATTGGCGGCACGGACCACATCAGCATCGTGAAGCCACCAACGAGCAAGACCGAGTCGTTCGAGGTCCTCATGGACTTCTACCAGCAGCTCTTCGCCCCGAGCCTGAAGACCCGGCCGACCTTGCAGGTGCAGATCGCGCGGTATCTGTCGGCCGACAGCCTCATGACGTTGCAGGAGCCGCGAGAGTCGGCCACGACGTGGGCATCGTGCAGAGAGCGACGCTATAGCCTGGCGTTCCGTCCGAGAGAGGGGTGGACCTTCAGTCCGTCCGGCATGCGATTCGAGATCTCGGCCGCCAACGTCACCCTCCGCCAGCTCGAGCTGCGGCCCTCCCCCACGGTGGACAGCGTGCTGTTCGATGTCGTGCGCAGCGACGTTCCCGCAGCGGCAACGGGCGCGCCGGCCGCCTGTACGGACTCGGTGCCGTTTGTCGGGCGGCTGACCGTCACTCAACACGTCGCGCGCAACGTACGCGTCGCCGTCGTTCCCGCGGACACCTTCACGCTCGTTCCCGCGAAACCCGTCGGCCGAACGACGGCGGCGTTCGCGGTCCCGGCGTGGGCCACGGGACAAATCCGGTGGCTCTATCGGGCCGACGTATCGGGGCATTGGGTCGACGGCAGCCGAATCAGCATCACGCTGGACAATGACCGACCATCGCGGGAGGGTGTGACGGCCAGTCAGGAGCAGAATGGCGCGGTGACCGTGACGGCCACCACGGCATTGCGCCATCCGTGATCACCCGTGGTGCAGCGCGCCGCTATCGCCCGGGCACGATGACGCCAAAGGCGGTCGGCCCGCTGTCGAGCGAACCGCCGAGCCAGACGCGCGAACCCGTCAGCGCCCAGAGCGCCGCGGACGGGTGACCGAGGACGAAAGTGCCCGTGGCCGTGTCAAGCAACAACTGGCCGTCCTGCCGGCGCAGCAGGCCATCGAGCACCGGCTGACCATCCACCCGCCGCGCGGTGAGGCTGAGGACGCGGAAGGCCGCGCCATCCGCGTGGCCGCGTGCCACGACCTCCGCGCCCGACAGATGCACGAGGGCCGTCGAGTCGGCGGGGGTGGCGTGCAGCCGGATGGAGCGTGCCGCCGTGCGCAGCACGAAGCGCTGAGAGCATGCATCGCGGAGGAGCCGATGGTCACAAAACCTCCAACCGGGCAATCGGGGGGCAGTCGCGCACCGCAACGGGATGAGAACAAGATGACGCGCGGACATCCCGACCGGCACTGCCCGGCGTCCCAGCTTCCCCACTTCTTGACGCAACTGATGCGCGGCGCGGCCTGACGCTCAGCGATAGTGCCGTGCCAGGTCGTCAATCGACGTCACGCCGGCGATCACCTCCACCCAGCGCGGTGTGAGCAGCCAGTCGTCGAAGAACGCATCGAGACGGCGCGGCGACGACTGCTTGGCGAATGCGATGAGCTCCCGCGTGCTCCCGCCGGTGGTGAACTGCTGATAGTAGCCGCCGACCATCCGGTTGAACGGCTCCTCCCCGACGAGTTCGTAGAGCGTGGCGAACATCAGGGCGCCGACCGAATACGAGGCGTTCGTCATGCCGCGGCGCCCGTAGTCGAGCATCGGCACGGTGCGCAACAGCGTATCCGCGACGAGGCGCTGCTGCATCCGCGCCACGGCGCGCGACGCGGCTTCACGCCGACCCGTCCAGCCGTCGACGCGTTCGCGCAGCAGGTCCTCGAGAAAGGTCGCCAGGCCTTCGTTCCACCGCGGCGACGGCGTATCGGTGTCGCGCGCATTCCACAGATGCGAGAGCTCGTGATAGAGCTCCCCCGAGCGGCCGGGATCGCGAAAGACGCTCGCCGTCTGGATGATGCCACCCACCAGGCTGGCCTGCGATCCCCAGCCGTCGGGGATCTCCGCGATGGTGAGGTTGATGGCCGAGCGTTGCGGGCCGAACCATTGAGCCAGCAGCCGCATCGCGGCCTGCGCGTTCGTCATCGTCCGCCGAGCGCCGATGCTGTCCGCGGCAAAGTGAAAGAGGTGAATGCCTCCCTCGACGATCGTGTCGAACGGGGCGACCGACACGTTCAGGAAAGGACTCGGCCCATCCGAGACGTAGCGCCAGGTTGCCGTTCCGTCGTCGTGCGAGGTGCGGGTCAGCGCTCCCCCGGTGGCGACGAGGTACCGGACCGGCACGCGGATCGACGCGTCGTAGGTAAACTCGCCACGAGGTCGCTGGCGGTTGGCGGCGTCGGACAGGCCGCCAACGACGGGAAAGGCGAGCGCATCCTCGCGAATGATCGTGAACGTCGTGTCGATGCGGTCGCGGACGTAGAGCCAGCCGATCTCGGAGTAGCCGACGAGGTTGCCCGCGTAGTCGATGCGCACCGTCGTCCGGCCGCCGCCCGGGATCGGCCGCTGCAGGGTGACGCGCAGCTGCGTGACCTGCCGCATGGGGGAATCGCGAAAGCGCACGACGTCCTGCGCATAGGGCAGCGTGGCCCCTGTGCCATCGTGCACCGCGGACGCTTCCATCAGGCGGTTCACGAGGAACGAGAGCTGGCGGGCCGGCTTGGTCGTCCAGTTCTCGAGCTCATAGGTGACGGAGCCGCTCAGCCGCTGGTTCGCATGATCGATCGCCAGGTCAAGCACGGCGTGGCGCACGCGAACCGCCTCCGGCGCGGGGGCTTGGGCCTGCGCGGAGAGGGCCACGAGCAGGAGTCCACCGATCCATGCGCTGCGCATGCCTTGCTCCCGCGTCGTGGGAATGTCTTGGTCACCCACGGTTGGACACCGTTGGGACGGGGAGCGTTGCCGTGCCTGGCGGCCGGGGAGCCGATCGTCGAGACGGCGCGCGCCTACATGCGGCGCAGCCAGTCAGGTCAGGTGGCGAGCCGGTACGTGTCGCGCACGAGATCGTAGGCGAGCGCTCGGGCCATCGCGTTCGCATCCTCGCGCTCGACGAGATGCCGGCACACCAGGCCGGCGAGGAAGTTGGCGTCGACGCGTCGCGCCAGGTCGTGCCGCGCCGGAATCGAGCAAAACGCGCGCGTGTCGTCGTTGAACCCGGCGGTGTTGTAGATGCCCGCCGTTTCCGTCACCTGGGCGCGGAACCGCGTCATCCCCTCGATGGAATCGTTGAACCACCACGGCGGCCCCAGGCGGAGAGAGGGATAGTGCCCCGCCAACGGCGCCAGTTCGCGCGCGTAGGTCGTCTCGTCGAGCGTGAACAGTACCATCATCAATCGCGGGTCATCGCCGTACGCGTCGAGCAGCGGGCGCAGGTTGCGCGTGAACTCGCCGGCAACGGGAATGTCCGCCCCCATGTCGGGGCCGAACCGCGTCGCGATGCGGCGATTGTAGTCCCGCAGCGCACCGGGGTGCAGCTGCAACACGAGGCCATCCTCGGTCGACATCCGCGCCATCTCGATCAGCAGATGCCCCTCGAACTGGCGCTGATCGAGCGCGGTCGCCGTGCCATTCATGCCGCGCGTGAAGATCGCGTCGGCATCGTCCGGCGCGAGCGGCGCCGTGTACGCCTCGAGCACGCCGTGATCGGTGGCCGTCGCGCCGAGCGACTTGAAGAATCGCCGCCGGTTCGCGAGCGCCGACAGCAATCCATCCACCGACGTGATCGCACCGCCGGCCGCCCGGCCGAGGCGATCGACCTCGGCGCGCCACTCGGGGGCTGCCACGCGGAAAACGTGATCGGGGCGGAATGTCGGGATGACGCGGCCGCTCCATCCGGAGGCGCGGATCGCCTGGTGGTGCGCCAGCGGATCGCTGGCGCTGTCGGTGGTGGCCAGCACCTCGATGTTGAACCGCTCGAACAGCGCGCGCGGACGGAACTCGCTCGACGCGAGCCGCTCGGCGAGGACGTCATACACGAAATCCGCCGTCTCGGCGCAGAGCCGCACGCGCACGCCGAACACGTCGTGCAGTTCGTGATCGAGCCATGCCCCCGTGGGCGTACCGCGGAACAGGTGCAGGTGCTGCGCGAACAGGCGCCAGGCGACGCGCGGATCGGCTTCCACCGGCGTCCCGTCGCGCGTCGGGATGCCGAGCGATTCCATGGCGACGCCCTGCGAATGGAGCATCCGGAAGATGTAGTGATCGGGCACGACGAGCAGCGCCGTCGGCTCGGGAAACGGGTCGTCCGTGGCGAGGAGGCGCGCATCCACGTGACCGTGCGGACAGACCAGCGGCAGGCCGCGGGTCGTCTCGTAGATCGCCCGCGCGATCGTCCGGATGGACGGGTCCGGATCGAAATACCGGTCGTCGTGCAGGCGCAGCGCCGGACGACTGGTCGTCACGGGCGCCGCCGTCCGCGAGGCGGGCGAGGCATTGGATGAAATCGGCATGGGTCGGATTGAACGAATCAGATTGAACGAAGATGAGAATGCCTATTCCAGGAACTTTCCCTGGCGGCGCAACAGTGCCTCGACGAAGAAGTAGTCCGCATACACCAGTCCGACGTCTACCTCGCTGCCCTGCGGCCGCCCGCCCGTCGAGTGCGCCAGGATCGCGCCGCGTGGCGTTTGCGGCGCCAGGTAACCGGACGCGAGCGAGACGATCATGCGGTCCGCAGCCGCTCGATATCGCGCCGCAGCGGCCGCGTTGCTGCGACGCGCCAGGTCGTACAGCCCCGATGCCGCGATGGCCGCCGCCGAGGCGTCGCGCTCCGTGTTCGGGATGGCCGGATGCCGGAAGTCCCAGTACGGGACCGCGTCCGTCGGCAGGTGGGCGACGTACCAGTCGGCCACGCGCTGCGCCGCCGCGAGCAGGGCGGGCCGCTTCGTGCGGCCATACGCCGTCGCGAGTCCATGGATGGCCCACGCCTGGCCGCGTGCCCACGCCGAGCTGTCGGCAAACCCTTGCCACGTTACCGTGCGCTGGAACGTCCCCGTGGCGGGATCGAAGAGCGCGACGTGCGCCGTGCTGCCATCGGCCCGCACATGCACGCGCACTGAGGTCAGCGCATGTCGCTCGGCCAGTCGGAGCCAGGCGGTGTCGCCACCGTGCGAGCCCGCCCAGAAGAGCATCTCCAGGTTCATCAGGTTGTCGATGATCACCGGGTACTGCCACGCCGTCCGCGCGTCGGGTCCGCCCAGCGTGTTCCAGGACTTGATCGCGCCGACCTTCGCGTCGAACCGCGTGGCCAGCGATCGACAGGCGTCCATGACCACGTCGCGGTAGTGCGCATCGCCGGTGAGCAGGTAGCCATGCCCGAAGCTGTCGAAGAGCATGAAGCCGAGGTCATGCGTGGTCGTGATCGTCTTGTTCGGCTCGAGGCCGGTGGTCCAGCGTTCGGCCAGGGCGCGCCAGGCGGGGGAGCGATCGCGCTGGTACATGTACCAGAGCGTACCGGCAAAGAAGCCGCTCGTCCAGAGATTCGGCGGCCGCTGCTCCCAATTGCCCGTGGCGTCAGTGGCCCGCGGGTAGCCGTTGGCCGGATCGAGCGCCGTGGCCGAGCGCCGCAGCTGCGCCGCGGCGCGGTAGAGTGCGCGCTGCACCACGATGTCGATCGCGGCGGCGCCCCGCGCCGGCGCTCCGGGTTCGTCGAATCGACTGAAGTCCGCGGTCTGCTGCTCCATCGGCAGGTGCGCCAGCACGGCGGCAAAGCGCGCGTCCCCGAGTGCCGCCGCCGCACGCCGCATGGGAGCGGGGTACAGGCTCGGCTCTGCCTCGCCGATCTCGGGCAACGGGAACTTCACGGCCGGGTCGGCGAATGGCGCCATGAACAGCAGCGCCCGCTCGATGCTTCCGCCGGTCGGCGCCACGTAGTGCCAGAGATCGACGCCGACATGACGTCCCATCTCGGCGAGCATCGTGAAGGCATCGAGGTTGAACAGGCTGTAGTGCATCGGGCGCGTCCGAGCCAGCTCCTGCGGCTGCCTGCCGTCGGCGTCGATCTGCGCGGCAATGCGCGCCGGGCCGCTCACACCGATGGTCTGGCGCGCCAGCGCCGTGTCGCCGACGAAGAGGGCGAGCGCCAGCACCTGCTCGTCGTAGAAGGTGCCGTGGTTGTTGGTGGCCGCGCGTTCCTCCGCGCCGTTCTTGCTCTCGTGCAGCCACTGGAGATACCCGCGGCACCAGGCGAGCATGCCGGCGCGGTAAGTCGCCGTCCAGCCAGGCGCGCCATCGAGCAGGCGCAACGCATCCACGAGATCGGGCATGTGTCGCGTGTCGATGATGCCGGTGCCCCGCCCGTCGGTGACGCCGAGGACCGCCTGCGCGAACCGCAGGTTCGGGTTCATGCGGGTGGCCGAGTCGAGGAAGAAGACACGCAGGAACTTCGTCGCGCCGCGCGCATAGCGCGCCTCACCGGTGAAGTACCAGGCCAGCGACAGCGTCTGCACGCGGACAATGGTGCGCTGCAGGCGCAGGCCATCATGATCCACCCGGCTTTCCGGATACATCTGGCCGTCGCGCCGCATGAACGGCAGGCCGTTAGGCTTCGACGAATCGGGCCACCAGTACGGCGCCATGCTCATGTAATCGTGCTTGTCGCCACTCGACGGCGTATTCCGTTTCTGCATCACCGACAGCGGCGGCGCGGCGAGCGCCGCGCGCGCGCTGTCGAGCAGGGCGTCGAAGGTCGGCTTGAGGGGGCCGCCGCCGCGCGCGTACAGCCGCCTCGACGCGGCGAGGCGCTCGCCGTGCAGGAGGATGGTGCGGGGCGCCGGGCCCTGCGCCAGAAGGTCCGGCGCCGCCGTCGAGCGCAGGCCGGGCGCGACACCGAGTGCCGTGGCCGCGACCAGGACACCGCGCAGGCCGCGCCGGGCGATCAGGTGGGTCATGCGGCGAGCACCGGTGCGGCACGCTCGATCCGCCCCATGATCGCGAAGAAGAGCAGCGCGGCCACCGGCGCCATCACACCCACCATGATGAACACCGGCGTGTAGCTGAAGTGGTCGACGACATACCCCACCAGCAGCGTGAACAGCATGCTCGCGATCCCGGCTGCCGTTCCGCCGATGCCGAAGACCGAGCCGACGTCCTGCTTCGGGAAACAATCCGACGGAATGGTGTGGACATTCACGATCCAGCTCTGGAACGCCAGCGCGATGAGGCTGATGCTCGCAATGGCCATCGCGTCGCTGCGCGCCGAGACGACGCCGATCACGCCGACGGGCACGAGCAGCGCGCTGACTCCCAACACGCTCTTGCGCGCCCGATCCACGGACCATCCGCCGCGGATCAGCAGGCTGCTGACGGCGCCGCCCCCCAGGTTGCCGATGTCCGCGAACAGGAACGGGACCCAGGCGAGCAGGCCGATCAACGACAGGCTGAAGCCGCGCGCGCTCTTCAGGTAGTTGGGCAGCCAGGCAATGAGGAACCACCAGATCGGGTCGGTGAAGAACCGCGCCGCGATGACCGCCCACACCTGCCGGTGCCGGAAGAGCGACAGCCACGGGCGGCGCGAGACCGCCGCCGCGGCATCGGTCACCGGCTGGTCGGAGTGGATGTGCTCGAGTTCGCTCGCCGACAGCAGCGGGTGTTCCGCCGGGGCGCGATACAGGAAGAACCAGAGCAGCATCAGGATCATCGACAGGCCGGCGCCGATGAAAAACGCATACCGCCAGCCGAACCGCAGCGCGACCCAGACGATGACCGGAGGCGCCACCACGGCGCCGATCGTCGCGCCGCCGTTGAAGATCGCCATGCCGAACGCCCGCTCGCGCACCGGGAACCACTCCGCGACCGCCTTGGCGGCGCCCGGCCAGTTGCCGGCCTCGCCGATGCCGAGGATGAAGCGGAAAACCGCGAGCTGCACGACGTTGCGCGCCGTGGCGTGCAGCATCGATGCGACGGTCCAGATGCCGACAAACAGCATGAACCCGCGGCGCACGCCGATGCGGTCGAGCACCTTGCCCGACAGGGCCTGCGAAATCGTATAGCCCAGCAGGAAGATCGTGACCACGCGCGCATACGAGACGTTGCTCATCCCGAACTGCTCGCGAATGGTCGGGGCGAGCACCGACAGCGTCTGCCGGTCGATGTAGTTGATGATCGTGACGAGACAGATCATCCCGACGATCCACCATCGCAGACCCCGCACCGACCGTGCCATCAGACGGCGGGCGGCAGAAAGTCGGCGCGGGCGGGCGTGAACGTGTCGATCAGGGTGCCGGCCTCGAGCGCTCTCACGCCGTGCGGCACGTCAGCCGTCACGACAAAACTGTCGCCGACGCCCAGCACCGCCACGCCGTCGCCGATCGTCACCTCGAACCGGCCGCTGACCACGAAGGTCACCTGCCGATGCGGATGCGAATGGATGGCCCCGATCGCGTCCGATTCGAAATCCACGCGCACCAGCATGAGGTCCTCGACGTGACCGAGCACCTGCCGTCGCACGCCCGCCGCCATCACGTCCCACGCGCACTCGGCGCTTCGCACCACCGTTGAGCTGGGCATCAGACGAAGTACAACCCGCCGTTGATCTCGATCGACTCGCCGGTAATGTACGCCGACGCCTCGGACGCGAGAAAGACCACGGCATTGGCGACGTCGCCGGCCGCCCCCTCGCGCCCGACCGACGTCCTGGCAGCCACCGCCTGGCGGACCTCGGGTTTGGTGAACGTGTCGTGGAACGTCGTGTTGATGAGACCGGGCGACACGCAGTTGACGCGAATCTTCTTCGGGGCGAGTTCCTTGGACAGCCCGCGGGTCAGCGTGAGCACGGCGCCCTTGGCTGCCGAATAGGCCAGCGCGCCGCCGCCGCCACCGTCGCGCGCGGCGAGCGACGACAGGTTCACGATGGCGCCCCCCGCCGGCATGAGCGGCACCACCGCCTGCGTCACGAGAAAGACGCTGCGGACGTTCAGCGCCATCACGGCATCCCAGAACGCGGCGTCCATCTCGTCGAGCTTCTTCCGCGCCAGCAGGCCGCCCGCGTTGTTCACGAGGATGTGGATGTCGCTTCCGAAGGCCGCCCGCGTCTCGGCCACCAGCCGCGCCACCTCACCGGCGTCCGACACGTCGGCACGCACGGCCAGCGCGCGGCCACCCTGCCCCGTCACTTCGGCGACCACGGCGAGTGCCGCGTCGGCACTGTGCTGGTAATTCACGACCACCGACGCGCCGCGCTCGGCAAGCCCGAGCACGATGGCGCGCCCGATGTCCCGGGCACCGCCCGTCACGATGGCAACCTTTCCGTGAAGATCCGTCTGCATCGCTTGCCTGGAGTTGAACGTAAGACTGATCCCGGCGCCACACGCGCCGCGATTACCGCGCCTGCTGTACGCCCAGCACGGCGTAGTTGCCGACCCAGGCGAATGTATCAGCGCCCGCGGTCACCGTGTGCGCGGCCGTCGCCGATGCCGGCCCGTTGGACACCATGATGGTCCACCGCAGACCGCCCGCTCCGGTGATGCGCACGACCGATCCCTCGGCGCCGGTCGCGAGCACCTGCACGCCCGTGATGCGCCCGCTGGCTTCCACCGACCGCTCCTCGGGTTCGCTGAAGTACCCGTGTGGCTCGATGACCGACGCGAACAGCGTGCTCGCTGCGCGCCGGCGGATGAGCATCGCCGGCTCGGACGTGAGGTTGAAGTCCGGATCCCCGGCGCCCGTACGGGCGAAGATCACCTCGCTCGCCGGCGCCGCCGCGGTCGTCACGGTGTAGTACCGGTTGCCGTCGAGCCAGGTGAGCCGCACAGGATCGCCGGTCGTCGCCGACGCCTGCTTCCACAGGTGCTGGTAGCCGCCGCCGGTGCCGAGGGCGTCGAGACGTGTCGTGCTGGCCTGGATCCGCACGCTCGTTGCGATGAGCTGTCCGCGGAAATGCACGGGGTAGTCGTAGGCGTGCTCGGTGCCGCTTGTCACGCGGAAGAGATCCACGACCACGGGATGCGGCAGCCGCACGTCGCGGACCAGGAGCATCGTGCGCTGCTGGCCCACGCCGCCATACGACACGGTGTCGCGCGCACTCATGACCTGCACCGCCGCGTTGCGGGCGTCGAAGAAATGGCGCGCACCCGACACGGAGTCCGCCGCGGCGTGCCGCGCGCCACTCTGCGAACGCTGGTCGACGACGACGGTATTGTGGGCGACGGTCTGCATCGCCCAGCTCTCGTTTTCCGGGAGATACCGCCCGCCGAACTTCGGCTCGATGTTGATCCAGCGACTGAAACCGTAGTCGGGGATAACCTCGCGCCCGGCGTCGAAGAACGTGAACTGCAGCTTGTCGAAATGGCCGTGGCCTTCGCCGTGCACGCCGTACTTCATCAGCAGCATCGTGGCGTCGCGTCCGTCGCCCGCGCGGAGAATGCCGAGCCCGCCCTCGTCGCCGCGCGGGCCATCGGTGAACTCGACGCTGCCGAAACTCATCGCCGGCGCGCGGCGCATGGCGGCAAGGTCGCGGGCCACCGTGAGCCCGGCCGCGCCAAGCACGACCTCGCCCTGCAGCGCCGCGGCGCCGAGCAGGTTGCGGTTCGCGCCGTAGCGCGCGTAGGCCAGGTCGAGCGCGAGCACGACTTCGGGCGCGTCGATCGCCATCGTGCGCGACGCATCGTTGATCGGCGGGAAGACGCCGTTCGGGTATGCCGTCTGGATCGCCGAATACAGCGCCTTCTTCAGAATGCCGTCGCGATAGCGATAGATGCCGATCGACGGCTGGGCGCGCTCGATGGCCTCGGCGAACTGGAAGAAGGGCTGGGCGGCATAGCGGACGTAGTACGGCCCTTCCATGTAGTAGCCGTCCGGCGAGAACAGCAGGTCGAGCTGGCGGAGAAAGCCCCCGGACCGGTTCCGCTTGGTCCCGTACAGCGCGCGGTTCACGTACGACGTGTCGCGCATCACGTAGCCGATCATCCCGACGGCCGCCACCGCCCATGTGCCGTGGTTGTGGATCCGGTCGAACTCCCTGGCCTGCGTCACCGACAGCCACTCCGCCATCGGCCGGAAGACATTGGCCTCGAAGCGCGCCCGGTTCGCGGGCGTGAGCCAGTCGTAGACGCAATCGTAGGCGATGGCGGTCGCCACCAGCCAATTGGCCTCGTTCAGCGACTGGTGAAAGAGCTTGCCCGGCGCCTGGTTCCGGGCGAGCGGGTGCGCGCCGAGTGTCGGATAGAGCACGGCATAGCGTTCGAGCATGTCGCGGACGAAACGCGGATACCGCACGTCGCCCGTGATCTGCCAGAGTTCGCCGGCCAGTTGCATCTCGCGATAATTCTGCTTGTGCCGTTCGTGCGCGTATCCCCCCGCCTCGCCCGGCGGCGGCACGTCGATGGGGGCAGCGAACGCGGAATCCATCGTGCGCCGCGCGCTGGCGAGCGTGCGCTCGAGCAGGGGATACGCCGACGCCGACTTTCGAATGGCCGCCGCATCCGCCCGGTTCAGGAAGATGCCGGGATGTGCCGCTTGGCCCCCGGCATTGCCGGCGACGAGCACCAGCATCCCCAGCAAAGCGCATCGGCGGGTCGTCGCACGCGAGGCGGCGCGGCGCGGAGTCGTCATGGATACAACAGCGCGCTTCGCGCTTCGGCGACCATCGCCGGCGGACACTTCGCCAGCGCCGCGGCATACACTGGCGCACCGAGCGCGGCCTGCGCACGCCGCAGCAGGTCGACCAGCAGCACCTGGTCGACGGCATCGATCTGCTGGCCCGGCCAGTCCGCGGGATGCCACGCATACTCCGCCACGTGGTCGATGGCGCCGCGCAGGCTGCCCCCCGCTGGCGCCTCGAAGTGCCAGAGATCGACACCGACATGCCGGCCGACCTCGGCCAGCACCGACAAGGCGTCGGCGTTGAACCCGCTGTAGTGCATCGACCGCGTGCGCTCGAGTTCGGCCGGCTGGCTGCCATCGGGCCGTATCTGAGAGCCGATGCGCGTCGTCGCCTCGCCGACGATCGCTCGGGCGAGGCCCGAGTCGCCGACGAACAACGCGTACGTCGCCGTCTGCGCCGCATACCAGGAGCCGTGATTGTTCTTTGCCTCGCGCTCGTGCCGGCCGTTGGGCGAGTCGCGCAACCACCCGAGGTAGGCGCGCATCCAGTGGCGCAACCCCTCGGCGTCGCGCGCCGACCAGCCCGCCGACCCCTCGAGCAGGAGAGATGCGTCGATGACATCGATGAAGTTGTGCGTATCGATGATGCCGCTGCCCCGCTCCGCCGGATTTCCGCGCACCAACTGCGAGAAATGCAGGTGCGGGGTCATACGCGTGCTGTCGTCGAGGAACCAGGCGCGCAACTGCCGGCCGGCGCGCACGGCGTAGCGGTCGTCGCCCGTGAAGTACCAAGCGAGCGACAGCGCATTCACGTTGTCCACCATGGCGCCCAGCCGCGGACGATCGAGGTCCTGCTTGCTCTGCGGGTTCACTTCCCCGTCTCGCCGGACGTACGGCAGTCCGTCCGGCTTCGCCGGATCGGGCCACCAGTACGGACTGAGGCTGAAATAGTCGTGCCGGTCGCCGCTCGGCGGCAGCAGCGTCCTCTTGTCGGTGACCGCGACCACCGGCGCCAGCAGTTCACGATCCGCCGACCGACGCAGCGCGACGAACGCGGCGCGCACGGCGGGATCGCCGGCCGCCACCATCGCCCTGGCGCGCGCCAGGGCGTCACCGCGCAGCACGATGGTCGCCGGCACGGCCTGCGCTTGCACCCCGCACACGCCGGCCGTGACCAGCAACACCGACCGGGATATCGCCCGGAGCCAGCGCGTCACTTGCAGACGCCGTCCTCCCACCCCGCATTCTGCACGAGCAGCGGGTTCAACTGGCACGCCCGCAGCGGAATCGGGTACAGCTTCCATTTGTCGCCCAGCGGTCGCGCGTCGAACTTCGTTGTCGCGCTCGTGAACGGGCTCTTGTTCGCGGTCGAGATGTTCGACATGGAAGCCTCGATCCGCGCCTTGGACCAGGTCCAGTTGCGGCGATTGTCGAACAGGCCATGCGCCTCAAGCGCCAGCTCGTAGCGACGCTCGAGGTACACGCTGTCCCGGAACGCGCCCTGCGACAGGCCGGCGGTGAGGTTGGGCACCTTGGCGCGCGCGCGCACCTGGTTCACATAGTCATAGGCGCTCGCCGTCGGGCCGGAGACCTCGTTGCTCGCCTCCGCCGCCGACAGCAGCACGTCGGCATAGCGCGTGATGACGACGTCGGGTTCCTCGCCATTGGTGCTCGCGCCCGCCAGGTCGACGTACTTGCGCGGCACGGGACCCGTCGAGCCGTAGCTCGTCGCCGACTGGATGCCCGACGTCCACGCCCAGGTCACCAGCTTGCCCGCATTGGTGAACGACGTCATCCACGTGCCGTCCTTGCGGACATCGTTGGCGTTGTACGAATCGTAGAACGCGCGCTCGGCCTGGAACTGGTTCTGCTGGCTGAGCGCGTAGAGGGCCGGGCTCGTGACCGGCACGAACCACTGCGTCAACGTCCCGCCCGAGCCGTCCACGCGCACGTTCTGGAGCGAGAAGATGATCTCCTTGCTCCGTTCGTTGGTGCCGTTGAACAGCGTGGCGTAGCTGGGGTCGAGCGCGTAGCCCAGCGTCATGACGGTCTGCAGCGCGTCGAGTCCCTTCTTCCAGTCGCCGGCGGTGCCCGTGGTGCCCGCGCTTTGCAGATAGACCTTGCCAAGCAGCGTGAGGGCCGCCCCCTTGGTCGCCCGGCCGAAATCGGATCCGCCCCACGCCGCCGGCAGCACCGCTGCCGCGTCGGTGAGGTCCTTCTCGATCTGCGTCCACGTCTCGGCGGCCGTGCTGCGCGTCAGGTTGTCGCCGGTGATGCTGCTCGTGGCGGTCAGCTTGAGCGGCACGCCGCCGAACAACCCGGCGAGGTAGTAGTAGTGCAGAGCGCGCAGATACTTGGCTTCCGCCACGAGCTGGTCACGCCGCGCGGCATCCATGGGAACGTTCGGAACCTGCTCGATCGCCGAGTTGGCGCGATTGATCCCTGCGTACGCCGCCTCCCAGATGCCCTGCAGGTACGCGTGCGCCGAATTGAACTGCGTGTGGTAGTTGTCGACGAGGCTGCGTTCGTTGGTCGCGCTCAGCCGGCTCGTCACCACCTCCGTGGGGTACTCCAGCACCATCCACAGGTTGCGGCCCATGTACTGCGACGACGACAGCGGCGAATTCAGGTTGATGAAGCTGCCGTACACCGCGTTGACGGCCGCCGTCGCGTCCCCGGCATTCTTGTAGAAGATGCCGGGCGAAACGAAATCCTGCGGGACCTCCGTCAGGAAGTCCTTCTGGCAGCCCGACGACACGCCGAGAACCACTGCCGCGAGCGCCACGGTCTTGAAGAGGTTTTTCATGGAAGTGCGCGCTCAGAAGTTGAGGTTGAGGCCCATCGTGATGCTGCGCGACAGCGGATAGGCGCCGATGTCGATGCCGCGATTGGTCGTGCCCACCGACTGGCTGCTCACGTCCGGGTCGAAGCCCACGTACTTGGTCGACGTGAACAGGTTGTTGCCCGTCAGGTAGACCCGGGCGCCGGCCAGCGGAGTGCGCATGGCCAGCGCCTCCGGCAGCACAAACGACACGGTGAGCGCGCGGAGGCGGAGGTACGAACCGTCCTCGAGCAGGTTGCTGGTGAAGTTGTTGGTGCCAACCTGGTTCGGGTTCTCGCCGATGCGCGGGAACGTGCCGCCCGGGTTTGTAAGACTCCAGGCGTTCAGGTAGCGCTCCACCGAAACGTTGACGCGCGGCGAGCTCTCGGTCCGGATGCGGTTGATGTTGAGGATCTTGTTGCCGTACACGCCCTGCAGCAGCGCGGTGAGCTCGACGCCGCGATAGCTGACGGTGTTCGTCAGGCCCACCGTGAACTTCGGGATCGGGTTGCCGATGACGGTGCGGTCGGCCAGCGTGATGACGCCGTCGCCGTCGATATCCTCCACCCGCATGTCCCCGGGCTTGAACGTCGAGTTGCTGAAGTTCTTCCAGGTGATCGCGGCCGCCGCCGTGCTGTCGCGGATGACGCCGCTGCTGCGGAAGCCGTAGAACACGCCGATGGGCTGGCCCACCTGAATCAGCGTGCCCGGCAGGTTATAGTCGGTGGTGAGCAGGTCGGCGAAGATCTGCTGCGGCCCGCCGAGGTCGAGCACCTTGTTGGTGTTCCTGGCAAAGTTGAGGTTCGCCCGCCAGCTCGGCGCGTTCCGGTTGGCCGGCTTGAGAATCGTGGCCTCCAGCCCAAGCTCGATGCCCGCGTTCTGCACCGAGCCGCGGTTCGCCAGCGCGCTCTGGAAGCCGGTTTCGAACGGCAAGCTCACCTGGAGCAGCAGGTTGGTGGTCTTCTTCTTGTAGTAGTCGGCCGTGAAGTTGAACCGGCCGAGGAACGCGAAGTCGACGCCAAGGTCCGTCTGCGCGGTGGATTCCCACGACAGGTCGTCGTTGGCCACCGAGGTTGGATAGTAGCCGGCCACCGCCGTGCCGGCGAAGCTGTAGCCGTTCGTCCCCAACCGGGCCAGAGACTGGTAGGGTCGGATCGACGGATTGCCGACTACCCCGTACGTCACCCGGAACTTGAGGTCGTCAATGAAGTCGCGCTTCTGCAGCCACGGTTCGCTCGATGCGCGCCACGCCACCGCGACCGACGGGAAGTTGCCGTATTTCTTGTTGGCCGCGAACCGCGACGACCCATCGCGGCGCACCGTGCCGGTGACGAAATAGCGCTCGCGGAAGGCGTAGTTCACACGCGCCAGATACGATTGCAGCGTCTGCGTGGACCGGCGCGACGAGATGTTCGGTCCCCCCGCCTGCGTGCCCGTCCCGATGCTGTTGTAGCCCGTGATGTCGCTGACGAAGTTCGTGTTCTCCATCGAGTTGCCGTCGAAATCCGTGCGCTGCCGCGTGAAGCCGCCGAGCAGCGCCAGGTCGTGCGCCGTCCCGAACTTGCGCGTGTACGTCAGGATGTTCTCGTTCAGCCACGACGACGACGTGCTCCCCGCACGAATCGCGTCGCCGGCCGAACTGGCCCCGCGCATCGTGGTCCGCGGATAATAGGTGTTGCGTCCGCGCGTGCCGTAGTCGGTGCCGAGGCTCACCTTGAACCGCAGGTTGTCGAGCAATTCGACCTGGCCGTACACGTTGGCCAGGATGCGCGTGTCGCTCAGGCTGTCCGTGACGTCGTTCGTCATCGACACCGGATTGGGCGTCTGTGGCGCATCGAGCAGCGAGCTGTAGACGTTGAGGTCGGGGTTGATCAGCGAATACGTGCCGTCCGCTCGCCGCACGGGCAGGACCGGCACGTATTGAATGGCCGCGCTCACCGCACCCGCGTTGCTGTTCTGCTGGCCCGCCGTCGGCGTCGACTTGCTCTTTGCCTGGCTGGCGTTGACCGACCCGGCGATTTCGACCCGCGACCCGATGGCCTGGGTCAAGTTCACCCGCGCCGACATGCGCGTGATGCCCGATCCGACGACGATGCCGTCCTGCGTAAAATAGCCGCCGGAAAGCGAGTAGCGCGTGGGCGACGCCGCCGTCGTCGCGCCCCGCACCGTCATCTGCAAGTTGCGATTGCCGCCGCCACGGAAGATGAGGTCCTGCCAGTCGGTGTTGATCCCGGCCGCCAAGATCCGCGCCTTCGTCGAGTCCGGAAACGGAAGGTAGGGCTGGCTCGAGCCCTGCCCGTACGTGTTCGCGTAGTCCATGTACTGCGCGGCGTTCAGCACCTTGTACGTCTTGGCAACCCGCGAGCTGCCGGTCGAGTACTCGATCGACACGGCAGGCTTCGTCCCGCGTCCCTGCTTGGTGGTGATGATCACTACGCCGTTGGCGCCGCGCGCGCCGTAGATCGCCGTCGACGACGCGTCCTTGAGAATCGAAATCGACTCGATGTCGCTTGGATTGAGCGACGCCAGCGGGTTGGCCGGCGTCGTGCGCGAACGCCCGCCGTTGCCAACCGACTGGCCGTCGATGTCGTTCTCGATCGGGAACCCGTCGATCACGTACAGCGGCTCGGCGCTCCCCGTGATCGACGACGTACCGCGGATGCGGACGGTGAGCGCGCCCCCCGGCTCACTCGACGCCGTCGTGACGTCCACGCCGGGCGAGGTGCCCTGCAAGAGCTGGTCGATCGAGACGATCGGGCTGCGCTCGAGCGCGTCGGTGGTCACCGCCGACACGGCGCCCGTCACGTCCCGCTTGTTCTGCGAGCCGTACCCGACGCTCACCACCGCCGCCAGCTGCGCAGCCTGCGCACGCAGCGCGAAGTGCACGACCTGAGTCTCCCCCGCCTTGGCCACCGCCTGGCGCTCGGCAGGCGCGTACCCGATCCGGCGCGCGCTCAACTGGACGATCCCCTCGGGAATGCCCGAAATGGAATAGTGCCCATCGGCGCCGGTGATCGCCGCAAGATTGCTCTTGCCGACGACGGACACCGTGGCGCTGATGATCGGCTGCCCGGTCGCGGTGTCCGTGACCGTGCCGGTCACGCGCCCGGTCTGCGCCGCCAGGACGCTCGGAGCGGCGAGGCTGGCGAGCAGGATCATCAATCGGCTCGCCCAGTTCAGCGTTGTGTTGGTCATGTGTCGAGGGGTGAAGGCGTCAGGGGACGTCGGATGAGTGCGGTGACAACAGCAGGGCGAAGCGAAGTCAGGAGGACCCGTCGCGCGACGGGGGCGAGGTGCCGGTCGCGGCGCGCGAGCCTCGCGCGCCGATCAGGCGTCCGATGTCGCCGGCGACCGGGTGGTACGGGCGGACCGGAGCGATGCAGTCGAGCCTCACGTCGGACTCTCGATGAACGAGTTTGTTCGAAAGTGAAACAATAGGGGCACCCAATCGAGATTGTCAATAGGACCACGGCCTCATGCCGCTGCCGCTCAGCGCCCGGAACCGGGAACGCGCAGCGCGTTCACCGGACGCGGCTCTTCAGTTCCACGACCAGCGGCGACCCCAGCCGCTGCGCGAACGCGTCGAGGTAGCGCCACCAGTCCGTCACGTCACGGAAGTCGCCGCTCCCCGTCCACCCCGCGCCGATGTAGTACGTCACGGGCTCGCCCGACTTGGCGTGCGACAGCGCCAGAAAGTGCGTGTCGGTCTCCTTCCATTCGTCCAGGCGTTCCTTCGGCAGCATCACGGCGATGCCCAGATTGTCGTGCCCGCCGTCCTTCGGCGACATCAGGCCCCAGTGCGTCAGCCACGCCCACGGCTGGGCGCGGCTCTCCGATCCGATGACCCCCTTGCGCTTCACCAGGCCCGTCGCGAACGGCACGTCCCCGCTGCCGCTCGCCGTGCGGAAGATGCTCGTCACCCGGTTCAGGTTCTGCCCGGCGTCGATGGCGATGCGCTTGGTCTCGCTCACCACCAGTCCGTTGGCGTTCCACGGCTCGTACTCCATCTCGAAGATGGCGCGCACGGGGCCGTTGGCGATCACGCGCCAGCGCTTGAAGTTGAGCGCCCGGTACAGCGTGCCGTCCTTCCACACGGCCGTGCCCCCCGCGCCGAGCGTCTCGCCGACATCGAAGAAATCGGCGCCCTCACCGGTATCGCGATGGTAGCTGTCGTGCCCCTTCGAGTACCACTTCTCGACGATCGGCGTGCGTACGCGCTTCACCCACACGTCAATGCCGCTGCTGCTCAGCGAGTCGACCTTCCACAACCCCTGGCCGTACATGCGGAACGCAATGCGGTCGCTCTCCCACGCCATGTCGTCGCGCTCGGCCATGTGCGCGGCGTACACGCGCGCGACCGCCGGCGGCGCGGCGCCCACCGCCGCCTCCACCGTGAACCGCTTCACCTCGGCCGGCGAAAACGACGCCTGAAAGATCAGCTCGTCGGTGCGGCCATCGCCGTCATTGTCGACGGCCTGCGACACCACCTCGGCGCCCGACGCGTCGTCGCGCACCCGCACCCCGCCCGGCTGCACGGCGGCGAGCCTCGACGTCACGGCACTCCACGCGAGCGCCACCGTCTCGTCGGGCCGCGCGATCGCCAGCGCATTGGTCACGCGCACGCCGAACGACGACGGCGCTTGCGCTTGCGCTTGCGCCTGCGCCTGCGCCGCAAGGAGCGCGGGCGCCAAAACAAGCAGGCCGGCGCCGCGGCGCCAGGCGGATTCCAGTCGGAGCATCGGTCTACCTCAGCGTGGGGATCTGCGCAGGCTGCATGTCGGCAAAGTCCTGGTTCTCGCCGCCCATCGCCCAGCAGAAGGCGTAATTCGTGGTGCCGCAGCCGGCATGCACCGACCACGGCGGCGACAGCACCACCTCCCTGTCGCGGACGATGAGGTGCCGAGTCTCGTCGGGAGCGCCCATCAGGTGCACGACCATCGCATCCGAGGGAAGGTCGAAATACAGGTACACCTCGGTTCGACGCACATGCGTGTGCGGCGGCATCGTGTTCCACACGCTGCCCTCAAGCATCTCCGTCACGCCCATCACGAGCTGCGACGTGGCCACCGCGCCGGGATGGATGTACTTGGCGAGCCGACGGCGATTGGCCGTCTCGGCGGCGCCGAGTTCGGTCACCGCGGCCTCGGCCGCCGTCACGCGCGTGGTCGGATACGTGGTGTGCGCGGGGTAGCTCACGAGGTAGAAGCGGGCTGGCGATGTGGCGTCGGCGCTGGCAAACGACACGGCGCGCGCGCCGCGTCCGACGTAGAGCACGTCCTTCCGCCCGAGCGCATGGGTAGTGCCATCAACCGCCACCGAACCCGCACCGCCGATGTTGAGCACGCCCAGCTCGCGGCGCTCGCAGAAGCACGTCGACGCGATCGACGCCGGTGCCTCGAGCGCCAGCGGCTTCGCCAGCGGCACCGCCCCGCCGAGCACCACGCGGTCGAGATCGAAATGGCGCAGGGTGACGGCGCCATCGACGAAGAGTCCAGCGGCGAGAAACGCGTCGCGCAACGCGGCACTGTCCAGCGACGGCGCGCGCACGGCATCGGGTAGCTGCTTCATGATCGGGTCCATTGAGAAGTGTGTCTGTTACCGGGCCATCCAGCCGCCGTCGACAACGAGCACGTGTCCATTCACGTAGTCGCTGGCCGCGGCGGCGAGGAAGACCGCGGCGCCGGCGAGATCGGCCGGCGTCCCCCACCGGCCGGCCGGAATGCGCGCGCTGATATCGGCAAAGCGCTGGGGGTCGTTGCGCAGGTTCACCGTGTTGTCGGTGGCGAAGTAGCCGGGCGCGATGGCGTTCACCTGCACGCCGCGTCCGGCCCACTCGTTGGCGAGCGCCTTCGTGAGTCCGGCCACGGCGTGCTTGCTGGCGGTATACGCCGGCACCGTGATGCCACCCTGGAACGAGAGCAACGAGGCGATGTTGATGATCTTCCCGCGGCCACGCCGGAGCATCGCGGCCCCGATGCTCCGGCAGAGGAAGAACGTGCCGTCGAGGTTCGTGCGCAGCACCAGGTCCCATGCTTCGTCGGGATACTCGGCGGCCGGATGACGGGCAATCGTGCCGCCGCAGTTGACGAGGATGTCCACGCCGCCCGTCGCCCGCTCGGCCGCGTCGGCGAGCGCGCGCACCGCGGCCCGGTCGGCCAGATCGGCGTGCAACTCCCACGCCGTGCGGCCCAGCGCGCGAATGGCGTCCGCCGTCGCCGCGGTGTGGCCCGCCGTGCGATCCGCGCAGACGACGTGCGCGCCGGCCGCGGCCAGCGCTTCGGCGATGCCGCGCCCCAGGCCGCGGCCCGAACCGGTGACCAGCGCGGTGCGCCCGGCCAGCGAGAACAGTGCGCCCATCGCGGACGCGTCGAGGGCATCGGTCATCGCTTCAGCTCCAGTGCGGCGAGAATGAATGGTCCCACGCCCTTGTAGTCGTCGGCCGCCACGGGCTCGCTGACGTAGTAGTCGTAGCTGCCGTCACGCGGCGGCGTCCCGCCCAGGCCCGCCACCTTGCAGATGCCGGTGAGCGACGGGCGCCCATCCGCGCCGGTGACGACGAGCGTGGTCACGAGCCCGTCGAAGCCCCGCTCGGCGACGCGCCGGAATCGTGCGTCGAGATGGCCGAGTCGCGCCCCCTTGGCCAGCGCATAGACGAACATGGACGAGGCGGATGCCTCGAGATAATTCTTCGCCCGGTCGGGCTGGTCGAGCACCTGCCACCAGAGGCCGGTCACCGGGTCCTGCACCCGCGCGACGGCATCGGCGAGGTCGCGCAGCACGGCGACGATGGCCGCGCGGTCGCGGTGCGCCGCGGGCAGTTCGTCCAGCACATCGACCATCGCCATCATGTACCACCCGACGGCGCGTCCCCAGAACTGCTGAGACAGCCCGGTGGCCGGATCGGCCCACGGTTGCGCATGCGCCGCATCCCACGCGTGGTAGTACAGGCCCGTGCGCGGATCGCGCAGGTGGCGCCCGACCAGCAGGATCTGCCGCGCCACGTCGTCGAACGCCGCGGGTTCGCCGAACCGTCGCGTGTATTCCGCGTAGAAGGGTGCAGCCATGTAGAGGCCGTCGAGCCACATCTGTTCGGGGTAGATCTTCTTGTGCCAGAAGCCGCCCTCGCTCGTGCGCGGCTGCGCGCGCAGCTGCTCGCGCAGGCGATCGGCGGCGAGGCGGTATCGCCGGTCGTGCGTGCGGTCGAGAAGCGTGAGGAGCACGCGCCCCTCGTTGATCTGGTCGAGGTTGAAGTCGTCGGCGCGATACGTGGCGATGCTGCCGTCGGGCTGGACAAGCCGGTCGACGTTGCCGCGCACGTACGCCCCGTAGCGCGGCGCGCGGGTGGCGTCGCCGACGCGCTGAATGGCGAGCAGCACGAGTCCGGCGGTGTAGTCCCACTTCTCGTGGACCACCGTGTGGCGGGCGATGACGGCGTCGGCGAAACGCGTGGACCACGCTGCTGGCGTTGCCGCGCGCGGCACGTGCGCACCCTGCGCGCGTGCCGCGGGCGCTGCGGGCGCCGCGAAGACCGCGCCGGCAAGCGCCATCAGCGCCGCCCGGACCGCCCGCGTCGGCATCACGAACCGACCTCCTTTCCGTTGATCCGCACGCGCTGCACCGACAACCCCGCCACGTGCTCGGCGACGTTCCCCTTGGCCACCTGGTCGAACGTGCAGTCGATCATGCGCACGTCGTGCACGGGATCGTCCGCGAAGCCGCGCAGGTACCAGCCAAAATTGCTCTTGCGGCTTGTCACGCGCCGCAGCTCGACGTCGCGAACCGTGGGCGGAAATGCGCCCTTCGCCCCCTCTTCATAATAGAAGTCGATCGTCAGCACGGCGTCGGCCACTTCGCCCACCGTGACGTCGCGCATGTACACGTGCTCGAGCACCCCGCCGCGGCTGGCGTTGGTCTTGAGCCGCAGCGCCCGGTCGAGGCGCGGGCTGTCCATGCGGCAGTCGTGCACGAAGACGTAGCGGACGTCACCCGAAATTTCGCTGCCGATCGACATGCCGCCGTGCCCGTCGCGCATTTCGCAGTGGCGCACGATCACGTTCTCGGTGGGCGCGTGCAGCCGGCGGCCGTCGCCATTGCGCCCCGACTTGATGGCGATGCAATCGTCGCCCGTGTTGAACACGCAGCGCTCGATCAGCACGTCGCGGCACGACTCGGGGTCCACGCCGTCGTTGTTCGGCCCCAGGCTCTCGATGGTGACACCCCGCACGGTGACGTTCGAACAGAGGACGGGATGGATCTCCCACATCGGCGAGTTGCGGATCGTCACGCCGTCCACCAGCACCTGCGTGCAGCGGTAGAACTCGATGAACGACGACCGCAGGCAGTCCCCCTCGCCGAAGCGTCGCTGCTCCACCGGCGTCCCGTCCTCGCCCATGGCGAGCAACCGCTGGCGGGCCGCCTTGTAGTCGGGCTGCCCTGGCGCCCAGCCGAACTCCTTGGAGCCCTTCCATGGCCACCAGTGCGTGGCATCCGCCTGACCGTCCAGCGTTCCCGCACCGGTGACGGCGACGCCCCGCTGGTCGAGGGCGTAGATGAGCGGCGAATAATTGTAGAGCTCGGTCCCCTCGAACCGCGTGAGCACCGCGGGCAGGTAGTCGCGCGGCTCGCGGCTGAAGGCGATCGTCGCATCGGCCTGCACATGCAGGTTGACGCCGCTGCGCAGGTGAATCGGCCCGGAAAGAAAGCGTCCGGCCGGCACGACGACGCGTCCCCCGCCCTGCGCGACGCAGGCGTCCACCGCTGCCCGGAACGCGCCCGTGCAGTCCGTCCTGCCATCGCCAACGGCGCCGAATCGCGTGATGTCGAAGTCCCGCGCCGGAAAGGCGGGCGCCACGATGCGCGACAGGATTTCGGGCACGCGCTCCCAACCGTCCCCTTCGTGTCCGCGCCGCACACGCGTCGCACCCGACGTCGCGCACCCCGTGAGGGCGCCGGCCACCCCGGGCCAGGCGGCGAGCGCCACGCCCGTTCCCAGCGCGCGCACGAACTCGCGGCGCGATGACTGTCCGTGCTTCACGGTGCCTCCCGCGGATGTGTGCGCGCCCACGCCGGGTAGCGGTCCAGAAAGGCCGCCGGTGCGTCCGTGTACCAGCCGTAGCCCTCGCGCCGGTCCGTCAGCTTGGCCCAGTCATACAGCACCACGCCGTCGCGATTGCTGAAGATCGGCCGGTCGGTGCCGATCTCGTACATGCGCGCCCACAGCGGCCCGGCGCCCGGCTGCGCGCGCGCCACGTACTGGTCGTACGACAGCCCGGCGATTCGCGTGCGCTCCAGATAGTCGCGCGCGGCATGCACGGCCCGCACGATCGACGGATCGGGTGCCTCGATGGCCATCAGCAACAGGACGACGGGGATGCTCTCCTTGGCCGACAGCGAGCGATGCTCGTAGCTGCGCGCCGACGCCGGTTGCAGCGTCAGCGGGTCGGCCTGCTGCGGCCAGATCGTCAGCGCGCCGTTGACCCGCGCTTGCGCGGCCAGCAGGCACTGCACCGCGCTCCGGTATGCCGCGGCGGCGCGCCGTTGCAGCGGCCGCGGCACGAACGCGGGACGCCCGGCCCCGACCTCGCGCAGCATCGTCGCCGCATGCACGATCGCATCGTCATTGAAGGTCGCGTTGTCGTGGTAGCCGCCCTGCAGCGGATACACCTGCGGCCAGCACCCGTTGGGGTACTGCGCGTCGAGCAGCCACGACACGCCGCGCACGAACGACGCCCGGTAGCGCGCGGCGGGCTGCACTCCGTCCAGCCGGGCAAGGAACTCCATCTGCGACGTCGTCGCCCCATTATCGATCGTCGCGATGTACTGCCACTGCTCGTTCTCCGAAAAGAAGCTCTGCCCCGCGGCCCGCGGCGCCTGGCGCAGGTCGACGTGCTTCGACCATCCGCCCGATGGGGTCTGGTAGGTCAGCATCACGTCGGCCAGCTGCCGCGCCTCGGCGCCCCGCATCCAGGCGCCGGTCATCGTCGCATCGACGGCGAACGACTCGCGGACGTACGGTGCGCGCGTCATCGTCGAACGGCCGGCTCGGCGCAGTTCGCCATTCATCAGCGCCGTGTCGCCGGCCAGCGCGCGCTGCGACCGCGCCAGGTAATCGGCCCACGCCGCACGCTCGGCGGCCGGCAGCGCCGCGAGCCGTTCCGGCGCGAGGAGCGGCCGCGTGTTGCGCTCCGCCTGGTTGCCGGGCAGCCGCGCAATGGAGTCCATCACCGACTGCGCCGGCGCGCGCGCCGACGGCACCCCGAGTGCGAGCGCCACAAGCAGCGACGGGAGCATGGCAGGACGCCTCACGCGGGATTCCCCTCGGCATCGAGCGTGGCCGGCGCGAGCCGAGGCGACAGCACGTGGATCACCAGCAGCGCCGTGACGTAGGCCAAGCCGCAGACGATGAAGATCGGCGCGTAGTTGTTGCCGTTGTGCTGCAACACCCACCCTGTCGCGCGCTGGAAGAGAAAGCCGCCCGCCGCGCCCGCAAACCCGCCGATGCCCACCACCGAGCCGACCGCCGACGGCGGGAAGAGATCGCTGGCGAGCGTGAAGAGATTGGCCGACCACCACTGATGCGACGCGGCCGCGACGCCCACGATGCCGACGGCCAGCCACATCGACGTCACCGTCGGCGCCATCATCGTCGGCACGATGAGCACCGCCGCGCAGAGCATCGCGATCTTTCGCCCGGCGTTCACCGTCCGGCCACGCTTGATCAGCGCGCCCGACAACCAGCCGCCGCCGATGGAACCGACGTCGGCCAGCACGTAGATGACGATCAGCGGCGCGGCCAGCTGCATCAGCTTCACCCCGTAGCGCGCGTCGAGGAATTTCGGCAGCCAGAACAGGTAGAACCACCAGATCGGATCGGTGAGGAACTTGCCGACGGCAAACGCCCACGTCTGCCGGAAGCGCAGCACCTGTAGCCACGACAGCTTCCGCATCGGCATCACGGGATCGCTCACGATGTACGCCAGCTCGGCGGGCTTCAGCCGGGGATGTTCGGCCGGCGGGCGGTATACCGCGAGCCACGTCAGCAGCCAGAGCAACGAAAAGCAGCCCGTCGCGAGGAACGCCGCGCGCCATCCCCAGGTCAGCACGATCCACGGCACGACGAGCGGCGTGATGATCGCCCCGACGTTCGTCCCCGCATTGAAGATGCCCGTCGCCAGTGCTCGTTCACGGCGCGGGAACCACTCGGTCACCGTCTTGATCGCCGCCGGAAAGTTCCCCGACTCGCCCAACCCGAGGAAGAACCGCGCGATGCTGAACCCGGACACCGTGCTGACGAGCGAATGCCCCATCGCCGCGAGCGACCAGAACCCGATGGCGCCCGCGTAGCCGCGCCGCGTCCCCACCCGGTCCATGAGACGGCCCATGAACAGGAAGCCGAGCGCGTACGCCAGCGTGAAGAACGAGACGATGTTGCCGTACTGCTGCTCGGTCCAGCCGATCTCGCGCTGCAGCGTCGGCGCGAGGATGCCGAGCACCTGGCGATCGACGTAGTTGATCGTCGTCGCGAAAAAGAGCAGCGCGCAGATCGTCCACCGATAGTGGCCCATCCGGGCGAGCGGTCCGGCAGCGTCGCCCGTCGGCACGCCCGCGGTCGTGGCACTCATGCGTCGGTCCCCTCAGGTCGCGATTGGATCATCCGTGCTCCTGCGTCGCCAACAATACGTCCAGCGCGGCGTTCACGCCGCCCTGCAGCAGCCGCCCGAGATGGCCGGCGACCGCCGATGCGAAGCCCGGGAGCGCGGACAGGTCCGTCCCCCACAACACCGCATTCCCGCACAGGCCACCGACGAATGCCTCGCGTGCCTTCGGCGATGACGTGTCGGCGCCCTGCCACGCGTCGCGCACCACCGCACCCTCGGTGTCGAGCGGCACGGGGCGTCCCTCGCTCGCCCAGCGCGTCTGGAGATCGCCGCGCAGAAAGAGCAGGTGCGCCGCGACACCGAACGCCAGCGCCTGCGGCGCGCGCCCGGTGCGTGCCGTGAATGACACGACCGACGGAATCACGCGGGCGCGCATCTTGGCCGTGCCCTGCAACGTGATGTCGGCCAGCGCGTGGCGGATGCGCGGATTCGCAAAACGGTCCAGCACGTCGCGGGCAAATGCCTCGCCCCCGTCCACGTCGAGCGACGGCACGATCTCGTCGAAGATCGCGCGCCGCACGAAGGCGCCGAGCCGCGCGTCCGTCACGAGTTCGCGCACCGTGGAGACGCCGCACAGCAGCCCCGCGGCCACCGACGCCGTGTGCCCGCCGTTCAGCACCCGCACCTTGCGCGTCCGGTAGGGGGAGATGTCCGGCGCGACGACGACGGTCGGGTCGCCGTCGGCGAAGCCGAGCGCTGCCCGCAACGCCGCGTCCCCCTCGATCGCGAACAGGCGGTACGGTTCGCAGACGGTCAGCAAGGCATCCCGGGCGCCAAGCCGCGCTTCGAGCCGTTCGGCCTCGTCACCGCACGCCACGCCGGGCACGATGCGATCGACGAGCGTACTGCAGAATCGGCAGCGCGTCGCCACCCAGTTGGCGAATTCGCCGTCAAGCGCCCAGCGCTTCGCCTGCTGCAGGACGAGCGCCTGGAGCGTGGGACCGTTGTCGGGGACGAGTTCGCACGGAAGAATCGTCAGCCCGCTGTGCGCCTCGGCGCCGCGCGCGCGCCAGCGCTCGAGCAGCACGTGCGTGAGCTTGGCTGGAAACGACTGCGGCGCCGTGGCGCCCAGCACGTCGCCGGCGACGAGCGAGAGCCCGACCTCCGTGGTGTTCGACACCACGAGCCGCAGTGCCGGTGTGCGCGCCAGCGCGAGCACGGCGTCCCAGTCCTCCGACGCGTCGAGCGCACGGCTCGTGGCGCCGAGGACCCGCAGCGCATCGACCGCCGCCCCGCCGGCAACGCCCTGTTCGGACACGGCGTACAGGCCGCCCTGCTCGGTGAGCAAAGCGCCGCGCGCGCTCCCGGTCGTGCCCACCACGACGATCGATCCGTCGAACGCGCCGCGCGCGTTGGCGGCATCGATGATGTCGCCGAGGAACGCGCGCAGGAACGCGCCGCTGCCGAACTGCATGATCCGTTCGGGGCGCGCCTGCCCTCCCGATGTCGGGAGCGCCGCCCCGGTGCGCGCGACGAACTGCGCATCGACAAGCAGGTCGCGCGTGAGGCGGGGACGGTGCGTCATCACAGCGTCACCCCGTCCTTCCAGATGGCGATCTCGCGATAGCCATGGACTTCGTTGTTCGCCAGGCGATCGCCCGATGCCACGGCCAGCACGTGCGCCAACAGGTCGTTCTCCATCTCGTCCATCGTCACGTCGCCGTCGAGCAGCCGGCCGGCGTCGAAGTCGATCCAGTGCGGCTTGCGCGCCGCGAGCGCGGAATTCGACGACACCTTGATCGTCGGCACCGGGAAACCGAGCGGCGTCCCCCGCCCCGTGGTGAAGAGCAGCAGCGTGGCGCCGGCCACCGTCATCGCCGTGGACGACACGCCGTCGTTGCCCGGCGCCTCGACCAGCGCCAGGCCGCCACCGCGCACCGGCGCGCCATAGCGCAACACCTGCGTCACCGTTGCGCGTCCGCCCTTTTGAATGGCGCCCAGCGACTTTTCCTCGAGCGTCGTGAGGCCGCCCGCCTTGTTGCCCGGCGACGGGTTCTCGTGCACCGGCTGGCCATGATCGATGAAGTACCGGCGAAAGTCGTTCACCAGCGCCGTCAGGGCATTGAACGTCGCCTCGGTGTTGCAGCGATTCATGAGCTCCTGTTCGGCGCCGAACATCTCCGGCACCTCGCTCAGCAGCACCGCCGCCCCCATCGCCGTCAGCCGGTCGGCGAGGCGCCCGAGCAGCGGATTCGCGGTGATGCCGCTGAAGCCGTCGGAGCCTCCGCACTTGTGACCCAGCACGAGGTCGCTCGCCGAGCACGTTTCGCGCCGGTCGGCGCCCGCGCGGGCGGCCAGCGCGTCGAGCACGTGGCCGCCCTGCGCCAATTCGTCGCTCACATCCTGCGAGTTGAAGAACGCAATCCGGGTCCGGTCCACCTCGCCGGCGCGCGCGAGCAGGGCATCGATCTGGTTGTTCTCGCAGCCGAGCCCGAGCACGAGCACGCCGCCGGCGTTCGGGTGGCGCAGCAGCCCGGCGAGCACGGCCTGCGTGCGGCGCAAGTCGTCGCCGAGCTGGCTGCATCCGTACGGATGTCCGAAGGCATGCACGCCATCCACCACGCCCGCAAACCGTTCGGCGGCCGAACGGGCAATGCGCTCGGCCGCGTGATTGACGCAGCCGACGGTGTTGAGCACCCAGAGTTCGTTGCGCGTGCCGACGCGGCCATCGGCGCGCCGGTAGCCCTCGAAGGTGACCGACAGCAACTCGGCGCGCGCGGCGCGCGCGGCGGGGCCGTAGGCGCAGGACTGCAGGCCATCGAGGCGAGTCGCTAGGTTGTGCGAATGCACCCAGTCACCACGGCCGATGGCCTGCGTCGCCACGCCGATGGCCACGCCGTACTTGCGCACCAGGGCGCCCTCCGGCAGGGGGCGCAACGCCACCTTGTGTCCCGCGGGCACGGCCCCGGTGATGGCGAGCGGCTCGCCATCGACGGTCAGCGTCTCGCCGGCGTCGAGCGGCCGCACGGCCACGGCGACGTCGTCGTCGGGGGCAATACGCACCAGCGCCCGGCGCGCCCCGCGCTCCGCTGGACGCCGGCCCGATGACGAGGTATTGTGCTCCGTGGGCATTTGCTCAACATACGAACAATATGCCGTTTCCGGTAGGATGCCCCGCGCGCGGCAACGGCCGGCGAACGCTCTGTCCCTGGTAACCTCGTGAGAAAGCTCAACACGCGCAGCTTCGTGCGGGCCACGCACTCCACGTCGCGCGAGATCAACCGGCAGATCGCGCTCAACGTCGTGCGCGAGCACGCCCCTGTGTCGCGGGCGGATATCGCACGGCGGATGAACGTCGGGCGCGGCATGGTGACGGCCCTCATCGCAGAGCTGCTGGCCGCCGGCGCCATCTATGAGGGCGATGCCGTGGATGCGCCGCGCGGGCGCCGCCCCACCATGCTCCATGTGCGCACCCACGACCGCCTCGCCATCGCCATCGACGTGCGCTTCAGCCGCACCTACGTGATGCTGAGCGACTTCAGCGGCGCCGAGATCGCTCTCGAGACCTTCGACACCATCGTCGACCCGGCCGCGCTGGTGGCCGAACTCGGCGTGCGCATTCCGCGGATGATCCGGCGCCACCGCAAGGCGGGCACGTGCCATGGCGTCGGCCTCGTCGTGCCGGGCATGGTCGATCATGAGAGCGGGCGCGTGCTCAACGCGCCGCAGGTCGGCTGGCGCGGCGTGGACATTCGCGACCGGCTCGCCACGCGACTCGGGCTGCCCGTGTTCATCGAAGGCGCGCCCATCGCCTGCGCGCTGGCGCAGATGTGGCTTGGCGAGCCCGGGGCCGACGCCCCACGCGACTTCGCCTACGTGATCGTCGGCGATGGCGTGGGCGCGGGCATCGTCGTGAACGGCGAAGTGCTGCGCGGCGCGGGCTTCACCGCCGGGGAGTTCGGCCACGTGCCGGTGGAGCTCGACGGCGCGCGCTGCCTGTGCGGGGCCCAGGGCTGCCTCGAGGCCTACACGTCCAACCTCGCCACCCTCGTGCGCTACCTCGGGCACGCGTTCGATCCAGCCGAGGCGCGCGCCGTGATGCAGTCGTCCGGACTGACCATCGATGCGGTGCTCGCCCGGGCGCGCGGGGGCGACTCGCAGGCCGGCGCGGCCATCGAGACGACGGCCCGCTACCTTGGCGTCGGCCTCGCCGGACTCGTCAACACGCTCAATCCGGCGCAGATCTTCGTCGGCGGCGAGATCACCGCCGCGTGGGACCGCATCGCCCCCATCCTGCGGTCGGCCATCGAGCAGCGCGCACTCACGACGACGGCCGCGGCGACGCCCATCATTCCCGGTCGGGCCGGAAGCTATCCGCGACTGCGCGGCGCAACGGCGCTCGTCGTCGCCCCGCACTTCGCCGTGCCGCGCTTCGCATAGCCGGCCGTTTCGCGGTCAGCGCTGCACCCGTCCGCTCCCGTCGCCCCCGACGAGCCGCTCGACATCGTTCAGGCTCACCCGGTTGAAGTCGCCCGGGATCGAGTGCTTGAGGCACCCCGCGGCGACGGCAAACTCGAGCGCGCGGGCGTCATCGCCGTAGACCATCAGCCCGTGGATCACGCCCGCGGCGAACGCGTCGCCCGACCCGACGCGATCGACGATATCCGAGATCTCGTACGTCCGGCTGCGCCGGAACGTCGTGCCATCGTACAGGCACGCGCTCCATCCGTTGCTGTCTGCCGACTTGCTCTCGCGCAGCGTGATGACCTGTTTCTCGAGGTTCGGGAACGCGTCGAACACGCGCTGCGCGAGCGTCCGGTACTTGTCCTCGTCCAGCACGCCCTCGCGCACATCGACGTCTACCGGCACGCCCAGCGACTTCTGGCAGTCTTCTTCGTTGGCGATGCCCACCTGCACGTGGCGCACGATCTCGCGCATCACGTCCTGCGCCTTGCGCCCGTACTGCCAGAGGTTGGCGCGATAGTTGTAGTCGCACGAGACCGTGATCCGGCGTGCGCGCGCCGCCTGCACCGCCTCGAGCGATGCCGCGGCCGCTTCGGCGCTGATCGCCGGCGTCACGCCCGAAATGTGGAACCAGTCGGCGCCGTCGAACACCGCTGTCCAGTCGATGTCGCCCTTCGCGATGCCGGCCACCGACGACCCCGCGCGGTCGTAGACCACGGTGCTCGGACGCTGCGTGGCGCCGGTCTCGAGGTAATAGACACCCAGCCGGTTGCCGCCCCGCCGGACCTGCGACACGTCCACGCCGAATCGCCGCAGCTCGCCGATCGCGGCATCCCCCAGCGGATTGGCCGGCAGCAGCGTGACGAAACGCGACGCATGACCCCACTGCGCCAGCGAGACCGCCACGTTGCTCTCGGCGCCGCCGAAGGTCGCCTCGAGCGCCGGCGACTGGAACAGCCGTTCGTGGCCGGGCGCCTTGAGGCGCAGCATGATTTCGCCGAAGGTCACCACCCGCTTGCCCATTGCTACCTCGACTTCGTGAGTTGTTGCACCACGCCGACGGCCTGCGCCACCGCGGCGCGCACCTGGTCGAACGCCCCGTCCGCAATCCACTGCTGCGGCGCCATCCACGATCCGCCACACGCCACCACGCGCTTGAACGAGAGGTAGCTCGCGAGATGGCTCTCCGCGATGCCGCCGGTCGGCATGAACTCCACGTCGCCGAACGGCGCGGCCACCGCCTTGAGAAACGGCAGGCCACCCATCGGTTCGGCCGGGAAGAACTTCACCACGTGCAGCCCGAGCGCGAGCGCCGCGCCGATCTCGGTGGGGGTGCAAATGCCGGGAAAGACCGGCAGCCCCAGCTCCTGGCTGCGCCGCACCACGCGCTCGTCGAGCCCCGGCGCCACGATGAAGCGCGCGCCGGCCGCGTGCGCGTCATCCACCTGCCGCGCGGTCAGCACCGTGCCGGCGCCGACGAGCACGTCGGGACACTCTCCCGCCATGCGGGCCAGCGCTTCGCGCGCCGCGGGCGTGCGAAACGCGACTTCCGCGCACGGGAGGCCACCAGCCACCAGCGCCTGGCCGAGCGCCACCGCGCGCGCCGGATCGTCGATCACGATGAGCGGCACGATGCGCAGGCGCCGCAGGTGGGACAGGACGTCGAATGTCATGGAGCCAGATCTCCCAAGGCGTTCATGCGAATCTCACCGGGTGCAGTCCTTCCCACAGCCCCTGCAGATACATCGCGCCGAGCGCGCGGTCGTACAGGCCGTATCCGGCGCGACCCGTCTCGCCCCAGATCATGCGGCCATGATCCGGTCGCATGGGCCCCTCGAAGCGCGTCTCCTGCAGCGCCAGCAGCACCGCTCGCAGATCCACGTCGCCAAAGCGCGACGGATGCGCGGTTTCGGCAAACTGCTTCTCCCCCGTGACGCGCACGTTGCGACAATGCGCAAAGTGGATGCGCCCGCGCAGGGCATGCACCATGGCCGGGAGGTCGTTCGCCGGCGACGCGCCGAGCGAACCCGTGCAGAAGGTGACGCCGTTGGCCGGCCGATCGACAAGGCCGCAGAGGCGCTGCAGCGACGGCAGATCGACGATGATGCGCGGCACGCCGAAGACCGGCCACGGCGGATCGTCGGGGTGCAGGGCGAGCGCCACGCCCGCTGCCTCGGCCGCCGGCACCACGCGCTCGAGGAACCAGGCCAGGTTCTCCCACAGGCGCTCCGCCGGCAGCGCCCGGTACGCCGCCAGCAGCGCGGCGAGCCGCGGGCCATCGAAGTGCTCGGCCCACGCCGGCAGCGATGCGAAGCCATGCGAGAGGTCCAGCTGGGCGAGCCGCGCATGGTCGTACGCCATCGTCGTCGCGCCGTCATCCATGGGCCGCGCGAGATCGGTCCGCAACCAGTCGAAGATGGGCATGAAGTTGTAGCACACCACACGCACGCCCGTCTCGCCGACATGCTGCAGGCTCTCGCACCACGCGTCCACCAGCCGCTCGCGCGTGGCGAGCCCCAGCTTGATGTCCTCGTGCACCGGAATGCTCTCGACGACCGCGAACGTCAGTCCGGCGCGCTCGATGGTATCGCGCAGCCGCCCCAGTGCGTCGCGCGGCCACGCGACGCCGGGCGCAAGCACGTGGAGCGCCGAGACGATGCCCGTCACGCCCGGAATCTGCCGGATCCTGTCGAGCGTGACCGCATCGTCCTGACCGAACCAGCGAAACGACAGTTGCATGAGGGCGCGGAACGGTGAGGCGTGGAGCACGCGTGACCGACGTCGTCGCGACGTCGTGAGCCGAGCGTGGATTCTGACGACGGAATCGCGCAAAGGGAAGGCTCGCACGACAGGTCGTGCACTCGCGGAACGGCCGAGTGCGACGGCGTTGTGCCGACGGTTCCCGTGCCTCGCGACTAACTCGCCTTGGCCGGACGGCGCGTCCCCCATCGCTCCAGCATCGCCTTCAATTCCTCGATGCGCACCGGTTTCGAGATGTAGTCGTCCATCCCCGCCTCGAGGCAGAGCTCGCGGTCGCCCTGCATGGCGTTTCCGGTCATCGCGATCATGCGCGGGCGCCCCCCGGGATGCTTCGCCCACTTGTCGCAGATGTGTCGCGCGGCATCGTAGCCGTCCATCTCCGGCATCTGCACGTCGAGAAAAATGAGGTCGTACGCCTTCCCGTCCACCGCCTGCAGTACTTCCACGCCGTTGGCGACCGTGTCGATGGTGTAGCCGAGCCGCTTGAGCATCATGCCGCCGACCATCTGGTTCACGGCATTGTCATCCGCCAGCAGCAGCCGGAGCGGCAGCCGCTCGGCGAACTCCGGTCCAAACGGTGACGACGCCGGCCCCTGCGGGTCCTGCGCCGACACGCCGGTCAGCGCGTGCACCAGCGCATCCTTCAACGCCGTCGGTCGCAACGGCTTCATGACCGAGCCGGCCACGCCCGGCACCGACCCGTCGCCGACCCGCGTGCGCGACGCGCGCTGCAGCACGATGGCCGCGCCGCGGGCCGCGGGCAGCGCGCGCAAGCGCGCCACCGTGCGCTCGATCCCCGGTTCCAGCAAGGTCGCATCGGCGAGGATGAGATCGAAATGCCCGTCCGCGGAGGCGAGCCATGTCTCGGCCGCCGCCAGCGAATCGGCATTCGTGAGCGCCAGCCCCCAGAGCTTCACGAACTGGTGCACCGCATACCGCTGTGCGGCATTGTCCTCGATGAGCAGCATGGAGCGGCCGGCGAGTACCGGCGGGGCATGGTGCCAGGCCGGCGTTTCGCTCGTGCCCGCGCGCACGAGGATGTCGAAGTGGAATTTCGAGCCGCAGCCGGCCTCGCTCTCCACCCACATCGTGCCGCCCATCAGCTCGGCCAGTCGCTTGCTGATCGCGAGGCCGAGGCCGGTGCCCCCGAAGTTGCGTGTCGTCGAGCTGTCCACCTGGCTGAACGACTTGAACAGGCGGTCCTGCTTCTCCCGCGGGATGCCCATGCCCGTGTCGGCGACGACGAAGTGCATGATCAGCGTTCCGTCCGCCGTGCCCGGCGAGGCGTGGGCCGACACGACCACCTCGCCCTTCGCGGTGAACTTCACCGCATTGCCGACGAGATTGACGAGCACCTGGCGCAGCCGCGTGACATCTCCGACGATCATGCCCGGCGTCCCCGGATCGACGAGCGCCACGAGGTCGATGCCCTTCTCGGCCGCTTTCGGCGCCAGCAGCTCCAGTGCCTCGTCGATGCAGTGCCGCAGGTCGTAGGGGTGCGTTTCGAGTTCGATCTTGCCCGACTCGATCTTGGAGAAGTCCAGAATGTCGTTGATGATCGTCAGCAGGCTCTCCCCGGAGCTGCGGATGGTCTCGGCGAAGTCGCGCTGCTCGGCGGTGAGCGGCGAGTCGAGGAGCAGCGTGGTCATGCCGACCACGCCGTTCATGGGCGCGCGAATCTCGTGGCTCATGTTGGCCAGGAATTCCGACTTGGCGCGCGTGGCATCCTCGAGCTTCTGGTTGAGCGAGACCAGCGCGGTATTGCTGTCCAGCAGCTGCTGCTGGCTCTCGCGGAGCGCGCGGTACGCTTCATCGCGCTGGATCCTGTTGAGGTACGCCTGCGAGTGAAACCGGATGCGCGCCACCAGCTCGACGCGTTCGGGAAGCTTCACGAGATAGTCGCTGGCGCCGAGTTCGAACGCCCGTGCCTTGACTCTCGCCTCTTCCTTCATCGAGAGCACGATGACCGGAATGTCCCTCGTGACCGGATTGGCGCGGTACTGGGTGAGCAGGTCGAGCCCGTCCACGCCCGGCATGATGAGATCCTGCAGGATGACGGTCGGCTTGAGCTGGATCGCCAGTTCCACCGCGTGCGCCGGGTCGGCACAATAATGAAAGTCGATGTCGCTCAGGTTCGCGAGGAAGCGGCGAACGGCCTCGGCCACGATCGCCTGGTCATCCACCAGCATCACCATCATCGTGTAGGCTTCAGGAGGTCGGCTCATCGGTCGTTGGTGTCCGGGTGAGGTGATTGGCGTGCACGCGGTCGTCCAGTAATTGTCGCAGCGCGGGGCCGATGCGGTCGAGTGGCAGGATGCGCTCGGCCGCGCCCAATTCCGCGGCCGCCTTGGGCATGCCATACACGGTGCACGTGGCGCGATCCTGCGCGATCGTCGGAAAGCGCGCCTCGCGCATCTGTTTCAGGCCGATGGCGCCGTCGCGGCCCATGCCCGTGAGCAGCACGCCGGCGCCGCTGCCGGGCCAGTGACGGGCCACGCTCTCGAAAAATACGTCAACCGACGGGCGGTACACGTAGTTGGCCGGTTCGCGGCGGTAGACGAGCGTGCCCTGTGCCGTCAGCAACAGATGGTCGTCCCGCCCCGGCAGCAGCACCACGCCGGGCATCGGTCGGTCGCCGTTATGCACGAGTCGCACGGGAAGCGATATCTGCTCGCCCAGCCACTCGGTCAGGCCGACGGCAAAGCTCTCGTCCAGATGCTGCACCGCGACGAAGGCCGCCGTCGTGTGCCGCGGAAATTCCTTCAGAACCGCAGCCAGCGCCGCCGGTCCGCCCGCCGACGCACCGAGCGCGATCAGCCGGAGCGATGGCTCGCCCGTTTCCCTGTCCCGCAGCACCGCGGGCTTCCCCGAGGACACGGAATTCAATTCGCCGATCAGTCGCCGGATCATGTCGATCTTCGAAAGAAACCCGGTCTCCCCCTCGCCGTTGAAGCCCGGCGTGTTCACCGCGTCAAGCGCGCCGGCGCCGAGCGCGTCGTATACGTGGCCGATCGTGGCATCGACCGAAGCGGTCACCACCAGGATCGCGCACGGTGTCGCGGCCATGATGCGCCGCGTCGCCTCCACGCCGTCCATCACGGGCATGATGAGGTCCATCAGGATCAGGTCCGGCCGGTCCTTCGCGCAACGCCGCACGGCGTCCGCCCCGTTGCTCGCCTCCCAGACAATCTGATGCTGCGGCACGAGCGCCAGCACGCGGCGCAGGGCATCGAGCGCGATGCCAAGGTCGTTGACGAGCGCGATCTTCACGGGAGGCCCTGCCCCGCCTCGCCGATCAGGTCGCGCACGGCGTTGAGCATCGTCTCGTCGTGGAAGCTGCCCTTGGTGAGGTAGTAGTCCGCGCCGGCGTCCAGGCCGCTCCGCCGATCCTCGTCGCGGTCCTTGTAGGAGACGATCATGACGGGGAGCGTGCGCAACTTCGGATCCTGCCGGACGAGCCGGGTCAGCTCGATGCCGTCGAGCCGCGGCATGTCGACGTCGCAGATCACCATGTCGAACGCGCCGGTGCGCACGGCATTCCAGCCGTCCATGCCATCCACGGCGATCTCGACCGCATAGCCGCGCGACTCGAGGAGCTTGCGTTCCAATTCGCGCACCGTGAGCGAATCGTCGACGACCAGCACGCGCAGGCGCGTGTCGGCGGCGAGGGTGGCGGCGGCCACCGTGTGCACCGCGCCCAGCGTGCCGGTGGCGATGATCTTCTCCACCGAGCGCACCAGGTCCTCGACGTCGATGATCAGCACCGGAGCGCCGTCCTCCATGAACGCGCCGGCCGAGATGTCCCGGACCTTGCCCAATCGCGGGTCGAGCGGCTGGACCATGAGCTCGCGTTCGCCGATGAAGGCATCGACGCACACGCCATACCGATGTTCCCCGGTGCCGACCACCACCACCGCCAGCGTGTCGCCCGTCGGGGCCCCTTCGCACCCCAGCACCTGGCGCGCCGTCACGAGCCCCACGCGTTGACCGTCGAAACTGAAGTGCTGCCGGCCTTCCGTCGACGCCAGGTCGGTCTCTCGCACACGCAGCGTGCGAACGATCGCGCCGAGCGGAATCGCATACGGTTCGCCGCCCACGGACACGAGCAGCGCCCGCAACACGGAGAGCGTGAGCGGCAACTGGAGCTCGATGCGCATCCCCTGCCCGCTCGTCGAACTCAGGCGCCGCGCGCCGCGTACCCGCGTCACCATGTCGTGCACGGCATCGAGGCCGACGCCGCGGCCCGAAATATCCGTCACCGCATCCTTGAGCGTGAATCCGGGGAGAAACAGGAATTCCAGCAGCTCGGTTTCACTGAGCCGGGGCGCCATGTCGGCGGCCACGAGTTTCTTCCGCACGACGGCCTCGCGGATCTCCTCGGCGTCGGCCCCCCGGCCGTCGTCGCTCACCGACACGAGCAGCACCCCCGCGCGGTGGCGCGCCTCCAGCCGGATCGTCCCCACGGCCGGCTTGCCGGCCGCCGTGCGCTGCGCGGCGGGTTCGATGCCATGGTCGATCGCATTGCGCAGCAGGTGCCCGAGCGGCGCCTCCAGTTTCTCCAGCACGTCGCGGTCCACCAGCGTGTGCTCGCCGACAATCTCAAGCCGCACTTCCTTGCCGAGTTGCCGCGACACGTCGCGCACCATGCGCGGAATGCCCGCCATGCCATCGGCAAACGGCCGCATGCGCACGCTCAGCACCTCGCCGTACAGCCGCTGGGCCAGGTTGGTGGCCCGGTGATCGTACGTGTCGAGTTCGTCGCTCCGGCTGGCAAGAAACGCGCGACACTGGGCCACCTGGCGCTGCGTCGCAGCCAGCGCTTCCTTCATGCGTTCCGCGCTCTCGCCGGCGTCCATGCGGTCGCCCATCTGGTCGAGCGATTGGGCGAGGTCGTGGTGCAGGCGCTTGAGCCCCGAGACCGACACGCCGAACGGCCGCAGCCAGCGCGACTCGACGAGCGATTCGCCGGCCAGGCCCAGCAACCGGTTGAGGTTTTCCGCCGAGACGCGCAGCGCACGCGAGTCGGCCCGCCCCGCCTGCGGCGCGCCGGCCCGTGACCCTCCGTCCGCTGCCGCCGCCACGGCAACGGACTCGGGCAGCTCGCGCGCCGACGGCGCCGGCGACGCACGAGGCGCGGCGGGCGCGGCGGGCGCGGCGGGCGCGGCGGGCGCCGCGGGCGCCGCGGGCGCCGCGGCGTCCGCTGGCGTGCCCGGCGCGGGGGACGCGCTCTCGATCACCCGTTGCAGCGACGCCACGAATTGCTCGATCTCGGGCATCCGTTCCGTTTCCCACGTCGGCAGGTCGGCCTCGGACGACTTGGCGATGCGCGCGAGCAGATCCACGCCGCGGAACAACTGGTCGATGTGCGCTCCGCCAAGCGTGACCACGTTCCGCTGCGCCGCCACGAAACAGTCCTCCAGCGCATGGGCGACCACCACCGCGGCGTTGATGTTGACGATGCGGCCCGCGCCCTTGAGCGAGTGCGCGGCGCGCATCATGGCCTCGAGTTGCCCCGTGTCGCCCTGCTCGAGCGCGAGCAGTCCGTCAACCAGCGCGCGCAACTGGCCCTCCGCCTCCAGGCGGAAGAGCTCCACCATCGACTTGTCTTGCAGGTTGTCGCTCATGCAAGACACCGGTTGAGGGTGTAGAACAGCAACTGGTCGTCGAGGATGCCCACCGACTGCGTGCGCCACGCCAGCATGCCGCGGGTGTAGCGCGCCTGGGCCAGCGCGAGCGTGGCCGGCACGGGGCTCAGATCGCCGTCGTCGAAGCGGTACAACTCGGCGATCTCGTCGGCGGCAAAGACGAACCGGTCCCCCTCGCGGCTCACCACGGCAAAGCGAGCCGTGGTACCCGACGCCGGCGCGGCGGCGATGCCGAGCGCCGTCGCGAGCGACACGCACACCAGCAGCTCACCACGGATGCTCGTGACCCCCGCGACCACGTTGTCCCGCTGGTGCGGCAGCGAATGCACGGCCCTCAGCGGCGCGACCTCGCCGAAGACCGTTGTCGGCAATGCCAACCACTCGGTGCCAAGGCGGAAGATCATTACCGAACGCGCGCCGGGCTTGGCGAGGACCTTGGCCTGCGCGTACAGCCGGGCGTGCTCCGCGAGGTACGCTTCCGGCACGGCGGCGTCGAGCAGACGCGCGGCGCCCGCCGAATACACGGGGCAATTGCGACAATGCACGTGCTCCTGCAACTCCGGGCACGACCGGTCACCCCACACGCCGATGCGCTTCCAGCAGTCGTTGGCAGGCACGCGGTTCACGGGGCGTCCTTGGGTCGCGTCCGGTGCGCCCGCTCACGGTACCCCCGCGCGCCGCGGGCATCGCCGGTCCGCTCCGCGAGCAGCGCAAGGTGCGCGAGCACGTCGGCATGACTCGGTTCCAGATAGAGCGCCTTCCGGTACAGCGACTCGGCGTGATCCAACTGGCCCGACGCCTCGGCAACGACCGCCAGCAGGAAGAACACGTCAGCGGACGAACCCTGCTGGGCCAGCAGCGCTTCGCCGAGCGCGGCCGCCTCGCGCAAGCGGCCGGCATTGGCCAGTTGTTGAAGTTCGGCCAGCGAGATCTCGGCGCGCACAGCCGGAGCGGGCACGGCGCGCGCTGCCGACGCGACGGACGCGACGGACGCGACGGACGCGACGGACGCGGACATGCGTGCCGTCGCCACCGGCACGACCCGGCCAGCCAGCCGCCCGCGCGGCGAGATCGACAACGGCTTGGCCACGCCGCGCGTGGCGCTCGGCGGCACGGAAGGTTCGGCGGGGCGCGCCCGTTGCAACAGGAACGCCGACGGCAGTTGCATCGCCGCATATCCGTGCTCGAACAACAGGATGGGCTCGGCTGGTCCAACCGCCATCCAGCCCTCGGGCGCGAGCAGGCGGTCCAGGGCCGCGATCGCGCGCGCCTGCGTTTCACGATCGAAATAGATGAGCAGGTTCCGGCAGAAGATCGCGTCGTACGGCATCCGACCCGCCGGGAATCCGTCCGCAAGCAGATTGCCCTGCTCAAAATTCACCGGCACGCGCACCGACTCGGACACACGCCAGGTGTCCCTCCCTTCCGGTACCATGAACGTCGCACGAAATGCCAGGTCGGCGCCGCGAAAGGAATTGCGCCCGTACACCCCGTCGCGACAGCGCATGAGACTCTCGCGGCTGATATCCACCGCATCGATGCGCAGCCACTCCGGTGGCCAGCCCGCCATCGCGAACGCCATGGCCAGCGAGTACGGCTCCTCCCCCGTGGAGCACGGCACGCTGAGCACGCGGAACGTGGCGCCCGGATGCGCGGGACCCCACGTGCAAACAACGTGCTGCGCCAGTGCATCCAGCGCCGGCCGGTCGCGGAAGAACCAGGTTTCCGGCACGATGACGCGATCGATGAGCGCGTGCCGCTCGTCCGCCGAACGCTCCAGCCGCTCGATATAGTCCTCGACGCTGGTGCAACCCGTGGCGTCGATGCGCGCGCGGGCTGCCCGGCTCACCACGCCCGAACCCAGTGACGGCGCGTCGAGCCCCGTGTGGAGTTGCAGCCACTCTTCGACCGGGGAGACGTTCACGTGGCCGTCGCCGCCGGTTCGGGGAAGAGGGCGGCGCAGACCTCGGCGGTCAGCAGTGCCCGCACCTCGACACGCTGAATCAACCCGTGCGCGTCGTGCGCCACCGGGCCGAGGTACCTCGTGGCATCGACCGCCACGTTCGCGGGCCGGAACTCCTCCGGTTCCCGGGTCATCATCTCCGTGGCGCGCTCGGCAATCAGGCAGAGCAACCGTTCGTCACCCGGCGCAAGCTGATACGTGACGATCAGGAAACGCGTGCTCGCCAAGCGCTCGGCCGCTCGGCCGAGGGCCAGCAAGCTGAGGTCGATCGCCGGGACGGCGCGCCCATGGTAATCGATGAGGCCGGCCACGCCGACGGGGGCCCCGGGGAGCGCTTTCACGCTCATCATCGGGAGCACTTCCGCCACATCGCTCGCCGGCAGCGCGTAGCGATCCGAACCCAATTGAAAGAGAACGAACAGCATGGGAGGCGTCGGATCCGCTCAATCGGACTTGAGCTTGAAACGCTCGATGCCGGCGCGGAGGCCGCGCGCGGCCTCGTCGAGCCGGCTCACGATCTCGTTGCTCTGGACCAGCGATTCGGCCGTCTGCCGCGCCGCCTCGCCCAGCTGCGTCAAGGCCTGGCTGATCTGCTCCGCTCCCGTCGATTGCGACTGCATCCCCTCGCTCACCGAACCGATCCGCGGCGTGATCGCCTCCACGTTCTGGATGATCTGCGCCAGCTGTCCGGCCACCTTCTCCACGTCGCCAACCCCGCGACGCACTTCCTCGGAGAACTTGTCCATCCCCATCACGCCCGCGGTCACCGCCGACTGGATTTCCTTCACCATCTGCTCGATATCCACCGTCGCCATCGCCGTCTGGTCGGCCAGCCGCCGGATCTCCGTCGCCACGACCGCGAAGCCCCGGCCGTATTCGCCGGCCTTCTCCGCTTCGATCGCGGCGTTGAGCGACAGGAGGTTCGTCTGGTCGGCCACCTTCGCGATGGTCGTCACCACCGATCCGATGTTCGCCGCCTTCTCGTTGAGGACGGTGAGCCGGGCGTTGATCCCGCCCGCCGCCTCGCCGACCCGGCGCATCGTCTCGTCCATCCGGCTCAGCGACGAACGCCCGTCGTCGGCTAATGCCGCCGCCTGCTGCGCGCCATCGCTCACGTGCGACACCGTCTGCGCCAGGTCCCGTGACGTCGCCGAAATCTCCCGCGACGTCGCGCCGATTTCCGTGGTTGTCGACGCCACCTCGTTGGCCGTCGCCTGCTGCTGCCGCGTCGTCGCCGCCACCTCGGTGATCGCCGACGACACCATCACGCTCGACCGCTGCACGTCCGATACCAGGGTCGCCAGCTTGCGCGCCATCTCGCCGAACGACCGGGTGAGCTGGCCGATCTCGTCCTCCCCGTCGGCCTCGGGCAGGCGCGCCGAGAGGTCGCCGTCGGCGAACACCCCGACCACGGCGGTGAGGCGGCGCAGCGGCCGGCTGATGGAGCGCGCGAAGAAGAACGCCGCCACCAACGCCGCGCCGAAGACGCCAAGCAGCAGGTACAGCGCTCGCAGGCGCAGCCGGTCGGACTCGCCGATCTGCGTAGCCAGCTCGCGATCCATCGCCGCCAGGAACTGCTCCACCAACTTGTCCTGCTCGAGCCGCGCCGGCAGGTAGCGGGATTCGTAGAACGCCACCGCCTGCTGGGTCTGCTTGCCGATCATGCCCTGCAACTCGTCCTCGAGCGGGCCCAGCTTGCCGACATCGAAATCGGACACGGCCTTCGCCGTGCGCATCACCTCGGGCCGGCCCGCCAGGTCGGTCGTGAGGCCACGCATGGTCATGGCGAAGCTGCTGTCCGCGTTCCGTTTGCGCACGCCCTCCTTCGTGCTGGCCGCATCGATCAACAGGCCCCGCAACGCATCGCTCATCGTGATCATGTCACGGCGCAACTCGGCCGCCGCCGCATTGTAGCGCTCATGCTGCTCCGTGGCCGTCGCCGCTCGCGCGTCCGCACTGAGAAAGAGGGCAAAGCCCCCGCCTAATGCGACGATGACGAGACCAAAGAAGGTCAGCAGCCGTTGGGCGATCGTCCAGGATTTCATGGGACCGGTGGAATAATGGAGGGTGCAGTCCGCAAGAGTCGTGCGCTAAGAGCGAAGATGCCCTGAAGCCGAGGCCAGCACAAGCGCGTCCGGGGCGGCCGGGTCAGGGCGACCGTCCGGGGCGGCGGTCATCGTCGCCTGGGGCCGCCACCCGGCTGTTCCGGTGGTCCCTTGCGATCTCCGGTACACCGCGTACTGTCTGTCGCAGATACTCATCGGAGCGCGCCGGGCATCATGCTCGTTCGCATCTCCGTTCAGCGTCGGGTGTCCCGCACCCCGCCGTCCCACTGCCACCCATGGACCATCGCCTCATGCGCCTTGGCACCTGCGCCCGTCTCCTCCCCGTTGCGATCTCCCTGGCCGCCATCCCGGCGCTGGCCCAGGACCCCGCCAGGCTCCCCCGCGATTCCATCGTCAGCCTCGTTTCGACCGGAACCGGGATGAGCAAGGATGCCGCGTCCCTCGCGCTTGGCGACTCGCCCGCGGCGCTGAAGAAGGCCACCGACTACCTCACCGCGATAAAGGTCATCAGCCTCGCCGCGAGCGCCCGCGACGAGGATGCGATGTCGCAAACGGTGGACTGGGCGCTCGGCAAGGTGGCCGACGCGGCGCTCAAGGAGACTGCCGCCGGCACGGTGCTCACCGGCGTGATGCTCTACAAGACGACGCTCGAGGTCACCCGGGACATGATCGTGTACCCGCGGATGGACGCCGAGACCTACCGCATCTACAAGCAGCAACGCGGACAGAACCCGACCGACGAAATCGAACGGGGGCTCGCCTTCCATTCGGCGACGAGCGGCGCAGGATCGTACTTCTCGCTCAAGCGCCGGATGTACGACGATCTGGTGCGGAGCAAAGGATGGAAAAAGGAGCTGCTGGGCGGCAAGCTCGACACGCTGATCTACAACGGCATCGACGCCTACTGGGAAGCGCGGCTCGAGGCGCGCTGGAAGAAGGAATGGGTGACCGAGCACCGCGACTCCCTGCTGGCCGACCTGTCGGCGAAGCAGAAGAAGGCGTTGAACGACACGCGCGTGGCGGCGCGCCCGACCACGCCGACGCCGGTAGCGCAACCGGTGGCGCTACCCAAGCCGGCGACGAAGCCCGCCGGAGCGACGGCTCAGGATTCCGCCATTGTCGCCGCGTTCATCGCCGGCGAGAACGCCCACGTGCAGTGGCTGACCGACTACCAGCATAAGGCCGGCTGGCCGGAGTTCCAGCATCGCCTCAAGTGGCTCGTGCCGCCGCACATCGAAAACGGCGTGATGGTGTGGGCCTCGCTGATCGAGCAGAAGGTCAATGCGGAGCATGAGTGGACGGGGCTCAGCTCGGCCGGTGATGCGCAGAACCCCATGCGGACGCCGCTCGGGTCGGTGCGGCCGTGGAAGCCGTAGGTCGCTGAAGGAGGCGCCGACCTGGTCGGGACACCGCAGGCGTGTCAGATCACGCCTGCGGCCGCGTCATCGCCTTCGGATCGACCCACGCGTCGAACTGCTCGGCGGTCACGTAGCCCAGCGCGAGGGCCGCCTGCTTCAGGCTTGACCCGTCGTGTTGAGCCTTCTTGGCGACCTGCGCCGCCTTGTCGTACCCGATGTGTGGACTGAGCGCGGTCGCGAGCATCAGCGAGTCATCGACGAGCCGCTGGATGCGCGCCCGGTTCGGCTCGATGCCGACCGCGCAATGCACACGGAAGGAGTCGCACGCATCGCTCAGGAGTCGCACCGATTCGAGCAGGTTGTGGATGATGACGGGCTTGTAGACGTTGAGCTCGAAGTTGCCCTGCGACGCCGCGAACGCCACCGCCGCGTCGTTGCCGTACACCTGGCAGACGACCATCGTCAGCGCCTCGGCCTGCGTCGGGTTCACCTTGCCCGGCATGATGGACGAGCCCGGCTCGTTCTCGGGGATCGTGAGCTCGCCGATTCCCGAGCGCGGCCCCGACGCGAGCCATCGCACGTCGTTGGCAATTTTCATCAGCGACCCGGCCAGCGTGCGCAGCGCCCCCGACGCGAAACTCGCTGCATCGTTGGCTGCCAGCGACTCGAACTTGTTGGGCGCCGACACGAACGGCAGCCCGGTGAGCTCGGCGATCTTCTTCGCCACGCGCTCCGCATACTCGGGAGGCGCGTTGAGCCCGGTGCCGACCGCCGTCCCGCCGAGTGCCAGCTCGTAGAGGCCCGGCAAGACCGCATGAAGGCGGCCGATCCCCTGGTCGAGCTGTGCCGCCCACCCCGAAATCTCCTGCCCGAGCGTGAGCGGGGTCGCGTCCTGCAGGTGCGTGCGCCCGATCTTGACGATGTCCGAGAATGCCGCCGACTTTTCGGCGAGCACGTCGCGGAGCCGCGTGACCGCGGGGACGAGACGATGCACGATCTCCTCGGCCGCGGCGATGTGCATCGCGGTCGGGAAGGTGTCGTTGGACGACTGCGACGCGTTGACGTCGTCGTTCGGATGGATCGGCGTCTTCGATCCCAGCACACCGCCCGCGATCTGGATCGCGCGGTTCGAGATCACCTCGTTGACGTTCATGTTGGTTTGCGTGCCCGACCCCGTCTGGAAGACGACGAGCGGGAACTGGGCGTCGTGCTCGCCGGCGACGATCTCGTCGCAGACACGGACGATCAACTCGGCCTTGTCGGGCGCGAGCGTTCCGATGTGGCGGTTGGTCAGCGCGGCCGCCTTCTTGAGGAGGCCGAAGGCGCGGATCATCGCACGCGTGAAGCGGCAATCGCCGATGACGAAGTTCTCGAGCGAACGCTGGGTCTGCGCGCCCCAGAGCGTGTCGTCGGCGACGGCGATCTCGCCCATCGCGTCGCGTTCGATTCGATGTCCGGTCATACCGCGCCTCCTCACGAAGGAATACACCACTCCCGGGGCGTGGGGCGCCCCAGTAGCGAACCTACTCCAGTCATCTATTCTTCGCCCGCTCCAATCTCGCGCCCGCGGCGCTCGACGCGATGCCACGCCGTTCCCTAAATGCGACCGCCGCTCTTGCGCCGCCTTCCCGCGCGTGAGACATTCGCGGCGCCAGCGGTCCGCGTGTCGCAGAGCGGAGGCGCCATCCAACCAAGAGAGAAATCAGAGATGAACACCCTCGCGTTTGCGCATCTTCGGCGCCGACTGGCGCTTGCCCTGACCGCACTCTGCGGCGCGCTGCCGATGGCGGCCCAGACCGTCACCCTGGCGCCGGGCACGCCCCAGGACGTCGGCATGTCGCCGGCCGTGCTCGAGGCGGGCGTCGGGTTGTACCGCGAAGCGGTCGCCCGAGGCGATCTGGTTGGCGCCGTGCTGCTGGTCGCGCGGAACGGCAAGGTGGTGCTCCACGAGGCGGTCGGTTCGCGCCACTGGGAGGCGAACCTGCCCATGGAGAAGAACACGATGTTCCGGATGGCGTCGAACACCAAACCGGTCATCGCGACAGCCGTGAGCATCCTCGTCGAACGCGGCAAGCTCCGCTACGCCGATCCGGTGCGGAAGTACATCCCGTCGTTCGACAACTACAAGTCGGGCTTCATCACCATCGGCCAGTTGCTCTCGCACACGAGCGGCTTTCGCATCAACACGCTCTTCCTCGAACCGTACCTCGCAAAGTCGAAGGAGCATCCGGATGCGCCGTCGCTCCAACTCGAAGTGGCGCGCTTCGGCGCGGTTGGGGCAGAGGTCGCGCCGGGCACGACGTACAGCTACAGCAACCCGGGCTTCAACACGCTGGGCGCGCTCGTCGAGATCGCCGGCGGCAAGCCGCTGGACATCTTTCTGCGCGACGAGATCTACGGGCCGCTCGGCATGGTCGATACGTACAATCACGAGGTGGCCGGCAAGCTCGATGGCAAGCTCAGCCGCATGGGCGCCGTCTACTACGCGAAGAAGGATGGCAAGTGGACCGCCGGCTGGAAGCCGGGCGATGAGCCGCAGGTTCCGTTCGTGCGCGCCTCCGGCGGCCTCATCTCCACCGCGGCGGACTACGCCATCTTCCTGCAGACGTTCCTCAACGGCGGCTCGTACGGCACTGTCACCCTGTTGAAGCCCGCCACGGTCACGTCGATGACCTCGGTGCACACGCCGCCGGTACCGGGCAGCGCTGGCGGATACGGATACGGCTGGACGCTCGACGGCGATGGCATCTATTCCCACGGAGGCTCCGACGGCACGTTCGCGTGGGTCGATCCGAGCCGCCAGATTATCGGGTTGGTCTTCACGCAGACGCCGAGCGGCGCGAATCCTCGGCAGAAGTTCATGGATCTGGTGAGGCTGTCGGTCATGGACCAGCCTCGTGCTCGCCCCTGAGGAACGTCGCATGAGAGTCACACGCCCTTCATTGCTGATTGAGGAACGTCGCATGAGAGTCGCACGCCGTTCGATGCTGATTGTCGCACTCGCCCTGCCCTGCGCCCTGTCGGCGCAGCGTGCGCAGCGCCCGCAGGCCCCGCAGGTCCCGACGCGCTCCGCGGAGGCCCTGCCCGGCCCGGGAACCACGTGGTCCCTCGCCGCGGTCGGCGACGCGATCATCACGCGCCGAGTGGCGCTGTACGACAACGCCGCCGATCCGCGCTTTCAGGAGATGGTGAAAGTCATTCGCGGTGCCGATGCCGCCATGGTGAACCTCGAGCTTTCGACGTTCCGGTTCAGCGAATTCCATGGCTGGCCCGAAGTGGAGAACGGCGGCAACTGGGAGGTCGGGCCGCCCGAGGTGGTCGATGACCTCAAGCAGATCGGGTTCGACCTGTTCAATCGCGCCAACAATCACACCACCGATTACGGCGTGGAAGGCATGCGCATGACCAACCGCTTGCTCGATCAGCGCGGCATCGTGCACGCGGGCTCGGGCGAGAACCTCGGCGCGGCCAGCCGGCCCGGTTATCTCGACACGCCCAAGGGGCGCATCGCGTTCATCGGGCTGGCCACGACGTTCACGCCCATGTCGCGGGCCGGCGACCCTCGACCCGACATGGTGGGCCGCCCGGGCATGAACGCCCTCCGGCTCGATGTGTCGTACGAGGCCGATTCCGCGACGTTCGAGACGCTGCGCGCCGCAGCGGCGGGCTTCTCAGGCAATCCTGCGAGCGCGGGCGCGTCGCAGCAAGTCCGGCTGCTCACGCAGACCGTGCGTCGAGGCTCGCAGACGCGCACCATCACGACCGTCAACAAGATTGACGAGGCGCGCATCCTGCGCGAGATCCGCAACGCCAGCGCGCTGGCCGATTACGTCGTCGTCACCGGCCACTCGCACGAATCGACCGTGGTGCCGCCCGCCTGGCTGCAGGAGTGGGCCCGCAAGTGCCTCGACGCCGGCGCGACGGCGTACGTGATGCAGGGGCCGCATCTGCTGCGCGGCATTGAGATCTACAAGGGAAAGCCCATCTTCTACAGCCTGGCCAACTTCGTCTTCCAGAACGAGACGATCGACCCCATGCCGCAGGACCACTACGAACTGTTCGGGCTGGGCGATACCGCACGCGCGTCGGGCCTGTACGACGCACGTTTCAAGAATGGCACGACGGGGTTTCCGGCGAGCGCCGAGTATTACGAAAGCGTTATCGCCGTGCCCACGTTCAAGGGAAGCCAGCTCGTCGATCTCAAGCTCTATCCCATCGACATGGGCCAGAAGGCACCGCGCTCGCAGCGTGGCACGCCGCGCCTGGCCGACGACGCGACCGCGCGCAAGATCATCGACCGGATGGCGCGCATGTCGGCGCCGCTGGGGACGACGATCGAGTGGGAGAATGGGGTGGGGGTGTGGCGGGGGAAGTAGTGTTGACGGTCTTTGCCTTATTCGATCGGCAACGGGCAGGACACGCTACACCCCCAGCAGCCACTGCGCGGCGCTCATCCAAGTCAGCCCCCTGGGCAGCGGCCTCGCCGGTGGAGTCGAGTCGCCTGTGACGAGGAGCGCGTGTGCCGTTCGATGCTCGGCCTTCGCTGCATCGAGTGAACGCACCTCACGGGTCCACGTCTCGTCGTCGCCGGTTTCAAGGCAGACTTGCATGAGAAGCGGCGGCTCACCGACGCGGTGTGCCAGGAAGTCCACTTCCCATCCCTCGTCCGTGCGGACGTAGGAGACGTCGCAGCCGCGTCGCTCCAGCTCCAGGAGCACGACGGTCTCCAGCGCGCGTCCCCGATGCTCGCGACCGCTTCGCTCGTATAATGCGATGAGCCCCGGGTCCACCGGGTACGCCTTGCGCGGATTCACCATGCGCTGCCGCTCCGACGCACTGTGCATCGCGACTGTTCGCACGAGAAACGCATCCTCGAGATGGGCGAGGTACTCGTGCAGCGTATCCTTCCCGACCGCCACGCCTTGCGAGCGCAACGTGTCGTAGTGCTTCTTCACCGAGAAGCCGCCGCCGGGATTCGCGAGGAGTTGGCGCTGGAGCCAGCGGAGGGCCAGCGGATTGGTCACCGCGTGTCGTTCGATCACATCGCGCAACACCACGACGTCCACGTAACCAGCGAGGAGCGCCGTCCGGTCGCGCGCCTCGGCGCCCTGCGCCTCGGGAAAGCCTCCCTCCACCAGGTATCGACGCAGCCGGTGATCGAGCGCCGCTCGTTCCGCCGGACGCAGTCGTACCCACGGCTTCGACGGCTCGGCGCCCGCGTGTCGAAGCGCTTCGCGAAAGCTGAACGGAAAGACGAGCACTTCCATGGCCCTACCGCGCAGGCTCGTCGCCACTTCTCGGCTCACCAGCCGAGCCGACGACCCCGAAACGAAGAGTTCCACTCCGCCGGCGTCGATCAGCCGGCGTACGAGTCCCTCCCACCCGGGGACGACCTGCACTTCGTCCAGATAGAACGTGACGGCACCGGACTCGTGCAGTCGCGAATACTGCCGCGCATGTTCGTCGAACAGCCATGCGAGATCCGCGACCGTCATTCCCGTCAGTCGTTCGTCCTCCAGCGACAGCAAGAGCTGGGACTCGGGGGCGCGTCCGTCAGCCAGACGGTCCGATTGGCACTGCCGCAGGAATGATGTCTTGCCGCCACGACGTACGCCGATGACGGCGAGCGCCTTGCCGCGGATGCCCGGCAGGCGCACGTCGCGCCGGGTGAGGCGTGGCGGGACCGATGCGAGCGATTCAGTCAGCTTCAGGCGGAGGAGGCTGTGGATAATTGTCATGTATGAAGTGACAAATTATTACTATTTTGTCCTTTTGTCAATGACATCTAACAATCCCCTCCCCCTCCTTCCGCTCCAGCCCCGCGTTCAACTCCTCTACGTAGCGCCGGTACGCGAACACGCGCCCGCGCTTGCGCTTCGTCAGTTCGCGAACGACGCGCAGGTTCACCAGATGCGCGAGCGACTTGTTCACGGTAGCGGGGGTAAGGCCCGTCGTCTCGACGAGCGAGTTTGAGGTGGCGATGGGCTGCCGCTGCAGCGCGTGCTGTACGACGAGCGCAGACGCGGCCGCGCGACCGAGCGTGGCAATGCGGTCGCGATCCTTGTTCACGAGCGCAAGCAATTTGATTGCGGCTGCCGCCGCCTGTGTCGCCGTCGCCTCGATCCCCTCGGCGAAGAAACCCAGCCACCGTTCCCACTCGCCGCGAAGCCGCACCCCGTTCAACAGCTCGTAGTATCGGTGGCGGTGGGTCCTGAAGAACAGGCTCGGGTACAGCATCGGCTCGCGCAACACGCCATCGGCCACCAGTTGCAGGACGATCAGGTGGCGACCGATGCGGCCGTTGCCATCAAGGAACGGGTGGATGGTCTCGAATTGCACGTGCGCCAGCGCCGCCTTGATCAGTGGCGGCGTTGGTTCGTCGGCGTCGTTGAGGAAGCGCTCCAGCCGGCCGAGGCACTCCGCGACATGCTCAGCGGGTGGCGGCACGAACACCGCGTTGCCCGGCCGCGTGCCGCCCACCCAGACCTGGGACCGTCGCACTGCTCCAGGTGTCGTGCCGCGGCCACGGGGGTGGTTCAGGAGAACGGCGTGCATCTCGCACAGGAGACGCGTGCACAGGGGGAGGCCGCGCCGGAGCGCCTTGAGTCCCGTTTCCAACGCCAACACCGCGCGGCTCACCTCGTGCGCATCGTGCAGCGGGACACCCGGCTGTTCGTCAATCTCGAAGAGCAGGAGGTCGGCAAGGGACGACTGCGTGCCTTCAATCTGCGAGGTGAGCACTGCTTCCTTGCGGACGAAGCTGTGGAGAACGAGCGCCGCGTTGGGAAGGAGCGACGCCAGCGCGTCGAGCCTGCCGAGGGCGACGAGGGCGGCGTCGAACTGCCGGCGAAGCGCTGGCGACCAGCGCACGGGCGGCTTGGGGGGAAGCGGCGCCGGCACGAACGCCCGGAACGGTTCGCCCGCCGTCGAGACGGTCACGTAGTGGCCAAGGGTCGAGCGGCGCATGGGCGCGATGTGAACCTAGAATAGAGGGTTCTGTTATTTTAGGATATAGAGCTATCGTAAAGCAAGAGGTGACGCTATTTGAGGATGCTCGGACCACCGCTCCAGGACCGATTGTAATTTATACGCAGCCCATCACGCTACGAGCGTTGCACCACGCCAGCGCCAGCAACTACACCCTCGCCCTGCACGACGAGTTCGTACTGCAGCTCCGGCCCGCACTTCGTGAGGGTGCGGCCATCATCGTCGTGCACGGACCATCGGATTCCAGGATCCCGGTGCTTGCACCCTGCGACCTCCTGCTCACGCTGGACGAACCGGAGGTGAACGCCGGCATCGAATCGGTGGCGGCATGGCTGCGGCATCTTGTCGTCCGGACGCCTGACCTCGAACGCGCCGTCGCGCGCTATCCGCGCCCTGTCGTCTTGCACCGACTGGCGGACATCGCCAAGGAAGTCGGGAACCGGTCGCTGGCCCGGATGCTTGATGCGTCGGCCCAGTCGGTGTCCGCACGATATTCCTCTCCCTCGCGCACCGGTGTCGGCACGCGCATCATCGTGCCCGCGACGCTTCGCACCGCCCCTGTCGGCGAAGGAAGCACGTGGGAAGATGCGCAACGAGTGCGCTTGGAGCGTCAAACGCTCGACATCGCAAAGATTGTTGCGGACGAGGCGACGAGCGCATCCAGGGCCGCGCGCCGAGCGCTGTTGACCTTTGCGCGGCGGGCAAAGGCCCATGACACCTACCACAACACGACGCTGGAGGGATACAAGATCCCTCGCGGGCTATCGGATGCCATCGTGAACGGCGACCCGCTTCCCGCGGGGCAGAGTGAAGAAACGATCAGGGCCGCGATGGCCGTCCAGCGCTATGCCCGCGCATTTGACCTCGTCGTGTCGTTGGCGCGCCGCGACGATCCGATCACGCGCAGCGTCATTCTCGATCTGTACGAGGCGCTCTTTCGACCATCGGTGGACGCCGGCCTGGTTGACGCGGGAACGCTGCGCAGTTGGCGTACGTCAAACGTCAGCCTGCGCGGATGGCGCCATGTGCCACCCAATCACCGAAAGCTTCGCGAACTCCTCATCGGCTTCGAGACGTACGCGGCGCGCACGGATGTGCGCCGCGCCGTGCGGGCCTGTGTCATTCACCTCGAGTTCGTCACCGTCCACCCGTTTCTCGATGGCAACGGGCGGGTGGCCCGGCTCCTGCTCAACCTCGAGTTCGTCCGCGCCGGCCTGCCGTGGGTCACCGTAAGGGAGGATGAACGCATGCCCTTCTTCCGGGCCATTGAGCGCGCTCAGGTCGACGGCGACAGTCGCGACTATGCGAAGTTCCTGTGGCTCGCCGTGCAGAACGCGCGTCGGGAGATGAGTTCCGCGTGAGGGTCCCCCGCCTGTTCTCCGGTTCTAGAAGGACAACGGGCCGTATCGTCTCAGAGCCCACGATTCCGCGCTCGTTTTGATCGCGGACACGGCTACTGAGCAACTCACCTACTCCCGCTCTTCATCATCCCGTGTGTGGCGATGCCTGGCTGTCTGGACCCAACCGCTTGGAGGTCTCTGCGTGTCTCCTGATTTATATGTGCTATCGCAACTATAATGATCTCGCGCATAATTATATATTCTTTAGCAACTATTTCTATTGACATCGTTGTATATCTTCTATAAGATATATAAATACTATGTGATATATCACTTTTAGAACACATATTCAAAGGAGTGCTCAATGGGACGACGCAAAGCACCAGTGCTCGACCGCATGCGCCTCCCGTCGCCGGACACCGCGCACCGCGGCCTCTGCGTCGTCAGCCCAACAGACGTAGGAGATGTCGTGCGGCTAGCCCGTGCACAACACCTCGGACGCCAGGACGCGGCGGCACGACGCCTTGGCGTGAGCGTCACCATGTTGGGGGACCTGGAGAGAGGCACCGGCGGTTCCCAACTGAATCTGACCCTCGGCGTACTGGCCGATCTTGGATTCGACGTGGTCCTCGTGCCGCGCGATCCCAAACGTTCCCTGCAGCAATACCTCCAGAGCGCCGACCGATGACGACGCTGGTGGTGTGGCGCGACGACCGTCGCGTGGGTGTGCTCGATACCGCCCCGACCGGTGACGTACGGTTTGCGTATGATGCCGACGTCGTCGCCAACGGAGATCGCCGGTATGCGGTGGGCGTGCGATGTCCCGTGCGCAAGCGCCCATACGTCGGCCCGAATGCCGAAGCGGTATTCGAGAACCTGCTGCCTGAGGGGGACCTCAGACGAACGCTCGGACAAGCCACCAAACACGACGTCAGCGACACGGTCGGGCTGCTCGGAGTAGTCGCCGGCGACTGCGCCGGCGCGCTCCACCTGTGGCCGGAAGGGATGGAGCCGCCGGAGACGGCCTCGTACGAACCCTGTGTTGCCGCGACGATGCATACCGCGTTCACCGGCGCGGCCGGTCAGCTTCGACAAGCCGTCGGTCGTGCATCACTCTCCGGCGCGCAACCGAAACTCGCGCTGTGGAGGATGCCCCCAGTGGGGGGACTCGCCCCTGAGTACAAGCTGCCGAGGAACGGTGCGCCCACGACCGTGGTGGTCAAGCGCGCCGACAACAGCGTCCCAGGCGTGCTGGAAGCGGAGCTGGTCGGAATGCGACTCATGCAGGCGGCCGGCGTCCCGACCGCGAGCAGCTCGCGCTGTGCGATCGCGAGTGACTGCCATGAGTCTGCTCGCTTTGACCGCGAGGTTCGCGACGACGGGCACGTACAGCGCGTGCACGCAGAGGATGGCTGTCAAGTCACCGGGCGCGCGTCACGCGCGAAATACGCGGGGATGGGAGGGCCAACCTATCAAGAGCTCGTGGCGGTCCTGGAACGCTGGAGCGCCACTCCGTTGGAGGATCGCGAGAACCTCTACCGATGGGCCGTCGCGAACGCCGCGATGGGAAACTACGACGGTCACGCCAAGAACCTGAGCGTCGTCTACGTCGCACCCGATCAAGTGCGGCTCGCTCCCGCGTACGATGTGGTCGTGACGGCCGTCCACGAACACCTCGACCAGACCTTCGCACTCGCGTTCGGCGGCACGACGCTTCCGCGGGCTCTCACCACAGCGAGTTTGGCGGTGGCGGCGAGGGAGTTTCGCCTGCCCCGCGATCGGGCAGTCGAACTCGCATCTGGCGTCGTAGCCAACGTCCGAGCGGCACTGGCCGATGTCCTCTCCTCCGTTCGCGCGGACGGCGGAGATCAGCAGATGCTCGAGCGGTGCAACGACTCCGTTCAGCGGACGTCTGCCGATCTCATCAACCGCCTTGGACTGTAGACACGGGGGCGGTACGCCTCGACGCCGGCGGGGAAGCCACGGATCGTCATCCAACAGAAAGCGCCATCGACCCGAAGGTTGACGGCGCTTCCACTCAAGATCGGGACGGCGGGATTCGAACCCGCGACCCCCTGAACCCCATTCCGAACCCCCAGATACCTAGATCGGCAACGTCAGGCGGAACTGTCTCTCCTACGAGCAAGATGTTCCGGATGGTTCGCATCCTCCCTCTAAGTTCGGCAGGCGAATTGATACCAGAAACCAAACCACCCGTCGGACTCCACCAAGAGGCCGAGCGCCGCTTTCGCGTTGCCCTTCTGTAATCCGTCGATTGGTTGAATATTCTGGCCTATGACTTCCACACCAAACGGCGCCCCGAGCGCAGAACAAGCCAGCCCCATAGCACCGCCAACTCCGACGGACGCCTCGGATTCTGGCGCCCCTCAGGCCGCAGAGGCCACATCCACCTCTGGGAGACGACAGGCGTTCCGCGATTTGCGGCGCACCCTATCGGATGAAGACCTCGCGAGCCCGGGAGCGCAGAAGCTGCTGCTAGACGCGCTTGAGCAGGCGGACACGCAAATCGAAGTCCTCAGTGGTTATGTTGAGCGTTTCCACGGAGCGGACAAGCGTGCCGCCATTCTTGAAGAACGCGTCAAGCAGTCCCGAGCCGCCGATATCATGTTCGCCGTTGGTCTCGGGCTCGGGGGCGTCATTCTCGGTCTCGTTCCATCGCTTTGGTCGAACGGGCCTATTGGCTTGATCGCGCTGGCCGTCGGTGCCGTGATGATTGTTGGAGCGATCGTAGCGAGAACGGTGGCATCATGAAGCTTCAAATTGTCCGAGTAGCCGACCGTGGCGTCCCGAACAAGGAGCGGCTGCATCTTCGAGTATTGGCGGAGTCCACCCTCGCTTTCTACGTCGTGTTGCGTGGTAAACGGGTCGCCCACAACCAAGTGTCGAGCGGCTCCGTGTCAGCGTACTGGTTCCCTGCGCTGCCCGCAAAGGCCGGAGATCAGGTGATCGTGTATTCCGGGTTTGGCAAGAACTCCTCTAAACTCCAGATTGACGGCAGCACGATTCACTTCTTCTACTGGGGCAGCGAGTCCTTGCTCTGGTCATCAGAGAATGACTGTGCGGTTGTTGTTGAGGGTTCCAATTGGGAAACAGGCTTCTAATGGACAATCCCAAGCACATTCGGAAATCATTTGTTGAGTCTGTGACGGCCTCTTCACGACTTGTTGCGCAACGACTGGGCGCCGACGGCTCGGCGAATGTGCGCGTTGCTAGCGATAGTGGACAGACCTCGACAGCAGATAGATCCGCAGACGGCAGCGCGTTGTACGAGATCAGTGGAACGAGCCGCCAGAATGAGGCTGGTGTCGTAGAGGTCTGCAATATCCTCGCTGAACGCCTAAGAGCGGATGGTCTTTCTGTAGGAGTGGCACGCCGCGCATCTGGTGTCGAAAGAGGCATCGACTGCGAGATTCCCGTTGACGAGGTGCTCTTGCAAGTGCAGGTCACTCGGCCTGCCACACCGGCGTTCTGGAGAACGCTCGCTGTACGAGGCTCGGCGACACGCGAGCTAGACAACGCCGATGCAATCGCAGACGTGTTGGCACTCATCCGTGCCAAGGCCGCCAAAGCCGCCCCGGTTGATCGCAAGGCGGTAGTTCTCGCGATCGACGCAACGGACACGGTAGTTCATTCGATGGACGGCTTCGTATCGACTCTTCGCCGTCTACATGCTGCCGACATTCACGCGATCGGTTTTGCTGCCGTGTGGGTAATAGGGCCAACGAGCGATAGTGTGCACCGCGTCGATACCGGCGAGCCCTAGTGCGACTGGGCGTGTGTCGTTGCAACCGTCGGCGCGCTAAGCAGGTGTAACACGGCTCAACCCTCGCAATCGGGTAGACGCCGTAGATCCGGCTCTCTCATTGGCCATAGATCTTGCTTTCCACACCGGACACCGAATTGGAGCCATCCTCGCACTACGCTGGGACGACATCACACTTGAGACTCCTACGCGCCTCCACGGAGAGATCCGCTGGCGGGCGGACACTGACAAGAAGCGCCGAGAACACTCAACGCCGATTAGTCAGGACGTCTCGGCGGCGCTGAGGGCAACGCTTGAACGAACTGCGACACTTGGCTCCCCGTTGCTCTTTCCTCGCGAGCAATCGCCCGAGCTCTCTGTCGAGCGACACGTCGCTAACCGGTGGCTCAGGCGCGCGGAAGACCTAGCTTGCCTAGATCACGTTCCCGGGAGTGGGTTCCATGCGTTTCGCAGAGGCTTCGCGAGCGCGCGGAAGCACCACCCTGACGTCGATGTGGCTGCTGCCGGTGGATGGAAGGACATCGCCACCATGAAGGAATCGTACCAGCACGCCGATCCAGTTGGCGTATTGGCGGCGGTTACTCAGCCAAATTACTCGGCGATAGCGTGAACTATGACGAGTTGTAATACTAGCTCGGTCTGAAAGAAGAATGACCCAGAGCCATAAACGGTTCTGGGTCATTCGCTTACATCAATCGGGACGGCGGGATTCGAACCCGCGACCCCCTGAACCCCATTCAGGTGCGCTACCGGACTGCGCTACGTCCCGTCCGCCGCCGGCTTCCGCCCGCACGAACAGAACAGCAAACTAGCCCCCGCGCACCACCGAGACAAGCCGATGCACAGCCTATGCACGCCCTACGGCGTCGGCGCCTTCACCGCCGTCCACGTCGACGACAACCGCTGCGCCTCCGCCACCTGCTCCCGCGTCATCACCGTCTGCAAGAACGCCTTCGTCTGCCGCGCCTGATCCCGCTTGTCCTCGGTGTCCAGATACGCGGCCGCCAGATTCGTCCACTTGTACGCCTGCACGAAGTCCTCGGGCACGCCCGCCCCCTTCGAATACAGCACGCCCAGATCGTACTGCGCCGCCGCCAACCCCTGATCGGCCGCCTTGCGGAACCACTTGGACGCCTCGATGTCGTTCTGCGGTACGCCTTTGCCCCGCCGGTACAGCACCCCCAGCGCATGCTGCGCCGCCATGTGCCCCTGGTCCGCCGCCTTGCGATACCACTTGGCGGCTTCGGCATTGCTCGTGCGCACGCCGATACCGCGCTCGCTCTGATAACCGAGGTTGAACGCCGATTGGGCGTGCCCCTGATCGGCCGCCTTCTCGTACCACTTGGCCGCTTCGGCCTCATCGCGCCGCACCCCGCGCCCGCGGCTGTGCGCCACCCCCAGGCTGTACTGCGCCGTCACGTCGCCGCGCTCCGCCGCCTTGCGATACCAGAGCGCCGCCAGCGAGTCGTCCTTGGGCACCCCCCGCCCGCGCGCGAACAGCGTGCCCATCACGTACTGCGCCGGCGCGTACCCCTGGTCCGCCGCCTTCCGCATCCACCGCGCCGCTTCGCCCTGATCGGGCGGCATGTCGACCCCCTTCTGATACATCAGCGCCAACCCGTATTGCGCCGACGCGAGGCCGCCGTCCGCGGCGCTGCGCAGGCTCCTGAGCGCGGTAGCCGATGGGTCCGGCGATGGCTCCACTCGCTCGGCCGGCACCTCCCGCCTGGCCGGTTCCACAGTCGCAGCGCCGGGCTGTGCGCCCGTCCGCGCGCCCGGCGGGGCGCCTTGCGGCGCCCCTTGCTGCGCCCCTTGCGGCGCCCCGGCAGGTTGCGCGCCCGGCCGCTCGGCAGGCTGCGCGCCCGGCTGCGCCGGCGTGGCTACAGGCGCCACTACGGGAGCGGCAACCGGCACCGCCACCTTGCCGGGCACGGGACGCTGCGGCGCCGGTTTGGCCTGCGCGTTGAGTTCAGCGTGTCCGAGAACCACGAGGCACACGAATGCCGCGAGGAGTGTCTTATGCATGTGCAGGCTCCGCCCACCAGGTCCGCAATCGGGGCCACCAATGCCCCTGCTGTAAAACGACCGAATGGACTCGGCGCAACCTTAGAGCGTAGTCAGGCGCTGGCGCGGCCGGTGCGCCCTCACGCCTTTGGCCCGCGCGCCGCCGCGCGCGCCTGCCGCTCGCGCGTCAGGTGCGGCACGCCACCCAGCATGCGCAGAATCAGCATCAGCTGGGCCCGGTGATGCATTTCATGCTCCTTCACCGACAGGATGCTCTCGAACCGCGTCTTGGGATGCTGGCCCATCGAGTCGGTGAACGTCTCGTTGAGAAAGGCCGGCGTCAGCGTCTCGATCCACGCCGCCCACTTCTCGCCCTCGTCGCGCAACAGCGCGATGAGCTCGGCCTTCGTGCGAGAAGCCGCCTCGAACGCGGTCGCGGCCGCCACGAACGCATCCCAGTCGTACCCCTGCAGCGTCGTCGCACGCCGGTCGCGATGCACGTCGTACTGCAGCGCCGGCACGTTGGCGATGTGCGCGAGCAACGCGCGCACCGACCGTGCCCCCGGCGCCGGCACGAACCCAAAGTGTTCCTCCGCGATGTCCTCGGCCACCTTGATCGTGTTGCCGCGCACCGTCCGCGCCGCCGCCGCCAATTCCAAAGCACCGTAGTTCGTCATGCCGCACCTCCATAGGGGACCGTCCACCACTTCAAGTGTAGCAGAGGGCCCGAAGCCCCCCATGGCCCTTC